>ERZ795053.5333-NODE-5333-length-13320-cov-13.940369_pt1 | contig 13320 bp, 10 predicted proteins | sample MGYA00375137_ERZ795053 | MGnify/ENA primary metagenome ERZ795053 (study PRJEB30182, sample SAMN05720284) | activated sludge metagenome | isolation source: Anaerobic digester | place: Hong Kong | collected 2014-12-17 ... | reverse complement strand
CGAATACCCCTATTCTCGCACGCATGTACGACGAACACCAGTACCAACACCGGGAACGTGGACACCCATCCCGGGCCGGCCGCTGCATGCAGTTGACTGCTGCACGGTTACCGCTCCCAGGCCCCGAAACCCGTAACCGCGCAACACTCAACACCGACGGAGGCAGGTCGCGGCAGTGCCCCGGGCCAGTGGAGAGTGCCGACAGGGGAACATCGACCCCACCAACCGGTACCGATCCCGGGCCGAGCCCGCTAGACCTCGGTCAGCGTGGTCGCCGGTTCCCAGGTGAGGTGGAGCCACCACCCGTCCTCGTCACTCCATGCGTCCGGGTCCGGGCATGCCCCCGGGGTGTCACTGTGCGCCAGCACGCTGGCGGTCTGGCCGGTCCTGCTCACAGTGATGCCGACAGCGGCACCTGCCACCCGCGGGACCCAGGCATCCAGCCGGGCGGCTGCGTCCTGGGCATCCGGACCGCTGTCGTCCACCACGGCGGGATCGCCGTCCAGCCGGATCTCCGGTGAATTGGGCCAATGGCGAAGCAGTGCCGTGACCACGCCGGGTACCGGGCCGACCGTCCCGATGAGCAGCAGCCACTGCCTCACCCGCTGGGCAATGTCGCGCGCACGCCGGCGCAACCTCGGGGAGTCCGGCTCGCCGGCGACGATCTCCTGCAACAGGCCGACCGCCTGCCGGACCTCGCGGCCGTTCCAGGCGGACATCTGGGCCATTCGCGCCTCGCGTTGGGCCTGTGCGAAGAGGTCCTGCTCGTCGGTCACCGCCTGTTCGGCCAGAACCCGCCGGTTCTGCTCCAGGGTCCGAGCGAACCAGAAGACCCCCACCGCGAAGCTGGCGGCCACCCAGGAGGTCAGGGCGTAGGCCCATGCGCACGTGGAGCCGATTTGCAGCCACAGCAGATTCGCCACAGCCGAGGTAAGCACCACCGCGCCGATGGCGCTGATCAAGGGCCTGACGGTCACGACGGCCAGGGCGACCGCCAACATCACAAGGCCGCGCAGATCGAACGGCGACGTGCTGCGGAACGATGTGCAGAACGGATCGCCCAAGGGGATGGTCGCGGTGACGAGCACCAGACCGCCCAGCACGGCAACGAACTCCGGCCAGCCGATCGCGTCCCTGAGTGCGGCACTGACCAGCAGAGCCACCACACCCGCCGCCACCACGATGGTCAGCAACCTCGTCCCCGGCGCACCCATCCCCGGGTCGAGCACAGTGAAGAGCACGTAGAGCAGCAAGGAAGCCGCTACCGTGGCGGCCAGCACAAGGATCAGGCCACGGCGAAGATCAGACAGGACACTGGAGACACGTGCCCGCGCCCGGTCCCACGTGAGACTGACCCGGGTACCTTCACCGGGGGCACTGACCACCTCGGCAAAGCCCCCCACCGACTCCATGGTCGCCACGATCGAGGTGCGCACTCCCAGCCGGTCCGGATCGGTCGGGCCGAAACCCACGCCCTCGTCGAACACCTCGACAAGCACCGAATCCGCCGACACCTTCGCGTGCACCGCCACGCCCTCGGCCCCGGAGTGCCTGGCCGCATTCCTCACCGCCTCGCCGAGGGCGGCGAACACGGCCTCGCGGACCAGTGGTGGGGGGTCGGACAGCCACTGCACATCCGCGCGGATCTGGATACCGAGATGGAGCAGCCCGTCGGTGAAGTCGGCTACCTCCCGGGACGCCCGGACGTCGGCGATCCGATTCACAGCGTCGAGGTCCTCGAGGCATCGCTGCTGAAGCCGCGTCCACTGGTCCGGTTTCACGCCGTTGGCGACCGTCTCCAACGTGTTCAGCACGGTGTCATGCAGGACTCGCTGGACCGCAGCCTGGGCGCCCACCCGCGAGGCTGCGAGCAGTTCGGCTCCGAGCCGCGCCTCGGACTCCGGACCGGCCGCATCCGCCTGCCGTGCGGCCCGTCGCATGGCGACCACCCCTATCAGCGGGAGCAGGTAGATGATGACCAACTGCAGAGTCCGGTAGTGGTTGAGACCACCCACGGTGGCCAGAGTCGTCGGCAGCATGACCGAGGGTGTCAGGGTCGCGACAAGGATGACTGCCGCGGACATCACCGAGACGAGCAACCCTGACCCGGTGGCAGCAGCCACGAGCGCGCCGACCGCCGCCACCTCGGATGGCGCCCACCAGCCGGCCTGACGGGAGACCACATGGACCACGGCGAGCGTCACCATCGCCGTGGGCGGGATGAGCCAGAAGAGTTCGCGGGACAGCCGGTCCTCGCGTTCGGCCGTCAGCCACACGCCGATGGCCGCCACTGCGCAGACCAGCGCGGCGGCCCTCTCGGCCCAGGAGTCCTCCGTGAGCGGCAGCGCGAACCAGACCCCTGCGACGACGAACAGGGACGCACAGATGGACCGCCCCAGACGGTCCAACGAGAGTTGCGTGGCGGCCAGCGCACTGGTCGCCCGCCCCCGGCTCTGCATGTCCGACAGCCTACGAGGCAGCCGCGCCACCTGACGTTTCGGCGGCCCGGCCGGTGCTCGAGCGCGTGAGTCCCGTGGCCACTAGGGGGAACACGACCACCGACAGTGCACCCGCACCCACCAGTGCCGCGGCGTTCTCCGGCAGCATCAGGCCCGACGCCGTGCCCACGTCGGCCAGCGCGACCAACAATGGCAACGCCGTCGCCGTGAGGAAGACCATCTGCCAGCGCTGGGTCCTGTCCAACTGCCCCCGATACATGACCAACTGCGGCAGCCCGCGTACTGAGAAGAGCAGGACGAAGAACAGCAGCAACCTCCCCGGGTTCTCGAGGATCGAGACGATGTCGAGCTTCATCCCCGAGGTGACGAAGAAGATCGGGATGAACACGCCGTATCCGACCGTCTCCAACTTCCGCTCCAGCGATTCCGCCGACACCGGCGCCCACTGCCGGAGCACCACCCCGGCGAGGAAGGCTCCGAGCACGACATCCAGGCCGAAATCGTCGGCGACGAGCACCAGCCCGGCCAGGAGCACAAGGGTCCAGCGCAGCGTGTTCTGACCGGTGGAGTCCTCGGGGAGCATCAACTTCGAGCCCCACTCCTGTCGCTTGACCCACCGGATGATGAGCAGTGCGATCAAGGTGGCCAAGGCCATCCCGAACAGTGCGACCAGTCCACCGACCGGTCCGGTCGAGGTCAGCAGCAGCGCCATGGCGACGATCGGCAGGAACTCTCCGGCGGCTCCAGCGGCGAAGATGTACTGCCCGAACCGGCCCGCCATGAGCCCCGCGTCCCGCAGGATCGGAAGCAGAGTCCCCAACGCGGTGGTGGTCAGAGCGATCGCGATCTCGATGAAGTCGGTGATCACGCCGGTGTAGTAGAGCACCGCCGTGACACCGATCGCGAGCGTGGCGCTCACGAACCACGACCGTACCGCCGTCTTTCCGGCGGGTTCCCGAATCAGCTGCGGCTCGAGTTCGTACCCGGCGAGCAGGAACAGGAAGGACAGGCCGATGGTCGACAGCAGGGACATGTCCTCGGGCGTCGCATGCGCGAAGACCTCCGGCCCGATGAGCACACCACCGATGAGCATGAAGACAACCGCCGGCAAGCGACCCGGTAGGAGCCGCGCCGCTATCGGTGCCAGAGCCGCGACCAGGACCACCCAGAACAACGACTTCAGCGGATCCACACGTCACACTGTGTCAGATTCCGCACCGCATCCGGGTGCGCCGTCGCAGGCGGTGATCGAGCATGTCGAGGCGGACACGAAAAGGGGCCGGGAGGGTGCCGCCACACCCTCCCGGCCGGCCGGACGGAAGGGGAAAGCCCGCCCGGGGACGTCCTCACGCGGGGCAATGCCGGCGCCGGACGCGATCGTGGGGTTAGCCAATCATCGGCTGGCCTCCGACCGGGGCGAGGAACCCGGGGCCGTGCGACGAGAGCCGCCGTAGCGGGCCGTCTTCGCCGACTCGTGCCCGAAGCGGGCGATCCTCTGAGCGGGACGGGTGGCCATGATCACCTACTACCCACGGCTGCCCACGGCATACGCACATGTTCCGGGTCTCGCCGGTGCCCTCCAGAGTTGTCCGCCCACAGGTGGGCATAGATGCCCCGGCCACGGGTACCCATGGCACATGAGTGGCTCACGGCGCCCCACGGCCGGTGCCGATAAGACCGGCGCGGCGATCAACGCCGTCCGCGCCACCCGAGACGGTCAGGCGGAGCCTGCGATCAGACCTGTGAGGAGTCAGCCGGGGTAGGCTCGGAAACGAAGAGGGAGACAACGAGGCGGGAGGGATCGTGCCGCCAAGCAGACCGCGCATCAACTCCGCGGTTATCGGCATCGCCCTCGGATGCCTGCTCGTCCTCGCCTTCTTCGTGCCTGAATTCGGCGGCGTGCTGATCCCCAGCATGGGCATCATCGTGGTGGCTGCGGCCCTGTTCCTCACGGTCCGGCAGACGGCGATCGTGGCCGTCGTGGCGATATTGACTGCGATCGGGGTCGCCCTGATCGCGGACAGCAATCACAAGGCGTACCGGATCGGCAACGTGGTCCTGGCCGCACTGCTCGGCCTGGCTGTCTCGTGGGCGCTGGATCAGAGGGTCAAACACATCACCCGGATGCAGCAGACCCAGGTCCGAGTGTTCGAGACCGTCCCCGAAGGACTGGTGGTCGTGGACGACGACGGTCGAGCGGTGCTGGCGAATCCGGCGATGGACACCTTCGCACCAGGGGTGAAGCCCGGCTCGCCCCTGCACCGTCTGCTGGGTCACGTGCTGCCCGACGGGAGCATCTGCGCGGGGGGGTGTGTTCTGGACGACCCCACTTCCCTGCGCATGGATGAGCCGACGCGCTTGTACGAGGACGAGCGGTTCCTGTCACCGGACGGCGAGCGTTGGATCGAGTACTACGCGGCACGCGTGGATGACCATGCCACGGTGTTCAGCATTCGCGACGTCACCGCCATCATCGAGGCGGAGCAGGACCGCCGCACTCTGCTGGAGGCCGCAGCCCGGCAACGCGAGCAGAACCAGCTCCTGCAGGCGCTCGGGGCTCCCCAGCACGCCACGTTCCCCACCATCCCGGGGGTGCAGTTCGACCTGTGGAGCACCACCGCCGGCCCGGACATGCCCGGCGGCGGTGACGTGATCGACGTGAGCCAGTCCCCGGACGGCCGGGTACTCATGCTCGTGGTGGACGCGCTCGGGTCCGGTGTGACGTCGGTGCGCGATGCGTGGAAGGTCCTCTACGTGAGCCGGGCGCACTTCGAGGCCGGCGTCCCCCTCGACCAACTGGTCGCACGCGTGGCACAGACCCTGGCGGCCGAGGCCGAACCCCCCCGGGCGTCGATGCTCGCGGCGGTGCTCGATCCGGTGACCGGCGAGATCGAGATGGTGACGGGCGGCCACCCGCCTGCCCTGGTGGTCCACGACGACGGCCGGGCGTGGTGGCTGGAGTCCAGTGGCCGGGGAATCGGCGCGCCGCACCCGGGCTCGACCAGCGTCGCCAGGACGCAACTGCATCCGGACGATTCGCTGCTGCTCTACACCGACGGAGTGGTCGATGGGACCCGCGATCTGGTGGAGGGTCTGTCCAACCTCAAGTCAAGCGCCACGGCATTGCGCAGAAGGCCGATCGAAGGCCTTGCCCAGACCGTGATGAACGCGGTCATGACACCGCGACAAGCCAGCGGCGACGCCTCTCTACTGATCGTGCGACGAGGCGCTGCGCCAGAGCAACGCGAGCCGTGACCCGAGCCGCACACACCGCATGATGCTCCTCGGATGGCCCCACGGTGCGTCGGACGGCTGGGTGCCGGTGATCGACCAGGATCCTCCGGTCTTCGCCAACTGCTTGAGCGCCTCCCCGGTGCCGTCATCGGCGAGGAAGGGCCAGATCTCGAACAACCGACGGCCCAACCACTGTCCACCGTCCCCGACATCGGCCGCGACCTCCTGCACGACGAAGTCCGTGGGCTGCCCCGAAGCGTTCACGACCACGTCCAGGATCAGCCACGGATCCAGGTGCAGCCGCATCAAGGTGTCCATCCAGTCCAGTTCCGGATCGGCTGCCCGCAGGTTGCGCATCAATAGTGGCGCCACCCGCTGAACCGCCCGCGTGACGGCGCGCTTGCGCAGATCGTCGAAGGTCTCCCGAGTACGCCAGATCAGCCCGACCACCCCGATGACGACCCCCTGGTCCACCACCGGAATCGTTGCGGTCGCCTCGAAACCGGCCGACCCCGTGCGCGCCACCTGCGGGAACTCGGCGATCCGCTCGGCCCGATCGCTCCAGAACAGGGCGACATTGTCGACCACGGAGCGCACGAAGGGGATGTCCGTGCTCGGTGGCACGCTGCGCCAGGAACTGACCAGGTCGCCTGGGATGTTCACATGTCCCACCAGCCGCAGGGAACCGTCGACGCTCGTCCGGTACATCGTCAAGGCGGCCACTGCGTACTGCTCCAGAATCTCCAGCAGGAGTTCGGCGGCCTCGGACCCCTGGTCGGTGGCAGTCGCCACCGCCTCCATGACTGCGGTCACCACACCCGTCTTGACGTCCGGTTGCTCGCGCAAGGCCTTCCACGTCGGCGAGGTCGCCCCCGACGCGGGCAGCTCGCCTTCGACGAGCGCCTCCGCGAAGTCGGTCTCTTCGCCATCCGGGATAGCCACTCCGACCACCGTGGCGGCGACCTCGATGAGTTTGACGTTGTGCTCCTGGGACATGCTGCGCAGCCGCGCGAACGCCTCGTCCAGGGTGATCCCATGACGTTCCACGAGTATGCCCTTGGCCTGCTCGATGACAGCCCGCATCCGCGCCGACGCCCGCAGATCACGCACTTCCTTGCCGAGCGCGGCGACGGTCTCCGCCAGTGGTGGGTTCGGGGCCTCCCACCTGTTGCCCCCGTCCACCGGGTTCATGGCGAGCCACCGTCGGACGGTAGATCCAGCAGGCCTGCGATCCCAAGGATCACCCGTACGTTCGCCGAGGCTCCCTCCAGCGACGCAGGCATGCCGTGCTCGTGAGCTTTCCCGATCGCCGCCCCGACCAGGTCCACGGCCACGGGGTTGAGGAAACCACAGCTGGACAGATCGATCGCCAGCCGTTCCACCGGGGGGCTGAGAGCAGCATCGAGGTGATCACGAAGAGCGCCGGCATCCTCATGGCCGATGTCACCGGAGAGGATCAGGGTGGCGACGGTGTCATGGGCGACGAGCCTGGACGCAGCCGTACTCATGGCGCTGTCCTCCCTCGTCGCGTCGGCCCACCTGACCGAGTGGTTGTTGGGTTGTCCGGGTCACACCGCGGCTGTGAGCATCCTGGGAAGTACTCATCGTAACAACGCTGGCGGACGTGGTTCCTCCGCGCAGAATCGACCGGCCGGCACCGCCCGAGGTCTGCGTTGCGGATCAGGCCGCGCGCCGGTCTTGGCGGAGCTCGGACTGCCAGGACCTCGGCAGAGGGACGTCATCGGTCACATGCTCGCGCAAGGCAGCCAGGGTGCGGGTGATGAGTCGTGACACATGGACCTGCGACAGACCGAGCGCCTGCGCGATCTGCGATTGCGTCTGCTCACCGTAGAAGCGCATGAGCAGGATCTCGCGCTCACGCTGGGGCAACTGCCGCAGTGCCGACCGCACGGCCTCGCGCATCTCCACGTACTCCAGATCCGGATCGAGTTCTCCGACCAGATCGCCGAACGCTTCGTCGCCGTCGCCCCCCATGGGGTGATCCAAGGACTTCGAACTCATCGCCTCGCCGAGCGCCTGCATCGCCTGCAGAACCTCCTCCTCCAGCAGACCCAGTCGCTCAGCCACCTCGGATGGCGTGGGCTCCTGGCCTCTGGTCACGCGCAACTCGTCGGACGCCTTCTGCACCTTCAGGGTGACCTCCTGCAAACTGCGCGGGACACGTGCTGCCCATGCGTGGTCGCGGAAGTGCCGACGCAACTCCCCCAGGATCGTGGGGACTGCGAATGAATGGAACTCGGTGCCCATTGCGGGATCGAAACGGGAGGCGGCGCGCACCAGTCCCAGGTTCGCCACCTGGATCAGGTCGTCCAGTCGCTGCCCACGGCCCGCGTATCGCTGGGCCAGTTGCCGGGCCAGTGGCATGTAGTCGATCGCCAGCCGAGACCTGTCCTCGGTGAGCGGGGCGGTACTGGGCGCCCTGCGCGGCGCAGCCTCGCTTACCCCGAGCACCTGCTGGTACAGCGACACCAATCTCTGTCCCGCCCCCGGCGTTTCATGCAGGGTCTGCATCCGCACCAAGGCGGCCGACCCCATTCCGCGGCAGCGCAGCGGATCGTGCAGGAGGTCGGCGACCGCCGCTCCGAGACCACGGACCCCGGCACCCGGTTCCACCAGGACACCGGTGGCCCCGGGCACGATGTGATCCAGATGCGCCTGCTGGGCGATGGCCACGGCGGCCACACCGTGCGCGGCCGCCTCCAACACCTGGCCGGCATGACGCGCCCCTTCGGCACCGGCCACCAGCAGCAGGGCATCTCGCCAGATGGCCTCACGGGCCGCACCGCGCAGTCCCGGCCGGTGGTCGATGCGTGCCCATACGCCGAGTTCCTCGGCGATGCGCTGAAGCGACGAGAGACGCTGCGCGCTGATGTGACCCAGCAGAACCAGTCGGGTTCCCGTCCAGAGCGGCATGGACCGGATCAGGTTCTCCAACCCGGGACCGGTGGACAGACTCAGCACGTGGCCGTGCCCCCGCACGATCGGGTGGTCCACCGCCGGTGCGGGCATCGCCAGGGCACCGGCCGCCAGCGTGCGGACACCGGCATGTCGCCACCGCTGCTGCTCCGTGGTCGACAGCGGGAGTACCGCATCGACCTGCTGCGCCAGTTCCTCCTCGAGGCGAGCCGATGCCGGGTTCTCATCGAACGTTCCCACCACCGGTAGCTGATCGGGACGCACGCGCAGCGCAGCGAGTGTCGCCACCACCCCGACCGTGTGCACGATCTCAGGTGTGTGTTCGCGCCACTGGGCGAGCAACTGGTCGCCGCACGCGGTGACCGCAGCCGCGATGTCACCCGCGGGAGCCATGTCGAAGGTGGCCTCACCACCGGCATGGCGGATGGACTCGGTGAGGGCCCGGATCCCGCTGCGCGGGAGGTGTGTCGCATCTGACAACGGACGGGAAACAACGTGCACGAACATAGGAGACCTCGCTCAACGATGGCGGAGAGCGACGCGGCCTGGTGTCTGAAGCTCACGTCGAGAACGGCGGGAAACCCGAGGGGATGTGAAGGGGGATCCAACGTCTCTGTAGATCCGAGGTGCGCTCAGCGACTGAACGCATGATCCACACTACAGGTGTTGAGCAGTCCCGTAAAGACCCCTCCGGGATTGATCGATCACCTGCCGCCCCGGGCGTCGATCGCGGCCTGCAACTCCGCCTGGGTCATCCGGGACCTGTGCTCGACGCCGGCACGGCGGGCCGTCTCGTACAGTTCGGTCTGCGACCTGCGTCTTCGTGATGTCGTCGCCGAGGCTCGCAGCAGAGAGTCCCTCCGCATCCGGAAGACCCTGCCCAGACGGCGGCGTTCGGTCAGTTCCAGGCCCGTCAGAGCGTCGATCACGTCCTGCTCCGCGCCGATCAAGGACTGCGTGCTGCCCGCCAGCCCCGAACGGCTGGCGCGGGGGTCTTCGACCTCCCGGCGAACCCGTGCCAACACGTCCCCGGGCCATCGGCTCGCACGCTCCGCTGCTGCCGGGTAGACCTCCGCGCTGGCGGCGATCACGTGGGCGCGCAGGGCCAGCTGCAATTCCCGAACCGGGTCGTGGAAACCCCGGCTGGACCGACCGCAGCGGGCCACGAGTTGGCGCAGACGCCGGTGCTCGGACGCGAACACGAGGAGGATATCCACAGCCATGCACACGATCTACCCGCCCTGGCGGGCACCATACGCTCAGCTGGTCAACTCGCCCAACCGTGCGGTCACCAGCATGTCGATGAGCTCGGCTGACAGCGGCTCGTCCACGCCGAATCGCAGGGCACCTTTGGACCAGCCGTACCCGGTCAGGTCATCGGCCATGTCCGTCAGCACCGTTCCACTCATGGGCAGGTACGAGCAGTGCTTCTTCGACGCCGAGTAGCCGGCCACGGCAGTGCCATCGACTGCGAAGGCAGGCACCCCGTAGGAGATCACCTCTTGCGCCTGAGGCAGTCGCGCCCGCAGCCTGGCCCTCACCACCTCGAGCGTGCCGCGTTGCGGCTGCGGAACGCTCGACAGGTACACATCCACCTCGTCCGAGCTCATGCGCGACATCCTAGGAGCGGGGGACCGTCCGCCGCGCAACAATGGGCGTGGCCGAAGGGAGAATCGCGTGCCGTACACCATCTCGGTGGTCGGACCGGCGCAAGCCGACGAGACGGAGCTGGCTGCCGCCGAAACCGTGGGCCGACTGCTGGCCGAGCGCGGCCACGCGGTCGTCACCGGAGGACATGGCGGTGTCATGGAGGCGGCCGCGCGGGGGGCCGCGATCCACGACGGTGTCGTCCTGGGCATCCTGCCAGGCCTCGAGCGCGACGCGAATCCGTTCGTGACCATCGCGCTGCCCACCGGGCTGGGGGAGATGCGCAACGCCCTGATCATCCGCGCCGCCGACGCAGTGATCTGTGTGGGGACCAGCTGGGGGTCGCTGAGCGAGGTCTCCCTGGCGATGCGTACCGGCGTCCCTGTGGTGCTGCTCGGTGGATGGGACGTACCCCAGGGGCCGCAGTTGGCGACAACACCGCAGGACGCGGTCCGGATGGCGATCCGCCTGGCGATGCGCCGCCGGCATCACTGAGTGGGCCGCCCAACGGAAAGCGGCAGGGTGCGTGACCCTGCCGCCCTCCGATCCCGGTCGGTTCAGACGCCGACCGTCTCCCCTGGCTTCTGGCCCTCGCCGGGCAGATCGAGCGAACCTTCGCCCGCATCGGAGATCTGCGACGGGGACACCCGCTTGCGGAACACCCAGTACGTCCACGACTGGTAGGCCAGGACGATCGGGGTGAAGATGACTGCCACGACCGTCATGATCTTCAGCGTGTAGTCCGTGCTGCTCGCGTTCCAGATCGTCAGTGACAGCGCCGGGTCGTTGGACGCCGGCATGACGTTCGGGTAGAGCACGCTGAACAGATAGGCGACGGCGCCTGCCAGTGTGATCGCGCTGAACAGGAACGACCAGCCCTCACGGCCCGCCCGGTTCATCGCCAGGCCGGCAAGCCAGCACACCGCCGCCACGACCACGAGGGCCCACGTCCACGCCTTGTCGCTGTAGGCCAACTGGGTCCACAGCAGGAACACGACGGCGATCACGGTGGCCACGAGCCCGATCTGTCCCGCCAGCTTGTTCGCGCGCACCCGCAGATCCCCGTCGGTCTTGAGCGCGAGGAAGATCGCGCCGTGGGTCATGAACAGCGTCAGCGTGGTCAGGCCACCGACCAGCGCGTACGGGTTGAGCAGGTTGAAGAACCCGCCGTCGTACAAACTGTTGCCGAAGCCACCGGGCTTCATCGGCACGCCGCGCACGATGTTGGCGAACGCCACACCCCACAGCAGTGCTGGGATGAATGATCCGACGACGATCGCCGCATCCCAACGCTTGCGCCAGGTCAGGCTTGAGCGCTTGCTGCGGTACTCGAACGCCACACCACGAATGATCAGCGCGACGAGGATCAGCAGCAGGGGCAAGTAGAAGCCGCTGAACAGGGTGGCGTACCACTCGGGGAACGCCGCGAACGTCGCGCCACCAGCCACCAGCAGCCACACCTCGTTGCCGTCCCAGACGGGGCCGAGCGTGGTCAGCATGGCCCGGCGCTCCTGCTCGTTCTTGCCCAACACCGGCAGCAGGATCCCGACGCCGAAGTCGAAGCCCTCGAGCACGAAGTAGCCCATCCACAACACCGCGATGAGAATGATCCAGATCTGTTGGAGTTCCATGATCATCTCCTCAGTAGGTCACGGTCAGCGGCCGGTCTTCGCCGACCTTGTCCGGGTAGTTGACTTCGACCGAGTCGGGTGGCCCGATCTTGACCGCCCGCATCAGCAGGCCGACCTCCACGACGGCCAGGACACCGTACAACAGGGTGAACACGGTCATAGAGATCAGCACCTGCGTCACCGACACCGTCGGACTCACACCGTTCTGGGTCAGCATCAGACTGAAGACCACCCAGGGCTGCCGGCCCATCTCGGTGAAGATCCAGCCCGTGCTGGCACCGAGCAGCGGGGTGATGATGCCGAAGATGGCCAAGCGGCTGAACCACTTGGACTCCGGGATCCGCTCCTTGCGCGTCGCCCACAGCAAGTAGATCGCGATCAGCACGCCAAGGAATCCGAACCCGATCATCAGGCGGAAGTTCCAGTAGGCCGCGGGGATGTTCGGCTTGTAGTTGCCGGGGCCGAACTCCTGCTCGTACTGCGCCTGCAGGTTGTTGATGCCCTGGACCTCGCCGTCCCAGCTGTGCGTGGCCAGCAGCGACAGTCCGTGCGGGATGTCGATGCTGAAGACCGGCTCGGAGCCGTCGAGTGTGCCGATCGTGAAGATGCTGAACGGCGCCGGGGCCGCCGTCTCGTAAAGGGCCTCGGCGGCAGCCATCTTCATGGGCTGGATCTCGACCATCTTGGTGGCTTGCATGTCGCCGGTGATGCCGGTGAGGACGAACGCGACGATCGCGGTGACCGCCCCGAGCTTCAGCGTCGAACGCGCCATGTCCAACGACCGCTTCTTGGAAACCAGCCAGGCCGAGATCCCCGCGACGAACAGGCCCGCGACCATGAACGCCATCGTGATCACGTGCGAGAACGTGATCATCGCCAGGGGCTGCAGGAGCACCTCACCGAAGTCGGTCATCTCCGCACGCTGGGTCTCCGGGTTGAACACATAGCCCACCGGGTGCTGCATGAAGGAGTTGGCCGCGAGGATGAAGTAGGCGCTCAGCAGGGTGCCCGTGGCTGCCAGCCAGATGGTGGCCAGGTGCAGTTTCTTGGGCAGGCGGTCCCACCCGAAGATCCACAGGCCCAGGAACGTCGACTCCAGGAAGAACGCCAGCAGGCCCTCCACGGCCAGCGGCGCCCCGAAGATGTCGCCCACGAACCGGCTGTAGTCGCTCCAGTTCATGCCGAACTGGAACTCCTGCACGATGCCGGTCACAACCCCCATCGCGAAGTTGATGAGGAAGAGCTTTCCGAAGAATTTCGTAGCTCGCAGCCACTTTTCGTCCCCGGTCCGTACCCACGCGGTCTGCATGCCGGCGACCAGGAACGAGGTTCCGATGGTGATCGGCACGAAGAAGAAGTGGTACACGGTGGTGATGGCGAACTGCCACTGCGACAGATTCAGCGCGTTCATA
>ERZ795053.5331-NODE-5331-length-13322-cov-5.626818_pt1 | contig 13322 bp, 12 predicted proteins | sample MGYA00375137_ERZ795053 | MGnify/ENA primary metagenome ERZ795053 (study PRJEB30182, sample SAMN05720284) | activated sludge metagenome | isolation source: Anaerobic digester | place: Hong Kong | collected 2014-12-17 ... | reverse complement strand
CCTGATGGTTCCGACATCAAGGCCTTTTTTGATTATATCGACCACCTGCCGCCGCCCGCACGCTTTGCCGGTTTCGAACTGCAGGCGCCAATCCTCGTTTTGCCGAATGTCTTCGAACCCGAACTGTGCCGGCGGCTTATTGGACTATATGAAGCGCACGGCGGTGCGGAATCGGGGTTCATGCGCGAGGTGGATGGCAAGACGGTCACCGTGGCCGACCACAGCCACAAGCGCCGGAAGGACTTTGAGATTGTAGACGATGACTTGATCCGTGAATTGCAGGGACGGTTCAACCGCAGAATAGTGCCGCAAATCCAAAAGGTCCATCAATTCAAAGTGACACGAATGGAGCGCTACATCGTGTCGTGTTATGCAGCGGAGGACGAAGCCCACTTCCGCGCCCATCGCGACAACACGACAAAGGGGACCGCGCACCGCCGCTTTGCTGTTTCGGTAAATCTCAATGAAGATTTCGATGGCGGCGAAGTGAGTTTTCCCGAATATGGCCCGCGAAGCTTCAAGGCGCCGCCGGGCGGAGCGGTGGTGTTTTCATGTTCCCTGCTGCACGCGGTCTCGAAAGTCACCCGTGGACGGCGTTACGCATTTCTGCCCTTCCTTTATGACGACGAGGCGGCCAAAATCCGCGAGGCCAACAACGCCTTCCTGGGGGAAGGCGTGGCGGCGTACAGCCCGACAGGAGAGGGAGCCCGAACGTCACAATGAAGAAGCCGAAGAAACTTCTCAACGATCCGCGCAACGCGACTGCCGAGATGATGGAAGGCCTGGTGCTGGCCAATGATGGCCGGATCACCAAGCTCCCGGATCTGGGCGCCCTGGTGCGCAACAACATTCCGAGTGGGAAGGTGGGGTTGCTGGTGGGTGGCGGTTCGGGTCACGAACCGATTTTCGGCGGCTTTCTTGGGCAAAATCTGGCCGATGGCGCCGCCTGCGGCGAGGTGTTCGCAGCACCTTCGCCCGAGACCATCGTTGCCGCTGCAAAAGCCATCGACAAGGGCAAGGGCGTGCTGTTCGTCTACGGCAACTATGCCGGCGACAACATGAACTTCGACATTGCCGCCGAGCTTCTGGCGGAAGACGGCATCGCGACACAGACCGTGCGCGTGCGGGACGACGTCGCGGCTGCCCCGCCGGAGCGGATGGATGACCGGCGCGGCATTGCCGGCGATGTCTTCGTCATCAAGGCAGCGGGCGGTGCAGCAGCAGAGTTGACGAACCTCGACGATGTCGCGCGCGTGGCGCGCAAGGCCGAAGCCAATACCCGGTCCATGGGGGTGGCGGTTTCGCCGGGCTCCCTGCCGGAAACGGGGAAATGGACCTTCGAACTTGGCGAAGACGAGATCGAGGTTGGCATGGGCGCCCATGGTGAGGCTGGCGTGAAACGCCAGAAGATGGCTCCTGCCGATGAGATCGTCGACCAGATGTTGGCGCCTATCCTCAGCGATCTGCCATTTGGGCGCAACGATGAGGTGGCGCTGCTCATCAACAATCTCGGTGCCTCCACCATGATGGAACTGCTGATCGCAAACCGGCGGGCGCGGCAGATTCTTGATCGCGGGGGGATCAGGGTGCACCGTACGCTGATCGGCGGGTGGCTCACCTCCATGGAGATGGCGGGGTACTCGATCTCGTTGATGAAACTCGATGCCGAACTCAGGCACTACCTCGATCTTCCCAGCTCCTCATTCGGGTTCACGAGCCTGTAATGGATGGCAACGCGGTCAAGGCGATGATGGCGGCGGTTTCGGAGGCCATCATCGACAGTGTCGATTTGCTCACGGAGGCCGACCGCGCCACGGGTGACGGCGATCACGGTGTGGGGATGCGCCGCGGCTTCGAGGCGGCACGCCATGCTCTCGAAACCCTGAACGAACCCACGCCTGACCAAGTGATGAAATCAGTGGGCACGGCGGTCATGTCGAAGGGCGGTGGTGCATCCGGCGCCATCTTCGGCACCTTGTTCCGGTCTGGCGCCAAGACGCTCGAGGGCAAGAGCGAGTTCGATGCTCAGGGTCTCGCCGCGTTTCTCAAAGCAGGTTGCGAGGCGGTCCAGAAACGTGGTGGGGCTGGGCCGGGGCAGAAAACCATGATCGACGCCCTACTGCCGGCGGCCGATGCGGCCGGTGCCGGTCACGGTTCACTTCAGGACGCCGTGAAGGCAGCGGCACATGCCGCGAAGGATGGAGTCGAGGCGACACGCTCCATGCTCGCCACGACCGGAAAGGCGCGGTCCCTTGCCGAGCGCAGCCTGGGCCATGTCGACCCTGGCGCACTGTCGGTGTCGATCATCCTGCAAGCAATGGCTGACTACACCGCAGCCGCTTAGACCTTCGCCGTATCCAGCTTGTTGAGGGCGTCGACGTTGGCAGCAGACGCCCCCTTGGGATCGAATTCCGAGGCGAGGAAGGTGTCCACAATGGCCTTGCCGAGTTCCGGCCCGATGACGCGCGCACCCATGGTGATGATCTGGGCATTGTTGGAGGTCGCCGCCTTGCCCGCCGAATAGGTATCGTGGGCCTGGGCGGCGCGGATGCCCGGCACCTTGTTGGCGGAGATGCACACGCCGATGCCAGTGCCGCAGCACATGATGGCGCGGTCGAACTTGCCTTCCACCACCTGGCGGGCAACGCCGGACGCCAGGTCGGCGTAGAATCCGGACGCGCTCAGATTGGTGACCTCGTGTACGCCTTTGTCCCTGAGATGAGCTTCCACCGCGTCGAGAAGGGGTTTGCCGGCGCTGTCGGCCGCCAATGCGATTTTCATGTTCGTTCTCCCAATGCGGCCGTCACGGCCTCGATGATGCCAATGTAACCTGCGGCGTTCCAGGCGGAGCGCCCGATGAACAGCCCGTCAATATCCGATCGCTTCGCCAGATCGCAACAGTTCTGCGGGTTGACGCTGCCACCGTAGAGAATCGGAAGCGGCTCCCCCGCCAACCCGGCGGTCAGATGCTTGAGCTTCTTGTGCTGCTCATTGGCGAAATCCGGGTCGGCGGGAACGCCACCCTCGCCGATCGACCATACGGGCTCATAGGCGATGATGACCTTGCCAGGTGCCGTCTTGCCGACATCGCGGAGCGCATAACGTGTCTGCTTGGCGAGAACATCGGCCGTTGCCCCGGCATCATATTCTGCCCGCGTGTCGCCGATGCAGACCAATGCAATGAGGCCGTGCCTCAGCGCTGCCTGGACCTTCAAGGCGACCGTCTCGTCCGTCTCACCGAAGAAGGTCCGCCGCTCGCTGTGGCCCAATTCCACGATCGCCGCCCCGCAGTCCTTGACCATGGGCGGCGAGACTTCGCCGGTCCAGGCGCCCTGGTCATCCCAGTGCATGTTCTGGGCTCCGATCTTCACCTTGGTGCCACGCAGAATGTCTGCCACTTCGGCGATATAAGGGAAGGGTGGGATGATGAAGGGTTGTGCGAATTCCGCGTTTGCAGCTGGCGATGCCTTCAGCGTTTCAGCGAAGGCGCGGGCATCGCTCCGCACCTTGTTCATCTTCCAGCTGGTGCCGATCCAGGGGATTTTGCGCGCCATCAATTGTATCCCGTGTTGGTATGGGGTGCCCAATAGGCTACCGATTCACGCAAGGCCGCGACGACATTGCGATCCGTCGGCTCACGCTCGCGAAAGGCCAGTTCGAGGCAGAGTTCGTTATCGGTGCCGCCTCCGGCCTTCACCGTCTCCAGCAACTTCTCCGGCGTGATGCGGCCGTCCGCGTTGTACTGGGCAGTAAACGGCCAATGGCCTCCCTTGTTCATCGACGATTGCTTGATGTGAATGATCGGCGATTGGGTGGCGAAGCTCTCGGCCCAGGCGAACGGATCGACATCCCTGGGATCAGGCGAACTGACATCGCCGTGATCGATATCGACCATCGGCTTCAGGGGAATGGGCAGATCCGCTTCATCTATCCAGTCCTGCAAGTGCTGCGTGGCCTTCAGCGTATGGCCAAGCTCACGGCCGACTGACATGGGCTCCCAGAACAACCACGTGAGACCCCGCGCCTTGGCGTGTTCTGCGACATCGCGCCAGCAATCCAACGCGATCTGCAACAGTTCGGCCCGGCGGGCCGGATCGTCGTAGTCGCGGTAGGTGAAAATACCGAACTGGGTGCCGATGGCAGGTGTTCCCAGATCGCTGGCAATATCGGCCATGCCCTTGAACCACTTGACATAATAGGCACGCACCTCGGCATCCGGATGGGCGAAGTGATTGAGCCGGCCATAGGGTCCGGTCATGATGGACGTGATCTTGGCACGCTTGACCGCCAGCGCTCTGGCCATGCGATCGGTGAGGCGTTTTGCCGTCGAGGCCTGCCACGACGGGTTGATGAATTCATGCACCAGCTGGATGTGGCCGATGCCTATGTCGTCAGCCAGTACACCGATCAAGTCCTCCGGTTCCGCAAAGCGATTGACCAGCGGATTTGTGTTGACCGAGAGCGAAAAACCCATGTGTCCGTCCCGCCGTTGCTGCGGCGCAGTATCGAATTCTGTTGACACAGGACCATATCTGAAAAATATTGCAGCTCAAGAAAAAAAATGCATGCAAATTGGGAGAGGCGTTGACGCTGCACCAGACAGTCCTGCAGGTGGACGAGGAGGCTGCATTGGCCGCCCGTGCCGCGTGGCTGCATTTCGCCGGGGGCAAGACCCAAGGTGAAGTTGCCGAACTGCTTGGCGTGCAGAGCACCAAGGCCCATCGCCTGATCGCCCGGGCCCGCAGCGAAGGCCTGATCCGCGTGTTCGTCGAAGGACCCATTGCCGGCTGCATCGCACTCGAAGAGCAACTCAAGGCACGTTACGGGCTCGGCCATTGTGAAGTTGTTCCCAACATCGATGAAGGCGAGCTTCCGCTCCGCACGCTTGGCATGGCGGGCGCCCGCTACATTCGGAACATGATCGAGAGTGAGCGTCATGGCCTGATCGGTTTCGGCCACGGGCGCACACTTGCAGCGGCCATCGATTTGATGCCGGGCGTGCCGGCCAAGGGCGCCCGGTTTGTTTCGCTGCTGGGTGGTTTGACGCGGCGTTTTGCGGCAAGCCCATTCGACGTGATTCACAAGCTGGCGGAGCGCACGGGTGCCGAGGCCTATGTGATGCCGGTACCGTTCTTCGCCAACACGGCCAAGGACCGGCGCGTTCTGGAATCGCAATATGGCGTCTCGGATGTCATCGCCATGGCGCGCAAGGCAGATGTCTATGTCGCCGGCATCGGTGAGGTCGAGCGGAGCAGTTTTATTGCATCCGCAGGCATGCTTGATGAAGAGGACATCGAGGAAGTGATGAAGACCGGCGCATGCGCCGAAATTCTCGGGCACTTCTTCAATGCCGAAGGTGCGCGCCTGCCAAACTCGGTCAGTGACCGCGCCATGGCGCCGCGCTTTGACGATCTCAGGTCACACAGGATTGTCGCCCTTGCTGGCGGCACATCGAAAACTCAGGCGATCCGCGCCATTCTGGCCAACGGACTTCTTTTCGGCCTGATCACCGACGAGGCGACTGCAAGGCGTCTTGTCGACTCCAACCCGGGACGTGAGCCCGGCAACAAGAACGGGAAATCCGCACCGGGCTAATTGAACGTGCTTGACCCCCAAATATAACGGAGGAATGGGAAATGTACGATAAGGAAAAAGGCCTCTTTGATGCCTTCGTGGCCAAGAAACTGAGCCGCCGCGAATTGTTGAAGACGACCGGCAAGATGGGCCTTTCGGCCAGCACGGCCGGCATGCTGCTCACCCAGGCACAGACCCGCGCCATGGCAGCCGACTTCGACTGGATGAAGCACAAGGGCAAGTCACTGAAGCTGCTGCTCAACAAGCATCCCTATGCCGATGCCATGATCGCCAATATCCAGACGTTCAAGGATATGACGGGCATGGAGATCTCGTGGGATATCTTTCCGGAGGACGTCTACTTCGACAAGGTGACGGCGGCCCTGTCGTCCGGATCCAGCGAGTATGATGCCTTCATGACCGGCGCCTACATGACCTGGACCTATGGCCCGGCAGGCTGGATCGATGACCTCAACGACTTCATCAAGGACCCGGCCCAGACGAACCCGAACTACAATTGGGACGATGTGCTGCCAGGGCTTCGCGCGTCCACCTCGTGGAACGGCGTTCCCGGTGGTGAACTCGGGTCTTCGGACGCCAAGCAGTGGTGCATTCCGTGGGGCTATGAGCTCAACAACATCTCCTACAACAAGACGATGTTCGACAAGGTCGGTGTGCAGCCGCCGAACAACCTCGGCGAAATGGTCGAAATCTCGGCCAAACTCACCAAGGACCTCGGCGGGCCGTACGGCATCGGCGTGCGCGGGTCGCGGTCGTGGGCCACGATCCATCCGGGCTTCCTGTCGGGCTATGCCAACTTCGGCGAGAAAGACTTCAACGTTGCCGACGGCAAGCTGAAGGCCGCGATGAACACGGCCGGCTCGAAGTCCTTCCACAAGGACTGGGTCAAGATGATCCAGGATTCAGGACCCAAGAACTGGTCGACCTACACCTGGTATCAGGTCGGCACGGACCTCGGTGCCGGCGCCTCTGCCATGATCTTCGACGCCGACATCCTCGGCTACTTCATGAACGGCGGCGACAACAAGGAAGCTGGTCACCTGGGATATGCGCCGTTCGCGGCCAACCCGGCTGCTTCCGCGCCCACGCCGAACGTGTGGATCTGGTCGCTGGCGATGAATGCCGCCGGCAGCCAGAAGGACGCCACCTGGTACTTCCTGCAGTGGGCGACCTCCGTCGAACATGACCTGTTCGGCGCCCGCAAGATGGACTTCGTCAACCCGGTCCGCGCCTCCGTCTGGAAGGACGAGGAGTTCCGCAACCGCATCGACAAGTCCTATCCGGGCTACCTGCATCAGCATGACGTCTCGGCCCCGGGCGCGAAGATTTACTTCACCGCCCAGCCGCTGTTCTTCGACCTCACCACTCTGTGGGCCGAAACGCTGCAGAAGATGGTGGCGAATGAGGTGCCGGTGGACGAAGGCCTCGACGCGATGGCGACCGAAATCGACAACAAGCTGGTTGAAGCAGGCCTCGGCTAAGGTCTGACCAGACGGCGCGCGGGAGACCGGCTCCCTGCGGTTCCCGCGCGCCTCACCCATCCTTCAAGCACAAGGCTCGCACGCACCATGACCGCCGCCGCCCACACACACCAACCCGTGAAGCAGAGCCGCTTCATGCGCCGGGCTCTTCCCTACATTCTCAGCCTGCCCGCACTTCTGATGTGCATCGGCATCCTGATTCCATTTTTCACGGCGGTCTACTATTCCTTGCTGCGTTACCGGATGAACCTTCCCGCCATGAAGGGCTTCATCTGGTTCGACAATTATCTCAATTTCTTCACCGATCCGAAGTTCTGGAACACGGTCTATATCTCGCTCGTTTATGCCGCCCTCACCGTCGGCCTCGAACTCGCCCTTGGGCTTGGCATTGCGCTGCTGCTACAACGGCCATCGCGCTTCAACAATGTGGTTTCAATTCTGCTTCTGTTGCCGCTCATGACGGCACCGGCGCTGGCCGCGCTGATGTGGAAGCTGATGACCCATCCGGATTTTGGCATTCTCAGCTACCTCCTGACACTCGTTGGCATCACCGACTTCAAATGGGCGTCGGACCCAAAGACGGCATTGCTGACGGTGCTGCTGGTGGACATGTGGGTCTATACACCCTTCATCATGATCCTTCTGCTTGCGGGTCTGCGTTCATTGCCCAAGGCGCCCTTCGAGGCTGCAGCTCTCGATGGCGTTCCGCGGAGTTTCGTGTTCTTCCGCATCACATTGCCGATGCTGATGCCCTACATCATCACCGCGACCCTGTTCCGGCTGCTCGATTCCATCCAGCAATTCGACATCATCTACGCGATGACCCAAGGCGGGCCCGGCGACAAGCTGCTGGTCTTTCAGGTGCAGGCCTATCTTGACTTCTTCCAGTCCACCAATGTCGGGCGTTCGGCAGCGCTGATGATCATTCTATGGGCGATCACCTATGCGCTCTCCAACGTCTTCATCAAGCAGTGGCTCAAGCTGCGCGAACGCGCCCACGGAGCGGCATAGATCATGGACCACACTTCAACATTCGAAAAGGCGCTGCGCGGTGTGCTCATCACACTGGTGCTGATCTTCTTTCTGTTTCCGATTCTGTGGATCTTCCTGATGTCGTTCCAGACGAACGAGACGATCCTGCGCATTCCGCCATCACTGGTGTTCACACCCATCTTCGACAACTACTGGGCGCTGGTGACGGGGGAGCTTCGCACTGCAGCCGGCAGCCTGCAGCTCGACTTCATGAAGAACCTGTGGAATTCGGTGCTGCTGTCAGTCTGTTCGGTGGCGCTGTCGCTTCTGTTCGGCGTGCCTGCCGCCTATGCCTTCGCTCGCTTCAAGTTCCGGCTGGGCGAGGACATTGCCTTCACGCTGCTCTCCTTCCGGTTCGCGCCACCGCTCCTGGTGCTGCTGCCGCTCAGCCTGTATTTCAAGAGCCTCGGCCTTACCAACACCTATGTGGGCCTGATCTGGGTCTACCAGCTGATCTGCCTGCCATTGATCTTGTGGATCGTGCGCGGGTATTTCGAGGATATCAGCCCGGATATCGAATATGCCTATCGCATTTCTGGCAACAGCTGGTGGAAGACCTTCCTCAAGATTTCATTGCCGCTGGCCAGGCCGGGCATTGCGGCGGCCGGATTGCTCGCTTTCATCTTCGCGTGGAACAACTTCGTGTTCGCCCTCATCCTGGCGTCGGCAGACAAGCAACCGGTCACCGTTGGCGCGCTCGCCTTCGTCACGGCATCTGGCATCCAATACGGACAGATTGCAGCGGCCATCATCCTGTCGATCACGCCGACACTGCTTCTCGCCCTCTATGCTCAACGCTACCTCGTCGAAGGTCTGTCCATGGGAGCCGTGAAGGGATGAGCCAGCTCGCACTCAAATCGCTCAGCAAGTCGTATGGCGCCTTCAAGGTCTTCGATGGACTGAACCTCGACGCCGGTTCGGGTGAGATCGTGGTCATCTTCGGCGGCTCGGGCACCGGCAAGACGATCCTGCTGCGCCTCATTGCTGGCGTCGAGGAGCCTACCGCCGGGACTATCGAACTCGACGGCCATGACGTCTCCGACATCGCGCCAGAACATCGAAACGTCGGCATGGCGTTCCAGAACTTTGCCCTGTTCCCGCATATGTCAGCTGCCGAGAACATCGCAACGCCGCTCAAGGCCCAAGGCAAGAGCGCCGACGCGGTAAGGGCCGGGATTGACCGGGTCGCGAAACTGCTCAAGATCGACCATGTCCTCGGCCACGCGCCGCGTGAACTGTCAAACGGCCAGAAGCAGCGCACCGCCCTTGCCCGCGCACTCGCGGCCGAGCCCCGCATCCTGTTGCTGGATGATCCGCTGCGCAATGTCGACGCCAAGCTCCGCTTCGAGATGCGGCTCGAATTGCCCCGCTTGCTGCGGCAGAGTGGTGCAACCGTGCTCTATGTGACCCAAGACTACAAGGAAGCCATGGCTCTTGCGGACCGCATCGCCGTACTGGCGGACGGCAAGTTCGTGCAAGTTGCAACACCTGAGGATATTTATCTGAAGCCGGCCACACTTGGCGTCGCACGCCTGTTCGGTGATCCCGCCATCAACACGGCGAAGACAGTCATTGAAATGAAGAACGGCATGGCGTCGGCAAAAGTGGGTGGGCGAGACATCCCGTTGCCGGCTTCTCTTGCAGCAGCCGCCGGCCGTGGCATCACTTTCGGTGTCAGGCCAGAAGCCGTCAATATCCTCTCTCCGGGATCCGATGGCCTCACCGCCTCCGTCGTCGCAGTGACCCCGCTCAACGAGCGCACCGTCCTGTTGCTCCAATCGCCTGACGGATGGGAGTTCCTCGCTTCGCTGCCCGCGTCCTCCACATCAATTCCCGAACCGGAAACAGACGTCGTCGTCGACTTCGATCCCTCGGGGACCCATTTCTTCGATTCCCAGAGTGACGAGCGTCTCCATGGCTGAACTGGTTCTCTCCAAGGTCGACAAGATCTATCGCTCGCGCGGCAAGAAATCCGTTCACGCGGTGAAAGCCTTCGATCTCACGGTGAAGGCCGGCGAGATCGTGGCGCTTCTGGGCTCGTCAGGCTGCGGCAAGACATCGACACTGCGCATGATTGCGGGGTTCGAGGACGTGACCAGCGGTACGATCACGCTGGGCGGCAGGGAGATCCACACCCTGGCGCCCTCGGCACGGGGCGTTGCCATGGCCTTCGAGGCTTATTCGCTCTATCCCCCACTCACCATCGGCGAGAACATCGCCTTCGCTCTCAAGGCGGCCAAGCTACCGGTGTCCGAAGCCGACGCCAAGGTGAAGGATATCGCCCGGATGCTGGAAATTTCCGACATTCTTGGGAAGTACCCAAGCTCTGTCTCAGGCGGACAGCAGCAGCGCGCCAGCCTTGGCCGTGCCCTCGTCCGCTCTGCGGATCTCTATCTCCTCGACGAACCGATGGGCCAGCTCGAGCCGCAGCTTCGTGCCGTATTGCGCGGCCGAATCAAGCACTACCTCCGCGAACACAAGTGCACGACGATCCTCGTCACCCATGATCAGACCGAGGCCAACGCGCTGGCGGACAGAATCGCAGTGATGGAAGACGGCATGTTGCAGCAGTACGCAACGCCAGCCGAACTGAAGGCACGGCCGGCCAATCTGTTCACCGGCACCTTCATCGGAGAGCCACCGATGAATATCTTTGACGCCACACCGAGTATCGCCTCAGGTGAGGTTCGCTTCGACCTCGGGAACGGCAACGTACTGACCTACAACGTGAGTGAATTGTCCGATACGGTCACGGCGCTGATCGCCAAGATGCCGCAACTCGTCATCGGGATCAGGCCACATGCATTGCATGTCGCCGAAGGGCCAATAAGAGCGACCATCATGTCTTGCCAGTGGTTGGGTGACCAGACACATGTCGCGGCAGATGTCGGCGGCAAGACCGCGGTATCGGTGGCCCATGACCGGGTCGATCTTTCGCCCGGCAGCGACGTCTCGCTCTCGGTCTCCGCCGCAGATCTTCATCTTTTCGATCCGTCGACGGGACATGCCATTGCCCATGGGAGCGACATGGCATGAGCGAAGGCATCCTTGTCGGCATAGATGCCGGGACATCGGTCATCAAGTCCATCGCCTTCACGGCTGCAGGCGAGCAGATTGCTTCTGCCGCCATTCCGAACAGTTACGCCACGCTCACCAATGGCGGCGTCGAACAGGACATGGCACGGACATGGCGGGATGCAGCCACGACCCTGAAGCAGTTGTCAGAGAAGATTCCCGATCTTTCCTCCCGCATCATCGCCATTGCCGTCACCGGGCAGGGCGATGGAACCTGGCTTGTGGACAAGGCCGGGGAACCTGTGGCGCCTGCGTTCCTGTGGCTTGACGCGCGAGCGGCGTCGATCGCCGAGGATTTCACCCGGCACAAGGACTATCCGGCGCATTATCAACGCACAGGGACCGGCGTGAACGCCTGCCAGATGAGCACACATCTTGCGTGGCTGACACGCCATCAGCCAGAGGTCATCGCCAAGGCTACCACGGCTTTCCATTGCAAGGACTGGCTTTACTTCAAGCTGACGGGCCAGCGGGCCACAGATCCGTCGGAAGCCAATTTCACTTTTGGCCAATTCCGCACGCGTTCCTATGCGCCGGACATCCTGGATGCGCTCGGTGCTGCCGACGCGAAGCGTCTCCTGCCGACCATCATCGAAGGTACCGAATGCTGTCATCCTCTTTCACCAGAGGCGGCGTCATTGACGGGCCTGCTTGCCGGTACGCCAGTGATACTTGGCTACGTCGATGTCATGTGCACGGGCCTTGGCGGAGGACTTTATGATCCACAGGGCCGCGTCGGCTGCACCATCGTCGGATCAACCGGCATGCACATGCGGATCGCGCCTTCCGCAGACCGGGTTCGGCTCAATCCGGAAATGTCCGGCTATACCATGGCCTTTCCGGTGCCCAACATGTACGCGCAAATGCAATCGAACATGGCCTCGACCTTGAACATCGACTGGCTGCTGGATGTGGCCATCGGCGTTCTCCAAACCGAAGGTGTCGAGCGGTCTCGCGGGGACCTGTTGAAAGGCATGGATGACCGCATCATGTCGCGGCCGGCAGGCCGACTGCTCTATCATCCCTATATCTCCAAGGCTGGCGAGCGCGGCCCCTTCATGGAACCTGCCGCTCGCGCCATGTTCACCGGCCTCGAGGTCGGCATGGGCTACTCCGACATGATGCGCGCCGTATTCGAAGGGCTGTGCTTCGCGGCGCGCGACTGCTACGGGACGATGGGCGATATTCCGCGAGAGGTGAGAATCACCGGCGGTGCAGCCCGCTCGAAGGCCCTTCGCATCATGCTTGCCAGTGCGCTGAACGCAGGCGTTCGAACATCCGCGCGTGCAGAAGCTGGCGCTGCTGGCGCCGCCATGATGGCTGCCGTCCAGCAGAAACTCTATCCGGATATGAGCCAATGCGTCGCCAAATGGGTGGATCCGCTTCTTGGTGATACCACGGAGCCAGACGCGGCGCTGGTATGCACATACGACACCACTTTTTCACATTACAAGCAGACACGAGAGACCATGCGGCCGATCTGGCGCGCCATGTCCGCTTCAGCCCGGGACCTTCAATCATGACTCGTAAACTTGCGATCATCGGCGATCTCTTCATGCTCTCCCGCATGTTCGAGCAGGCCCTGCTGGAGCGATGCCGCCTGCATGATCTTGACATCCGCATGCACGACTTCCCGTGGCCTGATGCTCCGATGGAGCATGGCTATGCCGTGAAGGGCATGGACGGCCTCAAGGAATATATGGGAACGGCAGATGAAGTGGTCGAACTGACCGGGGATGCCGAGATGCTCGTCACTCATCTGGCCCCGCTGTCCGCAGATATCATGGACCGCCTGCCAAATCTGAAATTCGTGGCCGTGTCGCGCGGTGGCCCGGTCAACATCGACATGAAGGCTGCACGGGAGAGGAACATCCTCGTCGTCAATACGCCGGGCCGCAATGCCAGTGCGGTGGCCGAATTCACCATCGGTGCCATTCTTGCCGAAACGCGCAACATCACGCGGGGCCACGATGCGTTGCGCCGCGGTGAATGGCGTGGAGATCTCTATCGGGCCGATCTGGCCGGGGAGGAGCTCTCCGAGATGACGGTCGGGATCATCGGTTACGGGCAGGTCGGCACTCGCGTGGTCAAGCTGCTGAAGATCGGAAGAGCGTCGTGTAGGGAAAGAGTGTGTTCGGT
>ERZ795053.5329-NODE-5329-length-13326-cov-21.255067_pt1 | contig 13326 bp, 7 predicted proteins | sample MGYA00375137_ERZ795053 | MGnify/ENA primary metagenome ERZ795053 (study PRJEB30182, sample SAMN05720284) | activated sludge metagenome | isolation source: Anaerobic digester | place: Hong Kong | collected 2014-12-17 ... | reverse complement strand
CCGAACTCGGCCGCGTCGAGGGACAGGACCGTTTCCGCGATCGCGTCGGGCTGCCACTGGCCACCTACTTTTCCGGCCCGAAGGTGCGCTGGCTGCTCGACAATGTGCCGGGCCTGCGCGAGGACGCGGCGCGCGGCGACGCTCTCTTTGGCAACATCGATAGCTGGCTAATCTGGAACCTGACCGGCGGCACGGCCGGCGGCACGCACGTAACCGACGTGACCAACGCCTCGCGCACCATGCTCATGGACTTACAGAGCACGCTATGGGACGGCGAGATCATGGAGATCATGGGTATCCCGCGTGCCATGCTACCGGAGATTCGCCCCTCCAGCGACCCGACCATCTACGGCTATACCATGGCGGACGGACCCTTCGGCGGGCGCATCCCCGTCTGCGGCGACCTGGGCGACCAACAGGCGGCGACCGTCGGGCAGACCTGTTTCGACGTGGGTGAGGCCAAGAACACCTACGGCACCGGCTGCTTCATGATCCTCAACACGGGAACCGAACTCGTGCCGTCGCACAGCGGGCTGCTCACCACGACCTGCTACAAGTTCGGCAGCGAGCCGACGGTCTACGCGCTGGAAGGCTCGATCGCCATCGCCGGTGCGTTGGTGCAGTGGCTGCGCGACAACCTGCGCCTCATCGAATCGGCGGCCGACATCGAGAACCTGGCGCATACCGTGGACGACAACGGCGGCATCTATTTCGTGCCCGCCTTCTCCGGCCTCTACGCGCCCTACTGGCGCAGCGATGCGCGCGGCGTCATCGTGGGCATGACCCGCTACGTCAATCGCGGCCATTTCGCCCGCGCCACGCTGGAGGCCACCGCCTACCAGACGCGCGAGGTGCTCGACGCCATGCACCGCGATTCGGGTGTGGAACTCCAGGCGCTCAAGGTCGATGGCGGCATGGTGCACAACGAACTGCTCATGCAATTCCAGGCTGACGTGCTGGGCGTGCCGGTCGTGCGCCCGCGCGTCAGCGAGACGACGGCATTGGGCGCAGCCTATGCGGCCGGGCTTGCCGTCGGCTTCTGGAAGACGCTCGACGAGACACGCGCCAACTGGGGCGTCGACAAGGTGTGGCAGCCGTCAGCCGACGATGCGCCACGCACGACGCTCTACGCGCAGTGGAAGAAAGCCGTCACACGCACTTTTGACTGGGTTGAATAATCGCGCTCAGACCAATCACTACCTTCCGTAGCCAACGGAAAGAGAGCCATGGTCGGCATCGTACTCGTATCGCACAGCAGAGAGCTGTCCGTCGCCGTCAAGGCGCTGGCAGACCAACAGATCCAGGGGCGCGCACCGATTGTCGCCGTCGGCGGCAGCGATAACCCGCACCAGCCCTTCGGCACCGACCCCGTCGCAATTGCCGAGGCGATTCAGGCTGTCTTCAGCGAGGACGGCGTGTTGGTGCTCATGGACCTGGGCAGCGCCGTCATCAGCGGGCAGGTGGCGCTCGACCTGCTGGAGCCGGAGCAGGCCGCCCGCGTGCGTCTCAGCGTCGGTCCCTTTGTCGAGGGGGCGATGGCGGCAGCCGTGCAAGCCTCCATCGGCATGGGGCTGGAGGCGGTGGCACGCGAGGCCGAGGAAGCATCGCTGGCCAAACAGGCGGTACTCGAATATGACGACAGCCGCAATGGCTCGCCCGACGCCTGGACGGCGGAAGGCGAGCAGCACGAACGGGCACAGGTCGCCAGCGCCGACGTCATTGTCGTCAACCCTGCCGGGCTGCATTTCGGGCCGGCCGCACGCTTCATCCAGACTGCGGCGGGCTTTCACGCCGAGGTACGCGTCACCAATGTGACGACCGGCGCCGGCCCTGCGCATGCCAATCGCTTCAATCAACTCCTCTCGCTGGGCATCGAAAAAGATCACTGCATCCGTATCGATGCCACCGGGCGCGATGCCGAAAGCGCCGTCAATACGCTGGTCAAGCAGGTGGCGCATGATGTGGGCGAGAGCGTCGAAGAGGCGCCGGTCCTGATCGGCACCGCCATACCGCCCGCAATTGAGGGCAAAGGACGAGCACACCTGACCGGCCTCCCCGCCTCGCCGGGAATCGCCATCGGCACAGCCGTGGTCATCTCCGGCGCCTACGACCCGCTGCGCGACGAACCACGCGACGAACGCGCATCCGGCGCGCCGGCCGCCGAGTGGACGGCATTCCAAGCGGCGCACAACACTGCCCTGGACCAGCTCGACGCGCTCACGCTCGAAATTCGCGACACGCTGGGCGAAGAGAGGTCGATCATCTTCCGCGCCCACATGCTGCTGCTCCAAGATCGTGACTTCCTGGCCGATATCCACGCCGCGATCGAACATGAAGGATGGGCCGCCGATGCCGCGGTGCGGCGCACCGTGCTGCGCTGGTCCGAGCGTTTCCGCAAGATGAGTGGCGCTGTCTTCCAGCAGCGTGCCGCCGATGTGGAGGACGTGGGACGCCGGCTGCTCCAGTTGCTGCGCCAGGAGACACTGCCGGCCATCGAGCTGCCGGCCAACGCCATCATCGTCGCCGACGATCTGCTGCCGTCGCAGACCGCCACGCTCGACCGCAGCCGCGTGGTCGGCTTCTGTACGGCGGGCGGCGGGCCGGCGGCGCACTCGGCCATCCTGGCACGCAGCATGGGCATCCCCGCCGTGGTCGCCGTCGGGCCAGAGCTGACCGCTACCGCCCGCAATGGCATCACCCTGGCGCTGGACGGCAATCGCGGCACTGTCATCATCGAGCCGGATGCAGACACCACCTTTGTCTACGCACAGGCGCAATCCACCGCCGCGGAGGCGCGCAGTACAGCCTGGGCAGCGGCACAGCGCCTGACGCGCACGCACGACGGCGTGCGCGTCGAGGTCGTCGCCAACCTGGGTGCGGCCGCCGACGCGAGCCTGGCGCTGGAAGCAGGCGCCGAGGGCGTCGGCCTGCTGCGCACCGAGTTTCTCTTCCAGGAGCGGCTGACGCCGCCCAGCGAGGAGGAGCAATTCGCCATCTACCAGAGCGTGGCGCAGGTCATGGGCGATCGGCCGGTCATCATTCGCACGCTGGACATCGGCGGCGACAAACCGGCGCCCTACCTGGCCCTGCCGCAAGAATCGAACCCGTTCCTCGGCTGGCGGGCGATTCGCATTTCGCTGGCCATGCCGGAGTTCTTCAAGGCACAGTTGCGCGCGCTCATGCGCGCGGGCGTCAGCGGCAACGTACAGGTTATGTTCCCGATGATCTGCACCGTCGACGAGATCCTGCGCGCGCAGGCGCTCATGGCCGCCGCCGCCAGCGAACTCACCGCGGCCGGCATCCCCTTCAACGCCGACCTGCCCGTGGGCATCATGGTGGAGACGCCCGCCGCCGTCGAGATCGCCGACCAACTGGCGCCGCTGGTGGATTTCTTCAGCATCGGCACCAACGACCTGACGCAGTACACCTTTGCCGCCGACCGCACGAACCAGCGCGTCGCCGGCCTGGTCGATCCGCTGCACCCGGCCATGCTGCGCCAGATCGACCTGGTGTTGCGCGCGGCGCACCTGCACGGTCGCTGGGTCGGCCTGTGCGGCGAACTGGCGGCCGACGTCGATGCGATCCCGCTCCTGCTCGGGCTGGGTCTCGACGAATTCAGCATGGCGCCGGCAAGCATCCCGGCGGCCAAGCAGACGATCCTGCGCCAGTCGATGCCGGCGGCGCGGCGTCTGGCACAGAAGGCCCTGCAACTAAATGACGCCGAGTCGGTGCGCCGGCTCGTGCGCGAATCGATGGGAAAATGAACGGATGACCCAATGAACAAGATTTCGACCGACATCCTGGTGATTGGCGGCGGGTCGACCGGCACGGGGGTGGCGTGGGACGCCGCGCTGCGCGGCTTTCGCGTGGTGCTGGTGGAGAAGCGCGACCTGACCCACGGCACGACCGGCCGCTATCATGGCCTGCTGCACTCCGGCGGCCGCTACGTCGTCAAGGACCCACAAAGCGCCATCGAGTGCATCGAAGAGAACCGCATCCTGCGCCGCACGCACACGCACTGTATCGAGGATACGAGCGGCTTCTTCGTGGTGACGCCCGAGGACGAGGGCGACTACCCCGACCGCTTCCGCGCGGCGTGCGCCAAGACGGGCATCCCGTGCGAGGAGATCCCGCTGAAGGAGGCCTTCCGCCGCGAGCCGCTGCTCAATCCGCGCATCAGCCGCGTCTTCGAGGTGCCGGACGGTTCCGCCGACAGCTTTCTGGCAACGCACGCCACCGTACAGGGCGCACGCCAGGCTGGCGCGCAGATCCTCGTCTACCACGAGGTCGTCGGCCTGCTGACGGAAGGGGGCGAGGGTGACCGCCGCGTCACGGGCGCGCGGGTGCGCGATGCCGTCAGCGGCGAGGAGACTGTCATCGAGGCGGCCATGACCATCAACGCCAGCGGCGCGTGGGCCGGGCAGATTGCAGCCACGGCCGGCATTCCCGTGCGGGTGATCCCAGGCAAGGGCGTGATGGTGGCGGTCAACCACCGCCTGGTCAACACCGTGATCAACCGCTGCAAGATGCCCGCCGACGGCGACATCCTGGTGCCGGTGCACACGGTCGCCATCATCGGCACGACCGACGAACGGGTGACCGACCCGGAGCTGCTGCCCATCGAGCCGTGGGAAGTGCAGTTGATGCTCGACGAGGGCGACAAGCTGGTGCCCGGCATGAGCAAGGCGCGCATCTTGCGGGCATGGGCGGGGGTGCGACCGCTCTACCAGGAGGGCTATGCCGGCGACAGCCGCGATGCGACGCGCGCGCTGGCGCTGCTCGACCACCAGCAGCGCGACGGCGTCAGCGGCTTTCTCACCATCACCGGCGGCAAGTGGACCACCTTCCGGCTCATGGCGCAGACGACCATGGACAAGGCGTGCGCCCAGCTTGGCGTGGAGCGTGCCTGCCGCACCGCCGACACACCCGTGCCGGGAACGGAGCAGGGCTACTACTGGCTCGGCCATCGCCTGCACGAGGTGGAGGAACACCACCTGCAGGGCGACCTGGTCTGCGAGTGCGAACTGGTCACGCGGGCCATGATCGAGCAGGCGGCGCAGAACAACCCGACGGTCACGCTCGACGATCTGCGCCGCGATGTGCGGCTGGGCATGGGTCCGTGCCAGGGTGGTTTCTGCACCTTCCGCGCCGCAGGGATTTTGGCGGAGGGGGGCGAGGGACGAGGGGCGAGGGACGAGGAAGAGGCGGCTGTCCCAAGCGCCACGTCGGAGTGGGAAGTGGCGTACATGCAGTCGCCCAAGCACAACATTGGTGCAAACGGCGCCCGTCGATCGAACCGGCGCTTTGATAACCCGAACCTGCTCCTGCGCGACTTCCTGCAAGAGCGCTGGCGCGGGCTTACGCCGGTGCTGTGGGGGCGGCAGTTGAAGCAGGAGCGGCTGGATGAGCTGATCTACCTGAGCGTCATGAATGTGGACCACCTGCCGCCCGACGACGATACAAGCCCGCTGACGGAGTTCTGGCAGTTCGACACGACGCCGGGCGCCACGGCACACAAGGAGGGCGACGAGCTATGATCGACCTACTGGTACTTGGCGCCGGGCTGAGCGGCCTGGTTGCGGCCCTGCGTGCGGCCGAGCAAGGCCGGCGCGTCAAGGTCATCGCCAAGGGCATGGGCGCGCATCACTGGAACGCCGGCACGATCGACGTGCTGGGCTATCTCGCCGGGGACGAGCAGCCGGTCGAAGCGCCCTGGACGGCCATGGCGCGCCTGGAGGACGACCATCCCTACCAGTTGATTGAGCGCGACGCGGCACGCGCGGCGCTGACCTGGTTCCAGACGCTGACTGCGCGCTGCGGCCTTGGCTATGCCGGTGCAGACGGCGAGCGGAACATGCTGCTGCCGTCGCCGGCCGGGGCGTGGCGACCTGTCTTCCTGGCGCCGGCGGCGCAGGTGGGTGGAGCAGCCGGCAAGGACCCCATGTTGATCGTGGGGCTGGAGGGGATGCGCGACTTCTACCCGCATTTCATCGTGCGCAACCTCACCGCGGCAGGACAGCCGGCGCGCGCGGCCACCCTGCCCTGGAGCGTCGTCAGCGCGGCGCGCGACCGCAACAGCGTGCAACTGGCCGCGCTGCTCGACGAACCGGCGGCACAGCAGCGGCTGCTCTCGGCGCTGAAGTTGGTGGCGCAGCCGGGCGAACGCATCGGCCTGCCGGCCATCCTTGGCCTGCACCGGCATACCGAGGTGATGGCAGCGCTCCAGCGCGAGCTGAAGTGCCCCGTCTTCGAGATTCCCACGCTGCCGCCCAGCGTGCCGGGCATTCGCCTGACGACGGCGCTGCGGCACGAGTTGGAACGCCGCGGCGTGCGCGTCGAGGTGGGCATGGAGGTCATCGGCTTTCACGCCGAGGGGGACGCCATCCAGTGGGTCGAGACGGCGACGAGCGCGCGGCCGTTGCGCCACCGCGCGGCGGCCTATCTGCTGGCCACGGGCGGCGTGCTGGGCGGCGGCTTCTCCAGCGATCCCGGCGGCCGCTTCTGGGAGACGATCTTCGACCTGCCGCTGACGGTGCCGCAGGACCGCACGCAGTGGTTCCGGCCACTATTTCTCGACCCGCAGGGCCAGCCGGCCTTCCGCGGCGGTGTGAGCGTGGACAGTTCCTTCCAGCCCGTCGACGCCGATGGCCGGCCCGTTTATGCCAACCTGTGGGCGGCAGGCGGTGCGCTGGCCCACGCCGACCCGATCCTGGAACGCAGCCTGGAGGGCATCGCCATCGTCACGGGGGTGGCGGCGGCGGATGCGATTGTGAGGGAGCGAGATTTTGAAGGGGTGAGGGGATGACAAGATGAGGAAGTGAGGGCGGGTGTTGATAGCCAATTGCCAACGGTCAATGGTTAACGGTCAATTGTCAATCAGCATCCGCTACCCGCAGTCATCCCCTCGTCGTGTCATCTTGTCACCTCGTGACGATAAACCTGCAACGGCGGAGAAAGCAATGGCTCCAATATCCTGGCACTCGGTGGATCTGTCTCTGGACGAGTGCATCAAGTGCAATATCTGTACGAGTTACTGCCCTGTTTCGGCGGTGACCGATCTCTTTCCCGGCCCCAAGTACGTCGGCCCGCAGGCGCAGCGCTTCCGCGACCCTGACCAGGCGACATCGCCCGATCACTCGGTCGACTACTGCTCGGGCTGCCGCGTCTGCAACGAGGTCTGCCCGACGGGCGTTAAGATTGCCGAGCTGAATGCCCGGGCGCGCGCCGAGATCGTGGCGGACAAGGGGCTGCCGCTGCGCAATCGCCTGCTGGGGCGCAACGAACTGCTGGGCAAGCTGGGCAGCTTTGCGCCGCCGCTGGCCAACTTCGGGCTGCACAACCCCCTCAGCCGCTTCCTGGCGGAGAAGGTCATGCGTATCGCACGCGAGGCGCCGCTGCCGACGTGGAGCACGACCGGCACCTTCCGCGACTGGCTGAAGCGCACGGCCAAGGAGCGGCGCAAGTCGGACAAGAAGGTCGTCTACTACCACGGCTGCGCGACGATGTACTACGAGCCCTTCATCGGCAAGGCCGCCGTGGCGGTGATGGAGCACAACGGCTTCGAGGTGATCGTGCCGGAGCAGAACTGCTGCGGGCTGCCGCTGCTCTCCAACGGCGAGTTCGGCGCGGCGCGCAACTATCATCGCGGCAACGTGGGCAAGCTGGCCGGCTTTGCCCGCGCCGGGCTGCCCATCGTCGGCACGAGCACCAGTTGCACCCTGACGCTCAAGGAGGAGGCGCCCGAACTGCTCGACATGGACGACGAGTCGTCGGTGCAGTTGAAGATGGCCACGTGGGACATCTTCGAGTGGCTGCGCGAGTTGCACGAGGCCGGCGACCTGCGCACAGATTTCCGCACCGTCGATCTCAAGCTGCCCTACCACGCGCCCTGCCAGATGCGCGCCCATCGCATCGGCAAGCCGGCGCTGGAGATCATGGCGCTCATCCCAGGGCTGGAGATTGCCGAATCGCACGCGCGCTGCTGCGGCATCGCCGGCACCTACGGCTACAAGGTCGAGAAGTACCAGATCGCGATGGACGTGGGCGCCGAACTCTTCGACTTTGTCGCGGCGCAGGGCGACGGCGTCACCTACTCGGCGTGCGACTCGGAGACCTGCCGCTGGCAATTGGAACACGGCACCGACCTGCCCAGCCGCCACCCCATCGAGATCCTGGCGGCGGCCTACGGTCTCTACGATCTCGACCGCCGCGACCTGATCCTGGCATGAGCGGCGCCTGGAACGTCCTGATCATCGGCGCGGGCGCGATCGGCTGCCTGGTGGGGAGCAAGCTGGCGCTGAGCGGCCAGCGCGTCACGCTCGCCGGCCGCGCGTCGTTTGTGGAGCAGGTCCGCGCGCGCGGTATGCAACTGAGCGACGAAACCGGCACGCACACAGTGCGCAATGTCCGCCCCACGGCCGGCGTGCTGGAGGCCTTCATCCGCTCCGAGACGGCCTTCGACCTGGCCATCCTCACCGTCAAGAGCTACGACACCGCCGCCGCTGCCGAGGAGCTGCGCCAGGCGCTGGCCGATACCGGCGCCCCTCCGCCCGCCCTGCTGAGCATCCAGAATGGCGTGGGCAACGAGGAGATACTGGCGCAGGCCATTGCGGCGCCGGTGCTGGCCGGCAGCATCACCACGCCCGTCAGCGTCGAGGGGCCGGGCATCATCCGCGTCGACAAGCCGCGCTACGGCCTGGGGCTGGCAGCGTGGCGCCCGCCGGGCCCGTCCGCCCTCTTCGACGACGTATGCGCGCTCATGCAGATGGCCGGCTTTGCGGTGACGCCCTTTGCCGACGCGCCGGCCATGAAGTGGACGAAGCTGCTCATGAACATGCTGGGCAACGCTACCTGCGCCATCCTCGACGAACCGCCGGAGGTGGTCTTTGCCGACAGCCGCATGGTCGACGTGGAGATTGCGGCATGGCGCGAGGCGCTGGCCGTCATGCGCGCGGCGGGGGTTGCAGCCATCGACCTGGACAAATATCCCTTCGCCAAGCTGGCGCCGCTGATCCGCTACGCGCCGGCGGCGCTGATTCGCCCCGTGCTCAAAGGGCAGATCGGCGGGGCGCGCGGCGGCAAGATGCCGAGCCTGCACATCGATCTGCACGGCAACAAGGGCCGCAGCGAGGTGAGCTGGCTCAACGGTGCGGTCGTTGCAAAAGGCGAAGAGATGGGCGTGCCCGTGCCGGTGAACGGCGTTCTGGCGGCGACGGTGCTGGATCTGGTGGATGACCCGGCGGCGCGCAGCGGGTGGAAGGGCAACCACGATCGGCTGTGGCAGGCGGTACGCAGCGCCCAGGGCAAATGAAGCGGGCGGCGGCTAGAAGCCTGGCCCGAACACGACGATGAGAATCAGCGCGACGACGCCGAAGAAGGCGAACTCGGCCAGCACGCGCTTTGTCAACCGCCCCTGCAACCCTTGCAGCGCAATCCCCACGGCCAGGTAAAAGCTCAGCAACAGCAACAGGCCGCCGGTCAAGCCCGGCAGCAGCGGCCAGTAGTTGAGCGCCCACGTAATCTCGCCCAGGATCAGGCCCACGACCACGCTATAGACCAGCACCAGCCGCATGCGGTCGGTCGAGGTACGGAGCACCTCAATGGCAAGCAGGACGGAGGTGAGGCTGACGATCGTTCCGGAGAGCAGGCTGCGCGTGCGTGATTGGTAGATGAAGAGGAAGAGCAGAAGCGCCGACCCATAGGCCAGGGCGTCGAGCCATAGCCGGGCGCGCCGATAGCCGACCTGTCCCGGTTCCACCGTGGCGTAGAGACCGAAGAATGCCAACGCAAGCAGGGCGCCGGCAATCAACATCACGACCACTTGCAGGAGTTGCGTGGGAATTTGCGGCAGCAAGACGACCGTGATGATCGAGATGGCCGCGGGTAGCGCCCAGAAGGTCCACGTAAAGCCAAGCCGGTTGGCGTGGCGGAGGGGATGTAGCCGGATGATGCTCTCAGTGCCGGCGGCAGCAACGGCAGCCAGCGCCATGGCCGTCAGCGTGATCGCCGAGAATTCGAGCGCTGTCGGGGAGCCGAGCGCGCGAAAGCTGACAACCGTCGTGGGCAGCTTGATCAGGAGGCTGAGCCCAAAGCCAAAGACCAATATCCAGGTGACGACGCTAATGCGGTCGACGTAGTCGACGCCGGCATTGTCGCCACGCGGGCGCCGCCACGGCAAGCGCCGGCGCAACTCTTCTGTCCAGGTAGCTGGCTGATTGGTCTGCATGCCGCTTTCTTGTGTACAATCTCGTGTAATATCACACGCCGGCACTGTGCCGGTTCGCTGTCTCGCCGTGCGGACAGCTTTGCCATTCTACGGACGCAGCGCAACTCTGTCAAAACCATGGGACACTGCCGCCTCACCGATTTCGACATCACGATCCACGGACATGGCGCGCCCTATCAGGTGCACGCCACCTACAAGGGCCACGGCGCCGGCGGCGAATTCGCCATCGACGCCGCGCAGGCAGAGTGGGCGGCGCGGCTGGAGCAACTGGCCGCGGGTACCGAACCCGGCCAGTCGTTTTTGGAGGCAACCGGCGCCAATCTCTTCCGCCAGTTGTTCCAGGATGGCGTGCGCGATCTGTGGGTCCACGCGCAGAGTGATCTGGCCGGTGGTGGCGCGGATGGTATCTGCGTGCGGCTGATGACGCCGCCGCCCGCGGTGGCGGCGCTGCCCTGGGAAGTGCTTTTCGACCCTGACCGCAAGGTGGCCTTTGCCGGCAGCGTCCAGACGCCGCTGGTGCGCGTCGAGAACCTGCTGCGCCATGTCGGCCATGTGCGTCCGTTACAGGCGCGCCTGCCGCTGCGCCTGCTGCTGGCGACGCCCGACGATCCCACCGGCCAGCTCGACACGGCGGGCGTGCGCGATCGGCTCATGGCAGCCCTCGCACCGCTGGCTGGAAGCGTGGTCGATGTCATCCCGCTGGGCGGCCGCTTCAGCGTCGTCGATCTGCGCGACGCGCTGGCCGGCGAACGGCCCGACATCGTCCACGTGGTGACACACGGTCACGCCGATGGCGTGCTGCTCTGGCAAAACGACGAGCCTTGCTACACACCGGCCGCATCGCTGCGTGCGGTGATGGATGGGGCGGAGAGCGTCAAGCTCGTCCTGCTCAGCGCCTGCTCGACGGGGCAGGGCTCGCTTCAGCACAGCCTGGCGTCGGTGGGTGCACAGTTATTGCAGGCCGGGCTGCCGGCGGTCATCGCCATGCAGTTTGACATCGAGGAAAGCACCGCCGCCGACTTCGCCCGCTTCTTCTACCAGGAACTCTTTGGCGGGCGATGTCCGGGCGCAGTACATCTGGCGGTGAACTACGCTCGCTCGAACCTTTACGCGCTCGACCCGGCAAGTTTTGGCTACGGCACACCGGTGCTCTGGCTCAATGCGCCCGATGGCGCAATCTTTGAAATGGACGGTATCTCCATGCCCCCTTTGCGCACGCACCCTGCGTCGGCACTCGCGAAGCCGCCTGATCTGAAGCCGCTCATCCAACAGCGCCGCCACACCGAGCAATGGCGGGCCGGCATGGACGCTCTCGACATGACCGCGCTCACCCCGTCGCTGCGCCCCATCCAGCGGCCGCTCCAGGATGCGCTGCGTGAAGTCGACGCCTTGCTCGTCCAACTGCACGGCCTGGAGCAGGGACCGCCTACCGAGCAGGTGCGCAAGCAGTACGAGGAGAAGCTGGCGCTCATCCTGAGCAAGCAGCACACCGTCGATCGCCTGGCCGGTATCATCCGCGAGCAGCAGGAGCGGCGCACTGGAGAGTGAGGGGCGAGGGGCGAGGGGCGAGGGGCGACGCGCAGCAGGCGAGCGCAATGACCTCCCGCCCACAGCGGCAGACACCCCTCTACCGCCGCCACTCCTTGCCGGGTCATCACACGTCCGCCGACGGGCGTGGCTGGCAGTCATGCGGCTGGCGCTTTATTACGTGCTCGGCTGCGCGCTCGTGGTTGCCGGCGGGCTTCTCTGGCGGGCGACGCTGGAAGCCGGCGCCGGTCTGAATCGCACGCTCCCCCCGACCGGTGCACCCGGCATGGATGTCCCCTTCGCCGGCGTCACCGTGGAGCTTGCCGGCCGCCCCTCTGATGCACTGGCGACACGGCTGGCAGAGTTGCGCGAAGCCGGCTTTGGGTGGGTGCGACAGCGTTTCGACTGGCGGGAGATCGAGCCGGCGCCGGGAGAGTTCGACTGGGCGCAGACCGACCGGCTGGTCGACGCCATCTCGCAGGCAGGGCTGGCGCCCGTTGCCGTGCTGGATGGCGCACCCGACTGGGCACTGGCGCCCGCAGATCGGGCCGCGCAGAACGGGCTGGCGCCACCGGCGAACTTCGCCGACTTTGCCCGCTTCGCCGCGGCCTTTGCCGCGCGCTACGGCGATCGCATCCGCTTCTACCAGGTCTGGGATGAGCCGAACGTGTCGCCTCACTGGGGAACGCGGCACATCAACCCGGTGGCATACGCGCACTTGCTGCGCGCTGCCGCGCCGGCCATCCGCAGCAGCGACGCCGACGCCGTGATCCTGACCGCAGCGCTGGCGCCGACCATCGACCGCGGCCACCTGGCCATCGACGAAGTCTACTTTCTCCAGCGCATGATTGCAGCGGGCGCGGCGCCGTTTTTCGACGCCGTTGCCGTCCAGCCCTTCGGTTTCGGCCACAGCCCCACCAACCCACGGCAGCAGCCGGACACGCTCAACTTTGCCCGCGCGGCGCTGATTCGCCGGGCGTTGGTCGATGCCGGGCTGGGTGACAAGCCGATCTGGGCCGTGCGCTATGGCTGGAATCGCCGGTTGAACTCGCCCTGGGGCACGGTGACGCCGGACGACCAGGCAGCGTACGCGCCGGCCGCGCTCGACCGCGCGTGGAACGAGTGGCCGTGGCTGGCGGCCATGGGCTGGGCCGTGGATCAGCCAGCCGAAGCGCCTGGCTTGCCTGCCTGGGGCTTTGCGCTCAGCGATGCAGCCGGCCGGCCGGCGCCGGTCTTTGAGGCCCTCGCCGCCTGGCAGAGCGAGACACGCACGCGCGACCATCAATCGCCAGCGATCCCCTGGCTGGGCTGGGTGGCGTGGATCCTGGCGGCCGTGCTGACGAGCTGGCGCAGCATCGCCGCGGCACGCCTGATCGACTGGCGCGGGCTGCTGGCGCGCTATCGCCGGGCGCCGCGCTGGGTTCATGCCGGCGCATGGATGGCGCTCATCCTGGTGTACTACCTGGCGACTTTTCCGCCGTTGATCGTGCTCTGCTGGCTGGCAGCGGCGCTGCTCTGCCTGGCGCAGCCGCGCGTCGGGCTCTGGCTGGCGGTGGCGCTGATCCCCTTCTTCT
>ERZ795053.5328-NODE-5328-length-13328-cov-11.054170_pt1 | contig 13328 bp, 13 predicted proteins | sample MGYA00375137_ERZ795053 | MGnify/ENA primary metagenome ERZ795053 (study PRJEB30182, sample SAMN05720284) | activated sludge metagenome | isolation source: Anaerobic digester | place: Hong Kong | collected 2014-12-17 ... | reverse complement strand
CATTGGCATCAAGCCTCGGAATCGTCTAAACTCGACATGCGCCGCAAAGCGTTGTGCTACATGTGTGCTACGCCGCGCCAAGCGCTCTGAAAAACCATTATTTATCAACGAGTCAGAGCGTGTCGCCTCAATCCATCATCGGGGCGACGGACAACCGCGCCGCCCGCCGTATCGCGTCCCTGTTCATGGAGGCTCCGTTCCGGTGGGCCCTTACCATAAGGGCTTGCCGTGGCCTCCGCCAGCCGTTTCAGTCCGGGCTGCGCCGCAGCGCCTGCGCCATGCAGTGGATGCCGCCGCCGGTCTTCGAGATCTCGTCGGTTTCCACCTCGGCCACCTCGAAGCCGCGGGCGCGAAGCTGTTCGACCAGCGCCCGCGATGACGCCGGCGCGATGATCTTGTCGTGCCCGAGGCTCATGAAGTTGCAGCCAAGCGCCATGGTGTCGCGGAAGGGCACGTCGATGATCTCGTGCCCCTTGCCCTTCAGCCAGTCCACGATCCAGGGGTCTGTGCAGGCCAGGCAGACCGCCGTCAGCTTCGGCGCGACCGGGACCACCATCAGGTCGATATGGACGTAGTATTCGTCGATGAAGGCCAGCTTGACCTCCCATCCTTCCTTTTCGAACCAGCCCGCGACCTGGCGTGCGCCTTCCTCCTGGGTGCGCGCACCGCCGCAGCCGATCAGCACCGAGCCTTCCTCGATCACGTTGAAATCGCCGCCCTCGAAGGTGCCGGCCGTGACCATGTCGTAGATCGGGATCCCCATCGCCTCGTAGGCGCGGATCGCGGCATAGTTTTCCCCCCGCCGCCACCAGTTGGCCATTGCGGTGATGAAGGGCCCGTAGGGCGTCATGACGCTGGAATCGCGGGAATAGACCTGCATGGTCAGTTCCGGTTCGGCCGGCAGCATGTGCACCTTCACCCCGAAATGCTCATAGGCGGCGACCAGTTCGGCATGCTGGGCCTGCGCCACCTGGATGTTGCACGGCGCCTCGCGCAGATGCTTGCGCGACAAAGAGGATGTCGCCCGGTGATAAAGATAGGCGGGCGAGCCCAGAAGCACGTCGGTCAGCGGGTCCGTCTCGTTGCGAAAGCCCCAATGGGCCAGCGGCTTGGTGCCGCCCTGGGGATTGCGGCGCTGTAGCGAAAAGCCTTCGGCATGGGGCAGGCGGTCAAGGGCCATGGATCACTCCTTCGGGTCAGGCGCCGGGCATGGCGGAGGGGATCCACCAGTCCCGGCCGCGCGGGGTTTCGATGTATTCGGGCCAGCGGAAATGAATCGGCGGGTCGTAGTCGCAAAGCGGCGGGGTCCAAGTGCTGCCGCCGATGCCGCCGCCGGTGCGGTCGCGGAATTCGGCCATCGCGGCATCGCGCGCGGCCCCGTCCTCAAGAAGTCGCACCGCCGAGGCGGCAAGAACCTTGGCCGCCGTCCGCACCATGGGGTCGATGGTCGCCGGAATGCCGCCCAGAGCGTTCATCACCCAGTTGGGATAGGCATAGCCCGCCGGCGCACGAAGCGCGGGCCGCGCGATGTAGAACCGCGCGGTCGGCGCGTGCCAGCACATGTCGGTATAGTCGTCGGAGGTTGAATTGGCCTGCGACGGCGGCAAGTCGCGGCGCAGGATCGCCTCGGCCGTCTCGGGCTCGATCAGCCGCTCCATCTCCTCGATGAAGGGGGCCTCCATCGGGTCGAGCCCCAGCCCCGACTGGATCTCGCGCGCGACGGCGCGCGCATCCTCGTTCCAGCGCGGGGCGCCTACGGCGCGCATTGCATCCCAGACAACGCGCGCCATGGCGTGATTGGCAAGGCCCGGCCGCGACTTGCAGACCCAGTGGCGTTCCCAGCGGCAGCCCGACATCATCGCGGCCGCCTCGGCGTTGCGGTCCAGGACGGCGGTGATCTGTTCGGCCATCGCCACCGTGGGCGTGCGCATCATGTACTGGATCTCGGCCAGACCCGCCGGCAGGTTGTCGGCGGTCGCCTGTCCGGCGGTCAGGATCGCCTCGGACACCGACCATCCGCCCTGATGGGGCAGCATCGCCTCGCGCAGCGCCTTCGAGGACTGGTACATGATCATCAGCGCGTCGTTCGCGCCGGGCGCACGCACCGCCGAATGCGATTGCGGGATCGGCGCACCATCCGCGCGGCCCCAGCCTTCGGGCGCGTCGCAGATGAAGCGGTAGACCATCGCATAGGCCGCGCCGCAGTGCGTGTCCCAGCGGACGGTATTGCACATCGGCAGCATGTAGAACGGATGGAACGACAGGATCGCCGCCAGCCCGTCGTAATAGCCCTTGGCCGCGTGGATGGGTTTGGACCCGCGCACCTTTTCCGCCGGTTCGCCTGTGAACCGCAGCCCGCCTTTGATGCCGTGCTTTTCCATCGCCGCCTTGGTGGCCAGAAGCCCGCCCAGCGCGCCGATGCCAAGGCCGGAGTGCGGGTCGGTGTGCCCGCCCGCCTGATAGCCCAGCCCCGCGCGCGGCTCGCGCCGGGTGCTGGCCGCCTGGCAGTTGCCGGGCACCGCGTCGTATTCGCCATACATGCCGATGACAGGCCCGTCCTTGCCCGCTTCACCGTTCGACCAGTCGGCGCAGAAGGCGGTGGGCATCCCGGCCGATCCTTCCTCGACCGTGAAGCCTTCGGCCCTCAGCCGCGCCACATACCATTCTGCGGAGCGGTATTCACGCCAGGCGGTCTCGCCGAAATCGAAGATCGTCGCGCACCAATCCGACAGATCGGACGCGCGCGCATCGACTGCGGCAAGCGCGTCGGTCTGGGCTGCGGTCAGTTTCGGTGCGGACATCGCGGGTCTCCGGGCTCTTCGGGGGCGCCTGTCGCGCCGTGCCATACGTTTTGCCGACAGACGGCCGACGCCCCGCCTACATCGCTACACGGCTTGCCGTCCCCCGCGGTAGTGAAACCTTTTGTCAACTTCGGCAAATCACATTCACCATTTCACTGGATTTGCCGCGTGGCCGTTCTAGTCTGTGGGAAAGCTCGAAAGGCAAGGAATGGCCCGTATCCCCTCCATCCAGGCGCTCAGGGCGCTGGAAAGCTTTGCACGCCTTGGCACGGTCTGGCAGGCCGCCGAAGACCTGAACGTGACCCGCAGCGCGGTCAGCCACCAGCTGCGGCTTCTGGAACAGGATCTTGGCTTTCCGCTTTACACCCGCATCGGCACGCGGATCGAGCTGACGGGACGCGGCCGTGCCTATGCCAGCGACGTGCGCAGGGCGCTTGCCGTGATTTCCGCCTCGGCCTCGCGCAATGCGGGACGGGGGCTTTCGGGGCAGCTCACGGTGTCCTGCACGCCTGGCTTCGCCGCCGCCTGGCTTTCCACCAAGGTCGGGCGCTTTCGGTCGATCTGCCCGGACGTGCAGCTATCGATCATCACGCCACGGCGGCTTGACGATGTCTCCAACCCCGACGCGGACCTGTTCATCGCCTTTGGAACCGGCAGTTTCCCGGGCGGAGAGGCGGAGCTTCTCAAGGAGGTGGAGTTCACGCCGCTGATCAGCCCTGTGCTTCTCAACCGTCTGGGCGGGATGAAGGACCATGCCGACGTCCAGCGCGGCGACCTTCTGCATCTGGTCAACCGTTCGGACTGGCTCGAATGGCTCAGGATCGCCGGTCTTTCCGAAGACATCGCCGCAGGCGGTGTCACCTTTTCGGACATGAACCTTGTCTATTCGGCCGCAATGAGCGCCCAGGGAATTGCCATGGGCGACGGCTTCATCTGCCGCGAGGCGATGGAGGGCGGGCAGCTTGTGAGGCCCTTCGACCTCGGCATCCGGTCGCCGAAATCCTACTACCTTGTCATCCCTCAGGAAAAGGCCGGCATTCCCGCCGTGACGGAATTCCGCGCCTGGATCAGGGACGCGCTGCCATGACAAGGGCGCCGGCGGCGGCCCCGGCGACGAATGACAAATTGCCTTTGTCGAAGCGGGGAAAACATTTCGTTTGCCGCAGCGCCGAAGCACCCCCTAGGCTCCCCGGAGGAGGACCCCATGCCCACCCCGCAGGCCGCCGAACTCGCCGCCCGGTCGATCCGCAAGGAATTCGGCGAGTTCGTGGCGCTTGATGATGTCTCGCTGAAGATCGGCCGAGGCTCTTTCGTCACTCTTCTTGGTCCCTCGGGTTCGGGCAAGACGACCTTTCTGATGGTGCTTGCGGGGTTTCTTCCGCCGACGGCGGGGCAGGTTTTGCAAGATGGCCGCGACATCACCGGTCTGCCGCCCGAGGCGCGCGGGTTCGGCATGGTCTTTCAGGGATATGCGCTTTTCCCGCACATGACCGTGGCCGACAACATCGCCTTCCCGCTTCGGGTGCAGCGCCGGCCCGGCGGCGACATACGCCGCCGTGTCAGCGAGATGATCGACATGGTCGGGTTGGCGGGGCATGGTCACAAGCGCCCTGCCGCCCTGTCCGGCGGTCAGCAGCAGCGCGTGGCGCTTGCCCGCGCGCTGGCGTGCGAGCCGTCCGTCCTGTTGCTGGACGAACCGTTTTCAGCGCTCGACAAGAATCTGCGCGGGCAGATGCAGGACGAGGTTCGCCGCCTGCACCGGGAGATCGGCACCACCTTCGTCTTCGTCACCCACGACCAGTCCGAGGCACTGGCACTGTCCAGCACGGTGGCGATCTTCGATCACGGAAAGCTTCAGCAGGCAGGCAGCCCGCAAGCGGTCTACGAGCGGCCCGCAAATCGCTTTGTCGCGGAATTTCTGGGCGATATCAACATTCTGCCGGTGAAGCCCACGGCGGCGCATGGGGGCGTCGCGGTGGCGATGTTCGAGGGGCGGCCACTTCGGGCAGACGCTAGCGCGGGCAAATCCGAAACGCTGGCGATCCGGCCCGAACACATGCGCCTTGAAATGCGCGAACCGGGCGCGGGCAACGCGATTGCCCTGCGCGTGGCGGACCTGACCTACATGGGGGCCGAAACGCGCCTGCACATGGTTTCCGGCGGGGGAACGCCCGTGACCCTTTCGGTTCCGACCGCAACCTTGCCTGCGGCGGCCACACCCGGCGCAGCCGTCTGGGCTGCCTGGAGCGAAGACCAAGGATTTTTTCTATAGCCACCTCGACACAGGGAGAAACAGATGAACAGCCACTTTCAGGAAGACTGCATCCAGATCCTGGCGGAACGAGCCCGCCGGGGCGAGATTTCGCGCCGCCGCTTCACGCAGCTTGCGGTCGCGATGATGGGCGCGGCGGCGGTCGCCGCGCGGGGCACGCCGGTTCTGGCCGATACGGGCGAACTGGTGTTCGTCAACTGGGGCGGGGATGCCATGACGGCCTATGACCAGGCCTATGGCCAGCCGTTTCAGGCCGAAAGCGGCGTCGTCGTCAAGCAGGACGGTTCTGGCCCGACCGAGGGCGCCATGCAGGCGCAGTTCGAAAGCGGCAAGCCCGCCTGGGACATCTGCGATGCGGACCCGTTTTCGGCCCAGGCGCTGGGTCGCAAGGGGATGATCGAGGCGATCGACTACAATATCGTCGACAAGGCCAAGATGCGCGAAGGCTTCGGCTGGGAATATGCCGCCTCCTCCTACTTCTTCAGCTACGTCATCGCCTACGATTCGACCAAGTTCGAAACCGCCCCGACCAGCATGGCCGACTTCTTCGACGTAGAGAAATTCCCCGGCAAGCGCGCCATGTACAAATGGGGCGCCGCCATGTGGGAGGCGCTTTTGCTGGGCGACGGCGTTGCGCGTGACGCGCTTTATCCGCTGGACGTCAAGCGTGCCCATGACAAGCTTGCCGCCTTCAAGGAACATGTCGTGGCCTTCTGGGGCGGCGGGGCGGAAAGCCAGTCGCTGCTTCTGAACGGCGATGCGTCGATGGCGCTGGTCTGGTCGACGCGGGCGCGGCTCCTGGAACAGGATTCGGGCGGCGACATCAAGTTCATCTGGGCCGACGGCCTTCTTTCGCCGGGTGCGATGGCGGTCATCAAGGGCAACCCGGGCGGCGCCGAGACCGCGATGAAGTTCATCGCCTCGGCCCAGGATCCGGCACGGCAGGTGGTGATCTTCGACCTTCTGGGGCAGGGGCCGGCGAACCCCGCCGCCGATGCGATGATCGCGCCCGAGGATGCCCGCTTCAACCCCGTCGATCCGGCCAACCAGCCCCAGCAGGTCGCGCTGGACATGGGCTGGTACGAGGAAAACTACGGTCCCGCGCTGGACGAGTTCCTCAAGATCGTCTCTGCCTGAACCTTCGCGCCGCCGCCCCGAGACCCCGGGGCGGCGGCCCCTGACGGAGAGCCGCGATGCGTGAGTTGAGCCGGAGCCTTCTTCTTCTCGGCCCGCTTCTTCTCTTTCTGGCGCTTGCCTATGTGCTGCCGTTCCTGGGCGTCCTGCGCTGGAGCGTGACCCTGCCCGAACCGGGGCTGGAGCAGTACCGCGTCGCGCTGAGCGACCCCCTGGTCCTGTCGGTTTTCTGGCGGACGCTCAGGATCTGCGCCGTCGTCACGGTGCTGAGCGTGTCGGCGGGCTATGCGGTCGCGCTCTTGTGGGTGCGGGGCGGGCCGGTCGCACGGCTCTTGACCGAGCTTTGCATCTTCATTCCCTTCTGGATCTCGGTTCTGACCCGCGCCTTCGGCTGGTTGTCGATCCTTTCGAACCGGGGGCTCATCAACAGTTCGCTGGAAGGCGCGGGCCTGATCGCCGAGCCGCTGGCACTGGTGCGCAACGAATTCGGGGTGATCGTCGGGATGACGCATTTCCTGATCCCCTTCGCGGTCTTCCCGATCGCCTCGGCGATGCGCGGCCTTGACGAACGCGTGCTGATGGCGGCGCGCGGCATGGGGGCCGGGCGCACGCGCATCTTCTGGCGGGTCTTCGTGCCGATGACGCTACCCGGTGTGCTTGGCGCCGCGCTTCTGGTGTTCGTCTTCTCCATCGGGTTCTTCATCACGCCCGCGATCCTTGGCGGCGGTCGGAGTGTGATGGTGGCCGAACTGATCTATCTGCGCATCTTCCAAAGCCCTGACTGGGGCCTTGCGGCGGCGATCAGTGTCGTCCTCATGGTGTCGGTCGCGGTCTTTCTCGCGCTCCTGCTGCGGCGGCTCTCGCCCGGAGAGTCGCGATGATCCTGCAACGTCCGGGCCGGTTGGCGATCTTTCTGGCACTGCTTGTGTCGATCTTCCTTCTGTTGCCGCTGCTGGCGGTGGTGCCGGTGTCGTTCACGCCCAAGCGGTTCCTGTCTCTGCCCTCGGGCGAATGGTCGCTTCGCCACTACCGCGCGCTGGTCGAAAACCCCGCCTGGGCGTCCGGACTGTGGCTTTCGGTGCGCATCGGGCTGATCAGCGCCGCGCTGGCGACGGGCTTGGCGACGCTTTTCAGCCTTGGCATGTGGATGCTGCGCCCGCGATTTGCGGGCCTTCTGATGGGGGTGGCGCTTTTGCCGATGGTGGCACCGCCGGTTGTGTCCGCGCTGACGCTTTACTTCTTCCTGATCTCGCTGGGCCAGGTGAACGACTTCGTGGCCTACGACACGCTGGCTGGCGTGGTTCTGGCCCATACGGTCATGATCACCCCCTTCGCGGTTGTGCTGATCTCGGTCGCGCTGGCGCAGGTCGACCGCCGGATCGACCTTGCGGCGCGGGCGATGGGGGCGGGCGTGGCGCGGCGCATCTTCCAGGTGATCCTGCCCAACATCCGCTTCGGCCTCGTCTCGGCCTTCTTCCTGACCTTCGTGCTGAGCTGGGAAGAGATCGCGGTGACCATCTTCATCACCTCGGTCGACGCGGTCACGCTGCCGCGCCTGATGTGGATGGGGCTGAGGGACAACATCGACCCTGCCATCGCCGCAATATCGGTGCTGCTGATCGTCTTGGTGACGGTGGCCGCCGTGGCGCGTTCGGCTGTGGCGGCGTTGCGGGGGCGAAGGATACAGTGATCCAGCCTTGGCCTTGCCCGGCCGAAGGGATAGGGTCGGGCGCGAACAGGGACGGGAACCGGAACGGGACGCGCGCGGTGCACCTTAGCGAAATCGACTATGGCCAGGCCCAGCCGATCGACAGCTATGGCCCCGGCTTCTTCCGGATCGCGGGGCAGGTCCTGACCGGCGCCGTCGTCGTGACCCGGACCGGCGCGCGCGTCTGGCAGGGCTACGACGATCCTCTGCCGCTTCTGGCGCTGGCGGGGCAGGTGGATGTGCTCTTTGTCGGCACCGGAACCCGGATCGCCCACCTGCCAGGGGACCTGCGCACAGCGCTGGAAGACGCTGGGCTGGGTGTCGAGATCATGGACAGCCCCGCCGCCTGCCGTACCTACAACGTGCTGCTGTCCGAGGGGCGGCGCATCGCCGCGGCCCTTCTGCCAGTGGACTGACCCTTTGCGCTTGGCCGCGGCATCGGCTAACCCGGCATCATGGACCTGACCGTCACAGACCTTGCCATCGCCCGCGGCGGCATCCCCGTGCTTGCCCATGTCTCGTTCGCGCTGCGGCCGGGGCGGGCCCTGGTGTTGCGGGGGCCGAACGGCATCGGCAAGACGACGCTTCTGCGCACGATCGCGGGCCTTCAGCCGCCGCTGGCGGGCAAGATCGGCCTGCCGGCCGAGGATATCGCCTATGCGGGTCATGCCGACGGCATCAAGGCGACGCTGAGCGTGACCGAGAACCTGCGCTTCTGGGCGCGAATCTTCGGCACCGGGGATATCGCGCCCGCGCTGGCGGCGATGGACCTGGAAGGACTGGCCCTTCGCGCCGCGCACAGCCTTTCGGCGGGGCAGAAGCGCCGCCTGGGTCTGGCGCGGCTTCTGGTCACCGGACGCCGCTTCTGGCTTCTGGACGAACCGACCGTATCGCTTGACGCGGCCTCGGTCGCGCTGTTCGCGACCGCGGTGCGCGCGCATCTTGCCGGGGGCGGCGCGGCCTTGATGGCGACCCATATCGACCTCGGGATAGAGGAGGCGGAGGTGCTGGACCTGACCCCCTTCCGCGCCTCGCCCACTGCCCCGGCGCCCGGCGGGTTCGAGGAGGCCTTTGCATGATCGCGCTTCTGTCCCGCGACATCGCGCTGGCCTTTCGTGCGGGCGGCGGCTTCGGGCTGAGTCTGGCGTTCTTCCTGATCGTCACGGTGCTGGTCCCTTTCGGCGTCGGGCCGGAGGGGGGCATGCTGGCGCGGATCGCACCCGGCGTCCTGTGGGTCGGCGCGCTTCTGGCCTGTCTCCTGTCTCTCGACCGGATCTTCGCGCTCGATCACGAGGACGGGACGCTGGACCTTCTGGCCACGGCGCCGATCCCGCTTGAGACCGTGACCGCCACCAAGGCGCTTGTCCACTGGCTGACCACGGGGTTGCCGCTGACGCTGGCGGCGCCGGTGCTTGGCATCCTTCTGAACCTGCCCGCCAAGGGGTTCTTCTGGCTGACGCTGTCGCTCGCGCTCGGCACGCCGGCGCTGTCGATGATCGGCGCCTTCGGCGCGGCGCTGACCGTGGGGCTGAAGCGCGGCGGGCTTCTGCTGTCGCTTCTTGTCCTGCCCTTGTACATCCCGACGCTGATCTTCGGTGCCGAATGCGCGCGCCGGGGGGCAGAGGGGTTGGCGACATCGACGCCGGTCCTGATGCTGCTTGGCATCACGCTCGGGTCGGTCGCGCTTTTGCCCTTCGCCGCCGCTGCGGCAATCCGCGTCAATCTGAGATAGTCCCTTTCATGCTATGCCTATTGTGACCACGCGCCAGAGGATTTAGTCAGTCGTCATGTCGATCTGGGAATACGCCAACCCGAAGAAGTTCATGCAGACCTCGGCCTGGGCGCTGCCCTGGGTGACGGGGCTTGCGGTCGTGACGCTGATCGGGGCGCTGATCTGGGGCTTCTTCTTCACGCCCGACGACTTTCGCATGGGCTCTACCGTCAAGATCATCTACATCCATGTGCCCGCCGCGATCATGGCGACGGGAACGTGGTTCATGATGCTTGCGACCTCGCTTGTCTGGCTGATCCGACGTCACCATGTGTCGGTCCTCGCGGCCAAGGCGGCGGCGCCGATCGGGATGACGATGACACTGATCGGGCTTTTTACCGGGGCGATCTGGGGCCAACCGATGTGGGGCACCTGGTGGGCCTGGGATCCGCGGCTGACTGCGTTCCTGATCCTGTTCCTGTTCTATCTTGGCTACATGGCGCTTTGGGAAGCGATCGAGAACCCCGACACCGCCGCCGACCTGACTTCTGTCCTTTGTCTTGTCGGGTCCGTCTTTGCCGTCATCTCGCGCTATGCGGTGCTGTTCTGGAACCAGGGCCTGCACCAGGGGTCGTCGCTGTCCATGGACCAGGAGGAACATGTGGCCGATGTCTATGCCTGGCCGCTTTGGACGGCGATCATCGGTTTCGGGCTGCTCTTCGTGTCGCTGGTCCTGATCCGCACCCGGACCGAGATCCGGTCGCGGCGGCTGCGCGCGCTGGAAGCACGGGAAAGGATGGCCTGATGGTGGAACTTGGCAAATACGCCGGCACGGTGCTTCTGGCCTACGGGGTGACGATCCTTCTGGTACTGGGCCTTGTCGCGCTGTCGCTTGTGAAGGGCGCACGGGTCAAACGCGCGCTTGAGGCGCAGGAAAAGCGGATGGCGAAGAATGGCTAGGATCTCCCCCCTCGTGGTCCTTCCGCCCGCGATCTTCGCGGCGCTGGCGGCCACTTTCTACTGGGGTATGGGGCGCCAGAACCCCGACGAACTGCCCTCGACCTTCATCGGCCATCCGGCGCCGGAGCTGGGCGGGGCGCCGCTTGCGGGCTTCGATTTCGCCACCGACGCCGATCTCAGATCGGGCGAGGTGACGCTCGTGAATTTCTGGGCGACCTGGTGCCCGCCCTGCCGGGCGGAGCATCCCAAGCTGAAGGACATGGCGGCGAACGGCATCCGCATCGTCGGCGTCAATATCCGCGACGACAATGCCAAGGCCACGGCCTATCTGACCGAAGAGGGCGATCCCTTCATCGGCGTCGTGTCCGACCCGACCGGGCGGCGGTCGATCGACTGGGGCGTGACCGCGCCGCCGGAGACGTTCATCGTGAACGGCGACGGCACCGTGCTTTTCAAGTTCATCGGCCCGCTGATCGGATCGGACTATGAACAGCGGTTCCTGCCGGAGCTGCAAAAGGCGCTTGGCCAGGGTAACTGAGCGCCGGGGAACTGAGGGCCAGCCGGGTCAGGGCAGCGTGCGCCTATCCGGTGCCGGTTTCAGGGAGCTTTTGGGGCAATAGGGCCGCCGTGGCCTGGATGCCCACGGCGGCCGCACCGCCCGCGCGTCGCTGCCGGTATCGCCGGCGCACGCCCCACCCGCACGGGGATGGAAGCACCTTATCCGATTGATCCGCCAATAAAAGAAAAGCCCGGCACGAGGCCGGGCCTTTCAGGGAAATTCAGTGTTTCCGGATCAGGACTTCGCGAGGTTCCGGAGGACGTAGTGCAGCACGCCGCCGTTCTCGACGTACTCGATCTCCACCTCGGTATCGATCCGGCACTTGATCTGGATCGTCTCTTCGGTGCCATCGGCCCGGCGGATCGTGCAAGGCACGAGGCTGAGCGGCTTCAGGTCACCCTCAAGCCCGTGGATCGAGATGACCTCGTCCCCCTTCAGGGCCAGAGACTTGCGGGTCTGGCCGTCGGTGAATTCGAACGGGATGACACCCATGCCGACAAGGTTTGACCGGTGGATGCGTTCGAAGGATTCCGCGATCACGGCCTTGACGCCCAGAAGGTTGGTGCCCTTCGCCGCCCAGTCGCGCGACGACCCGGCGCCGTATTCGACACCGCCGAAGACGACAAGCGGGACGCCCGCGTCCTGATAGGCCATCGCCGCGTCGAAGATCGAGGTCTGCACCCCGTCGGGCCCAAGCGTGTAGCCGCCTTCGACACCGTCCAGCATCTCGTTCTTGATGCGGATGTTGGCGAAGGTGCCGCGCATCATGACCTCGTGGTTGCCACGGCGCGATCCGTAGCTGTTGAAGTCCTTCTGCGCGACCTGCCGGTCGGTCAGGTACTTGCCTGCCGGCGTCGTCGGCTTGAACGATCCCGCCGGGCTGATGTGGTCGGTGGTGATCATGTCGCCCAGCAGCGCCAGAACCCGTGCGCCCGAGATATCGCGGATCGCGCCCTTGTCCCTGGACATGCCGCGGAAGTAGGGCGGGTTCTGGATATAGGTCGAGGTCGAGGGCCAGTCGTAGGTTTCGCTGTCGGTGGTCTTGACCGACTGCCACTTCGCGTCGCCCTTGAAGACATCGGCATATTTCTTCAGGAACGCCTCGCGGGTGACGACCTCGTGCACAAGTTCGGCGATCTCGTTGTTCGAGGGCCAGATATCCTTGAGGAAGACCGGCTTGCCGTCCTTCGACGTGCCGATCGGTTCCGAGGTCAGGTCGATGTTCATGTCGCCCGCGATCGCATAGGCGACGACCAGCGGCGGCGAGGCAAGGTAGTTCGCGCGCACGTCGGGGCTGATCCGGCCCTCGAAGTTGCGGTTGCCGGAAAGGACCGAGACGGCGACAAGATCATTCTCGCCGATCGCCTTCGATATCTCGGGCTGCAGCGGGCCGGAGTTGCCGATGCAGGTGGTGCAGCCGTAGCCGACAAGGTTGAAGCCGAGCGCGTCAAGGTCTTCTTGCAGGCCGGCGGCCTCCAGATACTCCGACACGACCTGCGACCCCGGCGCGAGCGAGGTCTTGACCCAGGGCTTGCGGGTCAGTCCAAGCGCGCGGGCCTTGCGCGCCAGAAGCCCCGCGCCGATCAGCACATAGGGGTTCGAGGTGTTGGTGCAGGAGGTGATGGAGGCGATCACCACCGACCCGTCGCGGATCGTGTAGGCCTCGCCCTCGACCGCGGCGGCCTTGAGCACATCGGTGGACACGGTCAGCGTGTCGCCCTCGGACGCCATGTTCTTGGCCGCTTCGGACGCATCCACGCCGCGGTAGTCCGCCACGACCTTGTAGAAGCTTTTCGCCGACATGTTCAGCGGCGTGTAGTCTTGCGGCCGCTTCGGGCCGGAAATCGCCGGAACGATCTCCGCCATGTCGAGATGCAGCGTCGAGGAATAGATCGGGTTGTAGTCCGCCCCGCGCCAGAATCCGTTTTCCTTGGCATAGGCCTCGACCAGCGCGATGCGGTCCTCGTCGCGCCCGGTCTGGCGCAGGTAGCGCAGGGTTTCGTTGTCGATCGGGAAGAAGCCGCAGGTCGCGCCATATTCGGGCGCCATGTTGGCGATCGTCGCGCGATCGGCAAGCGGCAGGTGATCCAGGCCCTCGCCGTAGAATTCGACGAACTTGCCCACCACACCGTGCTTGCGCAGCATCTGCACGACCTTCAGCACGAGGTCGGTCGCGGTGGTGC
>ERZ795053.5327-NODE-5327-length-13329-cov-5.058686_pt1 | contig 13329 bp, 11 predicted proteins | sample MGYA00375137_ERZ795053 | MGnify/ENA primary metagenome ERZ795053 (study PRJEB30182, sample SAMN05720284) | activated sludge metagenome | isolation source: Anaerobic digester | place: Hong Kong | collected 2014-12-17 ... | reverse complement strand
ATCGGCATCGTAAAACCGTATTGTTTGCTTGTCATACCTGACTGCGATTTTCATATGATTGCGCATAATAAGCAGGTTCAGATGCATAAACATAAGGTTTCTGTATTTATAGTATTCGTCTTCGGTTTCTATTTTGCATAGTGCGTAAATGGGGTGTCTAAACTTGCACTCCATTGCTGTTTGCAACATCGCAATGTTTTTCCGCAACGAGTTTTCATTGTAGTGCTGTTTCATGCCATAAAGAAGATAATAATCTTCGAGATAATGTGGTACTGTCTGATAATGCTTTCTTACTTTGGGTATATAATCCGAGAAAGGAACATATTTTTGCCGGTCCGGATCATCTCCCGAAAAATAATCGTACTGATAATCTTCAGAAACAATTGTAAACGATGTCAGTACAAAAAGCATTATAAGTAGAGTTTTTTTAACTATATTCATATAATTACTATCGTATTGTTTCAAAAATTAGTTAAGGATTATTGCATGCTGCTTTATTTCTTGTGCTATAGTTTTCTTTTCAAAATAGTGTCTTTTTTGGGATAAAATTAAACATTTCAAATCGAGTAAAAGGAGATTTCCGTGATAATTAAAAATAAAAGATTAACTGTTACCCTACAACGACCAGGCAGTGTTTATCGTCGTTCCCGCTTTGATTGGGGGGCAATAGTAAGCAGCGTTATTCTTGATGATAATGTGAATTTTTGCTCTAAAGAGGCAACTGGTGACAATTTGGGAACCGAGGGAACTGGCCTGACCTTTGAATTTGGCATCAATAAGGCTGTCGGATACGATGAGGCAAAGCCGGGTGAATTTTTCCCTAAAATAGGTGTGGGATTTCTTAAAAGAGAGTCTCAAGATGATTACGATTTTTTCCATGATTACGAGATAAAGCCTGTGGATATTTCAGTCAAACAGGACGAAAATGTACACTTTTCTCAGCAATCACCGATACTTAACGGCTACGGTTGGATTCTAGACCGCTCTATAAGTATCAATGAAAACCATCTTGTTATAGATACCAGTTTAAAAAATAGCGGAGAGAAAAGAATAATTACCAATGAATATTGCCATAATTTCTTAAAACTTGGGGAGAATCCTGTTGATGCAAGTTATTTGTTAAGCATGAATCGAGAGGTTCGTCTTAGTGAGTCCAAAGGTGTTGTTCAGCATGGAAAAAATTCTATAAGCCCGGATGGGGCGCCTGATTCATGGCTTTACTGCGCCACTGAAAAAATAGATGATTCGGGTGAATTTCATTGGAAATTAACACATCAGGAGTCAGGGATATCTGTAGGCTGTGAAGAAAAATTTAATGTATCTCGTTTTGCTCTTTGGGGAATGAAACATGTCATAAGTCCTGAATTTTTCATTGAAATAGATCTCAAGCCGCAAGAGTCGCTTGCTTGGAGCCGCTGTTACAGTTTTGAAAAGTGACAATTCCCCGCCTTAATGGCGGGGATAGCTTTTTTACCTTAAATTCTTGGCTGCAATTTTTGAAATAACAGGGGTGCAAGCAATGATTATAAAAGCAGCTATTATGCCGGGAGCAAAAGAGTTTATCGCAAATTGTGTGGCCGAATCAGTTCGGCTTAAAAGTAGTGCCAGTATAACAAAACCGGCACGACCAGCTATACTTGAAATCAGAACTATCAAGTGGCGGTTAAGCATAGTCTTTTCACTCAAGAGACCTGTTACAAAACCATAAAGAGACAGCTCGACTGTCATTAATGGAAGTACAAAGGGAACGGGCATTCCGGTTAACGCAAAACTTAAAGTCGGCACTGATACTCCTGCGATCAATCCGCCTTTCCAGCCGTAAAGTAGTCCTGCAATAAAAATTGTCCAGTGCATGGGAAGTGTCGCGAATACGTTTATACCGGGAATAAGGTGCATCACAACTGGAAGCGCGATTGCTATTGCGATTAGAGCGGTTTCTGTTAAAATATTGGGCACAGAAGAGAGGCTGAGAGTGTTTTCAGATGTTGACATTTTTAACTCCTTGTGTCAAAATTGTAATGAGTTTTTTATTGTGATTTTCGATTCATGATAAAATTCTTTTAAAATTTGCAATGGTTTCTTAATAATGTCAAATTAAATATCTGAATGCTAATAAATTCAATGTAATATTGGACGGTTGTAAATGCTTGTACTTGTTAATGGGGGAAGCTGTTCGGGAAAGAGTACATTTTCTGAACGGTTAAAACAGATGCTTGTCGAAAGTGGTGTTAGTTGTGATTGCTTGTCAACAGATCTTTTTTATAAAGAAATTCCTCAAAATTGCAATCTATACGACTATAATTTTGACACCCCAGCCGCGTTCGATAATGAGTTGTTTTTTGAGACTGTAAACCTCATACAGCGTGGGAAGGCTTTTCAACTTGAATGTTTCGATTTTAAAACGCATAGCCGTTCAAAGATCATGAGTATAAAAAGCTGTCGGGTTCTTATAGTCGAAGGCATTTTTTCATTTGTTGATAAGAAGCTTGTAAACAGTAGCACATTAAATATTTTTATTGATACGGATTTACAAACAAGATATAAGAGACGTTATAAAATATATTCACAGATTATGAAACACGACGATTCATTTATTAATCACAAGTTTTACAATCAGGCGGAACCATATTTCGAATCAGACATTTATCCATTACGAAGGTATTCCCATCTGGTAATTAATGGAGACAAATCTTTTGATGTTCCATTAAAATGTGTTACAGCTTATTTAAGGTCAATATTATAAATTTTGTTAATACTGATACTTGGGTAAGGGATCTATTCGAAGAGTTTATATTCTTTATCAACAAATAACATAAAAATAGGAGTATAATATGGAAACCATATTTCGCTTAATTGATAAACAGCAATTTTCTTTAATACGTGAACTTTGGGAAAAGCTGAACAAAATCCACTACAATGATTCTGTAAATTTCAAAAACTATTTCGAATCTTTTACCTTTGATCAGCGTATAAAGGCCTTTGAATCCATTGAAGATAAATATATTCGTATCGAAATTGTGCAAATTAAAGACGAAATCATTGGTTATTGTATATCTACAATAACCAATGAGATAGGTGATATCCAGTCGTTGTTTATTGATTCAGAGTATCGATCACACGGATTTGGTGAAAAACTTGTAAACAACGCTCTCTCCTGGTTCCGGTCAGCAGATTGTAACCGTTATCAGGTTACCGTTGCAGAAGGGCATGAGTCGGTATTTGGGTTTTACAAAAAAATGGGGTTTTATCCAAGAAAAACGGTTCTTGAATACAAAAACTGACTTAGTTATAAATTAGTTACATGATTAGGAATTAAATTGCCTGTATTCTGCCGGTGTTCTGTTCTCAGTAAGCTTAAAAATTCTGTTAAAGTGGTTTATAGAGCCAAAACCGGTCATTGACGCAATTTCCGAGATTTTTAATTCTGTTGTCTGTAAAAGTCTTTTGGCTTCAGTAAGTCTTATCGTATTCAAATATTGTGAAAAGGAGAGTGTAAACTCCTCTTTCAACAGAATAGATACCTTATAAGCGGATACTTCTGTGGCTTGTGATACCATGTTTACGGTAAGAGAGCTATCCATATAGTGGTTTCCGATATAGTCTGTTATTTTTTCCAGCTCTTCTCTCTCCTTTTCCGAAACGTTGCGTTTAGCTGCCGCAGGCCTATCCATTTTTTTCCTGAAATATTGTATCGATAAAAAAATAAGTAGATATATAAAATTGGCTGCAAACCAGTATATCAGTATGTTTTTTTTTGATCGAGAGAAAAAAATTCTTTTTACTACTATCGTATCTTTGGAGTCAAGTTGGGCAATCGTACCGTTTTGAATCTCTATGCTTCTAGTTTTTGAATAATCTCTGTAAACTTTCTCGTCGTTTGGTACAATATTGTTCATGTTGTACCACCATTCAGGTACGTTAAATTCGGTAAGTTTTATCTGGTAGTTTTTTTCCTGTTTCCAAACGGGAATTTCTTGCAAATTGAATAGATACGAGTGTACATTCCCTTTTTTTGAGATTCCATCTATATGTGTGTAAATAAACAGGCGTAGGGCTCTTGATCTGGTGGTCTCTACCTGGATATTTATATAATCATATTCACTAGCGTCCCAAAGGGCGTTTCTATGCCTAGTGGTAAAACCAATACCCGCGTAGGGAGTAACGAAGCCTTCTCGGGGTGTATATGTTATTAAGGCATGTTTATCGTTACTTTCGGCATAATGTATTTCGGTATTGCCTTTATTTAGCTGGTCGCAGTAAAAAGAGATTACTGTATTCACAGCTGGGAAAACCTGTAGGTTTTTTTGACTAATAACCGCTGTTATGGCCGTAGTTGTGATAACTATAGGAATTAAAATTTTTTTAATATGTTTTATTGCCATTTTTGTTCTTGTATACCTTTCTGAACTGTTTTGGAGTTGTTCCGGTCGCTTCCTTGAAATAAAAATTAAAATTATTTATTGTGTTGTATCCAGAGTTAAAAGCTATATCTATAATCTTATCGTCAGAATTTAACAAAAGCTCTTTAGCTTTTTCAATACGTAAATGTTTCAAATAGTCTGAAAAATTCATACCGGTTTTTTCTTTTACTATAACAGATATCTTTTTCTCCGGGAAAAGAGTTGCGCTACTGATGGTTCCGAGTGAGAGATTGGATTCGGAAGAATTATTTTTAATATAATCTATCAAAAAATCAGGATCCGGTTGATTTCGGCTTTGAATTTGAATTTTCTTGAAAAATATATTGTTTAGTCCAGGTTTTGATAGTACTCGCTTGTATTTGGCTACAAAGAAAACGGTGATAATAAGATAAATCGGTAATAAAAAAAACAAAAGTTTATTATAATCCCAGTCTTTTGGTGAAAACCAGATAGACGTTACAGAGATTTTTGAATTAATATCAAATGGATGCTTTTCATCGTTTGTAAGGACAATATCCTGGACTTTAGAAAGGTCAACATTAATTACAGAATCATATCTGGATAGTTTATTGATAGTTAGCCACCATTCCGGGATATCAAATCTACTTAAAGGTATTGAAAAACGAGTCAAATTCGTTGTAACAGGCAGATAATACTTGAGATGAAGATAAGTCATTTCGTTTCCAAGAGTTGTAAAGTTAGGTAAAAATATTCGCAAAACGATTTCTACAGATTTCGATTCTTTGGTAAAAAGATTAAGATTAATCTTTTCATAATTTGATAGGTCAATAAACGAACGGTCAGGGTTACTGAAAATAAGACCGGCACGGGGTCTTGTACCTTCCTGGTTATGGAGTGGGTCTTTACTGAGCACATAGCTTATTTCTGCCTTGTATGAGTTATTTTGAAACCAGAGTATTGAAGCCATCCCCGCCTCTGTGTTTTGAGTTGTTGATATAACTGATCTGTTTGCGGAAGGAAATAGGTGAAAGGGTTTTCTGTAATTTAAGAAGTGTTGGCCTAAAATAATATGAATAATGGCGACAGGAACAATAAACAGTAATAATCTGTATCTGCGTATAACGGATATTCTTTTTGGTGTTTCTGGCATCCGAAAGCTCCTGTTTGGTTATATAGAAACGTTGTTGAATAATCCTTCTGCCGATTTGATTTTTTTTTGAAGTTTACGTCAATTAAATTATTGTGTATTAAAGCGAGATTGTGTTTGAAAGCAACAAAAGGCAAAAAGCAATATTGTTTAGGTCAAAGATTTTTTCAGAAAGGTTTTTAATAAGCATGGGCGGGTTTTTGTATTTGAAATGACTTATAAAAAAAGGGCATCGATAACGATGCCCATGAGGGTTTATTTCTAAATAACATACTATCAAACGATATTTATACTAAATATCTGATAATAAAAATCTAACAGAATAATCCTGATTAATTGATAATTTTCTAATTTTTCAAAAAAAAGCTATATTTCTTAAAAAAATCCATTTATAGTCTGGTAATCCTGTAAAGTACACCGTGCGCGTTTTGTAATCTTACCTTGCTGAGATTTAGCGTTGTTGAAACTTCGACCATATCTGTATCGCTGATAACAGAATAGGACGACGTCATGTGAATAAATCTAAGGCTATTCCCTTTAATCCGCATCTCAAGCATACGTGATTGTGCTCCTTTACGCGATCGAATTATATTTAACTTTGCAAGCGCTTCATCGGCAATACCGACGGTTGCTGCCGGATTGTTAACAACATCAATACCAGTAAGTCCCAGAGCTTCCGGATTAACGGGCAGTTCTATCTTTTTTTTATTAAATGTCGCGTAATTGGTCGTGCTAGTAATAGAAGAGATCAAGATATCAATTTCTGACTGGATTATTTCTCTTTCCAGTTCTCCCATTATTCCATTAGAGGCCTTTACACCAAGCAGGTGTATTCTTCTTACTGTATCGGAGATTTGTGAAACTATTCCATCTAAATAGTGAAGATAAGAATTCCAATCCCTGGCATTTACAGACCTTTGAGAGATCTCCTGTATAAGGGTATCTATCTTTTCAGCTACAGCTTTACCGGCAGGATCAAGGCCAATTATTGATATCCTTTCACCAGTAGTAGCCTGCTTGATCGCATTATTAAAGCTTCTTTCCGCCGATGATGCGGTGCCAATGATCTGGTAGCTGTTATTACTTATGGCGATACTGAAGTTGGAACTATTTGGCAAAAAAAGATAGGTCGCGGATTCTGCGAACAGTGTTATCTGTAAAAAAAATAGTATCGTCATGACACTTTTTATTAACATTTTTTTATCCCTGTTTTGCGTACTTATTGAGTTCTACTAGAAAATCACTTTGTTCGGTCTTTAACTAAGTTATCCAATTTAACTCTCTTTGACAACAATTACAGGAAAAACAGTTGCATCAGGGAAATAACTACACTATTTGACATAAGACCGGCATGTATAGCCTTTAATCCAGAATTATCTGATAATAGCTGTCTTCTTTCAATTCAAATAGAACAATTAAGAGTAATATACAAATATCCCGGAGTTATGGTTACGAGTGGACAACAGATTAATTGAAGATCAGGCTGCTGATCTCTTTGAAGTATATTCCGAAAATGTAAAAACAGTCGAAAAACATGATCCGTATACCAGTATAGAGGGTGTGGATAGAGTTTTAGGTCTTCTGAAGTATGGGCAGTTGCGACCTGATCCCAGATTTCAGCTAAAAAATGAGGCTTATCTTCTTAAATTGGCCTATGCCAACAATAAATTGCTTTCACTTTCTAACTCTCGTACCAAGATTTTGGCTCATCAGGTCGAGTCTACTTACATTGTGGTAAATACACTTAATCAGCGCTATATTCTTGCCGATGAAGTCGGTCTGGGCAAAACAGTAGAAGCAGGCTTAATCATTAAGGAATTTGTCTATCGCTATAACTATAGGCGTATAATGGTCGCGGCACCCGCATCTTTACTTGTTCAGTGGCAGCTTGAAATGGAAGAGAAATTCGGAGAGAGTTTTGAGGTTCTTGACCGAAAGGTGCTGGAAAAGCGAAGGCGTGAATTAGGTCCTGGTGAAAATCCCTGGAACAGTTTCGAGAAGATTATTTGTTCTCTTGATTTTATTAAAAATCCCGCGTTTCGGGATGAATTGGCTGCCACCAGTTGGGACGCCATAATATTTGATGAGGCTCATAGGTTGCGTCGTGACGCGAATAGCAGTACGATCATATATACTGCCGCCGAGATGCTCTCCGAACGAACCAAGGCGTTGCTTCTTTTGACTGCGACACCCTTTCGGGGCAAGTTGGAAGAGCTCTTTTATATAGTAAAACTCGTTGATAAAAATCTGCTTGGCCCGTATCAGAGTTTCTATAATGAATACTGTTCTGCGGATGCCGATCTCTCAACTCTTAAGGAAAAGCTTTCAACAGTACTTTTGCGGCGCACAAAAAACGAGATTGGCGGTTTTACAAAACGCCATGCCCGAACTATCAGGTTTGACCTTTATCCAGAAGAGCGTGAACTATACGATGAGACAAGCCGCTATGTAGCGGAGGAGTTTAACCGGGCAATGCAGACTCAAAACAGGGCTGTTGGGTTTATAATGACTGTGTTTCAGAAACTACTTGATTCATCTTCACATGCACTTCATTGCGCTTTATGCAATCGGAAACGTTCGCTAGAGGCAAAACTGGACCGTGCTGATCGTTATCTGAAAGCTTGTGTCGAATATGATTCAATAGAATTTGACGATCTTTGCGATGATCTTGAAGATGAAGGCAGTCTGTGTGACGCAACAGTTCAAAAGACAGCAGAAGAAATTCGTATCGAAATACAAATTCTTGAGAGGCTTATAGAACTTTCAGGGGCGATTACAAGAAACAAAAAAGGTGATCGTCTAAAAAAAATGATTAGCGGTCTTAAAAAAGAGGGGCGTAAAAAATTTCTTATATTTACGCAGTTTAAAACCACTCAGGATTATCTAAAAAAAATATTAACTGGTTTAAATGTGGAAGTTTTTAACGGATCAATGGATAAAGATGCGAAAGAGCGAGCCATTGACAATTTCAAAAAAGATGTAGAAGTTTTGATTTGCACCGAAGCTGGCGGTGAAGGGCGAAATATGCAGTTTTGCAATGTGCTGTTTAATTATGATTTACCCTGGTCACCCCTCAAGATTGAACAGCGTATCGGTCGTTTACATCGTTTTGGCCAAAAGGATGATGTATTTATCTATAATTTTGCTACAAAAGATACCGTTGCCGAAAGAGTCCTAGATGTCCTTGAGCACAAACTTCATCTTTTTGAGGAATCAATAGGGCCACCCGATATCATGCTTGGTCAGATCGAAGATGAGCTTAATCTCGGATCTTTGTTTATGAAAATAAGAAGCGGTCTAACCAGTAAAAAAGAGTCAATGGAAATGCTAGACTCTTCGGTTTTAAGGGCAAAGAAGAGTTTTGAGAAACTATCTTCCTTGACTCTTACGCGAAGAATGGATTTTAACTATGATGAGTATTATAGAATAACACAGACCGAAAGACGTTTTTCCAACGAGCAACTTGAGCATTTTATGGTTCGATACGCTTCGGAATTTCCAGATTGTCCTTTCAATCCGTTGAAGCAGGATAATTTTTACAATATACGTGTATCAGATGAGGCCGGATTCTCTGTTATGCGCGGTACGTTCGATTCCGATCTGGCTTTGAGCAATTCCGGCTCCGAATTTCTGGCATTCGGGCATTCTGTTGTTGATTCGGCAATAGATTGCGCTCTTTCGTCAGATTTTGGAGGCTTCACGTCACTTAAGGTGATATCTGCTGATAAAAATTTCGAAGGTATGGTATTTACTTTCGAAGTGCGTTTTAAATCGGTTTCAGCTATGTCAGAATATGTTCCAGTTTTTGTTTCTTTTAACAACAGGCTTGACTCTTTTGACATTGAAGAGACAGAGGATCAGTTTCTTCTAAGGCCGGATATTGTAACTGAAATTTCGGAAGATAAGCTTGAAGAGAGCGTCAATCGTCTAAGACCTTTTAGTGAGGAGCTGTTTTCAATGGCCGTCGAGTGTTTAAAACACAAGATCGCCGACAAGGTTTTTGACATCAAAGAAAACCTTGATCTTCAGATCGATCCAGAAATTGAAAAGGTGAATGAATCATATAATAAACAGATTAATGAGCTTCGTGAAGTTCTTGACCGGCAGCAGCTCGCAGAAAAGACATCTGGGGGCATGAAAGGAGCCATAACCCGTACTCGAAATAAAATTGAACAGGCGGAAAGAGAGAAGAGGCATCTTTTAGCTCGTTACAAACGCTATTCCGGTGTAAGTTACACTATTTCAATCATCGGAGCGATGATTCTTGTAGGTATGGACAAGAGTCCCGATAATCCCCGATGACGGTGAATTTTACATCTATTGTGTGTCTGGCACCGTAAAGATTTGCGATGCCAGACAGTCTGACTTAGTTATAGTTTGCTATTATTTCCTTGATTTTTGTTTTATCACCTTCTGTCATATCTGTAAACTGAATACCCATGCCAGCCACGTTGTCATCGGTTTCATCTCTGGTCCATTTGATATTGCCACTCACATTTACAGGGTCGTCGTTTGACGCGTAAATGGCAAGATCTACATGTTGTCCCTCTTGAAGAGGCTCAGGGGTTGATATAAAGACTCCTCCCATGCTTATGTCCACCGATGCGCTGAAAGTCATACCGTCATCAACATGAACCTCCGCACGAAGTTTTTTCCCTACACGTTCATAATTCCTTTTTTCTTCCATAAAAGTAACTCCTTGTTTTCTGCAAAAAAGCGGTCTCTATGCTGATTAACGGTTACATGATAACCCTAAATTAACCTGAATTAAAATATTAAGCAGATAATGGCTAATAGTCAAATAAAAAACATTAGGATATCAGGATGTGCAGTTGATTAATGCCGGCAACTTGGTTAAGTTGATACTGTTTTGCATCTGCGAACAACCTAGCATCTTTTTACGTTTTCAAAGTGGTGCTGGACGATCAGCAAGAGAACTTGCGAAAAATTTTTTTATAAATATAATTGTCGGGTTTAATAATGCGATATCTTTATCTTTTACTACTTTGGATCTTGTTTTTTTTAAACTGTCAAGCTTTTGCAAATAAGCTCGATTTGACAGAAGAAGAGAAGCTGTTTATAAAAGAACATTCTGTAATAACTGTAGTTTCGGATGCTAACTGGCCACCAGTCGAGTACGCAGATGATTTTGGAGATAACATAGGAATTTCGGCCGATTATCTTAGGCTTGTTGAAGAGCGGACAGGTATTAAATTCAAAAGGATTAAGGGAATCAGTTGGCAGAATGCTTATAAAAAACTTCAGAGCCATGCTATTGATATGACTACTTGTGTAAGGCCTACTCCTTTGAGAGAGAGTTTTCTGATTTTCACAGAGCCCTATATCGAGATACCGACGGTTATAGTAACACATTTTAGTGTAGCCTATGTTTCGCACCTCGGGGAACTAAACGGTAAAAAAATAGCTGTGGTAAGGAATTATGCTCCTGCAGAACTTTTGAAACAGGATTTTCCGGATATTAACCTGGTTTATGTAAACAGTGTCGAGGAGGGCTTGAATCTTCTGGATAATAACCAGGTATTTGCATTAATTGATAATATGCTGGTTGTTGGTTACTATATTGCCATAAATAATATGTACAAGCTCAAAATAGCCGGCGAAACACCCTATAAATATTCAATGTCCATGGCGGTTCGCAAAGATTGGCCTCAGTTGCTTACCATAATTCAGAAGGCTCTTGATTCAATTTCACCTGAAGAGCGTAAGAAAATTTACAACAGATGGGTCGCTGTACGTTACGAATACAGCTTCAATTATGTAAATCTGATAAGAGCGGCTCTGGGAATGTCTGTTCTTATTTTGCTAATGCTTTTTTGGATAAGAAGACTCAGGCGGGAAATAAAACAGCGTATAATGGCTGAAAACAGTCTTGCCGGTATGGAGCAACGATTAAGAATTCATCTGCTTGAAACACCACTGGGAATAATCGAGTGGGATATGAATTTTTCAATAATTGAATGGAATCCTGCTTGCGAGAGAATTTTTGGATACAGTAAGGGCGATGTTTTGGGTAAAAACGGCGATTTTATGGTTCAGCCGGCAGATCGGGAAAAACTATCTTCAATTTGGAATAAGTTATCACGAAGTCGTGATTCTATATATAATCTTAATGAAAACATTAAAAAAAACGGGAGTATAATAGTATGTGATTGGATAAACACACCCATTATTGATTCAAGCGGTGACACGGTATCGATAATATCTTTATGCCGGGATATAACGGATGATGTAGCGGGGCGTAATCGCATTAGACAGTCGTTAAAAGAGAAGGAGATTCTTTTACGAGAACTGTATCATCGAACGAAAAACAATATGCAAGTAATAATTGCATATCTTCTATTGCAGTCCGACAAGATTAATGAGCCAGTTGTCCACGGGTTAGTAAAGAAAACTGTCTCGTATATACAGTCCATGGCACTTGTTCATCAAAAACTATGTCAATCAAGCAGTCTGGTTTTAATAAACATCAGTGAATATCTGAACGAACTGATTAAGCTAATTCAGGGGTTTTATTCGGGTGAAACCTCGAAAATTACAACCGATGTAAGTTGTCAAAGTTTCAATATAAACATGGATACCGCGCTTGCATTAGGTTTGGTTGTAAACGAACTGGTTATTAATTCATATAAACATGCGTTTGGTTTGGGGGAAGAGGGGTCGATTGTGATCTCATTAAAAAAAACTGAAAATAATGTTGTAGTGCTAAATATCTCAGATAATGGACGTGGGCTTTCTAAAGAAATTGATTTGACTCAAATGGGTTCTGTTGGTCTTCTAACTGCAAGAAGTATTGTTGAGTCACAGCTTAACGGTACACTTTCGGTTCGAAATGAAGGCGGGTTAAGTATAGAAATCGTCTTTTCAATAAAAAACGAACCGCCTGATAATTATTAAAATATCGAGAGGTATCGATGCGTCTTTATATTGTCCGTCATGGGGATCCCGACTATCAGAATGATATATTAACTTCTCAAGGTGAGCTTGAGGCACAGGCTCTTGCCGAGCGTATTGCTGACGAAAAACCTGATCTTCTTTATGCTTCTCCTCTTGGTCGTGCTAAAAGAACAGCTTGGCATTCGGAAAATAAGACTGGTCTTAAAGCCGAAATATTGGATTGGGCTCGAGAGTGGAATTTTCTGACGATTCCTGAAAGCTTTATGGGCCGGGTAGCTGCTTGGGATATTCCTGGCGAGATATATCATAAAATTATTGACGGTAATTATGACAGCTCTCTATATTCCGGATTAACCCCGGATGAGTCAAAAATCAGTGATGCTTTTGAATCATTGGCCGAAAGTTCTGACAGATTTCTTGCAACACTGGGTTATGAAAAAGATGCGAATTCAATTTACCGTATTAGAGAAAGGTCAGAAAGAAAAATTTTTCTTTTTTGTCATAACGGTTTCGGTTTGGCCTATTTATCTTATCTTTTATCGATTCCTTATCAGCTCGTTTGGAGCAGTTTTTGGTTGCCTACAACATCTGTAACAACCATACTGTTCGAGGAGCGTCTCGAGGGTATCGCGGTTCCCAGGGCGCTAAACGTGGGTGACACGTCGCATCTTTATAAAAAAGGTTTGCCTGTTCTTCCGCAGGGTGTTAAAGCTAACTACTATTAACAGTTAACTAATTTTGGTCATATTTCTGTGACTTGACAGTAAAAATTGGCTGAAATAGAGTTGATTAATGATAAAATTACCAAATCTATATTTTAGATAAACATCAGGGAACTTCGAAAAATTACCATGTTCCAGAGGGCAACATGGTTTAAGTGTCTAT
>ERZ795053.5325-NODE-5325-length-13330-cov-3.196234_pt1 | contig 13330 bp, 11 predicted proteins | sample MGYA00375137_ERZ795053 | MGnify/ENA primary metagenome ERZ795053 (study PRJEB30182, sample SAMN05720284) | activated sludge metagenome | isolation source: Anaerobic digester | place: Hong Kong | collected 2014-12-17 ... | reverse complement strand
TCCAACCAAATTTATCTTCAGCAACTCCCGTTCTGATGTCAAGCAGTTGTTGTTTCACCTTAAGTTGAAAGCTTTCAGAAGAAGGTGTATTTACAACGTAGTTTTTTCCATGAATATTCATTGATGCGATAGTGGCCACAACCGCTGCAGTACCTGCACCAAATGCTTCTGAGAGGCTCCCATTCTTAAATCCCTCTTCCAATTCATCCAGGCTTATTCTTCTTTCTTCTACTGCGAAGTCCATGTCTCTTGCCAGTGTGAGAATCGAATCTCGGGTGACTCCGTCCAGAATTGCTGTGTTAAGTTTTGGGGTGATCAATTTTCCGTTAAGTACAAACATCACGTTCATCATTCCCACTTCGTCAATGTACTTGTGTTCTTTGTGATCGGTCCATAACACCTGATCAAATCCTTCATTGCGAGCAACCTGGGTAGGGTAGAAAGCACCTCCATAGTTGCCTGCGCATTTAGCGAAACCCGTGCCTCCCTCAGCAGTGCGCACGTAATGATCCTCAACCTTGAGTTTGTATGGCTTACTGAAGTAGGGACCAACTGGTGTGGTCATGATGATAAACTTGTAAAGATCAGACACCTTCACGCCAAGGCGTGACTCTGAAGCGAATACTACTGGCCTGATGTATAGCGATGCTCCATCTCCTGATGGCACCCATTCGTGGTCTACCTTGATCAGGGATTCAAGAGATTCTATGAACATCTCTTCAGGAACCTCTGGCATGCACATTCGATCAAGGGATTTATTCAACCGCGCAAGATGTCTTTTTGGTCTGAAAATATTGATGCGTCCATCAGCCATCTTAAACGCCTTCATTCCCTCAAATACCGACTGCCCATAGTGTATAGAAAGCATAGCTGGACTCATGGGAAGATCACCATAGGGAACGATTGATGGACTCGACCATTTTCCATGGGCATATCCCGCGAGCACCATATGGTCGGAGATATACTTTCCAAACTCGAGATTGGCAAAGTCGACACTTGGAAGTCTGGACTTGCTTGTTTTTTGAACCGATAGCGTAGACACGTTCGTCATGTGAACAAAAGTTTGACGATAAAGATATTTATTTTTTGCGCGCGCAATAAGGGAAGGACACTTATTCTCACGATCTTTTCCTCATCTCCGCGGCTACATCCTTTGCACCTTGATATTCCTGTCGTTCCAACTCATCGATGATAGTCTGATAATTTTTGGCATCTCGGTTTTGTGAAAGTTTATAGGCTGCTTGAATTTCTGTGATCTCAATTTGAACGCCCACTATACCTCGGATTTCGCGGTCAACATAGGATGGTGTCATGCTATCAAGTGATACCGGCTTGGTTGATCCCACTTCGTGATAGTCAACCAGCTCGCGCAAGGCCTGCCTGAGTTCATCCCCTTCAATGATTCTGGCTTTCCCATAGACATGTGCAGCCATATAATTCCATGTAGGCACATTTTCATGATCATACCACGATGAACTTACATAGGCATGAGGCCCTTGAAATATTGCCATCACCTCTTTTTCTGAAAATCCTTTCCATTGCTGGTTGCCACGTGAGATATGAGTGGTGAGTTGTGTGCCTGTCTGATTGAGGATAAAGGGAATGTGAGTTGCCCAAGGTCGGTTGATGTTTTCACTCACGAGTATTCCGAAATTATTTGCCCGGATGAACGCCTTTACCTCCTCTGAGTTATCAGGCCTGAAGTATTTCGGTATGTACATTATTGTTGTGCTAAAATTTCGTTGATCTTAACCAGGTGATGATCATCGTGCTCGGCATCAAACATCGCGAGATCGACAGGGTTCATCATCACTTTCAATCTTGGGTGAAGAGATTCTTTTTTGAGGTCAGCTTCACTCAGGTTTTGATATAGTTCAAGGTTCTTTTTTCTGTTCTCATTAAAAATACTCACCACCTGGTTGACAGACATTTTATTGTAGTCTTTCTTTGGTTCGAATACGGCAGGTGAAAGTGTTGGTGCGCCTTCCAGCATCTCTCTTATTCGCTTCATGGCAATTTCATCCACTTCTGCAAGGTGACCAATGTGCTGTTTGACGGACCACTTGCCACCGGGCTGCTTAGAGAGTACTTCATCGGACACGCCACGTACTTTATGTTCGATGCGCAAACCTGTGAATGTCAATCTTTCATGGAAGAAAGGGAGCATTTCAGGTTTGTTGCCAAACTTAAATTCTCTTTCAAACCACGGTGTCGATCTCATCTTTTCTTGATTTATGGTTGAACCAGGCTTAATGCTTTCTCAAATGAATTTACGGATTTCGTAATGTCTTCTGGTGTTGTGGCCCATGAGCAAACGCTGACCCGAATTACCTTTTTACCAAACCAGGTTGAGCCGCCTACCCAACAAGTCCTTAACTCCTGAATTTTTGAAATCGTTCGATCGGTGATTTCGTCCGAATCACATTGTACCAATACCTGATTGAATGCGATATCGTTTAAGACCTTGAAGCCTTTTTTTGTTTTGATTTCATTTGCAAACTGGACTGCCCTCAAATGAAGATCGGCTACAAGCTGGTCAATGCCTTCTTTGCCAAGGTATTTCATGGCGGCCCACAGTTCGATGATCCGAGCTCGCCTTGACATCTCAGGCGTATAGTACATACCATCTCGTCCTTCACCAATTACAATGTAGCCGCCTGTCATGTGTAATGCTGAAACCAATGCTTCCTTGTCGCTGCACATAATAATTCCGCTGTCGTATGGAGTGTTGAGCGTCTTATGTGCATCAACGGCCCACGAGTTGGCATGCTCAATCCCCTTGGTCAAATGTTTCAGCGACTCAGATGCCTGAGCCCACAATCCAAATGCCCCATCAATGTGAATCCATGCGCCTTTATTTTTTGCCTTTTCGCAAATGTTTTTGAAGTCGTCAAACGAACCGCTGCTAACATTGCCTGCCTGAAGAATCAAAATAGTTCGATTATCCAGTTCGGGTATTTGATCCACAATTATTCTGCCCTGGTCATCCACATCCACCCATTCTATATTGGCTTTGCCTAGGCCAATAAGTGAGATCGCTTTTAATACCGTTGAATGTGCGTGCCTTCCGGTGACCACTCTGATTTTAGGCGCGTCAAATAGTCCTTTCTCAGTGATGTCCCAGCCTTGATTTTTCAGGATTCTATATCTGGCAGCAGCCAAACCGCAGAAGTTGGCCATCGAAGATCCGCTCACAAAGCCCGCAACGGTGTCTTTAGGTAAGCCAAATAACTGAACTAACCATTGCTCCACTACAGTTTCTAGTTTTGAGCACAGCGGTGAAATTACCTGCATAGCAGATACCTGGTCCCAGAAGATGGACAAGTTTTTAGCAGCAAGACTGGCTGGTAATACACTTCCCGTTACGAAACCAAAATAGCGACCGCCTATGGTTGTTACTGTCGCTGGCCCGCCAAAGTCATTCAGTTGCTGTAATACACTGTGGGCATCACCGGTTGAGATGGGGAGCTCCTCATCAAATTTTCTGAGATCGAGAAGTGCCCTTTCACTGGGATACACATTCCTCTCTTGGGCATGCGCCAAGTATTCCAGCCCTAAGGATTCTGCTTTTTGAAAGAGGTCATGATCTTTCAGTTCTTCAAGCATCTTTTTCTGCAATGATGAGGCCTTGGTCATTTGATATTTTTTTTCTGCTGTTTGAATATTCGTTTCAAGAGTTTGTAGACAAAGCTGACCGCCATAGGCTTCGAAGTTGATAGCCTTTGTTAACGATATATACGCCAGCGAGTGTGATTCCTATTGCGATGATGATTCTGAGTGTCAACATTTCATCGAGGATCAACCATCCCAGCAAAATCGCTACTATTGGATTGATGTAGGCATAGAGAGTTACGATAGTAACCGGCAATTTTTTGATGGCGTAAGAGTAGCAGGCATAAGCAGCCACTGATCCGATTACGATCAAATATAAAAGTGACCATACCACATTGCTGCTGAAGTGCATTCCTTGGTAGTTATCAAACCCAACACTTACAGGCAACAGCAACAGTCCACCAAATGTCATTTGAAGACCGGCATTTACAAAAGGATCACTTTGCTGGTTCTTTTTCTTCATCCAGATGCTGCCACCAGCCCAACCCAGATTGGCAATGACAATGGCTAGAATGCCTATCATGTAAACAGATGTTGTTATTTCATTCAAATTTTGGCCGAATATGAGAATGATCCCACTTAAGCCAACACCAAGTCCCATAATGATCGGGAAGTTGGGTTTTTCATCTTTCGATATGATCAGGTTGATCACAATGACCCAGATCGGAACCATCGAACAGATGATAGCAGCAATGCCGCTGGGAACAAACATTTCTGCCCAGCCTACCAGGCCGTTCCCCATCGTTATCATGAAAAATCCTGCAACGGCTTGATTGAAGAGCACTGTTTTGCTTGGCAATTCTTTCTTGACGAACCAAAACATGGTGGCCAGAAGAATTATACCCGCAATGATTTGCCTTAGGGCGCTGAATAGAAATGGAGGAAACTCCATTACCCCAATTCTCAGTGCGAGATAAGTTGTTCCCCAGGCAACGCAAACCACTGCAAGTGCCAGATATGCTTTCCAATTACTTCCGATGCTCATCTTATTATAATTCTGTCACAAATTTTCTCGATTATACGTATACAAAACAGTTTCAGTTTTATTAATTTTGACCATATCAGTTTGCCAATGGAATCAATTGCCGCCAAAGACCACCTCTACGTTGAGGTTGCCGATCGAATTGAAAGCCTAATCGAAAAGAATTCGCTTCGTGTGGGAGACAAATTGCTCTCAGTTCGGGCCTTGAGTAAGGAACAGGGTATCAGTTTGAGTACCGCTTTTCAGGCATATTATCACCTTGAGAGCAAAGGCTTAATTGAAGCCAGGCCTCAGTCAGGATATTATGTGAAATACTCACCGCAGTTGGGCCGTGATGTTCCTTCGTGTTGCAAGCCGGCCGAGGAATGTACACCTGTTAGCCTTGACGAGATCATCGCCAGTGTTTATACAGGCCTCCGCTCTCCAGAGTTGGTTCATTTCTCTGTCAGTTCTCCGGACTATTCACTTTTACCTACAGCCAAACTGAACAAATCGGTAATTCATGCACTAAGAAATTCGGTTGACAGTTGCTTGAACTATGAAGACTTCGAAGGTAACGAAGCACTAAGGCAACAGATCGCCCGACTTTCATTTAATTGGGGTGGTGCATTAAGTGAGGATGACATTGTGGTGACCAATGGTTGTCTTGAAGCTCTGTCACTGTGCTTGAAAGCGGTAACACAACCAGGAGATGCGGTAGCTATCGAATCCCCAACTTACTATGGGATCTTTCAAGTAATTGAGAGTCTTGGGCTGAAAGTGGTGGAAGTTCCATCTGATGCAGACACGGGGATCAATCTTGAATACTTGGAAGATGCTATTTCCAAATTTGATATCAAGGCATGCCTGTTTGTTTGCAACTTTAACAATCCGTTGGGCAGCCTGATGCCAGATGAAAACAAAAAGGCCTTGGTCGAATTGTTGACCAGGAAGAATATTCCGTTGATTGAGGATGATATCTATGGCGAACTTTATTTTGGAAAGACGCGGCCCCGCACGTGCAAAGTATTTGATAAAGAGGGAATCGTTCTTCAGTGTGGGTCTTTTTCAAAGTCTCTTGCACCTGGTTATCGCATAGGGTGGGCCGTTCCCGGTAAGTATCGAGATAAGGTGGTCGCACTGAAGCGAATGAACAATGTGTCTACGAACACATTATTGCAGGAAGCGATTGCTAATTTTCTACAGAAAGGAAGATATGAGCTGCATCTTCGACATTTAAGAAAAGCACTACATACACAGTGTTTGAAGTACAGTCAGGCTATTTCAGAATTTTTTCCCGAAGACACGAAAGTGACTCGTCCACAGGGCGGTTTTTCTTTTTGGATTGAGATGAATGAGAAAGTTGATGCCTTCAAGTTGCACAAGAGGGCACTAAAGCACAGTCTTGGTATAGCCCCGGGTCACATTTTCTCTTCAAGGGGTCAGTTTCAAAACTACTTTAGAATTTGTTATGGCCTTCCGTGGACTGAACGGGTAGAGGAGGGACTCAAGATTTTGGGCGATCTTATTAAAAAGTATTAAAACCATAAAAACTAAACTTTTTAGGGGCTCGCGTAGTTACTATATTTGAAGACGAACTTTATTTCTCACTAAATAATCAACACTTTATGGCTTTTACACTTCCAAAGTTACCATATGACTTTAATGCGTTGGAACCTCACATAGACGCACGTACTATGGAAATACACCATGGCAAACATCACAACGCGTATGTTACCAACTTAAACAATGCGATTGCTGGTACCGATGCAGAAAAACTCTCGATAGAAGACATTTGCAAAAATATTTCGAAGTATCCGGTGGCGGTTAGAAACAATGGCGGTGGCCATTACAACCACAGTTTGTTTTGGACATTGTTAAGCCCAAAAGGTGGAAGCCCTTCCGGAGCGCTCTTGGATGCCATCAATGCTGCGTTTGGTAATGTGGATGAAATGAAAACCAAATTTAACGCAGCTGCAGCCGGACGTTTTGGGTCAGGTTGGGCATGGCTGATTAAAGACGCTAGTGGAAAGCTGGCGATCACAAGCACTCCCAATCAGGACAATCCGTTGATGGATATTGCTGAGACCAAAGGAACACCTGTACTTGGTTTAGATGTGTGGGAGCATGCCTACTATCTTAATTACCAAAACAGGCGTCCTGATTATGTGGCCGCTTGGTGGAATGTGGTGAATTGGGATGAGGCTGCGAAGCGATTTGCATCTTAGCGGAAGCCTGCAAGAAGATTAGATAAAATAAAAGGCCCGGATAGGGCCTTTTATTTTTAAATTCTTGACTGGTTAATTTCGTTTAATCACGTAGTTCAATCCCACCCGAATTCCGAATTCTGTTGATGCAAAATAAAAGTCTCCCATCCCTTCAATCCGCAGATATTCCGTCAGAGGTTTGGCGTAGCCCGCTCCAAGTGATGCATCATTGGCGCCAATAAGTCCACGGAAACGAACGAACACATTGTCATTGGCATACCATCGGGCACCCATCATAAACGAACTCTTCTGATCTGTCCAGATCTCTGCTCCTAAACCTACTGCGAAGTGCCGGACAACGAAGTAGTTCGCCTCCAGTCCAACTTGTGCTCTTTCAAAAACACCAGGATTGTCCGTTTTGATAATATCAAGTCCTCCGCCAACCATGATGTCATTTGTGCTTTGACAAAATGCAACAACTGTAATAAAAGACAGGACGGTAATTAAGATTAACCTTTTCATTCGTGATTGTAAGTATAGATTAAAAAATTAGTTCTTCTCCTCAATTGCTTTTTGTAGAGCAAGGTATTCGTCTCGTAAACGAGCAGCTTCAATAAACTCAAGTTCTTTGGCTGCTTTTTCCATCGCTTTCCGCGTGCGGTCTGCCATCTTTTGTAATTCTTCCTTGTTCAGGTAAGTCACAACAGGATCAGCTGCAAGGGATTTCTCTTCGTCTTCGATATAATATCTCTTTGTCGACTTTTTCGAATCTGCCACTTTGGTTTGACCGAGTATTGACTCCTTAGACTTCAGAACGGTTTTCGGTACAATTCCGTGTGCCAGATTGTAATCTATTTGCGTTTTCCTGCGCCTATTGGTCTCATCAATCGCCACTTGCATCGATTCGGTTATGGTATCAGCATACATGATCACCTTACCATTTTCGTTTCGTGCAGCACGACCAATAGTTTGAACCAACGAACGCTGGTTTCTCAAAAAACCCTCTTTATCTGCATCGAGTATAGCCACCAGTGAAACCTCCGGCAGGTCTAATCCCTCTCGTAATAAATTTACTCCTACCAAAACATCGAAAATGCCAAGTCGCAATTCGCGAAGTATCTCTACCCGATCCAATGTTTGCACCTCACTGTGAATATATCTGCATTTCACGCTGGCGCGTTCCAGGAATTTGGTTAATTCTTCAGCCATCCTTTTTGTCAGCGTGGTCACCAATACCCGCTCCTTCTTTTTTACCCGCTCATCGATCTCTTCCAGTAAGTCGTCAATTTGATTCTTACTGGGACGTACGTCAATCTCAGGATCAAGCAGGCCCGTGGGACGAATTAATTGTTCAATTACAACGCCTTCAGATTTTCTAAGCTCGTATTCGGCAGGGGTCGCGCTTACATAGATCACCTGATTGAGGATGCCTTCAAATTCATTAAATGTCAGCGGACGATTATCCATAGCTGATGGCAAGCGGAATCCGTAGTCTACCAGGTTTACTTTTCTGGATCGATCGCCTCCCCACATGGCTCTTATTTGCGGCACAGTTACGTGACTTTCGTCAATCACCATCAAGAAGTCGTCAGGAAAGTAATCGATGAGGCAGAACGGTCGGGCTCCGGCATTTCTCCGGTCAAAGTATCGCGAGTAATTTTCTATTCCGCTACAGTATCCGAGCTCCCGCATCATTTCAATGTCAAACTCGGTGCGTTCTTTCAGCCGCTTTGCCTCAAGATGCCTTTTTTCACTCTCAAACATCTGCACTTGCAGCACCATGTCATCCTGAATCTCTTTTATTGCTTGCTGAAGCAGGTCTTTGCCGGTGACAAACAAATTAGCTGGAAAGATTACAGCGACTTTTTCATCTGAAATCTTTTTACCTGTGAATGGATCAATGAGTTGAATCCCTTCGATTTCATCACCAAAAAAATAAATTCGCACAGCGTAATCTGTGTAGGCAAGAAATACATCGACCGTGTCTCCTTTTACACGAAAGGTTCCCCGTTTGAATTCAGCTTCTGTTCTGCTGTACAAAATGTCAACGAGTGCGAACAGAAATTGATTTCTTGGTATTGATTCACCTACAGCAAGTTGAATTCTGTTTTTGCCAAATTCTTCAGGATTGCCAATTCCATAAATACAAGAAACGGAAGCTACCACTAAAACATCTCGCCTTCCGGAAAGAAGTGATGACGTAGCGCTAAGTCTCAGCTTTTCTATCTCTTCATTGATAGAAAGGTCCTTTTCTATATAGAGGTTTGAGCTGGGTATAAATGCTTCCGGCTGATAGTAGTCGTAATAGGAGATGAAATACTCCACAGCGTTCTCCGGAAAGAATTGTTTGAACTCACCATAGAGTTGCGCAGCCAGCGTTTTGTTGTGACTCAGCACCAACGTTGGTCGATTTACTTTGGCAACAACATTCGCGATCGTAAAAGTCTTTCCTGATCCGGTTACACCTAACAGCGTCTGATGTTCTTCTCCCGAGAGGATGCCAGCTGCCAACTGTTCGATGGCTTTGGGTTGGTCACCGGTCGGTTCATACTCGCTGCTCAGGATAAAATCCATAGAGATGGTTTTGGTCTCTAGCTATTCCAGATAGCCCAGGCCTTTTCAGCCTGAATGTGAAGCATTTCCAATCCGTTTTTTATTGACGCGCCTCTCATCTCTGCTTTTTGCAGAAATTGAGTTCGAGCCGGATTGTAAATAAGGTCATAAACGAAATGCTTCGAGGTTAGTTGATCATATTTGATTGGCGGATAGCCTTCCGTCTTTGGTGACATCCCCAGCGGGGTTGTGTTTATCACAAGATTACATTCACCAATCGCACTACTGTTTTTCAGTTCTTCGTATGTAAAGTCAGCCTTGTCCTTGTTTCGCGATACAAGTTTAAAGTTAATACCAAGATCTTTTAATGCTTGCTGTACGGCCTTTGATGATCCACCGGTTCCCAACACAATGGCAGAAGCATTTGCTGTTTCATGAAACCACCTTGCAAGCGTCTCTTTAAAGGCAATGCTGTCTGTATTATAACCGGATAACTTACCTTCTTTGATTTTGATCACATTAACAGCACCAATTCCTCTCGCGTTCTCATCAATGTTGTCAAGCAGGGGTAGCACGGACTCCTTGTAAGGAATAGTCACATTCAATCCGCACATTTCTGGATTGTCCTTAATCAGTTGTTGAAGGTCTTCTATTTTTTTTAACTCATATAAGTCGTAGTGATAGTCGCGAAGCCCATCTCTAAAGAATTTTTCGTCAAAGTAATTTTTGGAGAATGAATGGCTAACGGTAAGGCCAATAAGACCGAATTTTTTTTCCATACTATGGTTTGGTTTTCAGGGAGCTAGCCAACTTCTCAATGAACATAACAATTAGCACCCCCAGCGAAACAAATAAGATTGACTGAAAAATGAGAGGATCATTACCTGTTTTTTCGAGGTATTCTCCTGGCCAAATGCTTTGATCAAACGCAGGAACCTGCTGACCTGCGTGATTGAGCCTAAATGAAACCACCTCTTTCCAGGGCCACACTTTGTTGAGAGATCCTAGCATAAATCCAGCTAACAAAGCTAAAGTTGGAAATCGATAATGCTTTAAAACCCAGCTTAAAAATCTTGAGAAACTTAGGATGCCTACCACACATCCTGCAATAAACACCGATACCACCGGAATATTGAACTCGATCAATGCCTGAATCATGTATTCATACTTTCCAAGAAGCAAAAGAATAAACGCTCCTGAAATGCCGGGGAGAATCATAGCGCAAATGGCGAGTGCACCGCAGAAGAAGATAAAAAGCAAATTAGAAGGCGTTTGCGATGGACTGATGATGGTGATCCAATACGCGATCGCGATGCCACAGACTCCAGAAAGTACAACAGAGAATGACCATTTCTTTACCTCCCTTAAAATGAGGGGAGAAGAGACGAGTATTAACCCAAAGAAAAAAGACCAAATAGGAATTGGATAATTTGCCAGCAGAAACCCCATTAATTTGGCAAGCGAAAGAAGGCTGGTGATAATTCCCGCGAGAACGGTAAACAGGAATGCTCCGTTTATTTTTTTCCAAAAGGCCGAGAATTCAAGTTTTCTCAGGAAGGTAAAGGCATCCGTGTCTACGCTCTTTATGGATTCAATGAGTTCTTCGTAGATGCCCGTGATAAACGCAATCGTTCCCCCCGAGACACCAGGAATTACATCTGCACCTCCCATACCTATTCCTTTGATATAAAGGAACAAATAGTCTTTAAGTCGTCTCAACGGATTTTAGTCAGCGTAGAATGGTGGAGCATTGTTGCTCTTCTTCTTTTCTAATCCAAGAAAGTGTAAAAAGGTATCACCACGTAGCCCCAACATTAGCGTTTCCAATGGAATCACTTCGTTGGGAGCAATGTTGCCCAGATTAACGTTCGCCCCCAATAGCTTGATAAACCATACCTGTTGCGCCTTCTGTGGTGCTTCCCAGATAATTTTTTCAAACGGAATTTTCGTCAAAATTTCCTGTACAAGCCCTGACCGAACTTCGCCCGTAGCTCTGAACAGCCCAACATTACCACTCTCTCGTGCCTCTCCGATAACTTTCCAGGCGCCTGCATCAAGTTCTTTTTGCATTAGCTCGATCCATTGATACGGGGGTATTATTTTTTCTGCATCCTTTGATCCAACCTCAGACAACACCGTTACCTGTTCTGATAGTCTTGAGATGTAGTCTAATTTCTTGTCATGGTCAAGATCAATTGAGCCGTCAGATACTTCTGCAAATGACATGTCATACTTGTCCAGCACTTTTCGGTAATCGTCAAATTGATCTCGGATGATAAACGCCTCGAACAGCGTGCCACCGAAGTAGCAAGGAATACCAGCGTCTTTATAAACGCTAAGCTTTTCTTTGAGGTTGGGAGTAACATAGGATGTAGCCCAACCTAACTTCACTATATCTATATGATCGGCTGCAATGGTCATCAGGTCCTCTACCTCACGCACGCTCAATCCCTTATCCATTGCCATAGTAAAACCTATTTGCCTGGGCTTTGAGGTTCGCTCAGGTAGATTTCTCAATGTGTAGTTCATTACTGATTCTCTTTTCTAAATTGATCTATGATTTTGAAGAGGGCTTTCTGCGTTTCTGGTTTTGGGAAAAAATCAAACAACATTCGATGCCCTTCAAAATCCAAAAGTAGCGCATTTTCAAGAAAGTTAAACGCCTCCTTAAAGTGGCCATCCTCTATATGATATACCGCAATACGATAGAGGAAGTCGGGCTCATTAGGTATTTCTCCAAGTCCTTGTTCGAGCACCTCTATCGCTTTTTTATATTCTCCTTGTTCGTAATAAATAAAGGACCAATTCAGCCAAATCTCTTTGTCAGTTGATCCATAGTGACTTGCTTCTTCGTAGGCGCTAATGCTTGAAATGGTGTTGCCAATTTTGAATTCAGCGTGGGCTGCAGCTTTCCAGTAGTCGGCATTTTGACTATCAAGCTTGATGGCCTTGTTAAAGAAATGAAGAGCTTGGTACCATTTTTCCTGCTTCTCGAGGCAACTACCCGCACCAAACCACGCTTCATCATAGAATGCATCCAGCTTGGCGGCCTTCTGAAAATACTTTAAACCGAGATCATATTGCTCAAGGTTTTCGTACGCAGCTCCCATCGAACAATATACTTCGGGGCTTGGGCCTTCAATGTCGATTGTTTTTCTAAAGGCATCAAGCGCCTTTGTGTATTGCTCCGAGTTCAGATAAGTGTTGCCCATGTTGTAAGATGCGGACGCAAAAGACTCATCAATTGCCAGCGCATATTCATAGGCTTCGATCGCCTCACTGTATCTTTCCAGCTTATTGCAAACAATCCCAAGGTTGTACCATGCTGCAGCAGAATAGGGATCCTCATCAATAAATTTCTTGTAGTAGGAGAGGCTGCTCTCTAATTGCCCAACGATGTCAAGGCAAAATGCAAGTTCATAAAGCGCGCCTTCGTGGGAGATATTCAACTCAACAGTTTTCTTATAAGCCTCGATTGCCTCTTCGTATTCTTCAAGGTTTTGATGTGCCAGGCCAATATTGTAATAAACTTCATCAGCCTCTTCTTCGGTGAATGAAAGTGCCTGCTCATACAATTCAATCGCCTCACGATGTTTTAATTGCAGTGAGAGTATTGACCCCATTGAAATGTAGATTTCCAGATCGGTCGGGTGAAGATTCCTGGCCTTTTCCAATAAGGTCAGTGCTTCATCGTATTCTTCCAGACTCGATAGTATCTGCGCCTTTACTGCGATAAGTTCAGTGGAGAACGGGTAAAGGTCCATCGCCTGATTTACGGCAACAAGCGCTTTCTTGAACTTAGAATGTTCAAGATAATAGTCTATAATTGTTTCGTAAGAATTGATTTCGAAGAACTCATTAGAGTTCTTCTTCAAACTTTCTTCAAACCGTTTGATCAGCTCTTCCTCTTCTTCGCGTTTCCTGAAATCGTGGGCCATCCGATAAATGGTTTTCCTAAAATAGGCAAAAAAATCCCCCCTAAAAACATGTACATGGG
>ERZ795053.5324-NODE-5324-length-13330-cov-24.727156_pt1 | contig 13330 bp, 16 predicted proteins | sample MGYA00375137_ERZ795053 | MGnify/ENA primary metagenome ERZ795053 (study PRJEB30182, sample SAMN05720284) | activated sludge metagenome | isolation source: Anaerobic digester | place: Hong Kong | collected 2014-12-17 ... | reverse complement strand
CCGACGCGAACGACGCTGCCTGTGCCTACAACCAACTGTCGCGCGAACAGCTAGTCGGCGCCACTGTGATGCAGTTGCTCCCCGGTCATCGGGGCAGCGGACTGTTCGACCAGTACTGTCACGCCGTTGACACCGGGGAGCCGCTGATCCTCGACGACCATGTGTATCCCCATGAGATCCTCGCCGAGCCACGGCATCTCGACATTCGGGGAACCAAGGTCGGCGACTCTTTGAGTTTCACATGGCGCGATGTCACCGAGCGTGTCGAGTACGCTCAGCAACTCAGCGCATCCGAAGCCAGGTTCCGGCTGCTGGCCGAGAATGCTTCGGACGTCGTCCTGCTCACCCGCAATGAAGTGGTCGAGTGGATCTCGCCGTCGTTGTCGCGGATGCTTGGCTGGCGTCCGGAGCACTGGATCCAGCGGGGCCCCGAGGACTTCGTCCATCCAGATGATGCGCAGGCGATGCGTGCGTGGCGGGGAGCAGTCGCCCGCGCCGGCGTGCACCGCACACGACTCAAACACCGTGACGGTACCTACCGATGGGTCGAGATGCGGGCTAGCCTCGTTCCTGATCCTCATGGGGTCGAGCGGGAGACGGTGTGCACGTTCCGCACGATCGAGGACGTCATCGCCCGGGAGAACGAACTCACGCGGCAAGCAACGATCGATGACTTGACCGGCGCTTTGAAACGCGACGAAGCCCTCCGGCGGCTGGCCAGGATGGCTCACGCCAGGCGTCGCCCGGGCGCCGAGTCAGCCGTTGTGTTCTGCGATGTGGATCACTTCAAAGGCATCAACGACTCCCGCGGTCATGCTGTCGGAGATGCGATTCTGCGGGAAACGGCACGTCGAATCCGGGGTGCCACACGTGACGCCGACCTCATCGCCCGCATGGGAGGCGACGAATTCCTCGTGGTGCTCGACGGCATCCACAGCATCGAGGAAGCGGTCGCAATCGCGGACAAGATTCGGCGTGCTGTCGAACAACCGCTGACGATCGGAAGTGACGTGTTGCAGATCCACCTGTCCGCAGGGGTGACCCTCTTGCAGGAAGGCGAGCAACCGGATGTCGTGATCGCCCGGGCTGACGAGGCGATGTACCGGGCCAAGGCTGGGGGGAGGAACGCGGTGGCTGCGGCGCCGTGATGTCGGTGCGCTCGGTGCGGGATTCCATCAGCGCCGGTTGTCTGCTCAGCCCTCTTCGCAAACCCGGACCTGAGTTGGCACCGCACGGTTGGGATCGGCAGCCGTTCGGCTCATTTGTGCAGTCCGTCGCCACCAAACGCACTAGTGTGGCCGCTCCGGGACCCTCAGGAAGGAATGCCCTCATGGCAATCACGGTACGAGCCCGCGGCGCACTATTGGCGACAGTCTTGGCGGCTTCGATCGGGGCGGTCGGTGCGCCGGCCCAGGCATCAGGGGGTAGCGGTCCATTCGTGCTTGGCAATGAGTACATCAAGGGCTTTGGTCTGACCGACACCAAGGTGGGTCTGAAGAAGCCGAAGAAGTACTACAGCGGCGCATCCAGTCGGATCTTCATCTTCGCCAAGCTGGGCAAGTTCAAGGGCTGGGGCTCGCCTTCGACACGCGCACGGGCAAAGAAGCTGACGATCTGTGACACGAGCAATACCGGTAACTGCTCGACGACCCGGAAGGGAACCTTGACGTTCAAGAAGCGTTCCAAACTCACCTGCGACACGGGCGAGGGACAAATGCGTGAGGTTGAGATCTACCTCAAGGCGGTAGCCAAGCAGCCGCCGAGCAAGGGTTTCCGCAAGGGGCGCAAGCAGGTAGTGGTCAGCGCCAACACCTGTCCCAGTCTCTTTGGTGTGAACGGGTCAGGCTGATCGCCGACCGCGCGGTGACGTCACACATTCAGCAATCACAGTGCCGGCACATGAGCGGTGATCCAATCCGGTACCTCCTGCTCGGGTAGCGGCGGCGACCACAGGAATCCCTGCGCGGCCCGTGTGCCGAGTGCTTGCAGGGTGACCAGTTGCTCCCGGGTCTCCACGCCCTCGGCGACGACGTCCAGGTGCAGCGACTGGGCCATCTTGATGATCGCGTCCACGATCGGACGGTCGAAGGCGTCCTCCGCGCCGCCCAGCCCGTTGACGAAAGACCGATCGATCTTCACCGTCGTGACCGGCAGTCGCTTCAGGTAGGCCAGGGAGGAGTAGCCCGTGCCGAAGTCGTCGATCGCCAGGCGCAGGCCCAGGGAGCGCAGCGCGGCCAGCCGCTCCACGACGGCTGAAAGGTCGCTCATCAGGGCGGACTCCGTGATCTCCAGGTGAACCGCAGAGGCCGGTACGCCGGTCTCCTGCAGGGTGCGTCCCAAGTGGTCCACCAGCCCAGGGGCCAGCAGTTGCCGCGACGATATGTTCACTGCGACCCAGAGGTGAGACGCCTGCGGGATCTTCGTGCGCCAGCTCTGCACCTGCGCGATGGCGGTGTCGATCACCCAGTAGCCGATCGGCACGATCAGCCCGGTCTCTTCAGCGGCCGGGATGAAGGTGCCCGCGTCCAGCAGCCCCCGGTGCGGGTCCTGCCAGCGGATCATCGCCTCCATGCCGATCGTCTGTCCCGTGGCGACCTCGACGACGGGTTGGTAGTGCAGTCTGAATTCGTCGCGGTCGAGGGCGCGGCGCAAGCCCACGGAATCCTGCAGTCGTTCGTCTGCTTCTTGGTGCATTACTTGGTGGAACAGCACGACCTGGTTGCGCCCGCGTTCTTTGGCTCGGTACATCGCGACATCCGCGTCTCGAATGAGGGTCTGCGCGTCCGATGTGTCAGTGGCCAGAGCGACACCGATGCTGGCGCTGACCGTGACCTCGCGTTCCAACGACGCAAAGGGTTGCATCAGCGACGCCGAGATTCGTTCGGGCACGGTGGTGACCTCGTCGGCCGCGATCCCGTCGCAGACGATGACGAACTCGTCTCCACCGAAGCGGGCGAGGGTGTCGCCGGGGCGCACGGCCGATTGCAGTCGTCGGGCGACGTCGATCAGAAGCGCATCGCCAGCGTGGTGCCCCAGACTGTCGTTGACGACCTTGAAGAGATCGAGGTCCAAGAACATCACCAACACACTGCCTTCCGTGCGGCCCGAGCGCACCAGAGCTTGCTCGATCCGGTCGGTCAGCAGGAGTCTGTTGGGCAGGCCGGTCAGCGGATCATGCAAAGCCTGATGCTCCTGCTTCCTGGACATCTCCGCGGTCTTCTGAACAGCCAGCAGAGGTAGCAGGAGCAACGGCAGCAGGGTCCACGAGTAGGGGGTGGCCACCGCAACGATGGCGATGAGTGGTGACAGGGCCAAAACGGCCAGGGTGGCGAAGGTGTAGAACCAGAACTGATCGGAGAAGTCCTCCCACCAGGTGGACTCGCCGTCCTCGGCCAGACCGGCTACCAGAGCGAGGTTGACCAGGTGGTAGACGATCCACGACGTCACGATCCACCAGAGATCCGACGCGGACAGACCGGCGTGCGGGTCGAAAGGCGAGGGTTGCACGCCGGCCAGGTGCAGCACCGCCCATGCGGCGGCCATACTGCACGTGTACTGGCCGACGTTGAACAAGAACTTCCACGGCGGCTTGCGCTGGATGAACTCCGAAAGCAGCACGGATCCGGCGTAGAGCAGCACCGCCGGGTACAGGCCCCACAGGTACATGGTCGCGAAGACGAACGCCAAAGAGATCGAAACGGGATTACCGATCAGGCGCGTCATCACGATGGGTCGCAGTTCGCTGATCACGATGACCGCCGCGATCATCAGCAGGGGTTCGCCCATGGCCCGCAGTGCTTCAGGGCTCAAACGCACCACCGATAGCACCACGATGGCCCACCCCAGCCAAGTGGATGCCTGCCACGTGACGGAGAACATGCTGGGACGCCACAAGGAGGGGCGGCCTTGCGTCGCAGATGCCACCGCTCGATCCTCCCAAAGATGCGGACCCAACGTAGCGTCAATCGCTGAGCGGAACGCGTGCTGACCGCCGGCCGACCGTGATTGCGTCCAGTTATCTGGTGGCGCCCGAACGTTCCCTTCTTTTTACAAGTTGCGTTTGTGTAAACTCTGCCAATGACGACCTCTCATGGACCGGTGGTCGGTAGGAGGTGATCGATGAAGAGCCAGGGCGAACAGCCTGGGCGCCGTGAGTTGGTGTTGCACGCGCTCAGGGACGCCCGGGAGCCGATGCGCATCGCGGATCTGGCCCAGCAGTTGGGACTGCACGCGAACACGGTGCGCTTCCATCTCGCAGCCCTGGTCGCTCGCGGTCAGGTCGAGCAGGTCGTTGCGCAGCCGCAAAGCCCCGGCCGGCCCCCTCAGTTGTTCCGAATCCCCTCGAGGATGGACCCCACCGGACCCCGGCAGTATCGGTTACTCGCCGAGGTGCTGGTAGACGCGCTGGCTGCGTCACCCGCCCCCGAGGAGCAGGCGGCCGATGCCGGTCGTGCGTGGGGTCGGCGTCAGGCGCAAGGAACGCCTGCGAACAGCGATGCGGGCTCCCTGAGTCGATTGATCACATTGCTCGACGAGGTGGGGTTCGCGCCGGAACTGCGCGCCCAGCAGTCTCAGATCGCGTTACGCCACTGCCCTTTCTTGGAACTCACGGAACGCCGAACCGACGTCATCTGTGCGATACACCTCGGCTTCATGCAGGGCGCCATGGATGAGTGGGATGCCCCGGCGACCGTTGATCAACTCACCCCTTTCGCCGAACCAGATAGATGCTTGGCCCACCTGACCCCACTAGGAGAGACCACATGAATTCGCTGAACATCACCGACCTTGCCCGTGAGCAGTTGGCCGTGGCACTGACGGCCAATAGCGGTCGCAGCGCCCACACGATCCATGGAGGCCATGATCACAAGTTGCGACAAACCGTGGTGGCGATGGCTGCCGGACGCCTGCTCGATGAGCACGAGAGTCCCGCGGAGGCGACTCTGATGGTGCTTGTGGGAAGGCTGCGACTGGTCGCCGGTGACGAGTCCTGGGAAGGTGCTGCCGGGGACTATCTGGTCATTCCACCTGCTCGGCACAGGGTCGAAGCGCTCGACGACGCGGTGCTGCTCTTGACGGTCGTGACGGGCTCTGCGGCATGACCGCTGCGCCGCACGCCGTGATGCGCGTTCTCGACGATCAGTACCTGGACCGCCCATTCCGCGTCCTGACGTGGCTGGGTGCACTCAGTGTGGTCGCCGGTGGTGTGGTTGCTGCCGTGACGGGACCACTGGAGTTGGACAAGGGCAGCTGGCTTGCCGCCTACCTCGTGCTGGTCAGTGGGGTCTCGCAGTTTGTGATCGGGCAGGCTCCAGCGCGGCTGGCGGTCCGCCCGATCTCATCGCGGTGGGCGTGGTCGCTGGTCGCAAGTTGGAATCTGGGTAACGCCGCGGTCATCTCCGGGACCCTCCTGGCGCTGCCCCAGTTGGTGGATGTGGGGTCCGTGCTCTTGGTTCTCGGACTGGGAATCGCCGCGTTCTCGGTCCGCGGTGGAGATCCTTCCACGCGCGCGCTGGGATGGGCCTACAGATTCGTGCTGCTGGTGCTGGCGATCAGTATCCCGATCGGAGTCCTGCTGGCTCACGTGCGCCACAGCGCGTGACTAGCATCAGGCTTCGCGGGCCTCGTCTGCCGGTTCCGGGCGAAAGCCCCACACGTCCGAGGCCCGCGAAAGCGGCGGGGTCAGTCTTGTTCGAGTTCGGCTTCCACGGTGATGTCGGCCCCGGCGAACAGGCGCGAGACCGGACACAGTGCAGCAGCCTCGTCAACGACCCGCTCGAACGACTGCTGATCCAGGCCACTGACAGCCGCGCGGACCTTGATGTCCGACCTGGTGATGGTGGGTACCCCGTCTACCTCGTCGAGTGAGACTTCGGCCTGCACGCTCAGACGCTGGGGATGGACTTTGTGCTCACCGAGGCGCAGCGCCAGTGCCATCGAGAAGCACGACGAGTGAGCCGCGGCCGCGAGTTCCTCCGGACTGGTCTTGCCATTGGGCTGCTCGGTGCGTGCCGCCCAGGTGACGTCCAGGCCATCGAGTGCACCACTGCTTCCCCCACCGAGTTGCCCGGCCCCCGAGGCCAGAGTGCCCTCCCACGTCGTCTGCATCCTGCGTGCGGCAATCGTCATCGTCTTCCCATCCATCGCTACTAGTTTGTACAACATTGACTTGTACAAACTAGCAAACGGAAACTGGGATCTTCCAGTCCGAAGGCGGTGCGGGCGTGATGCAATGCGCACATGAACGTGTCCGAGGTCTACCTGGAACTCTATGGCCGCATTTCCCCTTTGATCCGTGCAACGGTCGATGGTTTGGACACCGCAACGTTGACCCTGGCGCCCAAACCGGGGACCAATCCGGTGGGCTGGCTGGTCTGGCACTTGACGCGGGTCCAGGACCATCACGTGTCCGAGGTGCTCGATCAGCCGCAACTATGGGTCAGCGATGACTGGTCTGCGCGATTCGGCTTGACTCCTGATCCCTGGAACTTGGGTTTCGGGCATCAGACACCGGACATCGCCACGGTGAAGCCTGAGAGCGCGCAGGCGCTGATCGACTACTACGACGCGGTGTACGCTCGCACTCGGCCGATTCTGGAGGGTCTGACCCCCGAGGCCCTCAGCGAGGTGGTCGATGACCGGTGGGATCCGCCGGTCACCTTGGGTGTGAGGCTGATCAGTGTCGCCGACGACAGTCTGCAGCACGTGGGTCAGGCCGCATACGTCCGTGGACTGGTCGAACAGGGATGGCATATCGGGTATTGACGGTCCTTCAGAGAAGAAGTCGGAGCTGAAGTCTTCTGCAGGAAGCGTTGTCGCCGCCACGACTGATCGGTTCTCACCGAAAGGCCGCACATCTGCGCCGCTGCCTTACGGCCCCGCCAACGTCCCCCCTCGGATCCGAAGCGCCGAACTGGCCGTCCTGCCCCTGCTAATCGTCACTGCGGCTGCGGCCGGCCAAGAACGCAAGCGTCTCTGGCTCTTCGATGTGCAGCACGCTGACCACCTCGCCCCCCGAACAGGTCATCAGAGCCACGTCGGCAGAGCACTCGGATCGTGCCAGGACACGCCAGATCGCACCGGCCCTTTCCCAACGCCGCAATTGTTCCAAGGTGCTGGCTCTGGGTGGGTCGGACACGGGGCCAAATGTACGCCGGCTTCGCGATGAGTGCCGATTTCCTGTGGCCTTCCGACCGATCTCAGTGCCTTCAGGATCAGTCCGGTGCTAGGCACCCAACCGGCTACGCGGCCGGGTGCTTGGCAGTCTTGGTGACCTTGTGTTGTTCCGCCTTCGGTAGGCCCCACTGCTTGATCTGCGGACGCCAGTGCGGGGGGTTGTGTTCGATCGCGTCTGGCGGCACGAGCTCGCGCGCGCTGTGGCGCAGGAGCAGGAACAGCAAGATGGTGATCAGTAGCGAGAAGGCGAAGCTGAACAGCGACCCGACGACGGCTTCGCCGGCAGTTGTGACGGTCGTCAGTCCCGTGTCGTGCGTGCCAGTCTGTCCCGCGCTGGCGATGCCGTCGTGGAAGGCCGACCATGAACACGGCCAGGCCTACGAGGCTGGTGAAAGCGAAGTACTTCTGGCCAGTGGTCGCCGTGACAACTCCGGAAATCACCGTGAGCACCGAACCAGCAGCCAGGTACCAGAACCATGCGTGGTGCAGGAACGCCAAGAATCGATGGTGCCACGGAGGTAACGGCTCGATCGCGGTGTCGGCGTGCCATTTTCCGGTCCAGGCGTGTGCGTCCCACACGGCTGTGCGGGTATCAGCCCCGATGGGGTAGGCACCAGCAACGGGAGGCGCCGCGGCCGAATGTTTCGAATTCACTGTGCTGGCCATGTCGTCGCCCTCTCTCATCGAATCGCGCTGTGAGCATCGGCACGATTTCTGGAGCGGTTGAGACACGTGAGGTGTGCTTTGGAACGTAGGGCAGCGGGAGGCTCAAAGGGCTGTCGTCGCCATGCCGTAGCTGACCAGCACTGCGAACGTCTTATTGCTCGTCGCGCACGGCCATCCGGTGTGCGCGAGCGTCTCGGAGGGTCGCCCTTCAGGTCCAGCCGTCGGCTACGGACAATGGTCGGTATGGAAGACCCGACGTTGGCCGCGACGCCGATGATCGACAGTGATCACCCTGCAGTGATCGAGTACGCCCAGCAGCACGCGGTCGGCGACAGCGCCCGTGACCGGGCCGTGGCCTTGTTCTACGCGGTGCGAGACGACTTCCGGTATGACCCTTACCGCATCGACGTCAGTGTCGAGGGGATGAAAGCAAGCACTGTTATCCGCAACGGATACGGCTGGTGCGTCCCCAAGGCGACGCTGTTGGCCGCAGCGTGCCGCGTGGTCGGGATACCGGCGCGACTGGGTTTCGCGGATGTTCGCAATCACCTGTCGACCGAGCGCATGCGCCAGGTGATGGGCACCGACGTGTTCCACTGGCACGGCTTCACCGAGATCCTTCTGGACGGACGCTGGGTGAAAGCGACGCCGGCTTTCAACATCGAACTGTGCGACAAGTTCGGCTTGCTGCCGCTGGAGTTCAACGGCCGCGACGACTCGATCTACCACCGCTTCGACCGCAATGGTCACGAACACATGGAGTACGTGGCCCACCGAGGTTCATTCGACGACGTTCCGCTGGAACAGATCATCGCCGACTTCGCAGCGCAGTATCCGCTGTGGAGCCCCGACATGGAAACTGGCGAGTTCGATGTCGACGTGGCCCGCGAGACAGGACGCTGAGCAGGTCTGTGGGCGCTGCGCTCTGTGAACATCTGGCAGCAGCGCCCACAGATCGCTAGCCGCGGCCCTGCTTCAGGATCGCTCCCGAGTTGGCGTCCACGTAGGCCTCACGCTGGCCGTTGCTACCGCCGCGCATGAAGACGTACCATGCTGGCCCGCCACGGAATGTCTCCAGGTCGAACTCGACGACGGCGCCGCCAGGTGACACCTCGAGTGCCTTCTCGATGCCCTGTTCCGCGCTCAGCGATGGCATCTTCTGTGCGACCGCCGGAAGGTTCTCCTGCTGTTGCTTGACCTTTTCACCGCTGGAGCGATCAATGTAGACCTCCGTGGCGGTGTTGCGGTTCTCGCGCACGGTGATGTACCAGACCTTGCGCCCGGCCTCGCCCGTACGACCGCCGGCGATCGCATCACCGGGGACGATTTGGGTGGCGGCTGCGATGGCTGCCGATGCATCGAGTTCGGGACCGGCGGGCTGGCTGGTAGGGCTGGTCGTCTCAGTGGGGCTCATGGCGTCTGTGGGCGACGCCATGGCATCCGTGGGAGATGCGGTGACTGTCACCGTCTCCGCCGGTGTGGCCGAGTCGGAACTGCAAGCAGCCAATGAGAAGGCGGTCAGTGGAACGACGGCGATGGCGGTGATGGTCTTGTATGTGTGCAAGGTCTCTCCAGGCTTCGAATCTGATGCAATAGCAGAAATCTACTACTGCTTTCTCTAAAGTTGGATCTTCAGATTGTTAAGTCCGCGACAAGTCTCGTGACTTTGCGTATGCGACCTACGAGGCGTTGAGGGGGTGTGGGCCCGCGAAAAGGCATCGAGCCAGCCCATTGCGCATACTCGCCCCTGTGCGCTGTGCACATAGGGAGAGGACACGTCATGGACCGAACACGCAAGATCGCAGCATGCGGGGCAACTGCAGCGCTGGCAGCAGGAACCATTGTCATGGGGGCGGGGGCCGCTCAAGCGGCCAGTGACCCGGACTTCAAGAGGGTCTCGGCGCCGAAGACGGTGACGGCCGGGCAGATGTTCCGGATCAAGTGCCAGATGAAGCGCAATGTGAACTGGCGAGGCGCCGACGCGATGCTCGATCAGAAGGCCGCGACGATCAATGCACAGCGTCCGGTCTCCGCCAACGGAAACTGCAGCATGCGCGTCGTACTGCGGGCCACCGGAAAGCAGAAGATCAGGGTCATCGTTGTGCAGAACCTGGGTGCCGTGCAGTCCAAGTGGCTGAAGATCAAGGTGCAGCCCTCCTGAGGTTGCGCTTTGAGGGCTGCGGTCTCACCCTGCCTTAGAGGGCGGTCAGCGCAAAGACGCAACGAACGGCAGTACGCGGTCCCACATGATGCGGGTCGCCTTGGCGTCGTACTCGTCGGGCAGCGTCGGATCGCTGAACAGGTGGCCTGATCCCGGGTAGTCGAAGACGTCGATGGGCGCTCGTGCCGCTTCGATGTCATGCACCGTTTGGTCGATCTCCGCCTGTTCCCGCCACGGGTCGCCGAGCATGGAGTGCGTCTGTGCGGGAACGCCGACCGGCCATTGCTCGCCCATCGCGGAGACGGGAATGGCACCGGCGATCATGACGACCCCGCAGACCGGGCGTTGGGTGGCGACGTAGGCGGCGAGCATGCAGCCGAGCGAGAAGCCCGTTGCAGCGAAGCCGTCGGCAAGACCTGTGACTCCGGCGAGGGCGCGACGCAGCATCTCAGCCTGTCCGAGCTCCTCCCACGCGAATGCCATGGCGGGCGGGTAGGTGTCGAACGTCCGGCCCTCGAATATGTCGACGATGTGGACTTCGTGTCCTGCGCGATGGAACTCGTCGGCGGCGTCGCGAGTTCCTTGTCGCACGCCGAGTACCGAGGGGAAGATCGCTATCATCGTCACGCCCGCCAGCCAACCATCACGGCCTGTCCATGTCGAGGCCCAGGATTCGACTGGCGAACGAGGCTTCGTCGAAGCGGCCTGCAAGATCCTCGGCCGCTTCTCGCAATTGCGTTGCTCCACTGGGCGCGAGGCCGTCGAAGATGAACAGGGCGTTCTTGGTAGAGGGGGTCAGTCGGGTGCGGGTGCACTGCCGCCAGTTCCATCGCCGACACGTGACTCCCAGGTCGTCGCGCCAGACGATCTCGCCCGGGGCCGGTGGTTCGTTGACCGGCTCGCCGTTGGCGACGGTGTCGAACGGTTCATCTCCAGTCGCGACGACCAGCCGAGGCGGCCCGACATATGCGTCGAGATCCTCCCCACCGACCGGCATCAGATGCAGCACGGACACGGCGTTGTAGATGTCGGTCAACCGGTCGATGCGGGGCAGCCCGTCGGAGGCTCGGCGCAACAACGACTCGACGCTGCTACGTGCCTGCCGGGGCTTAACGCCGAAGGACCGGTACGCCTCACGCCAGCGGGCGACATGGGGAATCTGATCCAGAGCGGTCGTCGACAGCAAGGATCGGGCGTGAGACTCGGCGGCCTCGAGGGCTGCATTGCTCGCATCGTCACTCGGGCCGCCGGCCAGATTCTCCGCCGTCATGAGCAGGACCTGGTAGTCGCTGTGGCGTGCCAGGACCTCGGGGTCGAGCCACGCCTGCTGCAGTGTGGTCATGAGCGCTCCTTACCGACGCTGGGTTCGAACACCGTGAGGGCGAACCGCGTCTTTCTCTGTTTGCTGGGATTGACATACGCATGGTCTGTGTCGGCGTCGAACGTGGCCGAGTCGCCGGTCTTCAGTAGTTCTTCACGGTCGCCGACGCGCAGGCGCAGCGAGCCTTGGACAACGGCGATCAGTTCCCTCGTTCCGCGCACGTGCGCCTCGCTGGTGTGGGTGTCGCCCGGGCCGAGGGTCCAGTCCCAGAGTTCCACCACATTGGGCGCCTGCGTGCCCGCCACCATCACAGCATGGCCGCCGTTCCGGCTGGTCCACATCGGGGGCATGTCCGTGGATCGTCGAACGAGCATCTCCTGCCCGGTGGCGACATCGACCAGGGTCGGCAGTCCGATCCCGAGGCTGTCGCTCAATCGCAAGAGCGTCGCGATACTGGGATTCGTCGTCCCTTGTTCGACGTTGACGAGCATGCGCCGGCTAACTCCCGAACGCTGCGCCAGTTCATCGAGTGTCCAGTCGTGCAACTGCCGCTTCGAGCGCACGCGTGCGCCAATAGCGGCAGCAAGATCATCTACGTCGGCCTTCCGTGGACTACCCATAGAGTGCACAATAATGCACTGACGGGCCGGTAGCGCTTGGGCGGGGTCTCTTGCTGCTTCGGAAGGGGAGTGCGACGACGATGCGCACTGTCCGAGGAGTCTGCAGAGTCGACTTGAGGGGTCAGATCAGGTTGAGGCTGCGATGTCGCACGTGTGGCTTACCTTGGCCCCATGGATCCGATCAGCAATCCGTACACCCCGGGGGCTGGCGTGCGGCCGTACGAGCTGGTGGGGCGAGGCGAGTTCATTGACGGATTCGACGTCGCTCTCCAGCGATCGGGGCTGCGTCTGGCTGCCCGGAGCAAGATTCTCTACGGACTGCGGGGGGTTGGCAAGACCGTCCTGCTCCAGGAGTTCGTGGAGCACGCCCGCCGCCGCAAGTGGCTTGTCATCGAAATGGAGGCGCGCACCGGGCAGTCGCTGATGTCCGTGCTGGTGGGCCAGATCTTCCAGGAACTGCGCGATGCGGGTCGAACGTGGTCAGGTGAGACGCTCACCTGGGTCCGGCGTGTGTTCAAGGCATTCAGTCTCACAGCGGATCCGAGCACAGGTACGTACTCCTTCGAGGTCGATCTCGAACCGGCTAGCGGCCACGCCGATAGCGGGGATCCGGATCGTGACCTGCCCGAGATGCTGGGTGAACTGGTGTCACTGGCAGGTCACCATGGGGTGGGCTTGTTGCTTGCGATCGACGAATTGCAGGAGGTGGACGGTCCGACATTGTCGAGCCTGAACACAACAATTCATCGGATGGGTCAGGGCCGAGAGCCATCGCCGTTCCTGTTTGTGGGCGCTGGGCTTCCCTCATTGCGCCGGATTCTGTCTGAGGCGACTTCCTACACGGAGCGGTTGTTCGAGTACTGGCAGATCGGCCCTCTCAGCGATGATGCGATCCGCGCAGCGCTCAAAGGGCCGACGACGGCTCACGGGGTCCGTTGGGATCCTGAGGCCTTGGACGCGGGCGTCGAATTCTGTCGTGGGTACCCGTATTTCGCGCAGGTGCTGGGCCAGCGCGCGTGGGATGTTGCTGAAGGCACTCCGATCGCCCGCGACGCCGTGGCCGAGGCGATCCGGTACGCGGGCAGAGACATCGACGCGGGGCTGTATGCCGCTCGCTGGCAGCGCGCCACCCGCGGCGAGCAACGGTTCATGCAGGCTATGGCTGATTCGGGCGGGGGACCGGTGCTCATGTCGGAGCTGGTGACGGCGCTGGGAAGAGACCGACCCGCGCAGTTGTCTCCGACGCGCAACCAACTGATCAGCAAGGGTCTGGTGTACGCGCCCGACCGCGGGGAGGTGGACTTCACAGTCCCCGGGATGGCGGAGTTCGTGAAGCGGCAGGAGGTGCTCTGACAGCCGCTGTCGACGTGGAGTCAGCCGGAGTCG
>ERZ795053.5323-NODE-5323-length-13331-cov-5.624736_pt1 | contig 13331 bp, 11 predicted proteins | sample MGYA00375137_ERZ795053 | MGnify/ENA primary metagenome ERZ795053 (study PRJEB30182, sample SAMN05720284) | activated sludge metagenome | isolation source: Anaerobic digester | place: Hong Kong | collected 2014-12-17 ... | reverse complement strand
GCCACCGTGTTCGCTGCGAGTTCCGATGGCCGGGTCACCCTGACCAACACGGCGCAGACGCCCACCTCGGTGAACGTCGTGCTCAGCGGATGGATCACCACTGCACAGCAGGGCGGTGGCAGGTTGCGACCGGCATCGGTGGACCTCGGCACGGTCAAGGCGGGCAAGCAGCAGACCCTGACCGGCAAGGTGCCGGCCAAGGCGCAGGCTGTTGTGCTCTCCGTGACCACCAAAGGCCGTAAGAAGGCCGGAGGCGTGACCATTTGGGGTGCCGGCCAGCGCCCGGCGGCACGCACCGTGGATGTGCGGTCCAAGCGTTCGTCGACCGACCTCGTGGTCGTGGCGATCGGTGATGACCGCGCTGTGAAGGTGGCCGGGGACGTCCCCAAGGGCCGTGTGTCGTTGCGGATGGTGGGGGTCATCAAGGCGTCGTGACCCCCACTTAGACTCGGGGACAGTGGACGACCTTCTTACCGATCTCAACCCCCAGCAGGCCGACGCCGTCACCCATCGCGGCAGCCCGATCCTTGTCGTGGCCGGCGCCGGTTCGGGGAAGACCCGCGTGCTCACTCGCCGGATCGCGCATCTGCTAGCCACGGGCCAGGCCGTGCCCTCCGAGATCCTGGCCATCACCTTCACGAACAAGGCCGCGGCCGAAATGAAGGAGCGGGTGACGGCGTTGGTCGGCCCGGTGGGTCAGCGGATGTGGGTGTCCACCTTCCACAGTGCCTGCGTGCGGATCCTGCGCCGCCAGGGCCACCATCTCGGTTATCCGAGTTCCTTCTCCATCTACGACACCGACGACAGCCGACGGCTGCTGACGGCCATCGGCAAGGATCTCGATCTCGATCCCCGCAAGTACCGCCCGCGTGGCCTGCAGCACCAGATCTCGGGTTTGAAGAACGAACTGGTCGATCACGAGGCCTTCTCGGCGACGGTCGAGACCGAGTCGCAGCAGGTACTGGCTGACGTGTACCGGATGTACAACGACCGTCTGCAGCGCGCCGGCGCGATGGACTTCGATGATCTGATCGGCAACACCGTGGCCGTGCTCACGTTGTTCGACGAGGTTGCCGCCTACTACCACCGGCTCTTCGGCCACGTGTTGATCGATGAGTACCAGGACACCAACCGGGCCCAATACGAGCTGGTGCGCCGACTCGTCGGCGACGGTGCCGAGGGGCTGGATCCGGCGGAGCTGTGTGTCGTGGGTGACTCCGATCAGTCGATCTATGCCTTCCGGGGCGCCGATGTGCGCAACATCGAGGAGTTCGAGAAGGACTTCCCAGGTGCCGAAGTCGTGCTGCTCGAGCAGAACTACCGGTCCACCCAGACGATCCTGTCGGCGGCCAACGCGCTGATCGCGCACAACACCGGCCGGCGCGACAAGCGGCTCTGGACCGACGCCGGCGACGGCGAGCTCATCGTCGGGTATGTGGCCGACGACGATCGCGATGAAGCCGCCTTCGTCGTCAATGAGATCCGCTCGTTGACCTCCGACGGCCTCGACGCCGGCGAGATCGCGGTCTTCTACCGCACCCACGCGCAGTCGCGGCCGCTGGAGGAGGTTCTGCTGCGCTCGGGTCTGCGCTATCGGATCGTGGGCAACGTGCGGTTCTACGAGCGCAAAGAGGTCCGTGACGCACTGGCTTACCTGCGGGTGGTGGCCAACCCTGGGGATGACGTCGCCCTGCAGCGGATCCTCAACGTCCCGAAGCGCGGGCTCGGGGATCGGACCGTCGAGCAGGTCGCGGCTTTCGCCGCACGCGAGCAGCTCAGTTTCGAAGCGGCGTTGCGCCGGGCGCCGGAGACGGGGATCGGCCCCCGGGCGGAGACCCGGATCGGTGGCTTCCTCGCTCTGGTGGACGAACTGCGCGTGCTGCTGGACTCCGGTGCAGACCCGGAGGAGATGGTGGAGGCGGTATTGGACCAATCCGGCCTGGTCGCCGAACTGCAGGCCTCGAACGACCCGCAGGACGAGTCCCGGCTGGAGAACCTTGCGGAGTTGGCGTCGGTGGCACGCGAGTTCCTCAACGACAACGCGGATGGCACGTTGGCGGACTTCCTGGAGCGGGTGGCGCTGGTGGCCGAGGCCGACGATCTCCCGGAGCACGACGGCGGGTTGGTCACGCTGATGACGCTGCACACCGCGAAGGGTCTGGAGTTCGATGCCGTCTTCCTCACCGGGCTGGAGGAATCGGTGTTCCCGCATGCGCGATCTCTGGACGACCCCGTGGAATTGCAGGAGGAGCGGCGCCTGGCGTACGTGGGCGTGACGCGGGCCCGCAAGCGCCTGTACCTGAGTCGGGCGGCGATGCGCCTACAGTTCGGGACGCCACAGGGCAACCCACCGAGTCGATTCCTCGATGAGTTGCCCGCGGACCTGATCGACTGGCGGCGCACCGGGCGCGACCTGTCCCGAAGGCCCAGCGCAGGTGGCAGGGGGGCGGCACCGGCGCTGGCCCAGGCAGCCGGCAGCGTACGCAGGGCCGCTGGCCCGATCGTGGCGCTTGCAGCCGGCGACAACGTTTTACATCCCAAGTTCGGTCTGGGCACGGTGGTGTCCACCGCTGGTGCGGACGACAAGGCAGAAGCGCACATCGACTTCGGCAGCGAAGGCGTGAAGCGTTTGCTGCTCAGGTATGCGCCGGTCGAGAAGTTGTAGGTTGAGGGCAGAGCGAAAGGGTGGCCCATGACCGACAACGAGGACATCAAGGCCAAGATGCGTGAGGCGCTGGATCGCAAGAAGTCCCACGATCCAGGTGTGGAGCATGAGGACCACCACAAGGGCGGCGGACCGAAGAACCAGGGGCCCGGGGACGGCGGCAGTGGTGGTCCGGGCTTTCGTCGCAAGACCGGCTGACGCCGCATCGGTGGGCCGGGCACCGTGACTGCGCACACACCCGAGTGGGTGAGGTCACGCCCGTTATGAGTCTTTTGCCCGATTAATCCCGATTAGGTCAGGCCTGCACCGAGCAGAACCTGACCATGAAGAAGACGCTCATCCCCGTCCTGGGTGCCGGAGTTGCCGCAGGGCTTTTGATCCCCGCTGTTGCGACCCCCGCCCACGCCGATTCCGATCGACAGTCCGTGGCCAGTGCCGCGACCTTCACCAAGCTCCCGACCCGCAACTACAAACTGTCCGCCAAGTTCGGTCAGCGCGGTCGCCTGTGGTCCTCTGGCCGGCACACCGGCCTGGACTTCTCCGCCCCGCGCGGCACCCGGGTGAACGCCGTGGCGGACGGCAAGGTCGTGTTCTCCGGCTGGGCCGGTGCCTACGGCAAGGCCGTGATCATCAAGCACAAGAACGGCAAGCGCAGCCTGTACGGCCACATGTCCAAGACCCTGGTCCGGAAGGGCAAGAAGGTCACAGCTGGTCAGAAGATCGGCAAGGTCGGCAGCACCGGCAACTCCACCGGTCCCCACCTGCATTTCGAGGTCCGTTCGAAGAACGGCAAGAAACTCGACCCCCGCCCGCATCTGCGTGGCGAGTGACGAAAGGCATAGCAGTGAAGACACGCATCGGAGACCTCATCCAGGGCGGCAGTGTTGCCGTAGTGGTGGGTGGACTGGTGGTCGGCGCAGTGTCCACCAGTCAGGGTGCGACCCTCGCGACCGGTGAGCCGGCCGACGCACCTGTGGCCCAGGAACCCGTGAACCCGCCCACGTTGGAGCCGGATGTCATGGCAGAGGCGGCACAGAAGGCCAAACAGATCGAGGTGCAGCGGGCCAAGCGCGCCCGCGAGCGCGCGCAACGGTCCAGCGGCGACATGTTCACCCCCACCCGCAACTACCGCAACACCGCGGTCTTCGGACAGGCCGGAGGCAGCTGGTCGTCCGGGCATCACACCGGTCTCGACTTCGCCACCGCCACCGGGACCCCGGTCTTCTCCGCTCTCGCCGGAAAGGTCGTCGAGGCGGGCTGGGGTGGCGCCTACGGCAACCACATCATCGTGCGCCACGACAACGGTGTGGAGACTCTCTACGCCCATCTCAACAGCATCGCGGTCGCGAAGGGGGAGAAGGTCCTGCGCGGCCAGCGCATCGGCGCGGTGGGCAGTACCGGCAATTCCAGCGGTCCGCACCTGCACTTCGAGGTGATCAAGAACGACGTCCAGCGTGATCCTGCGGCGTTCCTCTGAGTTGGGCCTCCGGCTTCCCGGGTAGTCATGGGCACGTTGCTGGTACCTCGCCCGCACAGCCTGGGACCGGTAGCGGAGCCCGTCAGGATCTGTTGGCGCATTCCGGTTAGAGATCGGCATCTTGGTTAGTCGGCGGCAGGTTGGTTAGAGTCCCACGGCCGTGTAGGGCTAACCGGAGTGTCGTATCTCTAACCGAACTGCCGATCTCTAACCGGACCGCCGATCTCTAACCGGACCGCCGATCTCTAACCGAACTGCCGATCTCTAACCGGACCGCCAATCCCTCACGGGATGTGGGATGACCACCGCAGGACCTGCCGGACCGGTCCGGCCATGTCATTGCCGTCGCGACGCGCCCAGGACCTGCCGGCACCCGCTCGCCCAGCGTCGCACCGTGGTCGTGGGCTCACCAGTCCGAGCCAGCCGGCGAAGTACTCGACGTGATGCCGAGCCAGACGTGCCCAACCTGTGTGGACAGATAGGTCAGAGTCCGACGGCCGCGTGGGCCCGACGGTTCAGTCACCCAGGCTGCTGGCCGTGCGCCGACGCAAGGGCGTCGCCGAAACCGGTTCGCTGATCCGCCCGGTGCTGCTGCCGATCGAGGTCGTTCCGCGCACCAGAGTCGATCCGTCGGGATCAAGTTCGGCGAGGGTCGTGCAGATCTCGTGCACGACACGGCCGTCGACAGGGAAGGACATGTGTCCCACGCCGCGAACGAACACGTTGCGCGCATTGAGATCCGGGTGAACGATCCGGGCGTTGCGCTTGGGGATGATCATCTGATCCAGATCGGACCAGATTGCGACCATCCGGGTCTTACAGCCTGCCGCCGGTGCGTCGAGTTCCTTGACGATCGGGCTGTCTGGCCGCATCTGCTTCACGACCGAATGCGGCACAAGGTAGGCCGGCATGGTCCCGGCGTGCGGCGAGCCGAGAGTCACCAGTGTGTGGACGCGCTTGTCGCCGCCGAGGCACTGCACGTAGTAGCGGGCCACGACCCCGCCCATCGAATGTCCGATCACATGGACACGTTCGTAGCCGGTCTCGCGCCGGACCTTCTCCACCAGCGACTTCAATCGGCGTGCCACCCGCGGAATGTCGTCCGACAGTGGCGAGTAGTTCAATGTGATGACCCGGCCGAAGCCGCGACGATTGAGGGCCCTACGCAGGAATGCGAAGACCGTGTGGTTGTCGATGATCCCGTGGATCAGGATGATCGGCGTTCCTGCCGCCTCCACGTCCCCGATGATCAGGCCGCGCTGTACCGGCGGAAGCCCTTCGAGGGTGTGCCGCTCCTCGGCATGGCGGTACTTGTCCTCCACCAGCCCGAACGGGTACATCGCCACATGTGTCGCGAGGAATGCGGCCTCCACGGCCACACCGCGCATGCCGAGTGGGTTGAGGATGGATTTCTTGGCCGACGTCGTGGTGTTCCGGGCCTTCTGGAGGCTGCGCCGCAGGGCGTTCTCCTCCTCAGGGGGACACTCGGGCATAAGGGGAACGTAGCCCACGATCGGCGGTTTTGTACCACGGACACCGCGGAAAACCGGAACCTTTCGGGTGACTATGGGGAACGCCTGAAGCAGAGGTCGTGGTTCCGCGCCCCTCGCCGTCGGTTGACCCCGGGTTCGGCGCGCACGACGCAGCGACCCCGTTCGCCGGTACAACCGCGACCCCCCGCCGCCAACGGCATCCACGTAGACTCGCAAGCGTGGCAGAGCCGATTCGCGTCCTGATCGCCAAAGCCGGCCTCGACGGGCACGACCGGGGAGCGAAAGTGATCGCTCGCGCGTTGCGCGACGGCGGGATCGAGGTCATCTACACGGGCCTGCACCAGACCCCGGACATGATCGTGAGTGCGGCTGTCCAAGAGGATGTCCAGGCGATCGGTTTGTCGATCCTCTCCGGCGCTCACATGACCCTGTTCGGCGCCGTGCTCGACCTGCTGCGCGAACGCGGCATCGACGACATTGTCGTCTTCGGTGGTGGGATCATCCCGGAGGAGGACATGGCGCCGTTGGCCGAGATGGGCGTGGCCAAGGTCTTCACGCCGGGCACCGCGACTGACGACGTCGTCGCCTGGGTCCGGGCCAACGTCGGCACGACACCGGTCTCCTGACCCGCCTGTCGGCGCGTCCACCCCTACGCAGTAGCGTCGCAGTCAAGCACGGTTTCGATCGATGAGGTGGTGCAGTGGATCTTTACGAGTACCAGGCCAAGGAACTGTTCGCCAAGCACGGCGTGCCCACGCAGTCCGGTGAGGTCGTCACCGACGCCGAAGCCGCTGGCGCCGCCGCCGATCGCATCGGGTGCCCGGTGGTCGTGAAGGCCCAGGTCAAGACCGGTGGCCGTGGGAAGGCGGGCGGCGTGAAGCTCGCCGACAGCCCCGCGGACGCCGAGCAGAAGGCCGGCGCCATCCTCGGGCTCGACATCAAGGGCCACATCGTCAACAAGGTCCTCATCACCGGTGCGGCGGACATCGCTGAGGAGTACTACGTCTCCTTCCTGCTCGACCGCGCCAACCGCAACTTCCTGGCGATGGCCAGCGTCGAGGGCGGGATGGACATCGAGGAAGTGGCGGCGACCAAGCCGGAGGCGCTGGCCAAAATCGCCATCGAACCGATCGCCGGGGTCGACCCCGCGAAGGCCGCTGAGATCGTGGCCGCCGCGAAGTTCCCGGCCGACGTCGCCGACCAGGTCGCCAACGTGCTCGTGAAGCTGTGGGACGTCTTCGTCAAGGAGGACGCCACGCTGGTCGAGGTGAACCCGCTGGTGAAGACGCCGGAAGGCGAGGTCCTCGCGCTCGACGGGAAGGTGACTCTCGACGACAACGCCGACTTCCGGCACCCGGACCACGAGGAACTCGTGGACATCGCGGCCACGGATCCGCTGGAGGTCAAGGCCAAGGAGAAGGGCCTCAACTACGTCAAGCTCTCCGGTGAGGTCGGAATCATCGGCAACGGTGCCGGACTCGTCATGAGCACCTTGGACGTCGTCGCGTACGCCGGCGAGCAGTTCGGCGGGGTGAAGCCCGCGAACTTCCTCGACATCGGCGGTGGAGCGTCGGCCCAGGTGATGGCCGACGGCTTGGAGATCATCCTCGGCGACCCTGAGGTCAAGAGCGTCTTCGTCAACGTCTTCGGCGGTATCACCGCCTGTGATGCGGTGGCCAACGGCATCGTGCAGGCCATGGAGATGCTCGCCGAGCGTGGTGACGTCGTCGACAAGCCCATCGTGTGCCGCCTCGATGGCAACAACGCGGCGGAGGGCCGGCGCATCCTCGATGAAGCCGAGCACGACGTGATCGAACTTGTGGACACGATGGACGAGGCCGCGGCCCGCGTCGCCGAGCTGGCTGCGCGCTGAGGGAGGACGAACAGACATGGCGATCTACTTGGACGAGAACTCCCGCATCCTGGTGCAGGGCATCACCGGCTCCGAGGGTGGCAAGCACACCCGCCGCATGGTGGCCGGCGGCTCGAACATCGTCGCCGGCGTGACGCCGGGCAAGGGCGGACAGACCGTCGACGCCGACGGCACCGCGATCCCGGTGTTCAACTCGGTGCAGGAGGCGGTGGACGCCACCGGAGCCAATGTGTCGGTGGTCTTCGTCCCGCCGAAGTTCACGAAGGGTGCCGTGGTGGAGGTCGTGGACGCACAGGTGCCGCTCGCGGTGGTCATCACCGAGGGTGTGCCTGTTCACGACACCGCTAGCTTCTTCACCTACGCCCAGAACGCGGGAACCACGCGCGTCATCGGGCCGAACTGCCCCGGCCTGATCAGCCCCGGGAAGTCCAACGCGGGCATCATTCCGGCGGACATCACCAAGCCCGGCAAGATCGGCTTGGTCTCCAAGTCGGGCACGCTGACCTACCAGATGATGTTCGAGTGCCGCGACATCGGCTTCACCACCTGCGTCGGCATCGGCGGCGACCCGGTGATCGGCACCACCCACATCGACTGCCTCGCGGCGTTCGAAGAGGACCCGGACACCGAGGTCATCATCATGATCGGTGAGATCGGTGGCGACGCGGAGGAGCGCGCGGCGGCGTTCATCAAGGAGAACGTGACGAAGCCCGTCGTCGGGTATGTCGCCGGCTTCACCGCCCCGGAGGGCAAGACCATGGGTCACGCCGGTGCGATCGTGTCGGGCTCCTCGGGAACCGCGGCGGCCAAGGCGGAAGCGCTCGAGGCAGCGGGTGTACGGGTCGGGAAGACCCCGGCCCAAGCCGCCCGCCTTGTGCACGAGATCGTCGCCGGGCTGTAGCGCACTGCCGCGGCCCACGAGAGGGTGTCGTCGACGTGTGCGGGTCCAACGGCGTGGATCCGCACAGCCACGTGTGAACCTCTCACCACCTGCCGATCCCAGCCGCCACGAATCGGCGTGTATGTCCCCGGCAGACGCCGAATCGATGCGAACCTAGTGCAGTGAGTCGCGCATCGCAGGGCCCCGCCAACCGGGGCAGGACCACCCGATCGCGGCCCCTCAATCGGTCTGCTGGGGGTCGGGAGGCTGATCGGATCAAAGCCACCCGTGCCGGCTGGGCGTCCCCCACCAGCGCGGTCACGACGTTCTGGCGTTCCGGGCCGTTGCCTGCGCCCGTCGCGGGGGTCGCCGCCGGGCTGTGGGCCGCTCTCACGGGTCTGGTCATCACAATCGTGCTCACGTTGCTCGTGTGGATCTTCGCTGCTGGTGAGTCGGCCGCTGACACCGCGATGCGCGTCGGATCCGACATCTGGCTGGTGGCGCACGGGACGCCGTTCGCGGTCGGGGTCGGCGTCTGGTCATTGCTGCCCTGGGCGTGGATCGTCTTCCCCGGCGTCACGGTGTGGGCGGCCGGGCGATGGGTGGCGCATCGGGCAGCCATCGCCCATCCCCGAACGCTGCTCGTCGCGGCCGGTTCGCTGGCGGGGACCTATGCGGTGATCGGCCTGCTCGCGGCTCTGTACGGGACGATGGCCGGCGCTGCGGCGATGCCCGTGCGTGCGGTCCTGCACACCGGCGGCGTCGCCTTCGCGGTGAGTGCGGCGGCCATCGTTTGGCGCGCCAATCTGGCCCCGGACGCACTGGCCAAGGTATGGCGGCTGGCGCGGCCGGCTGTGGGCGCGTTGGCCGTCCTGGCGGCCGGGGCCGCCCTGCTGCTCAGCGCCGCCCTGATCGTCGGCCATTCCGCGGTCGCCGCTTCGATACAGGTGATCGAGCCGGGACTCATGGGTGGTGCGGCGCTGTTCATCGGCTGGCTGGGGTATCTCCCGGCAACTCTGATGTGGGTCCTCTCCTTCGCCACGGGCGCCGGCGTGGAGGTGGCCGGAGTGATCGTGACGCCAACGGCCCCGGTGAGCGACCCCATCGAACTGTTCGGGCTCAACCTTCTGCCCACCACGACGCAGCCGTGGTGGCTGGCGGGACTTGTGGTGCCGTTGGCGGCCGGCGTGACACTTGCTCGCCTGGCCGGCCCCGCGCGCTCGCTGCGCGAATGGCTCCTGCCGCGCGCTGCCGCCGTGGCGCTGGTGCTCATCGCCGTGGATCTGTGGTGGGCGATCAGCGTCGGCCGGCTCGGGGAGGGCCGGCTCGCCGCGGTCGGTCCGCCCCCGTTGGTGATCGCGATCCTGTGTGGCGCGGTCGTCGGTGGTGTCGTCCTGGAGTGCCTCGGGTCGTGGGCATGGCGCCGGTGGCGCGGTCGTCACGTGATCGACCTGACCGATGATGTCGCCGACACCGCAGAGGATGTCTCCGCCTGACGCCCTGGTCAGTCGGGCCACGGCGTACAGAAGTGGTTGCGGGACACTCTGGCCCAACCAGTTGGGTACGCGACACGCCGGGTGCGGGGGGTCGGCGGGGGATGCCAGCGCGTGTTACCGGTCGGGAAGTCCTCGACGATGGCGTGGGCCAACCAGTTGTGTACGGCGGGCAGGGGAGCCTCGCTGCGGGCAGTCGCCGCCGACGTTCGGCCGCACTCTAGGATCGAAAGCGTGCCTCGCATCGCGGTTCTGATCTCCGGTACCGGCACCCTGCTGCAGTCCCTCATCGACGATCCCCACCGCGGGTACGAGATCGCGGTGGTGGCGGCGGACCGTCCCGCATCCGGCCTGCAGCGCGCGACCGCCGCGGGGATCCCGACGCTGGTCGCGAGTCCGGCTGATTACCCCGACCGCGCTGCCTGGAGCACGGCACTGGCCGATCTGCTTGCGGAGTTCGAGCCGGACTGGGTGGTGTCCGCGGGGTTCATGCGGATCCTGGAGGCGGTCTTCCTCGATCGTTTCCCGCAGCGGGTCGTCAACAGCCATCCGGCGTTGCTCCCGGCCTTCCCCGGGGCACACGCGGTCGCCGACGCCTTGGCCTACGGCGTGAAGGTGACCGGTTGCACGGTGCATCTGGTGGACAGCGGTGTGGACACCGGACCGATCGTCGCCCAGCGCAGTGTGCCGGTGGCGCGGGACGACGACGAGGATTCGCTGCACGAGCGGATCAAGCAGGTGGAGTGGCAGTTGTTGCCCGAGGTGGTCAACCACCTGGTGGCCCACGGCTGCACGGTGAACGGACGGAAGGTGGAGTTATGACGATGCGCCGGGCCCTGATCTCGGTCTACGACAAGACGGGCGTGGAAGACCTTGCAACTGCGTTGCACAACGCAGGTGTGGAGATCGTCTCCACCGGCTCGACGGCCGCGACCATCGCTGCCGCCGGGATCCCCGTGACCCAGGTGGCCGAGGTGACCGGCTTCCCCGAGATCCTCGACGGCCGGGTCAAGACGCTGCACCCGCGCATCCACGGCGGAATCCTCGCCGATCGCCGCAAGCCGGAGCATCAGCGCACGCTCGACGAGCACGACATCGTCGGGGTGGACCTGGTCGTGGCGAACCTCTACCCGTTCACGCAGACGGTGGCAAGCGGCGCCGGGCTCGACGAGTGCATCGAGCAGATCGACATCGGAGGTCCCGCGATGGTGCGCGCGGCGGCCAAGAACCACGCCAACACCGCGGTGGTGGTCAGCCCGAAGGACTACCCGCAGGTCGTCGCGGTGGTCGAGGCCGGCGGTGGCTTCAGCGAGCAGCAGCGCCGCGAACTCGCGGTCAAGGCCTTCCGGCACACCGCGGACTACGACGTTGCGGTCGCGTCGTGGCTGGGTTCCGTTGCAGCCGACGACACCTTCCCCGGCTGGGTCGCCGCGACCTGGCAGCGCGCGGAGGTGCTGCGCTACGGGGAGAACCCGCATCAGGGCGCGGCGCTGTACATCAATGAGCACGCCACCGGACTCGCGCACGCCGAGCAGTTGCACGGAAAGCAGATGTCCTACAACAACTACGTAGACGGCGATGCCGCCTATCGCACGGCTTGGGATTTCGAGCAACCCGCAGCCGCGATCATCAAGCATGCCAACCCTTGCGGGATCGCCGTGGGTGACGATGCGCTTGCGGCGTACCGGGCCGCTTTCGACACCGATCCGGTGTCGGCCTTCGGCGGCGTGGTAGCCCTCAACCGGACGGTCACCAAGGACGTCGCGCAGGCCATGGCCGAGATCTTCCTGGAGGTCGTGATCGCCCCGGCGTTCGACCCCGATGCACTCGAGGTGCTCACCACGAAGCAGAACATCCGCCTGCTGGTCGCACCGCAGAGGCACGCGGCGGCCGAGGTCCGTTTCATCTCCGGCGGCATGCTCATGCAGAATCCGGACCGCATCGACGATCCCGGCGACGATCCCGCGAACTGGACGCTGGCCAGCGGGGACCCCGTGGATGAGCAGACCCTGCGCGACCTGGCCTTCGCCTGGCGGGCCTGCCGCGCCGTGAAGAGCAACGCGATCCTGCTGGCCAAGGACGAGGCCGCGGTGGGTATCGGCATGGGTCAGGTGAACCGTGTGGACTCCGCCAGGCTCGCGGTGGCACGCGCGGGGGAGGAGCGCGCCGCCGGGGCGGTGGCGGCCTCCGACGCCTTCTTCCCCTTCCCCGATGGCCTCGAGGTCCTCCTGGAGGCAGGCGTGCGTGCGGTTGTGCAGCCCGGGGGTTCGGTCCGCGATGATGAAGTGATCGCTGCCGCGCGCGCCGCCGGGGCCACGATGTACTTCACCGGGGTGCGGCGCTTCTTCCACTGAGCGGTGACGGGTGGAGCTCCAGAGCAGGCAGATTGCGTATCCGACCGGCCGGTGGTCAGGCGTGCGATCTGCTGCCGGGCTACCCGGAGGCGCGCTCGAGGTGTAGCCGGGCGGATTGCGTTTCCGACCGGCTGGTGGTCAGGCGTGCGATCTGCTGCCGGGCTATCCGGCGACGCGCTCGAGGTGTAGCCGGGCGGATTGCGTTTCCGACCGTCTGGTGGTCAGGCGTGCGATCTGCTGCCGGGCTATCCGGCGACGCGCTCGAGGTGTAACCGGGCGGATTGCGTTTCCGACCGGCTGGTGGTCAGGCGTGCAATCTGCTGCCCGGCTACCCGGAGGCGTGCTCGAGGTGTAGCCGGGCGGATTGCGTATCCGACCGTCCAGTGGTCAGGCATGCGATCTGCTTGCCGGTCGTCACAGTGTCGATGGGAGAATCAGCGGCATGACAGCCACCATCCTCGACGGCAAGCAGACTGCGGCCACCATTCGTGCCGAACTGGCCGAGCGGGTGGCCGACCTCAAGGCCCGAGGGGTCACCCCGGGACTGGGCACGGTCCTGGTCGGCGACGACCCGGGCAGCCACGCCTACGTGGCGGGCAAGCACCGCGACTGCGCCGAGATCGGGATCAACTCGATCCGAGTGGATCTTCCTTCGACGGCTACCCAGCAGGAGGTGGAGGCTGCCCTGCACAATCTGAACGAGGACCCCGCGTGCACGGGCTACATCGTTCAGTTGCCGCTACCCGCGGGTCTCGATCAGGGTGCCGCGTTGGCTGCTATCGATCCGGCGAAGGACGCCGACGGCCTGCATCCGATGAGCCTGGGGCGTTTGGTGCTCAACGAACCTGCCCCCTTGCCCTGCACCCCGCGCGGCATCGTCGAGCTCTTGCGCAGGTACGAGGTGCCCATCGCCGGTCGGCACGTGGTGGTGATCGGACGCGGGGTGACGGTCGGGCGGCCCCTGGGGCTGCTGCTCACACGCAAGTCGGAGAACGCCACTGTCACCCTCTGTCACACCGGAACGCCCGACTTCGGCGTGTACACCCGGGATGCGGACATCGTGGTTGTTGCCGCCGGCGTTCCTGGCCTTCTGACA
>ERZ795053.5321-NODE-5321-length-13333-cov-5.075764_pt1 | contig 13333 bp, 13 predicted proteins | sample MGYA00375137_ERZ795053 | MGnify/ENA primary metagenome ERZ795053 (study PRJEB30182, sample SAMN05720284) | activated sludge metagenome | isolation source: Anaerobic digester | place: Hong Kong | collected 2014-12-17 ... | reverse complement strand
TCGACGAAGTGGAAGCCCGCCTGCTGGGCGAGCACGGCGGCGTCGACGTACTGGTCGGCGAGCTCGTCGAGCTCGTCGTCGGTGAAGGCGGCGGACGCGTCGATGCCCTGGCGGGCGTCGAGGATCGGGTTGGCGTGGCCGGTCCGGGGCGTGATGGTGTCGACCGGACGGCACCAGCGCCCGGAGTGGGTGAGCTGCATGCCGACCACCTGGGCCGGGTCGAGCAGGGCGCGCAGGGCGGCGACGTCGTCGACCGTGTCGGGGCCGATCACCAGCTGGTTGGGGTTGGCCCGCCCGTCAGGGCGCACCGCCGTCGCTTCGCCCCACACCAGCCCGCAACCGCTCTCGGCGAAGCGGCGCCAGCGACGGCGGACCAGGTCGGTGGGACGGCCGTCGGTGGTGCCGTCCCAGCCCTCCATGGGCAGCACGGCGAAGCGGTTGGCGACGGTGAGCTCGCCGGCGCTCGCATCGGTCCACGTCGCCGGCTGGGCGAGCGGGCCGGCGGGGTCGACCTCGGCGTCGAGGGGCAGGTCGACCCCGAGCTCGTCGAGGCGGGCGCGGAGCTGGTCGAGCGTGGCCAGCTTCTTCACCTGGGGGTAGCGGGGGCTCATCGCCCGCCTCGGGGCTCGCGCCCGACGACGGCGTCGAGGCGGTCGAGGATGTCGGCGAGGACCTCGCGGTCGGCGTCGGGCCGCCGGGGCGCGCCGGGCGGGGTGCCGTCGCCGTTCGCCCAGCGGCGCAGGTCGAAGGCGATGGCCGCGTCGTGGCGGTAGCCGGGGACCGGCGCCCGGAAGGTGAAGTGGCCGAGGTACTGCAACAGGTCGTTCAGCTCGTGGAACCGGGCGTCGCCCTCGGCCCACCACCGGTCGCGGAGGGCGAACGCCTCGGGGTCGAAGGTCGACAGGCCGAGGAGGTAGTCCGACCCCCACATCACCATGTCGATGGCCAGGTCGTTGCCGGTGAACACGTGGAACCCGGGCCGTCGCTCGTCGCGGAGGGCCAGGCGGTCCCACTCGAGCTGGCGGCTGAGCGACGAGTGCTTGGCGCCGATGCAGCTCTCGATGCCGAGCAGCCCCTCGTACGCGTCGAGCGACGGGATGCGGCCGTAGGGGACGAACATCTCGCCGAGCTCGAAGCCGATCCAGCGGTCGAGCTCGGCCCCGATCTCGGTGAGGGCGCCGACCCAGCCGTCGTCGTCGAGCTCGTTGAGGCCCCAGCTCGGGAAGATGACCGGGGTGCCGCCTCGGGTGGCGATCTCGGTGGCCGCCCGCACGTAGCCGGCGAGGTCGAACGGGTCGCCCGGCCGGTCGGCCACGAACGCCCCGGCCACGAAGGCGCCCTCGGTGGTGCGCTGCGCGAGGTCGAGCACGGTGCGCTGCTCCTCGCCGGTGAGCAGCTGGACGTAGCCGGTGTCCATGTTCACGGCCGGGGTGAGCCCGGCGTCGCGCGTGCGGGCGACGTGCGCCTCGGCGGCCACCCAGTCGAAGCCGCCCTCGCGCCGGCAGGGCAGCAGCACCGCCGACATGCCGACGATGGGCCGACCCGGGCGCAACAGGTCGGCAGGCTGGGCCGGTGGGCGCTCGGCGGCGCTCACGAGGGCAGGTCGCCGATGCGGGCGTCGCCTCGGTCGACGAACGCCGCCTGCGGGTCGGTGTAGGTCTTGAACTCGAGCACGTTGCCGCTCGGGTCACGCGACTGGAGCGAGTGGTGCTCGATGGGCTCGCCCTCGAAGCGCAGGGCCCGCGTGGTCTGGGTCGGGTTGAGCCGGCGCAGGGCGGCCTCGACCCGGTCCAGGGTGGCCAGATCGACCATCACGCCGAAGTGCCGCGGGTAGATCCCGTGCTGGGGCTCGATGGCCGGGGCCCGGTGGGCGACGATCTGGTGCCCGAAGAACCCGATGATCGCCGCGTGGTCGTTGCGCCGACCCAGCGTGCACCCGAGCCCCTCGTAGAAGGCGGCGGCCTCGTCGACGTCGAGGCACGGGAAGGCCAGGTGGAACGGCGGCAGGTCGGCCATCGCCCCAGCATGGCACCTGCTCGGCGGACCTCCGATTCGAACCGACCGCGATCTTCGGTGGCCCGCCGACGATGGACGGGGTCAGTTCGCTGATGCGGCGCCCGGTCAGCGGAGGCGGTAGGTCCAGCGGTAGGGGCCGGGGTGAAGGCGGTGCTCGGCCGGGAGGTCGGGGCCGACGGCGCCGGTGCCGACGCCGCGGTGGGCCGCATCGATCCAGACGTAGCAGTCGTCGCGTTCGCGCGCGGGCAGGTCCTCGAGGTGGGCGGCGTCGGCCACCTCCTCGTCGGTCCAGCGCGAGACGGTCACCTGCAGGTCGTCGAGCTCGTCGACGACGAGCAGGACCGCGCCGTCGTCGGCGAGGAACCGGAGCCAGCGCACGCCGATGCGGTTGCCGCTCGCCTGGGGGAAGACGTAGGGAACGGGCCAGTCGTCGACCGCCGTGGTCCAGCGGCCCGCTGCGGTGGAGGCGCACCGATCCGAGTAGGCCTCGTGCGGTCCGGCACCGCACCACTCGACCCGATCGACGCCCGGGCCCAGGCGGAGGCGCACGCCGACGCGGGCGGGATCGTCCAACGCCTCGGGGAGCACCACCTCGTGGGCGATGCGCAGCGCCTCGCCGCCATCGGCCAGCTCGCCGGCGACCACGTCGGTGGTGAGCGGCACGGTCGCGGCCGCGCCGCGCAGGTTGAGGCGGGCCCAGCGCTCGGCGTGCTTCTCGCCGATCACCGGCGCCCACGCGTCGTTGTCGACCGGCGCCCGGAACAGCGAGAGCACCGGCTGGAGGTCGGCCCACCCCCGGCCCTCCCCCGCCCAGCGCGAGCTGCCGCCCGGCGCCTCGGCCGGCCCCGGCGCCGCCGCCACCTCCACCTGCTCCCAGGCCACCAGGTGCCCCGCCGGTGCCCAGGCGCTCGCGTCGCGGGTGCGCAGCTCGACGCGCAGGTGCGACCGCTGGCCCGGAGCGAGCGACCCGGCCGACGCCACGGCGGGCACGGCGACGCGCAGCTCGGCGGCGGCCCCGGGCGCCAGGTCGAGCCCATCGCCGGCCGCACCGCCGGCCACGCCGTCGACCGCCACCTCGGGGTCGCCGAGCATGCCTGCCGCCACCTCGACGCCGTCGACGAGGAAGGCCCAGGTCCCCACCAGCCAGCCGAGCGCGCGGAACGAGTCCTCGTTGCGGACCCGCAGCACGCCCCGGGCCGGGTCGACCGCCGTGATCTGCGCCGGCTGGAGCACCTTGGCCACCTCGAGGAGGGACGGGTGCGGCGTGCGGTCGGCGGCCACCAGGCCGTTGAGGCAGAAGGCCCCGTCGTTGGGCTCGTCGCCGAAGTCGCCGCCGTAGGCGAGGCGCTCGGTGCCGTCGGGGAGCCGCTGCCACAGCGCTTGGTCGACCCAGTCCCAGATGAACCCGCCCTGGAGGCCGGCGTGCGTGCGGATGGCGTCCCAGTACGCCACGAGCCCCCCGCCCGAGTTCTCCATGGCGTGGAGGTACTCGCACATGATCAGGGGCCGATCGGGGCCGGGCGCCCTCGTGGCCCACGCCACCAGGTCGTCCACCGACGGGTACATCGGCACGATCAGGTCGGACTCCGGCGCCGGGCGAGCGAGCAGCTCGCCCATCTCGGAGATCGTGCCGGCGGCGAGGTCGCCGAAGAGGTGCTCGCCCACCACGCCCTCGTACTGCACGGGCCGGGTGGGGTCGAAGGCGCGCAGCCAGGCCGCGGCGGCGTGGAGCACGGGCGAGATCCCGCTCTCGTTGCCGAGCGACCAGACCACGATCGACGGGTGGGCCACGTCGCGGCGGGCCATCCGCACGATCCGCTCCAGGATGGCGCTCGCCCAGCGCGGGTCCTTGGTGAGCGAGCGCAGGTAGGCGTGCGCCTCGAGGTTCGCCTCCCCCACCACGTAGAGGCCCAGGCGGTCCGCGCACTCGTAGAGGTACGGATCGTTGGGGTAGTGCGAGGTGCGCACGGCGTTGAGGTTGTGCTGCTTCATCAGCACCAGGTCCGCCTCGATCGACTCGGGCGTGACGGCCTTGGCCCGCCGCGGATCGTGGTCGTGGCGGTTCACGCCCTTGATGAGCACCGGCTCCCCGTTGACCAGCAGCTCGTAGCCCACCACCTCGACCCGGCGGAAGCCCACGGCGAGCTCGGCGTCGTCGACCACCGCCCCGGCGTCGTCGACCAGCTCCACGACCAGCTGGTGGAGGGTGGGCGCCTCGGCGCTCCAGGGCGAGGCCCCGGGCACGTCGATGGCGAGGTCGACGTGGCGGCCGTCGAACACCAGCCAGTTCACCAGGGTGTCGGTCGGGTGCTCCCAGCGGACCGCTCCGGCGGCCTCGAACGCGCCGTCGGGCCCGTCGAGCCGAGCACGGACGGACCACCCCGAGGGCCCCCGGCCCGGCGCCTCGACCTCGACGCGCAGGTCGAGGCGGCCGTCGCCCGTGCGCGGGTCGCGGTCGGCGATCGGGCGGACGTGGGCGATGCGCACGGGCGGGGTGGACACGAGCCGCACCGAGCGGTGGATCCCCGCGTGGTGCCAGTGGTCCTGGTCCTCGAGCCAGGTGGCGTCGGACCAGCGCACCACGGTGAGCGCCAGCTCGAAGGGCACCCCCGGCTCGACCAGCTCGGTGAGATCGAGCTCGTGGGGCAGCCGCGAGTCCTTGCCCATCCCCACGAAGCGCCCGTCGACGTGGACGTAGAGCACGGTCTCGGCGCCGCCGACGTGCAGCACCGTGCGGCGCCCCGCCCAGTGGTCGGGGAGGGTGATGGTCCGGCGGTGGACGCCCGTGGGGTTGGCGTCGGGCACCTCGCCGGGCACGCCCGAGAACGGCATCTGGATGTTCGTGTAGATCGGCCGATCGAACCCGAGCGCCGTCCAGCACGCCGGGAGGTCGATGCGGTCCCACCCGTCGGTCGGGCCGACGAGGTCCTCGCGGCGCACCGCCTCGGGTCGCTCGTGGAGCCGGAACGACCACGGGCCGTCGAGGTCGAGCTCGAAGGCGAGCCGGCGGCGGCGCGCCGACCTCGACGTCGACCCCATCGGCTCGCGGCCCACGGCGACCGCCTCGGGGCGGGCCCAGGAGCGGGGCCCGGCGTCGAGCAGGGGCAGGTCGGCGTGCGGCATCGGGCGCAGCGTGGCACACGTAGGGGCGGGGTGCCGCGCCCCGGCGGCGCACGTCGGGCGAGGTCAGTCGGCGTGGGCGGGGACGCCGGCGATGCGACGGCCGCTCACGAGCGTGGCCTCGATCCGGACGAACACATCGCCGTGACCGACCCAGGGCCGCAGGGGCAGCGCGGCGGCGGCGTCGAGGTCGTCGGGCGAGCGCAGCACGGAGGTGTGGCCGGTGACCGTCACGCTCCAGCCCGTGTGGGTCACCGGGTCGGCGTGGTCGATCTCCAGGCAGAGCACCGCGCCCTCCGACGCCGCCATCAGCTTCGCGCCCGGGTCGGTGCGGAACACCGGGTCTCGTCCGAGCAGCGCGTAGTGGATCGGCAGGATCACCGGCAGGGCGCCGACGTTGAGCGCCACGCGGCCGAAGTGGTGCGACGCGAGCAGACGAAGGCACTCAGCGTCGTCGATGACGTCCAGGCCGACGGCGTGCAACTGCATGGCGACCAGCGTGACCGCCCGCCCGACCCACCCGACAGGGGCGAAGGTCCCCGGCCCGCCCGGCCCTCCGCACCCCGAAGCGGGGAACCGACCCGGCTCGGGCGACGACCCAACCCCGAGCGCAGGGATGGCAGCACCACCCGGCGACGCAGGGGCACCGGGCCGGATGGTTCGGCCCGGTGCCCCGTCCCCTCCCCCGCTGCGGCCGGACGGGCACCCGATCGGGTGACGACCCGGGGGTTTGCCCTGCGGCCGTGCCGGGTAGCGACGGGCGACCCGAGGAGGACACCCGACATGTCAGTCGCTTCGGACCACCCGGTGGTCCATCCGTTCCGCGCCACCGTCCAGATGGACGACCGACTGGTGGACGTGCGCGTCACCGGCGAGGTCGACGCCGCGGCCGCCGACGAGTTCGCCCAGCTCCTGGCCGCCGCGTCCGACCAGCGGGCCGAGGTGGGCCTGCACCTCGACGAGGTCACCTTCCTCGACTCGGCGGCGCTGCGCGTCATCGTCCGAGCCGCCTGCGCCATCCGCGACCGTGGCGGTCGCCTGCGGCTGCGAGGCTGCTCGGAGGTGGCTCGCCAGGTCCTGCAGACCTCGGGCCTGTACGACGTCCTGCGGACCGGTGCGGCATGAGCGGGCGCGGACCGATCCGGGTCCTGCTCGCCAACGACGTCGAGCTCGTCGTCAAGGGCCTCGAGGCACTGCTCGCGCCGTACGCCGACCGCGTGACCGTCGTGGGCACGGCCATCGGCGATCCCGACATCTCGATCGACGCCCTCACCGCCTCGCAGACCGACGTGCTCCTGCTCGACTCGTTCTCCCGCTCAGGTGCGGGGATCGACGCCGCCTCGAAGGTGCTCGCCGAGGACCCCGCGTTCAAGGTGGTCGTGTTCACGGAGAACGACGACCTGAACCACCTGTTCACGGCCCTGCGCGCCGGCGTGAGCGGCTACCTGCTGAAGACGATCGCGGCCGAGGACCTGGTCGACGCCATCGAGCGCATCGCCGCCGGGGCCCGCATCGTCGACCCGCAGCTCGGCACCGAGGCCGCCATCCTCGCCGCTCGCACCACCGCCCGCCTCGACTGGCAGGGCGCGCACCTGGGCCTGTCGCGCCGCGAGGCCGAGGTGCTCCGGTTGCTGGCCGCCGGCAACGGCATCGACGCCTGCGCCGCCGCGCTCGGGGTGGGCCGCGAGACGATCCGGACCCATGTGCGCCAGATCTACCGCAAGCTCGGCGTGCGCGACCGGGCGTCGGCGGTGGCCGTCGCCTGGCGGGAGGGATTGGGGTCCTGACCGGCGGGTAGCGGGGGACGACGTTCCCCCGATGCCCCCGAAAGGACCCCCCATGGCCTCGTTCACCCTCCCCGGCCTCGACGACCAGCAGGCGGACACCATCCGCACCGCGCTCCAGGAGCGCCTCGAGGCGCTGATCGACACCGCCCTCACGCTCAAGCACATCCACTGGAACGTGACCGGGCCGACGTTCATCGGCGTCCACGAGATGCTCGACCCCCAGGTGGCCGGCGTGCACGCCATGTCCGACACGCTGGCCGAGCGCATCGCCGCGCTCGGCGGCTCGCCCAACGGGCTCCCCGGGAACCTGGTCGCCAGCCGCAGCTGGGACGACTACAACGTCGATCGAGCGCCGGTCCCCCAGCACCTCGAGGCGCTCGACGTCGTGTACTCGGCGGTCATCGCCGGCCATCGGGCCGCGATCGAGACCACGGGCGAGCTCGATCCGATCACCGAGGACATCCTCATCGGCCAGACGGGCGACCTCGAGCAGTACCAGTGGTTCGTGCGCGCCCACCTCGAATCCGCCGACGGCGCCCTGCCCACCCGAGACGCCGACCAGCAGGCCGCGGACCGGGCCCAGGAGGTCGCCGGCTAGCGCCAGGGGCAGGAACCGTCCCCGTCGGGGCTCAGCCGTCGCCCGCGGCGAGCGCCTCGGCGGGGACCTGCTCGCGCAGGGCCCGCAGCGACCGGCGCAGCAGGCGCGACACGTGCACCTGGCTCATCCCGACGCGCGCGGCGATCTCCGATTGGCTCAGGTCCTCGAAGAACCGGAGCCAGACGATGGTCCGCTCGCGCTCGGGCAGCGACGTGAGCAGCTCCTCGAGCAGCACCCGGTCCTCCGGGCCGAGGCCGCCGCGCTGGTTGGACCGACGGGCCGTGGCGTGGCCGGCGGCCGCCGCGCCCTCGGTGGTGTCGGTGGACGCGGTGCGGTAGGCGGCCCCCGCGTCGAGGGCGTCGATGACGTGATCGAGCGGCACGCCGAGCGACTCGGCGATCTCCTCGGGGGTGGGCGCCCGTCCCAGCTCGGTGCCCAGGCGTTCGATGGCACCCGGGATCTTCACGTGGAGGTCCTTGGCGCCGCGGGGCACCTTGAGCGCCCACGTGGCGTCGCGGAAGTGGCGGCGGAGCTCGCCGGTGATGGTGGGCACGGCGAAGCCGGCGAACGGGACCCCCTGGCGGGGGTCGAAGCGCTCCACCGCCTTCACCAGCCCGACCATGGCCACCTGCTCGAGGTCGTCGAGCGGTTCGCCGCGGTTGGCGAAGCGCCGGGCGCACGCCTCGGCGAGCGACAGGTGCTCGGTGACGAGCTGGTTGCGCAGCGCCTGGCTCCCGCTGCGGCGGAGCTCCTCGAAGCGCTCGAGCAGCTCGACCGGATCGCCGTCGTCGTCGCGCTGGCTCACGACCCGGTCTCGGGGTCGGCGAGGGCTCGCTCGAGCCAGCACGACAGCTCGGGCCCGTCGACGTCGAGCGCGTGGGCGTCGGCGACGACCGACAGGATCTGGTGCGAGAACGACGACCGGTCGGCGTCGGGCGTGCCCGAGCCCGACGGCGCCCGCCCGGCGATGCGGATCGACTCGCCGACGCGCGTCTCGATGTGGAACGTCAGGTCGGACCCGTCGCCGGCCTCGGCGAGGGCACCGCACAGCTCGTCGACGCCGATCCGCAGATCGTCGATCGCCTCGACGTCGAAGCCCACCAACGTGGCCAGCCCGCCCACGGCGAGGCGGACCGACCGGAAGTAGCGCACGTCGGCGGGCACCACGAGCGTCACGGTCGCGGCGCGGTCGGCCGACACGGCAGCGGGGGTCGAAGGGGTCGTTCGCTCGGCGGTCATGGCCGCATCCTCTCAGAGCTGGTCACGCTCGGCTCCGGGGGCCGGTGGCGGTCGGGTGGGGCATCGCTCCTCCAGGGTGCGTGCGGATCGGGACGGACTACCCGGCGGCGCGCGCCGCCAAACGCGACCGGGTGACGCACGGTCACCCCTCCCGCTTGGGCAGGCGCACGATCGACAGGAAGAAGTCGTCGATGCTGCGCACCACCTGGTGGAACTGGTCGAAGTCGACCGGCTTGGTGACGTACGCGTTGGCGTGGAGCTGGTAGGTGGCGAGCACGTCGTCCTCGGCGTCGCTGGTCGACAAGATGATCACCGGGATCGAGGCGAGGTCGGGGTGGGCCTTGACCTCCGCCAGCACCTCGCGCCCGTCGACGCGCGGCAGGTTGAGGTCGAGCAGGATCAGGTCGGGCCGGGTCACGCCCTCGTGGGCGCCACGCTGGTTGAGGTAGTCGAGCGCTTGCTCGCCATCCTCCACGACGGTGAGCTCGTAGGGGACGTTCGAGTCGGCGAGGGCCTCGGTGGTGATGAGCACATCGCCCGGATCGTCCTCGACGAGCAGGATGCGGAGCCGGCGCGTGCCGCTCCAGGCCGACGTGGCGGTGGGGGTGGAGGTGGGGTTCATGCGCGGGCTCGTTCCTTGGGGCGGGCGGGGTGGTCGGTGGTGGCGGGGAGGGTGAACCAGACGCGGGTGCCGACGCCGTCGGGCGGCTCGTCGATCCAGATCTGGCCACCGGAGAACTCGACGATCTTCTTGCAGAGGGCCAGGCCGATCCCGGTGCCCTCGAACGCGTCACGCCCGTGGAGCCGCTGGAAGATGACGAAGACGCGCTCGCGGAACCGGGGCTCGATGCCGATGCCGTTGTCGCTGAACGAGATGGCCCACGAGCCGGGCTCGTCCTCGTCGCCGGGGCGCGCGTCGACCTCCAGGGCCACCTCGAGCGACCGATCGGGGCTGCGGTACTTGATGGCGTTGCCGACGAGGTTCTGGAGCAGGGCGCCGTACAGCGAGGGGTCGCCGGCGACGATCGGCAGGTCGCCGACCTCGAAGGTGGCGTCGGGGGCGAGGACGCGGGCCCCGTCGATCGCCTCGATCGCCAGGGCGCGCAGGTCGCACGGCACGAAGCGATCGGCGGTGCGCCCGACGCGCGAGAAGTCGAGCAGGTCCGAGATCAGCGCCTGCATCCGCTTGGCGCCGTCGACGGCGAACTCGATGTACGAGCGGCCCCGCTCGTCGAGCTGGTCGCCGTAGCGCTGCTCGATGAGCTGGCAGAACGACGCCACCTTGCGCAGCGGCTCTTGGAGGTCGTGGGACGCGACGTACGCGAACTGCTCGAGGTCGTCGTTCGAGCGGGCCAGCTCGGCGGCGTGCTCGTCGAGCTCGGCGCGCGCCGACTCCACCGCGGCGAGCTCGGCGACGATGCGGTCGCGCATCGAGCTCACCTGCTCGGCCAGGTGCTCGATCTCGGCGGGGCCGTCGGCTCGGATCGGCTCCTCGAGGTGGCCGGCGGCCACCGCGTCGGTGCTCTCGACCAGCTGGGCGAGGGGCCGCACCACCCGGCGCCGCAGGAACCAGGCGCCGCCGGTGCCGAGGGCGGCCAGCAGGCCGATGGCCACCACCACGGTCGCCACGAGCCGCGTCGTCGCCTCCTCCAGGTCGGTCTGCGCCTCGTCGTGGGCGACGACCACCGCGTCCTGGAGCTCGTCGAGGTCGGCGCGGACGGCGTCGAAGGACGCCTTCGAGCGCAGGATGGTCGCGTCCAGGTCGGCGGCGGAGACCTCGCCGGCGAGCACGGGCGCGGCGAACTCGTCACGCCACGCGGCCGCGCCGGCCTCCACCGCGTCGAGCTGCCCCGCCAACGTGGACCCGCGTGCCTGGTCGTCGAAGCGCGAGCGCAGGGCCACGACCAGCTGCTGCTCGGCGTCGCGTCCGGCCCGGTACGGGTCGAGCATCCGATCGTCGCGCGCCAGGGCGTAGCCGCGGATGCCGGTCTCCTGGTCGAGGAGGGCGGCGGTGAGGCGCTCGCTGTCGATCAGCGACGGCTCGAGCTGGTCGAACACCCGGGAGCGGGCGTCGAGGAGCGAGGCGAAGCCGGCCCACACGGCGCCCACGCCGAGCAGCAGCACGAGGCCCCCGGCGAGCACGGCGAAGGTCGACACCGCTGTCAGCGAGCGGGGCCGGCGACGATCGCCGCTCACGGGGCCGGCCACCCCGAGATCACGATGACCGCCACGTCGTCGCGCCACCCCTCGACGTCGAGCCCGGCGAACGCGGCGATGAGGGCGTCGGCGTCGACGCCCTCGTGCCCGCTGGCCGCCTCGACCGCCGGCGGCACCGCCTCGGCGGCGAGCACGCCGTCGCCGGAACGGACCTCGAACAGGCCGTCGGTGTAGGCGACGAGCGACCACCGGGCTGGCAGGTCGTGCCGGGTGCCCGGAAGGTCGCGTGGCCCGAGGCGCACGCCGAGCGGGGCGCGACGGGCGGTGTCGACGAGCGCGCCGCGCCCGGCCAGCACCGGCGGCGGGTGCCCGGCGCTGCGGACGCACACCGAGGTGAGGTCGGGCGCGATCGTGAGGTCGCAGACCGTGGCGAACTCGTCGCCGTTGCGCCGCTCGGCGGCGATCAGCTCCTCGAGCGCCACCAGCAGGTCGGTCGGGTCGAGCCCGGCGAGCACGAGCGATCGCCAGCCGGCGCGCAGGGCGACCCCGAGCGCGGCCTCGTCGGCCCCGTGGCCGGCGACGTCGCCCACCACCAGCCGCACCGTCCCGTCGTCGAGCTCGATGGCATCGAAGAAGTCGCCGCTCACCACCCCGGGGCGCGCGGCCTGGTACCGGGAGGTGAGCGAGAGGTCGGCGCGCCGGAGGACCGGTTCGGCGAGCAGGGCGCGCTCGAGGCGATGCTGCTCGGCCTGGCGGACCTCGGCCTCGGCGAGGGCGGCCGCGGCGAGCTGGCTGCGCTTGCGCTCCACGGCGAAGCGGATCGAGCGGGCGATGGTCGCGCCGTCGGCCTCGCCCTTCACCAGGTAGTCCTGCGCGCCGCGCGCCACGGCGGCGATGCCGGCGTCCTGGTCGCCCCAGCCCGTGAGCACCACGACGGCGATGGCCGGCTCGAGGGCGAGGAGCCGGTCGAGCGCCTCGAAGCCGGTGAAGCCCGGGAGGCCGAGGTCGAGCACCACGCACGCGGCGCCGTCACGTGCGGGCAGCGACTCGAAGCCCTCGAACCCGTCGACCGCGACCACCTGCAGCTGCGGGTCGGCCTGCTCGAGCGAGACCTCGAACAGCACCTGGTCGCCGGGGTCGTCCTCGATCAGCACCACCCGCTGCGGCGCGTCGCGCGGTGAAGGCGCGAGCGTCGGGAGCGGGTCGGGGAGCTCGATCATGGAGGAACGTCCATCCTGCCGGGAGCGCGTCACGGCAACTTCCCCCGGCAAGGTGAACATGGGGTCACCTTCCCGGGGTCGGCGCGATCCAAACCCGCGCCGGGCCGGGCGCGGCTCAGCCGTCGATGAGCGAGGTGAGCCCGGTCATGGCGAAGATGCGCTCGACCGCCGGGCTGGCGGCGACCACGGTGCAGCGGCGGCCCGCCTCCTCCGCCTCGCCGGCGGCGCCGGCGATCACCCGCAGGCCCGAGGAGTCGATGAAGGTGACCCCGGCGAGGTCGAAGGCGAGATCGCTCCCGCCCGACCCGGCGATCGCCTCGACCAGCTCGGGCGCGGCTTCGGCGTCGACCTCGCCGGCGACGGTGACGAGCACCGGCGTGCTCGACCGGTCGATCTGGATGGATACGTGAGCGTCAGCCGCCATCGCGGGACCCTACCTTTCTCAACACGGTGATCGAGCGGGCGATCACCGACACCTCCTCGCCCGGGCGGGCGGACCACGCGCCGGGCTCCTCCTTGGGATCGGCGGTGGTGAGCTCGAGGGCCCACCTCCGGCCGAAGCGGCGCGCCGGAAGCCGGAACGCCGCATCCTCGTGCCCGCCGTTGACGAGCACGAGGAACGAGTCACCCCGGATCGGACGACCGATGTCGTCGCGCTCGGGGATCGCCTCGCCGTTCAGGAACAGGCCGAGCGTCCGCCGCCCGTCGTCCTGCCAGTCCGCCTTGGTCATGTGCCGGCCGTCGGTGCGGAACCACCACACGTCGGGCGGGAGGCCGGGCGCCGGCGGGGCGCCCTCGAAGAACGACAGGCGCCGGAAGACGGGCTCGGCGCGCCGCAGGGCGATGAGCCGGCGGGCCGTGGCGAGCAGCTCCGCGTTGCGCTCGGGCAGCTCCCAGTCGAACCACGTGAGCGCGGAGTCCTGGCACCAGGCGTTGTTGTTGCCGTGCTGGCTGCGGCCCAGCTCGTCGCCGCCGAGCACCATCGGCACGCCCTGCGACAGCAACAGCGTGGTGAGCAGGTTGAGGTGCTGGCGCCGGCGAAGGGCGTTGATCTCGGGGTCGTCGGTCGGGCCCTCGACCCCGCAGTTCCACGACCGGTTGTCGTCGGTGCCGTCGCGGCCGCCCTCGCCGTTCGCCTCGTTGTGCTTGCGGTCGTAGGACACGAGGTCGGCGAGCGTGAACCCGTCGTGGGCCGT
>ERZ795053.5320-NODE-5320-length-13337-cov-9.180093_pt1 | contig 13337 bp, 10 predicted proteins | sample MGYA00375137_ERZ795053 | MGnify/ENA primary metagenome ERZ795053 (study PRJEB30182, sample SAMN05720284) | activated sludge metagenome | isolation source: Anaerobic digester | place: Hong Kong | collected 2014-12-17 ... | reverse complement strand
GCGAGAGGATGCGGAGAGGTCGTTGCGGCCATATCTTCCTTTACGCGCGATCGGCTCAGGATGTTTTCAAGTTTGGGGGCTCGAGGGTCAATTTCCCGTGAGCGGGCCCGCTTGATCCCGGCCGCGCGATGGGCCAAACCCGGCGCGCCATGGCCCCGCCGCTTCTCCATCTCCAGAACATCGCGCTGACGCTCGGCGGCGCGCCGCTGCTCGCCGGAGCGGAACTCGCGGTCGAGCCCGGCGACCGGCTCTGCCTCGTCGGCCGCAACGGCTCCGGCAAGTCGACGCTGCTGAAGATCGCCGCCGGCCTGCTGGAATCCGATGGCGGAACCCGTTTCTTTCAGCCGGGGGCGACCATCCGGTACCTGCCGCAGGAGCCGGATTTTTCAGGTTTCGCTACGACGCTGGCCTATGCGGAAGCTGGCCTCGGCCCAACCGACGACCCGCACCGCGCCCGTTATCTGCTCGAGCGCCTCGGCCTCACCGGCGAAGAAGACCCGATAAAACTCTCGGGCGGCGAGGCGCGCCGCGCCGCGCTCGCCCGCACGCTCGCGCCCGACCCCGACATTTTGCTGCTCGACGAACCGACCAACCATCTGGACCTGCCGGCCATCGAATGGCTGGAGGAGGAACTGGCGGGCGTGCGCGGCGCACTCGTACTGATCAGCCATGACCGCCGTTTCCTGCAGGATCTGACGCGGGCCACGGTCTGGCTCGATCGCGGCGTCATCCGGCGGCTCGATCGGGGCTTCGGCGAGTTCGAGGCCTGGCGCGACAAGGTTCTGGAGGAGGAAGAAGCGGCCGCCCACAAGCTCGACCGCAAGATCGTCGCCGAAGAACATTGGGTGCGCTACGGCGTCTCCGGCCGGCGCAAGCGCAACGTGCGCCGCATGGTCGAACTCGGCGAGCTGCGCCGCGCCAAGCGCGAGGCGCGCCGCGTCGATGGCGCCGTGCAATTGCAGGTCAGCGAGGCCCAACTTTCCGGCAAGCTGGTGATCGACGCCGAGGGCCTGTCGAAGAGCTTCGGCGACCGCGCCATCGTCAGGAACCTGTCGCTGCGTGTCTTGCGCGGCGATCGTCTGGGGCTGGTCGGCGCGAACGGCGCGGGCAAGACGACGCTGGTCAATCTGCTGACCGGCAAGCTCGCCCCCGATGCGGGACGGGCGAAGATCGGCGCAAATGTCGAAATGGCCGCGCTCGACCAATCGCGGGCCGCGCTCGATCCAGCCGATACGGTCGCGAACTTTCTCACGGGCGGCGGCGGCGACTGGGTCGAAATCGCCGGCAAGAAGAAGCATGTCGTCGGCTATATGCAGGATTTCCTGTTCAAGCCCGAGCAGGCGCGCACGCCGGTCTCGCGCCTGTCGGGCGGCGAGCGCGCACGACTCATGCTCGCCCGCGCGCTGGCGCTGCCCTCGAATTTTCTGGTGCTCGACGAGCCGACCAACGATCTCGATCTCGAAACGCTCGATCTCGTCGAGGAAATGCTGGCCGATTATCCAGGCACGGTGCTGGTCGTCAGCCACGACCGTGATTTTCTCGACCGCGTCGCGACCTCGGTGCTGGTCGCGGAAGGCGATGGCCAATGGGTCGAATATGCCGGCGGCTACTCGGACATGGTCGCTCAGCGTGGCGCGGGCGTCGGCGCGCGCGCCGTCGAAAAGCAAAGCCGGGACCGAAAGCCTGCGGCCGGCCCCCAGGCGGAAGCGCCGAAGCAGAAACGCAAGCTCAGCTTCAACGAGAAGCATGCGCTGGAAAACCTGCCCGCTGAAATGGAGCGCCTGCGCGCGGTGCGTGAAAAAGCGCAGGCGATCCTTGCCGATCCCGACCTCTTCACGCGAGAACCGAAGAAATTCGAGCAGGCCTCCGCCGCGCTGACGAAGATCGAGACCGATCTTGTCGCCGCCGAAGATCGCTGGCTCGAACTGGAAATGTTGCGCGAGGAACTCGAGGGGTAAGCGGCTCCGGAACCCGCGCAGCCTGCTGCCGGTTCATGCCGCATGGCCTCCAAGCGCCCTTCACGCCTGCTGGTGATCTGGATCGTGATCGCCTGCGACTTGGCAATCACCGCCTCCAAACTCTTCGGCGGCCTGATGTCCGGCAGTTCCGCGCTGCTGAGCGAGGCCGCGCACACCTCGGTCGACATTTCGATTGGCCTTCTGCTCCTCTATGGCGAGCACCGCGCCAGCGTGCCGGCCGATGGAAATCATCCGCTGGGCCATGGACGGGAGATCTATTTCTGGAGTTTCGTCGTTTCGCTGCTGATGTTTTCCGGCGGGGCGGTCGGCACGATTCTGCTCGGCGTCTGGCGCATTCTGCAGCCGGAGCAGTTGAGTGACGTCTGGGTCGCCTATGTCGTGCTGCTAGCGGCCGGTCTGTTCGACGCAACCTCGCTCTATTACGGCTGGCGGCGCTTCAACGTCGAGCGCGGCGAGCAATCGTTGGCGGCGGCCGTCGTCGCCAGCAAGGATGCGCCCACTTTCGTCGTTCTCCTGCAGGATACGGCTGGCGTTCTCGGCGTGCTGATCGCCGCCGCGGGGACCTTTGCCAGCGCACATTTCGGTTGGGCCAAGGCCGACGGCGTCGCCTCCTGCGCGATCGGTCTGCTTCTTGCCGCAACCGCCTTAGTGCTCGCGCGCGAGAGCAAGCGCCTTCTGCTCGGCGAACCGGCGGACCCGAAAATCGCCGCCACGATCCGGCGGGTCGCCGAACGACAGCAGGGCGGCCTCGGCGTCGACGAGGTCGCGACGCTGCAGGTCGCGCCCGACCAGATCGTCGTGATGATGGAGCTGAATTTTGGCGGCGACCTGCGCCCGCCGCAGGTCGAGGCGGTGCTGAAGGACATCGAGCGGAAGGTCAAGAAGGCGGTGCCGCAGGTTACGGAAATCTTCGTTCACCCCACCTCGTGACGCCTTCATTCCTTCAACTCGAAGTCCTCGCAGGAGCGGTCGAAGGCCGACAGCGCATCTTCGAGGTAGTCAGGCAGGAGCGGCATGCCGAGCAGGTAGGCGGAAGTCTTCGTCTCGCGCCGCCGGCCGGCTTCCGCCACTGCGGTTTTCCAGTCCGTCGCCTCGAAATCCCCGCGCCCGATCCAGGCGAGCGCGACCAGCGCGTCGCTTTCATCGACGTCGAGCGCATCGAGATATTGCGTCAGTTCGCGGCGGGCGGGCTGGTCGGCGGCGCTGGTCAGCGCGACGGCCTCGCCGTCGTCGGCGGGGTTCGAGGCGTCCGGCCGCACCTCTTCGTGCGCCTCGATCTGGCGGCCCATCGTGGCGACGAAGCAGACTTTCTCGACCGCGATCTCGGGCATGTCGGGTTCGTTTTCGCGTTTCATGGCTCAATCCCCTCGGTGTGCGGCGAAGCTGATGCAACCCGACAACGCCCGGAGGCCGATCAAGGTTCAGCGCGATTTCACCCTTGTTCGCGCCCCCTTCGCGTCCTAGGGCTGTGCGCGAGAACGCGGAGCTGGCGGGTTGTCCGGACAGGCCGATACGCGGCCGGCGAGTAGTTTTGCCATCCTTCGCCGGCTATTGATGGATCACGGCCGGCGCTACGGCGTCGCCTATTTCGCCGCGCTCGTCTTCATGGCGGTCGGCTCGGCGGCGACGGCGCTCGTCGCCTATCTGCTCAAGCCTGTGCTCAACCAGATGGTCGAGCCCGAGGGATTGCGCGCCATGCGCGTCCTCTCCTTCGCGGTCGCCGGCCTGTTCGCCGTGCGCGGCCTCGCCTCCTATTTCTCGCAGGTCCTGCTGGCGCGCACCGGCGCGCGCATCGTCGCCGGGCTGCAGATGCGCCTGTTCGACCGCCTGCTCGACCAGGACGTCGCTTTCCTGCGCGACACCCATTCCTCCGACATGCTGGCGCGCGTCACCATCGCGGCGTCCGGCGTGCGCGACACATTGCAGGTGATGACGACCTCGGTCGGCCGCGACGCCGCGACCCTGTTCTGTCTGATCGTCGTCATGTTCGTGCAGGATACGGCGCTGGCGCTGATCGCGGTCGCGGCCATGCCGCTCGCGGGCTTCGGTCTCTCGCGGCTCGTGTCGGCGGTGCGAAGACTGTCGCGTCGCTCCTTCGACGGCTCGGCGCGCGTGATGCAGACCTTGCAGGAGACCTTGCAGGGCATCGGCGTGGTCAAGGCTTTCAATCTCGAGAACGAGATGCGCGCGCGCATGGGCGCGTCCGTCGACGATGTCGCACGCGCCGCCGACCGCGCGGCCGTGCGCATGGCGCTGGCGAGCCCGATCGCGGACTTCATCGCCGGGATCGCCATCGCGATCATCCTGTTCTACGGCGCCTGGCGCGTGACGGTGGCGAGCGCGGACGCTGGCGCCTTCTTCTCCTTCGTCGTCGCCATGCTCATGGCCTACGAGCCCGGCAAAAGGCTCGCGCGCGTGCATCTGGCGATGCAGGCCGGCCTCGATCAGGCCCGCATGATCTACGAAATCCTCGATACGCCCGCGACCGAGGCGCCGCGCTCGGGCCAGCCCGCGCTGCGCGTCGGCGCCGGACGCATCGAATATATGGACGTCGGCTTTTCCTATCGGCCCGGCGAGACCGCGCTCGACGATCTCAGCCTCGTGTTCACGCCCGGCGAAACGACGGCGCTGGTCGGCGTCTCCGGCGCGGGCAAGTCCACCATCGTCGCGCTGCTCCTGCGCTTCTATAAGCCGCAGGCCGGCGCCATCTTCATCGACGCGCAGGACATAGCCGGCGTCGAACTCCGCTCATTGCGCGAAAATATCGCCTATGTGCCGCAGGACGTGTTTCTGTTTCGAGGCTCCATTCGCGACAATATCGCGCTCGGCCGCATCGGCGCGCGGCAGGACGAGATCGAGCTGGCGGCGCATCGCGCCAACGCCGACGAATTCATCCGCGATTTCCGTGATGGCTACGATACGGAAGTCGGCGAACTCGGCCAGAACCTGTCGGGCGGCCAGAAGCAGCGCATCGCGATTGCCCGCGCCATGCTGAAGGACGCGCCGATTCTCGTGCTCGACGAACCGACGGCGGCGCTGGATTCCGAAAGCGAGCGCGAGGTGAGGAAGGCGCTGGATGAATTGCGGGCGGGCCGCACCACCATCGTCATCGCGCATCGCCTGCAGACGATCCTGTCGGCGGATTCGATCTGCCTTATCGAACACGGCAGGCTGGTGGCGAAGGGCAGTCACGCCGAACTGTTGGCGCGCGAGCCGGCCTATCGGGCGCTGGTGGAGGCGCAGTTCGCGGGGGAGGAGGGGTAGCGGGCGGCGGGTTGACCTACCCCGCCTTCTTCTGCGCCTCGATCCGGAAGGGATGCGCGGGATAGACCCCCAGAATGCGCACTTCCTTGGAAAAGAACTCCAGTTCCTCCAGCGCCAGCTTCAGATTGCGGTCATCGGGGTGCCCGTCGACATCGGCCAGAAACTGCGTCGCCGTGAACTCGCCTTCCAGCATGTAGCTTTCGAGCTTGGTCATGTTCACGCCATTGGTGGCGAAACCGCCGAGCGCCTTGTAAAGCGCGGCCGGCACATTTCGCACGCGAAATACGAACGACGTGACGGTCGGGCCGTTCTGTGGCGCGCACCAATCCTTCTGTTTCGACAGGATGACGAAACGCGTCGTATTGTGCGCGGCGTCCTCGACGTTTTCTGTGAGAATGTCGAGATCGTAGATGGAAGCCGCGAGTTTCGGCGCGAGCGCCGCGCGCGTGGGATTGCGCCATTCCGCGATCTGGCGCGCCGAGCCGGCGGTATCGCCGAACACATGCGCCTTCAGACCGTATTGCCGGATGATGCGCCGGCACTGCCCGAGCGCGTGGACGTGGCTGTAGACGTCGGTCAGTTGATCGATCCTGGCGCCCTTGATCGCCATCAGCTGGAAGCGGATCGGCAGGAAATATTCGCCGATGATATGCAGGCCCGCCGTCGGCAGGAACTGGTGGATGTCGGCGACGCGGCCGGCGAGCGAATTCTCGATCGGGATCATGCCGAGCGCGGCCGTTCCCTCCGAGATGGCCGAGAGCGCGTCCTCGAAAGTCGCGCAGGGCATGGGCTCCATGTCCGGAAACACGTCGGCGCAGGCGATGTGGGAATTCGCGCCGGGTTCTCCCTGATAGGCGATCTTCAGCTTGGTCATCTGTCCTTGCCTTTTCCGGCGAATATCGCGCGCACCCGCTCGAGGTCGGCGGGCGTGTCTACACCGCGCGCTGCCGTCTCGACCAGAGCGAGGTCGATCCGCATGCCTGCTTCCAGCGCGCGCAATTGCTCGAGGCGCTCCCGCTGCTCGAGGGGCGCGGGCGGAAGCGCGACGAATCGGGCGAGCGCCGCGCGGCGGTACACGTAGAGGCCGATGTGACGAATGGTCGCCCCCTCTCCCCAGGGGATGGCCGCCCGCGAAAAATAGAGAGCGCGCGAACGGCCCGGCGCGACTTCCGCGGCCGCGACCTTGACGGCGTTGGAGTCGTCCCGTTCGGCGGGACCGGCTGGAACGCCCAGCGTGCCGATGTCGACGGCGGGATCGTCCATCAGCGCGACGGCGGCGCGGATCGCGTCCGGCTCCATCAATGGTTCGTCGCCCTGCACATTGACGACGAGCTCGTGCGCGCCGGCCGGATCGATCGCCGCCACGGCCTCGGCGATCCGGTCCGAGCCGGAGGCGTGGAGGGGATCGGTCATGACCGCCTGACCGCCTACCGCCCGCACGGCGTCTGCGATTTCCGCACAATCGGTCGCCACGACCACCGGCCCGACGCCGGCTTCGGCGGCCCGTTCCCAGACGCGCACGATCATCGGCCGGCCGGCGATATCGGCCAAAGCCTTGGCGGGCAGGCGCTTCGAGGCGAGGCGCGCGGGAACGACAATGATCGGACGAGACATGTGGACGGCGGAAAGTCGGAGAAAGCGGGAGGTTATAGGCTGTTGCCAAGGCGCGGGCAAAACGGGTAATCAGCTTGCGCGCCGCCGCGCAAACGGCGGCCGGCCAAGCGAATTGTCAGCGCCAGGGATCGGAGCGCCGCTAATATGAACATGGAAATCAACAAGATGGCGGGCGCCCTGCTTGGCTCGCTGCTGGGCGTGATGGGCCTGGGCATGTTCTCGGACGTGCTCTACGCGCCGGACCACATGAAAAAACCGGGCTATGATCTGCCGGCGGCCGAAGCCGGCGGCGGCAAGGCCGAGGCGGCGAAGCCGGCTGGCGAGCCTTTCCCCGTGCTTCTGGCCAAGGCCGACGCCAAGAAGGGCGAGTCCCTCGTCAAGCCCTGCATGGCTTGCCACGATTTCACCAAGCCGGGCGTCTCCAAGGTCGGCCCGCCGCTCTATGGCGTCGTCGGCCGCCCGAAGGCGCATGTCGCTGGCTTCGCCTATTCCGATCCGATGAAGGCGAAGGGCGGCGACTGGAGCTTCGACGAGCTCAACAAGTTCATCATGGATCCCAAGAAGGACATCCCCGGCACCAAGATGGCCTTCGCCGGCGAGAAGGACGACGCCAAGCGCGCCGATATCGTCGCCTACCTGCGCACGCTGTCCGACAGCCCGCTGCCTCTGCCGAAGGCCGAGGCCAAACCGGCCGAATCCGCTAAACCCGCGGAAGGCGCCAAGCCTGCGGACGGCGCAAAGGCTGCCGAGCACAAGTGATCGGGCATCGCCCCGAATGAATGAAAGAGCCGGGCTTGCCCGGCTCTTTTCATTTTGCGGCCATCGCGGGGGGAGTGGCCTGCCCCGGAAAAACCTACATAATCGCCGAATCATCGCGATATCGACCGGGCTCGGACGAGAAAGCAGGATTGCGAGGTGGGATTGAATTTGCTGAAGGGATCGATGGGGTCGCTGACGCGCCGCGCTTTCGTCGCCGGCGTCGGCGTCAGCGCGCTCAGCCGCTACGCACACGCCGCGGCGCCCGCGGACTGGAGCGTCTCGTATGGCATGTCGGTCTTCGGCGAACTCGCCGAAAAGGCCGACTTCAAGCATTTCGGCTACGTCCGCCCGGACGCCCCCAAGGGCGGCGTCGTCTCGCAGGAGAGTTACGGCCCGTTCAATTCGCTCAATCCCTTCATCCTCTCCGGCGACGCGCCCGAGGGGATCGAGATCATCTACGACAGCCTGCTGACCTCGAGCCTCGACGAGCGCGACGCGCTCTATCCGCTCGTCGCGAAATCGGTGGCGACCTCGCCCGACAAGCGCAGCATCCGCTTCGAACTGCGGCCCGAGGCGCGCTTCCATGACGGTTCGCCGCTGACGGCGAAGGACGTCGTCTTCTCGCTGCAGATCCTCAAGGACAAGAGCCGCCCAACCATCCGTCAGGCCTTGCGCGATCTTGAAAGCGTGACCGCCGACGGCGATCATGCCGTCATCGTCAAGCTCGGAGAAACGGCGAGCCGCGATCTCAAGCTGATCATCGCGCGCCAGCCGATCTTTTCCGCGGCCTATTACGCCAAGCACAAGTTCGAGGATCCAACGCTCGAGCCGCCGCTGGCGTCCGGCCCCTACAAGGTCGGCAAGTTCGAGGCCGGCCGCTACATCGCCTTCGAGCGCGTGGCCGACTATTGGGGCAAGGATCTGCCTGTCAATGTCGGGCAGAACAATTTCGACATCGTGCGCTTCGAGTATTTCAACGACCGCCCCGTCGCCTTCGAGGCGTTCAAGGCCGGCGCCTTCACCGTGCACGAGGAATTCACCTCCGCCACTTGGGCGACGGGCTACGACTTCCCCGCCTTTCGCGAGAAGCGCGTCGTGCGAGGCGAAATCCCGGACGCCAACATTTCCGGCATTCAGGGCTGGTTCTTCAATACGCGTCGGCCGGCGCTGAAGGACCCGCGCGTACGTGAGGCGATCGGCGACGCCTTCGACTTCGCCTGGACCAACAAGAACCTCATGTACGGCGCCTATACGCGCACTGAATCCTATTTCGAGAATTCCGACATGAAGGCGAAGGGCCTGCCCGGCCCGCGTGAGTTGGCGCTGCTCGAACCCTTCCGCGGCAAGGTTCCGGAAGAGGTCTTCGGCGAGCCCTTCGTTCCGCCGCTGACCGACGGTTCCGGCCAGGACCGCGCGCTGCTCAAGCGCGCCAACGATCTGCTGATGAAGGCCGGATGCAAACGCAACGGCATGAGCCTGATGCTGCCGGACGGCAAGCCGATCGAAGTCGAGTTCCTCGATTTTTCCTCGGCGCTCGAACGGCACACGCAGCCCTTCATCAAGAACCTCAAGCTGCTCGGAATCGATGCACGGATACGGATCGTCGACGCCGCACAATACCAGCGCCGCCTCGAGGATTTCGATTTCGACATCATCACGCGCCGTCTCTCCATGGCCTATTCGCCTGGCGAGGAATTGCGCGCCCTCTTCGGCTCCGAGGCCGCGAATACGCGCGGCTCGCGCAATCTGACCGGCATATCCGATCCCGTCGTCGACGCGCTGATCGCCAAGGCGTTGCAGGCGACGACGCGCGAGGAGCTCGTCGCGATCTGTCGCGCGCTCGATCGCGTGCTGCGCGCTGGCCGCTACTGGGTTCCACACTGGTACAAGCCGACGCACTGGATCGCGCATTGGGACGTGTTCGGCCGGCCGGAGCGTTCGCCCAAATTCAGCCCGGGCATCGTCTCCACCTGGTGGTGGGACGAGGCGCGCGCGAAGAAAATCGCTTTCGTCGGGCAGCGTTGATGGCAGCCTATATCGCGCGACGCCTCCTCCTGATGATCCCGACCCTTTTCGGGATCATGCTCATTTCCTTCGTCGTCGTGCAGTTCGCGCCCGGCGGTCCGGTCGAACGCATCATCGCGCAATTGCAGGGGCAGGACGCGGGCGCGACCTCGCGCTTCGGCGGCGGCGGCGGCGATGTCGGCGCATCGGGCGGCGCGAGCCAGAGCCCGAGCGGCGACATGTCGAAATATCGCGGCGCGCAGGGGCTCGATCCGAAATTCATCAAGGAGCTGGAAAAGCAGTTCGGTTTCGACAAACCGGCCTGGGAACGCTTCGTGATCATGCTGAAGAATTACGCGACCTTCGACTTCGGCCGCTCCTACTTCCGCGACACGCCCGTACTGACGTTGATCGCGCAGAAACTACCCGTGTCGATCACGCTCGGCGTCTGGATGACGCTCTTGTCCTATTCTATTTCGATCCCGCTTGGGATCGCGAAGGCAGTCCGCGACGGCTCGCGGTTCGACATCTGGACATCGGCTGTCGTGATCGTGGGATACGCGATCCCGAGCTTTCTCTTTGCGATTTTGCTGGTTGTGCTCTTTGCTGGCGGCTCCTTTCCATACATCGGGCAATTATTTCCGCTCCGCGGCCTGACTTCCGAGAATTTCGGCGACCTCTCGCTGTTCGGAAAGGTGAAGGATTATCTCTGGCACATCACGCTGCCGATCACCGCGATGGCTCTCGGCTCGTTCGCGACCTCGACCTTCCTCACCAAGAATTCGTTTCTTGACGAGATCAAGAAACAATACGTGCAAACCGCGCGCATGAAGGGCCTGAGCGAACGCCAGGTGCTCTACGGCCACGTTTTCCGCAACGCCATGCTGATCGTCGTGTCCGGCTTTCCGGGCGCCTTCGTGCACGCCTTCTTCACCGGCGCGCTGCTGATCGAAACGATCTTCTCGCTCGACGGGCTGGGACTTCTTTCATTCGAGTCGATCGTCAATCGCGACTATCCCGTCGTCTTCGCCAACCTCTACATTTTCGCGTTGCTCGGGCTGGTGGTGAACCTCATGTCCGACCTCACCTACATGTGGATCGATCCGCGTATCGACTTCGAGACGCGGGAGGTCTGACGTGCACGACCGCGCAGTTCTCGAAGCCGCATCCGGCGCGCCGCTGGCTCCGCCCGTGGAGCAGCGCGGCTGGCTGAATCTGACGCCGGTCAACCGCCGCCGCCTCGAGAATTTTCGCGCCAACCGGCGCGGCTACGTCTCGTTCTGGATTTTTCTGACGCTCTTCATCGTGTCGCTGTTCGCGGAATTCATCGCCAACGACAAGCCGATCGTCGTCTCCTACAAGGGCGAACTTCTGTTCCCTGTCGTGGTCGACTATCCGGAAGAAAAATTCGGCGGCTTTCTCGCCATGACGGATTATCGCGATCCGTTCATCCAGAAAGAGATCGCCGCGCATGGCTGGGCGATCTGGCCGCCGATCCGCTATTCCTATTCGACGCACAATCTCGATCTGCCCTCGCCCGCGCCCTCGCCGCCCACATGGGCTCTGTCAAAGGAAGTCTGCGAAAAGGCTGGCGCGCGGGCGGCCGGTCCGGACAAGCCGAACCGGGGTTGCGCCGGCATCGAATGGAACTGGCTTGGCACGGACGATCAGGGCCGCGACGTCGTCGCGCGCCTGCTGTACGGCTTTCGAATTTCGATCCTGTTCGGTCTCACGCTCGCCATCGTCTCGTCGATCATCGGCGTCACGGCCGGCGCGATCCAGGGCTATTTCGGCGGCCTCGTCGATCTCGTCTTCCAGCGTTTCATCGAAATCTGGTCGTCCCTTCCGCATCTCTATCTGCTGATCATCGTCTCATCGATCATCACGCCGAGCTTCTTCGTTCTCCTGTTCATCCTGCTCCTGTTTTCCTGGGTGTCGCTCGTCCACGTCGTGCGCGCCGAATTCTTACGCGCTCGAAACTTCGAATACGTGAACGCGGCGCGCGCGCTCGGCCTTTCGAACGCCAAGATCATGGTCAAGCACGTCCTGCCAAACGCCATGGTGGCGACGCTGACCTTCCTGCCCTTCGTGCTCAATTCCTCGATCACGACGCTGACCTCGCTGGATTTTCTGGGCTTCGGCCTGCCGCCGGGCTCGCCGTCGCTCGGCGAATTGCTGTTGCAGGGCAAGTCCAACCTGAATGCGCCCTGGCTCGGCATCACCGGCTTCGTGGTGATCGCCTTCATGCTGTCGCTGCTTGTCTTCATCGGCGAGGCGGTGCGCGACGCGTTCGATCCGAGAAAGGCGTTCAGATGAGCGCGCCTCTCCTCGACGTCCGCGACCTTTCGATCGCTTTCGGCTCGGGGGCCAAGGAGGCGCTCGTCGTCGACCGTGTGTCCTTCCGGCTCGAGGCCGGGCGCACATTGGCGCTGGTTGGCGAATCCGGCTCCGGCAAATCGATCACCGCGCTTTCCGTCGTGCGCCTGCTCGCGCCGACCGCGCGCCACCCGTCGGGCGAAATTTTCTTCGACGGTCAGGACCTGCTGCGCGTGCAGGAAGACGACATGCGCAAGGTGCGCGGCGCGGCGATCTCCATGGTCTTCCAGGAGCCGATGACCTCGCTCAATCCGCTCCAGACGATCGAGAAGCAGGTCGCCGAAATCCTTGCCCAGCACGGCGCGACGGACCGCGCCGACATGCACGCGCGCGTGATCGAGGGGCTGACCGAAGTCGGCATCCGCGATCCCGAGGGGCGCCTCGGCGCCTATCCGCATCAGCTGTCCGGCGGCCAGCGCCAGCGCGTCATGATCGCCATGGCGCTCGCCAATTGCCCGAAACTCTTCATCGCCGATGAGCCGACCACCGCGCTCGACGTCACCGTGCAGGCGCAGATCCTGAGCCTGCTGCGCGATCTCCAGCATCGCCGCAACATGGCCATGCTGTTCATTACCCACGACCTCGGCATCGTCCGCAAGATCGCCGACGATGTCTGCGTCATGCAGAAGGGGCGCATCGTCGAGGCGGGCCCCGTCGCGGATATTTTCGCTGCGCCGAAACACCCCTATACGCAGGCGCTGCTCGCCGCCGAACCCAAGGGCGCGCCGCCGCAGGCCGATCCCTCGGCGAAGAAACTGATCGAGGCGAACGACCTGCGCGTCTGGTTCCCGATCCGCGCCGGCTTCATGCGCAAGACGGTCGGGCACATCAAAGCGGTCGACGGCGTCACCTGCACGGTGCGCGAGGGCCAGACGCTCGGCGTCGTCGGCGAATCCGGCTCCGGCAAGACGACGCTCGGGCTCGCCATGCTGCGCCTCATCCGCTCGGACGGTCCCATTGCCTTCCTCGGCCAGCGCATCGACGCCTTCAGGGCGAAGGAGATGCGGCCCTTGCGCCGCGACATGCAGATCGTCTTCCAGGACCCCTATGGTTCGCTGTCGCCACGCCTGTCGGTCGCGGAGATCGTTGAAGAGGGCCTGACCGTCCAGAAACGCGATCTCTCCTACAGCGCGCGGCGCGAAATTGTCGCCCGCGCGCTCGCCGACACCGGGCTCGACCCCCAGGCGATGGATCGCTATCCGCATGAGTTCTCCGGCGGCCAGCGCCAGCGCATCGCGATCGCGCGCGCCATGGCGCTCGAACCGAAATTCGTGCTCCTCGACGAGCCGACATCGGCGCTCGACATGTCCGTGCAGGCTCAGATCGTCGATCTCCTGCGCG
>ERZ795053.5318-NODE-5318-length-13338-cov-10.422645_pt1 | contig 13338 bp, 9 predicted proteins | sample MGYA00375137_ERZ795053 | MGnify/ENA primary metagenome ERZ795053 (study PRJEB30182, sample SAMN05720284) | activated sludge metagenome | isolation source: Anaerobic digester | place: Hong Kong | collected 2014-12-17 ... | reverse complement strand
GATACCGATTATACCGTAGAGGATATTGAACGGATTTTTGGAAAAAAGATAGCATCGATTATTGACGGACTTACCAAAATAACCGAGGTTTTCGATGCAAACTCAACGTTGCAGGCCGAAAATTTCCGAAAAATTCTGCTAACCCTTGCCGACGACATCAGGGTAATTCTTATAAAACTAGCCGATAGGCTGCACAACATGCGCACGTTGGATTCCATGCCAACATCCAAGCAAATGAAAATTGCCAGCGAAACCATTTACCTTTACGCCCCAATTGCTCACAGGCTTGGACTTTACGCAATTAAAACCGAACTCGAGGATCTTAGCTTAAAATATAGATATCCAAAAATTTACGAAGAAATTCAAAATAAGATTGAACTCAACGAAAAACGCAGGGTACAGTTAATAAACCATTTCTCCCTTCCTATAATTAAAAAGTTAGAAGAAAATAATATTGATTTCGAAATCAATGGCCGCCCAAAATCGGTTTATTCCATCTGGAAAAAGATGCAGACAAAGAACGTATCGTTCGAAGAAATATACGATCTTTTGGCCATTCGAATTGTTTTTAATCCCTACCCCCACATTCCTGAAAAAACGCAGTGCTGGCATATTTACTCGCTTATAACGGATATATACAAGCCTAAGCCCGATCGGCTACGCGATTGGGTTAGCACACCAAAGGCAAATGGCTACGAAGCCTTGCACTGTACCGTAATGGGTCCAAACGGACAATGGGTCGAAGTACAAATTCGCTCCCGTAGAATGGACGATATTGCAGAACGGGGATTTGCTGCCCATTGGAAGTATAAAGATATGGATGCGGTTAATCAGGAAAACGAACTGGACAAGTGGATTCGCAGAGTTAGAGAAATGCTCGAAAGCCCTCAGGAAAACGCACTGGAATTTCTCGACGAATTTAAACTGAACCTTTTTGCTTCCGAAATTATCGTATTCACTCCAAAAGGCGAAACCCGTACACTCCCCAAAGGAGCAACCGCGTTGGACTTTGCATACGAAATTCACACCGAAATAGGCAATAAGGCTATTGGCGCAAAGGTTAACCATAAACTGGAACAACTTAGCTATAAGGTAAATAGTGGCGACCAAATCGAAATTATTACCGCTGCCAGCCAAAAGCCTTCCATCGAAATGCTTAACTATGCCACAACGGCAAAAGCCAAGTCGTCCATTAAAAATGCCCTTAAAAACGAGACCAAAAACAGAATTGAAAAAGGCAAACAAATTGTCGATTCCAAGTTAACGGAGTTAGGCATTCAGCCATCATCACGAGTATTTAAAAAAGTACTTGCCGCCTACGAGGTTACCTCAAAGGATGAACTTTATAGCAAGGTTGGCTCAGGCCTTATTTCCTTGGAAAATTTAAAACGAGTACTTAAGAAAAATGCTCAAAGCAAATGGGTTAAGTATTGGCAACTTCAACTAGGCAAAAAAGAAAAAACAACTGCCGAAGAAAACGAAACTGCTAAAATTGATACAAAGAAGACTCTCCTGTTAAGCGAAGATGACGATCCTGATAACCCATCATATCTGGTTGCCTCTTGCTGTAATCCAATTCCCGGCGACGAGATAATTGGGTACATTACCCCCGATGACATAGTTGTTATTCATAAGGTTACATGTGCCGAAGCTGTAAGGCTAATGGCCCAGCACGCCGATAAAATTGTAAGCGCCAAATGGAAAACTCACAAAGTGCTATCGTTTTTGGCACGTATCGAGGTTAGGGGTATCGACAGAATAGGCATTATCCACGAAATAACAAAGGTTATTACCGAAGAGTTAATGGTAAACATCCGCAAATTCCATATCGAAAGCCACGACGGAATTTTCGAAGGCTACATCGATTTATACGTTCACGACATAGCACACCTCAATAATCTAATTGGCGATATTATGCGAATTAAGGGTATGGATACGGTAAAGCGTAACGACAAATTAGAAGACTAAACAAAGTGACTCTTTTTTGTGTTTATTGTTTGCAATTTGGACGTTATTTTTACTAGATTTGTTATTTAAAATAAGACTAAATTATGGAATGTGCCGATACCAAATCCGTAGTTAAGCGAATATTAACCGATTACCTCGATCGCCACGGAAATCGTAAAACACCCGAACGATTTGCCATTCTGGATGAAATATATTCACTCGATACACATTTTGATATTGAAACTCTATATATCAAAATGAAAAATAAAAATTATAGGGTTAGCAGAGCAACACTTTATAATACCATAGAATTACTGCTGGAATGCAACCTGGTTATAAAGCATCAATTTGGCAAAAACTACTCCCTATACGAAAAAGCATACGAATGCCGTCAACACGACCATATTATATGCACCCGATGCGGAAAAGTAGCCGAATTTTGTGACCCGCGAATACAAGAAATTATCGACTCCGCAAGCAAGAATACCGATTACACGGTAACACATCATTCACTTTACCTATACGGATTATGCAAAGAGTGTCAGGTTGAAGTAGATAAAGAGAATTCCGAAAATAAATCGTAATCCCAATCTTGCGTTTTCCCTACTATCCAAGTTAAGCAAATAAACTGCTCAACCATAGAGTTGAACATTTTATCAATTTATAACATTTGCCGACTTTTAAATCACCTATTTTTAATAACTTTAGATGATTTATTGCTATTTACTATTTACTACTAACTTACTCATTTTACTTATATTACAAATGGCAAAACTCGATGTACTACTTGGCCTACAATGGGGCGACGAAGGAAAAGGAAAAGTTGTTGACGTACTAACTCCAAACTACAATGTGGTAGCCCGTTTTCAGGGAGGACCTAATGCAGGTCATTCGTTGGAATTCAACAACATCAAACATGTTCTACACACAATTCCTTCCGGAATTTTTCATCCAAACTGTATAAACATTATCGGCAACGGAGTGGTAATAGACCCCATCATTTTTGCCGAAGAAGTAGAATCGCTAAAAAAACTAGGAATAGACATGAGCCATACCCTGCTAATTTCGAAAAAGGCTCATTTAATTCTTCCATCACACAGGGAACTTGACGCTGCATCCGAAGCCGCCAAAGGGAAAAGTAAAATAGGCTCAACTTTAAAGGGTATCGGGCCAACTTACATGGATAAAACCGGCAGAAACGGACTAAGGGTTGGCGATATTCTTTCTCCCGATTTTCAGAGCATGTATAACAACCTAAAAAATAAACATAAGGATATTCTAAAGCAGTATCACTATCAAAGCAATATAGAGCAACACGAAGATAAATGGTTCAAAAGCATTGAAGTTTTAAAGGGTTATACCCTTATTGATTCAGAATACGAAATAAACGCATTGCTAAAGCAAAACAAAAAAATACTTGCCGAGGGTGCTCAGGGATCGCTGCTCGACATAGACTTTGGCTCGTACCCATTCGTAACCTCGTCTAACACTATTTGCGCCGGAACATGTACAGGACTTGGAGTCGCTCCAAGTGCAATTGGCGAAGTGTACGGAATTTTTAAAGCATACTGCACCCGTGTTGGAGCAGGCCCATTTCCTACCGAACAGGAAAACGAAACAGGTGAATTACTTCGTAAGAACGGTGCCGAATTTGGAGCAACAACAGGTCGCCCGCGCCGTTGCGGATGGCTCGATTTGGTTGTCCTCAAATACAGCATTATGCTTAACGGAGTTACCCAACTAATTATGACCAAGTCCGATGTAATGGATTCGTTTAAAACAATTAAAGTAGCCGTTGCATACAAAGTTGACGGGAAAGAAACGGATAGGCTTCCTTACGACATTTCAAAACCTATAGAGCCTATATATAAAGAGTTTGAAGGATGGCAAACCAAAACAAGTAATTGTCAATCGGAAGCAGAACTGCCTCAAAACTTGAAAAAGTACATTGAATTTGTTGAAAAAGAAACCGGGGTTCCTGTTAAAATCGTTTCGGTTGGTCCCGATAGAAACGCAACGATATTCAGGTAAAAACTTACTTAAAATTTATTCGAACATAAGGAGATTGAACATTTTCCCCATTAAACTCACCGCTTGTGCTGGTGAGTTTTTTTATATTCCAAAGGTAATAGTAGTTACCATTACTAAAATCCTTTTCTTTATCCACCTGAATGTTTGTACTGTATTCAAAATCTTCGATGCTATCAAAATTTAAGCGCAACGAAACATCTCCCATTTGCCCATAAACGCCACTAATCGAAGGCCATATAAACTCTCCTTTAGGAGAATAAACCACCAATCGATAATCCCATTCTATACTCAACGGTTTTACTCTGTTTGCATATCTAGCGGCAAACTGTTTCGGCGAAAATGAATTAAACTCCGGCATCGACATTTTCCGATGTTTCTCCTTAAAAATTAACTTGCCATTTCCATCGTATATTTTAATAGAATTGCTTGTTACATCAACCTTTTCTGCATTGGGAATATTTATCTTGAATGTATCCAACTCGCTATCTTCGGTTATCTGAAAGAGTAAATTTACTGACATCTCTTTTACATTCTCGGCAACACTTCGAATATCCGTAACATAGCGAGGAACATCACACACGTCCTGATTTTGAGAAAAACTAAGATTAAACATTAAGCAAACCACAAATGTTGTCAACACAAATCTCATAATACTTAAGAATTAAAGCATCTTCATTAATATAAAACTGGCCTAAGTTACTTCAACGAATTTATTTTACAAAAGCTCCACTAATTTGTTTCTTATTTTCACGATCTGCACTACAAAATATTGTTATTGTATTAACATCTATTTTTATTTTTTTATTTAGAATGTAATTAAATTGTTAAAATTGATATAAATCAATAATAATACAATCGTTTGATTTGATGTAATTTACACAAAATCTTATCGTTATGAAATACTATTCATATTGTATATGAGCATATCTAATACATATATTGCGACTGAACCAAATCATAATGCAATGGCATATCAAGGGAAAATTTTACGTGTAAATCTTTCAAGTGGAACTATATGCACAGAAGATTTACCAATGGATTTGGCGAAGCAATATATAGGTGGACGCGGACTGGCCTCAAAAATATTGGCCAATGAAATCGACCCGACTATTGATGCACTAGCCGAAGGAAACAAACTTATTTTTGCTACCGGTCCGCTAACGGGAACTAATGCTCCTACAGGAGGTCGCTACATGGTTGTAACCAAAGGTCCTTTAACTGGAACGATAGCATCCAGTAATTCAGGAGGATTTTTTGGAGCCAAGTTGAAGGGTACGGGATACGACATGGTTATTTTCGAAGGAAAGGCAGCCTATCCATGTTATCTCTATTTGGATGAAAACACTGCAGAACTGAGAGATGCAAGCCATGTATGGGGAAAAAATACACACGAAACAACCGATATACTAATCAACGAAATCGGCGGAGAACAAATAAAAGTGGCTTGTATTGGCCAGGCAGGTGAAAATCTTTCGCTTATGGCAGCTATCATGAACGATAAACATAGAGCTGCTGGACGCACTGGCGTTGGTGCTGTTATGGGAAGCAAGAACCTTAAAGCTTTTGTTGTTTCAGGAAGAAAGAAAGCCGCACTTAATAATCCCGAAGCATTCAAAAAAACTGTAAAAGAAAAAGTAAAACTGATAAAAGAAAACAGTATCACAGGCGAAGGTTTGCCAAAACTCGGTACAAAAGTACTGGATAATATTATCAATGAAAGTGGCATGTATCCTACAAGAAACTACGCTGACATTACATTCGAAGATGTTCACGAAGTTTCGGGAGAAGCGTTAGTCGAAAAAGGCTACCTAGTAAAAAACTCCGCTTGCTTTGCCTGTCCCATTGCTTGTGGACGATTTGTAGAATTACCAAATGGCAGAAAAGGTGAAGGTCCGGAATATGAATCGGGGTGGTGCTTTGGAGCCTTATGTGGTGTAAATGACCTAATTACCATAACCGATGCAAACTTTTTGTGCAACGAGTTCGGCTTTGACACCATATCGGCAGGGGTTACAATTGCAACGGCCATGGATATGTACGAAAAAGGGTATATCAAAAAAGAAGAGTTGGAGAACGGACCGGAACTAAAATTTGGAAACTCCGAAGCCGTTATACACTACCTTAAAAAAATGGCATTAAGCCAAGGCATTGGTAAAAAAATGGCAATGGGCTCGTATCGTTTTGCCGAAAGTTACGGACATCCGGAACTTTCCATGACGGTAAAGAAACAAGAACTACCGGCATACGATGCCCGAGGTGTTCAGGGGCTTGGTCTTGCGTACGCCACCAACAACAGAGGAGGTTGCCATGTTAGAGCATATATGATTTCTCCCGAAATACTTGGAGCTCCACAAAAACTCGATCCTCAGGAATTAAATGAAAAACCCAAATGGGTGAAAATTTTTCAAGATTTAACCTCTGTAATTGATTCTGCCGGACTATGTATTTTTTCTTCATTCGCATTAGGTGCAAAGGACTACTGTGAATTGCTTAACAACGCAACAGGATTTAACTACTCCGAAGAAGAAATGATGCAGGCTGGCGAACGCGTATGGAATATCGAGCGACTCTTTAACCTAAAGGCCGGAATAACACACCTCGATGACACGCTGCCTAAGAAAATGTTGGAGGAACCTATTAAAACAGGACCTAACGCAGGCAAAGTTCATCAGTTGTCGGTATTGCTTCCTGAATATTATAAACTAAGAGGATGGGACGAAAAGGGAATACCAACACCGACTAAGTTAAAAGAGTTGGGACTAGCTTAATTGTGTTTCTATATTAAACATATGTTAATGTTGAAAATTATATGAAATAAACTCTGCATTCTAGTTTTAGATGTAGAGTTTATTTACAACTTATCACGTATGAAAATCGTAGTTAAACTATTTGCAACGCTTCGACTAAATTTAAAAATTGGAATGGTTGAAATCCATTCAAACTCCCCCATATCCGTATTGCAACTATTACAACAAGTTTCTAAGAATGTCAACTCGGATATTCTTACAGAACTTACAAACGATAACAAAATTCTGGTTGGAGCAATAATCCTAATAGACGGAATCAATGTTTTACACCAAAACAAACTCGAAACTATTATAGATAAAGACTGTGTTGTATCGGTATTCCCTCCAAACGGCGGCGGATAATGGAAAGATATTCAAGACATCGAAATTTATACTCAGAAAGTCAATTTGCACTAATCAGAAAAGCACGGGTACTTGTTGCCGGGGCTGGCGGATTAGGCAGTACCGTTATACAACTGCTCGCCAGATTAGGAGTTGGAACCATATACATATACGATTATGCCAATGTTGACCTGCCTGACTTGAATAGGCAAATTCTGTACGAAGAAAATGATATAGGTAAAAGCAAAACTTTGTGTGCAGCAAGTAAAATAAGTGCTATAAACAAAGAAGTAAAAGCAATTGCCCTTCCTAAAAAAATTGACATAAACATTTCTATTCCAAACGTAGATGTAGTTTTTGATTGTTTAGACAATTTCGAGGCTCGCTTTATTTTAGATGATATTCTCTACAAAAACCAAATACCTTTTATTCACGGAGGTATTAATAAATACTATGCGCAAGTAACATCTATTGTTCCTGGTTTATCCAAAACTCTTTCCGAACTATTTCCTATAAATTCCAATGATGTGGATCGGAACATGTCTAAAGACATTTTTCCTCCCGTTGCAACATTCGCAGCCTCCATTCAGGTTTCAGAAGGAATTAAATTTATTACTAAACAAAAAGATAAAATGCTTATTAATAAGGTAATGATGATTGACCTACTAACAAACAACTTTGAGATAGTTGATTTCAAATAAAAACCTGTTAATACGAAAAAAGGCGCCATAAGGCGCCTTTTAATTTATTTTTTACAAATTTACTTCTGAATATTTGGAAGTTCCAAACCATAACCCTTCTTCTTGTCCTCGGCCTTTAGCATTAATGCAACTATAAATGCCAAAATTCCAAAAACCATGAATATTATGTTAGCAACCGTATAATTATACCTTAAGTTAACCTTATTGTCAACTATTACCTTGAAGCCAACGTCAACTAAACTATCCTGAACTTTTTGAAGTGCCGCACCTTGATCCATGCTAGCTAAGTTAAGATCTTCAACCGACTTAACAACCTGATTGCTAATTTGACTCTTAACATTATCTAAGTTAGAATTTGCATCACCTTCGTAACTTGTTTCAACCAAAACTTTATTAATTAACAAAGTAGTTGTTTTTTCAATCACCTTACTTAAATCGTGGCTATCCATGTTTAATGCGGAATCGTTCTGCATTACCATCGTGTAAGTATTAGTAATAGCCGACTTAACAGCTTCCTTAGCAGGTGGAACTGCAGGGTTAGTTACACTTAAAACATAGCCAATTAAAAGAGGAACACCCATTAATCCCCAGTTTTGAATCCAGAAAGTAAGAGCATATGCAGTACCTAACTGTTTTTCCGGAATAATTTTTGGAACAGATGGCCACATAGCAGAAGGAACTAACGATAACGCGATTCCTAAGAAAACCGTAACAACTAAAGCAACCATCCAATTGGTTAAGAATGGAATGGAAAAGATACCATGAATACCGATTAACATTAATGCACCAATTACCATAATAGTTGCACCCTTTCCTTTTCTGTCGTAAAGATTCCCAAAGAATGGTGTTAAAAATAGGGTTCCTAAAGGAAGCACACTTGGAATTAATCCTGCAATGTCGGGGTTAACTTGATACTTATTAATAACCAAATCGGTAGCATACTTAATCCATGGAAAAACAGCGGAATAGAAAAGAACACACAATATTGAAATTAACCAGAATCCTCTGTTTGTAATAATATTCAATATATCGGAAACCTTAAATGGTTCTTCATCTTCAGCAGCAACTTCGGCACTATCGGAAGCCTCCAACTTCTTATCCATTACTGTATATACAATAAAGGCTATAAGTCCAATAACAAGAAGAATTAAGGCAAATAGAATAGGTTTCGATACATCGCCAAAATAACGAGCAATAGGCAATGGAATAGCCGTTGCTAAAAGAGTTCCCAATCTGGCAGTTGCCATCTCAAGTCCCATAGCCAATGCCATTTCCTTTCCTTTAAACCACTTCACAATTATTCGGGATACCGTAATACCAGCAATTTCAACACCAACACCAAACGTTGCATACCCAATAGCTGCAATTGCCACTTGCATTTTAATACCTAAAATAGTGGCTCCTTCTGGGAAAGTTGATGATATTGCATAGTATTTTATGCTGGCACCAACAATCATTACAATGGTTGAAGCCAAACCGGTAAAGCGAACTCCCATCTTGTCGAGAATTATTCCACCGATTATCAGCATCATTAGGAATACATTGAACCAACCATAAGCGCTGGTAAATATTCCGTAATCGCTGCTATTCCATAAAAGTTGACTCTCGAGCATTGGCTTTAGCGGTGACATAACATCGGTTAAAAAGTAACCGCAAAGCATGGTGAATGCCACTATTGCCAAGGCTGACCAACGAGCAACAGCAGAATCACGAAGTGATTTACGTATCTGTTCCATTTTTAAGAAATTGTATTATTTTTTTGTTTTGGTTTACTTTAAGGATTGCAAATAAAGATAAATTGCTTTGAATATCCTATAATATTTGTCATAATTTATAGCAGGTCATTAAAATATAAATGAAAAAAGCCGCTTAACAGCGGCTTTTTTCATTATAAAACTATACAACTACTATTTTTCATAAATCCACAACTCGATAGGATTTTCAACTCGGTCGGAATTAATCCTATCGATTTCGTTAAATGCCTTGCTATAAGTCTCAAATTGCCCAACAGATACTAAATCGAAACCATTATTGGCATGTAAAATTTTAGTTTTTGTAAAGCCCATATTATGAACTTCTTGTTCCCAATTCGTTGCGTTGGAAGGAACTTTGAAACTACCTATAATTACATGAAATTTGTATTTTGCCTCGTACTCTTGGACTTTCTGAATAGAATCGAGCCGCGCCTGTTCTTCTGCCTTACGAATTTTTTCGGCTTCAAAAGCTTTAACTTTTGCAATGCTGTCCTTTTTGGCTTTTTCTAAAGCAACAACGTCAACCTTAGGCTTATCCTTTTTAAAATACTTACATCCTGTAGTTCCTACAATAGAAAGAATTGCCACGACAAATAGTAACTTTTTCATATTCTGATAATTTTTATTTCAACTTAAATAGGACTAACTTTTAACACAATGTACCTTAATTCGTGTCAAAAGTAACATAAAATAATATGCAAGTTAACAAATCTTTATGCAAATATGCAAATTATTGGATTTTTTTGAACGAATGAATTTAAAATGGATTTCCCTTTTCGAAGTCGGGAACGTAAGTTTTTTGACTTTCGACATCTTGCATCCATCCTCTAAAACCAATCTCTTCAACTGTATTAGCAACGATTTCATACTCTTCACGGGTAAGACATCTGTTTATTGGTTCTGGCAAAGTTAATCCAACCGGAGGGGAATACTGCGACATAAGAGATATATGCAAACGCGGAGAAAATTCATCAGCAAGAAATTTTAGCAATTTCACACTCTCGTTCTGATAGCCGGGTAAAACCAAATGGCGTACAATTAAACCAAATTCTGCCACACCGTCATTGTCAAGAAGCAAGGTTGTTCCTTTCTGACGAACCATTTCTTTTAACGCCTTGAAAGCAACATCAAAATAGTTAGGAACGTTGGAATACTGCTGTCCTAGCTGATTATTAATGTACTTAAAATCCGGAAGGTAAATATCAACTACTTCCTCCAATTCTCTGAGCGTTTCAACACTTTCGTAACAGTTGGTATTATATACTACACGAGGGTAATAACCTAATGCATTTACCCTCTTTACTATCTCCAGCATTTGAGGAACTTGATGTGTTGGAGTAACAAAGCCCAATAACTTTGAGCCATTTTTTAAAATGGAAATTACCTTATTTACAATTTCATCATAGTCTGTAATCCAATTCCCCGAACGGCTATTGTTTCGGCTAATTTGATGGTTTTGACAATACACGCATTGTAAATTACAATGAGCAAAAAAAACATTGCAAATTCCCGTATTACCCACCAAAACAGGTTCTTCGCCCATGTGACAAACAACCGCAGAAACTAATGGATTAGAATCCACCTTGCAATACCCTAAATGTTCACTCCTGTAAACATTACAACTTCTAGGACAAGTATTACATACCTTATTGTTAATATCTATCAAAACCACCTATTTAAGTTTCTATCGCTTCAATTTTTAATTATTGCTATTATTCATATTCAAATATTTTGATAGATTTGCATAAGAAGTAACAATAATTCGATGCAAAAATATTAAACACAACGCAATTTGTGTGTGTTAATTCAAAAGTATTATCAACATTGAACTCAAATACATACAATTATGTGTTTATGTTGTATTTGCACTTGTCAATAAATCTGATACTAACCAAAAACCATAACACGTGAAAACAATTATTGACCTTTTTGAGGAAAGCGTATCGAAATACGAAAATAACCCATACATATGGGAAAAACTTTCCGACAAATACGAGCCAACAACATACAAGCAAACAAAAGACGAAGTATATACGCTTGCAGCCGGATTACAAAATCTTGGCGTTAAAAAGAACGATAAAGTTGCACTACTAAGCGAAGGCCGAAAATCATGGGTAATAAGCGAACTTGCCATTTTATATGATGGTGCGGCCAACGTTCCCTTATCGGTGAAGCTGGATGGCAATGATTTACTTTTCCGATTAGAGCACTCCGAAACAAGTATGATTATAGTTTCCGGATATCAAGCACCAAAAATCGAAAAGTTACGCGATAAACTTACCAATGTAAAAACCTATATTTACCTTGATAAGCAAGATAACTACCGCGAAGGAGAATACTTTATCGACGATGTTTTCCAAATAGGACGCGATTATTTGGCAAAGTATCCTAATTGCGTTTCCGATTCTGCAAAAGCAACACAACCAAACGATATTGCCAATATCAGCTACACATCGGGAACCACCGCCGATCCTAAGGGTATAATTCTTTCGCATCGAAACTACACGGCTAATGTTGAGCAAGCGTTAACGCTTATGGATATTCCAGAATCGTACCGAACGTTATTAATACTTCCACTTGACCACTGCTTCGCTCACGTGGCAGGATTATACTCTTTTATGGCATGTGGCGCAAGTATAGGAACAGTTCAACTCGGCAAATCGCCAATGGATATTTTAAAAAATATTCCTATAAATATTAAAGAATTTAAACCAAGCCTACTCCTTAGCGTTCCTGCTCTTGCCAAAAATTTCAAAAAAAATATCGAAGCAGGTATAAAAGCGAAGGGTTCTTTTACCGAAAAAATGTTTAATCACGCATTAAAAATCTCATATAAATACAACAAGGAAGGCTGGAATAAAGGAAAAGGCTTTACTTTTATGTACAAACCCCTAATACGGATTTACGATAAAATTCTTTTCAGCAAAATTCGTGAGGTTTTTGGAGGCAAACTGGACTTCTTTATTGGTGGAGGCGCCCTGCTCGATATAGAACTACAACGCTTTTACTATGCCATTGGCGTACCTATGTTTCAGGGATATGGCTTGTCCGAAGCAACTCCAATTATCAGTTCTAATTCGCTAAAACGTCATAAATTAGGCTCGTCCGGACATATTGTAAAATATCTTGATGTAAAAATTTGTGATGAAAATGGCAAAGAACTTCCCGTAGGACAAAAAGGTGAAATTGTAGTTCGTGGTGAAAATGTTATGCTTGGATACTGGAAAAACGAAACGGCAACTGCCGAAACGGTAAAGGACGGATGGCTACACACCAGCGATTTAGGCTATGTTGACAACGACGGCTTCTTGTATGTACTCGGTCGTTTTAAAAGTTTACTTATTGCAAGCGATGGTGAAAAATATAGCCCTGAAGGCATTGAAGAATCGCTCGTTCAGCATTCTCCAATTATCGATCAGGTTGTGCTTTACAACAATCAAAACCCTTACACCACGGCTTTAATTGTACCATCGAAAGAAGCGCTCAAAAGAGCCCTAAACGAAAAACACTTGGACTTGCATTCGCCCGAAGCACATGAAGAGGCCATTAAACTAATAAACGACGAAATTAGTAAGTTTAAAACAGGAGGAGAACATAGCGATATGTTCCCCAACAGGTGGCTTCCTGCTTCATTTGCAGTACTCGAAGAAAGTTTTACGGAACAAAACGGACTAGTTAATAGCACTATGAAAATAGTTAGAGGAAAGGTTGAAAAGAAGTACAAAGATCGAATAGAACATCTCTATACTACCGAAGGCAAAAACACCATAAATTCTA
>ERZ795053.5316-NODE-5316-length-13341-cov-4.398088_pt1 | contig 13341 bp, 11 predicted proteins | sample MGYA00375137_ERZ795053 | MGnify/ENA primary metagenome ERZ795053 (study PRJEB30182, sample SAMN05720284) | activated sludge metagenome | isolation source: Anaerobic digester | place: Hong Kong | collected 2014-12-17 ... | reverse complement strand
GTCTACGACGAAAAAGCGTGCCGCCAAGCGAAGGTACGCCGGTAGCCATAATCGGTGCTGAAACTGCCGAAGGCTTTAGCCGGCATCCGCCGAATGGGATGGCGGGCCAGCGCGCGCAGACCGCGCTGAGCAATACGGTAAGGCGAGTAAATGGCCCGACAAACTTTGTCATATTCCTGCTCGAATTCTGGAACCGTCATTTGTTTCGGATAGTAAACGACGTGAGCCGTATCGTAGTAGCGCCAAGTTTTGTCGGGGATTAGACGGTCTTCCTGAAGTAACTGATTTCGGAAAGGTGTACCCGGATACGGGGTCAATACCGTGGTGCTCATACTGTCCAGGCCCGAATTTTTGCCGAATTCCCAGGTATCCCACATCACTTTGGGGGTATCATTATCAAAGCCAAATACAAACAACCCCACCACGCCGATGCCGTGTTCCTGAATACCTTTGATCGAGGCTTGGTATTGCTTGATTAGTCCTTTGCTCTTGCCCCCTAACTCGCGCCAGTTGTCCGGATTAACCGACTCAAAGCCAATGAAAAACTTGTCGAGGTGGGCCCGTTTGGCTAATTTGAGCAGGTCCGGATGGTTGGATACGGCCATTTCGGCCTGAGTGGTCCAGCCGCGCAGCGGCAGTTTTTCCAGCGCCAAGAATAGCCTTTCGGTGTACTCAGGGTCGATAATAAAGGAAAGCCCAAAATTGTCATCCGTCAGGAAAAAGCGGTCGAGTTTACGCCGTTCGATCTCTTCGACGATCTCTTCGACCGGACGGAACCGCATCTTTTGCCCACTAACGCGGATGGCCGTACAGAAGGAACAGTTACGGGGACAGCCGCGCGTAATTTCCATCATAGGGGTCCAAAAGCGTCGCCGTTCGTCAACCTGGTTGATGACCCGATCGGTCAACGGCGCGACGCCTTTGAGATCGGCCCACTCAGTATCATCATAATGCGGCTGAAGCGTATCGTTTTGAAAATCGGCGATAATTTTGGGCCAAGTACGGTACGCCTCGCCTGTAACCACCACATCAGCCCAGCGTTTGACGTCCTCCGGCATCAGGGTGGCGTGGTTCCCGCCGACAACAATGGTTTCGACTCCGGCTTCGCGGGCGATTTGAGCAAAATGCTCAGCCTGTTCAACCTCCAGCGTTTTGGCCGTAATACCGACCAGGTCGTGCTTGCCTAAACTGCGCAGTTTTTTCTCGACAGGCTCCCAGTCATTGTGCCAGATCTCGACATCGATATCGTCGGGCACCAATGAAGCCAGTCGCATCAGCGTATAAGACGCAGCGGGGGCTTTACCAAAAATCCGGCCTTCTCGGCCGGGTTGAATTAAAACAATCTTTCGGATTTCCAAGGATAAATCCTCCTTCTTGGCAAATCGAAATGGATTACGGATGGCAAGTCGTGAATTTTCTCACAGCGATTTTGAATCGGCTAGAGTCTAGCACAGGATAAAAGTGGAAGCAATTTTTATAAGGGAGACTGTATTTAGTCAGCGGTGGGCCGGGCTGCGATGATCTTTCGGCGCAGACGGGTTTCTAATCTGACAAGAAGTTGGCTTGTATCAACTTGGCATCCGCCCAAAAACAGGCTATGATCATCATGAGTCTATTTCCTTTGAGTGGGGATAAAACCTATGTCATCGCATCTGCGTTCTCCCAATTGGAGTACGCCAACTAAGCTGTTTGTAGCCGCGTTTGCCACCATTTTATTGAGTTTAGCGGTTTGGCGTTTTCAAGCCATCATTAGCCCGCTGGTTGTAGCGGGGATTATTGCTTACATTCTTAATCCGCTGATCGTTTTACTTGACCAACGAACCCCAATGAGTCGGGGCGGGGCCATCGGTATAGTATACACCACGTTTGCCTTAATTGTGTTTGGCCTGCTGACTATGGCCAGTGTGACGATTTACCAACAATCGGCCGGATTAATTGACGTCGGTCAGGAGGTTATCGTCAACGGGCCGACCCAGTTTGAAGATTTCTTGTCGCGTTCGTTCACGTTCGGCCCCTGGACGTTTCAACCTAATCAATTCGAGATAGATTTCAATACCATTTTACAACAGTTAGCTTCGGGCTTCCAGTCGATTTTGAGCCAGAGCGCTCAATTTGTCACGGTAGCGGCGTCGATGACGGCTAGCTGGATTGGTTGGGCGGTGTTGGTGTTTGTCTTGTCGATCTATTTTGCTATCGATTGGCCCCGTTTTGGCGGTTTGATTAGCGATGCCATCTACCAGCCGGGTTACCGCCAGGACGTCAAGCGGTTACTCTCGGAAACGGGGCGCATCTGGAATAGCTATCTCCGGGGCCAAACTCTGCTGGCAACACTGATGGCCGTGATTTTTACCGTTGTATTGTGGATTTTGGGGGTGCGGTATGCCTTCCTGTTGGGGGTTTTAGCCGGAGTTTTGGACTTTATCCCGTTTGTGGGGGCGTTTATTACGGTGGCCTTATCGACGGCGGTGGCTGTGTTTCAAGGAGAGAATTGGTTGGGGCTTAGCCCGCTGTGGTTCGGTTTACTGGTATTGGGCATTGGGATTGTTTTACAGCAGATTGAGGGCAACTGGCTTAATCCGCGGATAGTGGGCGGAGCGTTAGGGCTACATCCGTTGCTGGTCATGATCGGAGCAATTATGGGTAGTATCCTGGCCGGCTTGTTAGGCGTAATGCTGGCCGCGCCGGTGCTGGCGACCGTCAAGCTGTTGGGCGTTTATGCCTGGCACAAAATGTTTGATCTCGATCCATTTCCCGATTCAGAAGCGGCGTCTGAACCAACGGGTGCGCCTACTCCACCCCTCCCCACCGACCCGGTTTCTCCCGAGGCAAAACGGCCGCTCCCGGATGCCTAATCAGACTGCGGCTACGATCATTCGGTCGCGATGCGAAAGTGCGCGTCTAACTCAGCCAGATTAACACGGTTGAGTTTGAGTGCCACCGTCGAGTCGGGCGGCAAATCTTCACGCAAGTGGAGTTGTGTTTCCAAATCGAGTTCCGGAATGAGAATGAGGCTGCGCGGGCCGCGTTTTTCCAGCACTACACCCTGACCATGCCAGTCGGGCCGGCGCATAAGGTAGACCAGCGTCCAATGCTGGCGTGAAAGCCGTTCGGCGCGGCGCACATCGCCTTCCACCGCCTCAGCCGCGCCAACCCGCTCCAAGATCTGCTGCGTATCCAGCAAACGAGTCCCTTGCAAATAAGCCCGCAGTTGCTGATGCACCACTAGATCGGAGTATCGTCTGAGGGGACTGGTGGCTTTGGTGTAGATCTCTAAGCCCAGGCCGGCGTGGGGTCCCGGCATACTGGTCAATTGGCTGCGCCGGAGGGTTAACCGCCGGGCAAAATGGCCGGCGATGGTATCGGGAAAGTCGTTGGGTTCGGGCGCATCTTGCGTGGTAAAAGGAAAAGGGATGCCTTGACGGGCCGCAAAGCGGGCGACAGCCTCTCCGGCAGCGAGCATGGCCTCTCGAACTAAGTCTCGGCTGCGCAAAGAGGGCAGCGGTTTGATGACGACCTCGCCGTCGATGACCCTGATCTTGACCTCAGGCAAGTCGATTGAGATTTCGCCGTTAGCCCGGCGGCGGGCCTGGATGGTTTGAGCAACCTGATAAAGTTGCTTAAATGGCGCCTGATCCAGATGGGCCTCAACCTCTTCGTAGCTCAACCTTTGAACTTTGACCCAACTGGGTCGAATCTCCAAATTAGTCACTTCCCCCTGGTCATTCAAATCCAATCCCATGGAGAGCGCGGGCGAGATTTCGGACAATCCCAGTGCTAGAAGGCGAGTTGCCTGAGACGGCAGCATGGTAACGGTTCGCTCCGGCAGGTACAGGTTGGCTCCCCGCGCCCGGGCTTCCAGATCGGCGGGGCTATCGGGTGTAACCAATGCGGCGACATCGGCGATGTGGACCCACAGCCGGCTGCCTTCCAGGCTGAGCGCATCATCAGGGTCCTGGCTGCCCTCGTCATCGATGGCGAAGGCAGGAAGGTGGGTTAAATCGAGCCGCTCCTCTGGCGGCAAAGCGGTTAATTCAGCCGATGAGGAGTTGGAAAGCAGACCTAGGCGTGAGGGATACGGATTTGTGGTTTCGTCCCAAACGCCGGTTTTCAGCAGCCAGGCGTGGGCCGTTTCGGGGGTTTCTGACATATCTAAGGCGTTTAGAACCCGGCTTCGGTCAACCCGACCGTAGGCCAGCGTTTCCACATCGCGTAGATAAATCTGGTCGTCGGGCTTAACCTGTCCTTGGCGGGCGCGATCAATGAATTCGCTCCAGGCTTGCTCTCTGGCTATTTTTGCGGCTCGTTCCACTTTAGTTTGGGCCACTTGCTCTGCCGAGACGGCCGTGATGGCGTCGGGTTCGCCGGAGAAATAGAGGCCGTCCAGCACCAACTCCCAGGTAGCCCAGGCTGTGGCCGGGGTGTACGCTTCAAAGATCAGGTCGGCCAGTTCCGGCAGCGAGGTAGTGCTGCCCGCCAACAGTTCCCAGGCAGTTTCGACTTCGCCGAATTGGGGCTTCAACTCGCTGAGATTGTCCATCGGGCCGGGGTGTAACAACGCCACATCTTTGGGCCGCACCTTGAGATGTCGGCCATCTTCTAATTTGATCTCTAATTTGTCACCGCTCTGAAGGAGTTTAGCGGGTCGATTTTTGTAAAGCACCAGGCTGTTGGGACGAGGACTGGTCATAACTGTCTCCGGTAGTTTTAGTCTTAATCTGATTATAGCCGAAATCCCTTAGATCGACAGCTTTTTCATCTCCACCCTAAACTCCACAAACTCCACAAACTCCATAAACTCTATAACTCTCCCCCCGACGACTTTGTAATTTAAACTTTGAACGTGTACAATCTAGCCCAAATTGACTGCACAGTGAGGTAATTAAGCCAGATGTCGATAGAGCGATTAACCCCGGAGCAAAAACATGCCACCAATGTAGAAGTGGACTTGAAGCAGCGCCAAGTTCGGATTACCTGGGGTGACGGATTTGAAAGCATATATCCGCTTGATTTGCTGCGTAAAAATTGTCCATGCGCTGCTTGCAACGAGCAGCGCAAAGACGATGATCCTCTCCGTATTTTGAAACCGGATCAGGCTTTGGCCAGCGGCGATCTGACGCCGGGTAATCCGGTAGAACTGGTGGGTAATTACGCCCTGCAATTCAACTGGATCGATGGGCACCGCACCGGTATTTATACGTTTGAGTTCTTACGCCGGCTGTCGCCCCCTAAAGCCTAGCCGAAGCCAAATTTTATCGCTCATTTATGTAAACTTATTTTGCAATCTTCTTATTTTTACTTTACAATAAATGAGTGACAACAAACTTTCTGACCCAAACTTTTTTCCACAAATTTATTACGATAACCGTTTTATTGGTGCTTGGTGGGGTAATGGCGGTGGGCTGTAGCTTTATTCAAGTTGTGCCCAACGACACCCCAACCAAATCAAACATTGTCTTTGTAACGGTGACCCCTGAACCCAGTTTGACGCTAAGCGAAGGGAAGCGGTTTAAAGAAACGATTACGCCCGAGGCGACCTCCGCCAGACCCTATTTCGCCGACGCCAATGAACTGGGGCAGGTGATGGTGTTAGAATACCACCGCATCAGTTATCCTGAAGATCGCTACCAGCGGACTCCCGATAATTTTCGCAATGATCTTCAGCGCCTCTACGATCAGGGTTACTACCCGGTCAATTTTATCGATGTGGTGAACGGTTTGCCTAACGTGCCGCCCGGCAAGAAACCTATCGTGCTAACCTTTGATGACTCGGACATCAGCCAATTTCGCATGCTGCCCGATAATACCATCGATGCCGACAGTGCGGTCGGCATTATGATGAACTTTCACTATCAGTACGGCGATGATTGGCCGCCGCATGCCACGTTTTTTGTACTCGGTAATGACGTTCAAGATAACATCGCGATTTTTGGGCAGCCTGAGTGGGCCAAAGCTAAGCTCCAATTTTTGGTTGATGTAGGGATGGAGATCGGCAGCCATACGGTCAATCACACCGATCTGTCCGTGGCCACCGCCGAGCGGATCGAATGGGAATTGGCCGTCAGTAAGCATGTCATCGAAACGTTAGTCCCCGGCTACACGGTCAAAACGTTATCGGTTCCGTACGGCGGCTTCCCCTTTACGCTCGATTTCTTAAAGGCCGGCAATTGGGGGGGGTACAATTATAGTTACGCCGGTAATGTGGCCGCTTGGGGCGGGCCGTCGGTGTCTCCCTTTGACCCTACGTTTGAGCGATATAAGGTTTCTCGTTTGGAGATTAGCAGCACTTGGATGGATCACTGGCTGACCTATTTTGAGCAGAATCCCCAAGAATATTACATTTCAGACGGCGACCCGAATCGGTTGACCGCGCCGCGGCTGGAAATTGCCGCCGAGAATTAAAAACGGCGTTGGCTTATGGCCAACGCCGTTTTTTTATCTAACAACCGACCCATGTAATACCGGCGGCATTAGTTGGTGAACACCTTGAAATTATCGAAATCAACGACAATCTTGCCATCATTGGTTCTCTCCCGCAGGTAGACCCCGGTTCCTTTACCCCCGTACGGCGAGCCATCTGTATAGCTTCTAAGGAACTGGCCATTCAGATAAATGGATATGGCGCCACTACTATTACGGGTTATTCTGAGCGTATTTGTGTTTTTATACCCGTTGCTCTCATCATCGCAATCGCCACTGACTTTCGAACTGTCGTGTCGATACAGTCGGTAATCGCAGTTATTGTTGTCATATTCTATTCTGAATAGATAATATTCATCGCCGCCTTCGCCGTCGATGTAGATGCCGGCGTCGAATTTATCACTGTCGCTGTCGCCATCGCGTTTGAATTCAACTTCAAACGCGCCAATGGTGCGTTCGGCTGCTTTCGGCGCGGGGAAGAAACAGGTTTCATCTTTATAGGCAGTGGCTTTATACTTGCCACCGTCAATGTCGGCGGCGCAGTCATCCTCGTCATCATCATCGATATCAAACTCACCGGTGGGCCAGCCATCATCATCATCGAATGTGGCCTCATACACCAAGGGCTGGGGTGTCGGCGTGGGAAATTTACTGAGTTGAGGAAAATACATATCGCCACAAGTCTGCGAATTAACGATGTTTATAGTGGTGCTACTCTGTTTGATGTTCGTTGTTTCAAACAAGGGATATACCGTCGCCGTGTAAAAGGCGGCTCCGTTACAACTATTGGCGGCTATCGTACCATTGACTGTGATAGAGGCTTGGCCTCCATTAGCTGCCAATGGCCCAGGTAGAAATAAAATATTTTGGCCGTTGGTAACCACAGGCGACCCTGTTCCGACGAACGAATTGAAGTTATTAAACACATACTCTTTTGGGAAATCTGATTGGAAAAAGATGTAATTAACCGGCGAAGGACCATTATTAGTAATAGTGACTTTGATACTTAAGGAACTGTTAGGGTTTCTATTAACACTAGATGGATTGACGCTAACGCTCAGGTTAGCGGCCGCGATTGTGACCTCGTCCTCGGTTAATCCATACTCAGCGATAATTTTTTCTCGAAATGATGATTCCGAATCAGCTTTTATAACGGTGGTTTCAACAGTTGGCCCTGCGGCTGGCGCCGGATCATTGGAAACCTGGACGCTCATCGATAAGAAGATGAGCACTGCGGCCGCAAATACGAGGGTTATAAATATTTGTACTTCACTCTTGATTTTTTGAAACATGTGTTAAAATCTCTCTTTATCTCTCTTTCCATAAATTGGCATTGATCGTAATAAATATTGGTCGTAGTTAGAAAAACGATTGAAAAATCGAAGCGACCAATAGCGTTGAACCCTCCCGTACGGCAGCTAGAAGTAGCGCAGATTTTCAAAAGCCGGTATTGCAATAGCGACTAGCCAGGTCTTTAAGTTGGTAAATTTCAAGAGTCCGGAAACTTATGGGGAAATAATGCGTATAGATCTAGAGTAACTGCTAGTATAAGGTGTTGCGGGAAAGGTGTAATGAGTCTTTAGACGTATTATCAATCGGTCTAAAGTTGGAACTGCAAAAAAACACCGGTTCATTTCATATTTATACCCTCTTTTTAGGACTTCGTACTTTTGTGCTATAATTTTATTCAGTTTGGCTTTATTTCATAATTACAAAGGGGCACGTTATCATGCCATTTTTGGTTGTTGCGCTAGTATTAGTATTAATTTTGGCTGTTGGATTTGGGATTATTTATCTTTCTACGACGCTTATCCTCAAAATCTTCAGTCTTTTTGTCAAATCTGTGTTTGATCAACCCATTAACGTCACATCCGCCCCTATCACCGTTAAGCGATCTCTGCGTGAAGCCAGACATTATGCCCAGTTGATCCGTAAAACCGCCCAACAACACCCGGCCGGTCCAATGCAAGATCGCTTGGCGCTGATTATTAAGCCGGTTGATGAGTGGTTAGCAAATTTGGACCGGCTGGAAACAGCGCTTAAAAAGCTATACGGTCAGCGCAATCTTACGCGTGAAATCCGACAGTTTTCATTTGAAATTGAAAAGCTTCATCGCCAGCTATTGAGTGCCGATGAAGAAAATTTGGCCTCATTAAGGAGCCTGCTAGAAAGCAAACGCAAACATCAAAAGGCGTTGCAACAACTCCAATCGTTTCAAAATCAGGCCGAATTGCGGATACAGAAGATTGCATCCGATCTAGGGGCCACCCACGCCGAAATGCTGTTGGTCACGGCCAAGGGTGATTTCAAAGACAATCGCCTCCAGCGGCTGGATGAAAACCTGCAAGATCAAGTAACCAGCCTCAGAGATATGATTTCGGCAATGGATGAGATGGGGTACGGTCGAGCCGCAAACTGACGGCTACTGTCGTTAGGAATCCATCAGAAATCGCGCAACCCGGTCGAGAATGGTTTCTGCAACTTCACGCTTTGTCATCAACGGTGTTTCTTCGATTGAACCGTCAGTCCCCAACAGGGTCACTCGGTTGGTGTCCACGGCAAAACCGGCATCCGTGGCCGTTACATCGTTAGCCACAATGAGGTCAAGCCGTTTTCGTTTTAACTTCTCCTGGGCATTGGCCAGTAAATCGTGGGTCTCTGCCGCAAATCCAACGGTAATCTCCGGCCCGGTCCCCGTTGCTTTTCTAGCCGCTACTTCCGCTAAAATATCCGGGTTACGCACCAACTCCAGCACTAATCCCTCGGTATCGCCCCGCTTCTTGATCTTTTGCTCGGCCACGGTTAGAGGCCTGAAATCGGCGACGGCAGCGGCCATGATTAAAGCTGTAGCCTGGTCTGTGGCCGTCAACACAGCGTCGAGCATCTCCTGAGCCGAATCGACCCGAACCACTGCCATTCCAAAAGGCGCTGGCAAATTTGCCAAGGTAATCAGCGTGACTTGCGCACCGCGGTCTCGGGCGGCTTCGGCCACGGCATAGCCCATTTTGCCGCTGGAATGGTTGCTCACAAACCGCACCGGATCGATGGCCTCACGGGTTCCGCCGGCGGTGACCACCACCGTCCGCCCGGCCAGATCGCCTTGTCGCGCCAAAATCATTTGAGCGGCCGCGACAATCTCATCCGGCTCAACCAACCGTCCCTCGCCCATCGCTCCCGAGGCTAATCGACCGGCCGCCGGCCCGATAAACTCTATGCCCCAGCCTTTCAGCGTCGCTACATTTCGCTGCGTGGCCGGATGTCGCCACATATCGGTTTCCATAGCCGGGGCCATCAATTTGGGGGCCGGGGTAGCTAGGGCAATGGCGCTAAGTAGGTTATCGGCCAGCCCATTCGCCACCTTGCCGATGGTGTTAGCCGTGGCCGGCGCAATCAATAGTAAATCCGCCGAGTCGGCCAGGACAATGTGCGGAATGTTTTCGCCGCCGGGAATGTGGAACATATCAGTGTAAATGGGGCGATGGGTTAACGCTTGAAAGGTAAGCTGGCTGATAAATTTCTGGGCCGCCTCGGTCATAACCACATCGACCAGTGCGCCGGCTTGCACCAAGCGGCTGCACACGGTCGCTGCTTTGTAAGCCGCAATGCCGCCGGTAACACCTAAAACAATCCGCTTCCCGCCAAAAATCCCCTGATGACTCACTGATTCATCTCCCAAATCAACCGTAAGCCCTCCAGGGTCAACCACGGATTTACAACTTCAATTACGTCAGTTTCTTGAGCAATAGTTTGGGCCAACCCTCCCGTACCGATCACGCGCATGTGATCGCCGAGTTCGGCCTTAAAGCGGGCGACCATACCTTCGACCAGACCCACATAGCCAAAGATCATGCCACTTTGGATGGCGTTGACCGTATTTGAGCCAATCGCTCGGGGTGGGCGCACCAGATCGACTCGTGGTAGCTTGGAGGTGCGGCTAAAAAGCGCCTCGGCGGCGATGCCTACGCCGGGCGCAATGGCTCCGCCCAAATATTCACCTTTTTCGGAAATGGCGTCGAAGGTAGTGGCCGTCCCAAAATCGACAATACAGGCCGGCCCGCCATACATATTAAAGGTGGCAGCCGCGTCAACAATGCGGTCGGCGCCCACGTCACGTGGGCTGTCATAGCGAATTTGGACACCGGTTTTGACCCCGGCCCCCACAACCAGCGGTTTCTGTCTGATGTATCGTTCGATCATTTCATCAAAAACCGGGGTAAGCGGCGGCACCACACTGGCGATGGCCACACCCCTGATCTGCCGGAAATCCAGCCCTTCATGACGCATCAAACCCAAAATGATAATACCATACTCATCCGCCAGACGACCATGATCGGTTTTGATGCGCCAGTGGTATTTTAGGGTTTGTTGTTTGTCATACAATCCAAAGGTAATATTGGTATTGCCGATATCAATGGTGAATAACATAGGTTAACCCGCCCCTAAGATTTTTTTAGATTCTAGCACCGAATTTGATCTACCGTCAATAATTCGAACTACGGTTCGTACTCGAAACCGTTGAAAATGTGCTGTCTCATAAACTCATATTTATTGAGATTATAATACTTCAAAATTTCAGGGGCGCGAACGTAGGCCATGTAAGTTTCAGCAAAATCCTCATATTTGTTGGTTTGGGCATAGGTTGAAACAAACCCCATACCTGTCTCTCGGTAGGTCTTGAGACTGTCCTGATACAACGCCGACCACTCGACATCGAGAGCAAAATTATCCCGGCGAATGTTGTAATGAACATTGTGGCCTACCTCATGCACCAAGGTATCGAGTAGATCGTCAACCCCTCGTAGACTGGCTGTGTTGGCATAGACATAAATCTCACGATAGACGGGAATAAAGGTGCCGCTAATTGCTGTGCCATGTGCGGCAGCTTGTTGCGGAATGTAACGGATTTCACGGCAATTTTCAAGATGATCAAGCGGAATGGTTCGACGTAAATAATCTTGGACTTGTTCATTAGTAATGAGGCCGCTGGCTTCAAAATTATTGATGTCGTCTTCACAGTTGGCTCGAGTTGGGGTAGGCGTCGGCGGGACGGTGACGGTCACCACCCGAGTGCCGGTCGCGGTTGGTTCGGGCGTGGCGGTGGGCGGTAGGGAGGTGGTGGTGGGTTGAGGTGTGGCTGTAGGTGTCAGCGGCGCTTCGGCCAGAGCGGCCGGCGCTTGCCGGGCGATAATCTCCGGCTCGGTGTCAGGCAGGGCTGTCGAACCTAAAAAAAGATAGGCAATCGCGCAACCCAGTCCTGCTAAAATGGTGATCGCCACTAGGGATAGAGCGGCAATAACAATCTTTTGGGGATTTGTCATCTAATTGTCCCGGTATTTTGATATGATCGGTTCACTGTTTGACTTTGATTATAAACGATAGCGGCTAACAATAACAACCTTGGTTCTTAGGACCGCCTCGAAATTGGCGTTGGCCAAGGTGCGGGTGATAGATGGGAATCCGTCACCATCGCCACGGTTTGGGAACGGCAAGTATACCCGAATTCAATTCTCATTTTCATAAGATAAGAGGACGTGAGGTCGGAATAATTGAGGATTTCTAAAGAGGGCGAGACGGCTACCGGATAAGTCCCAATATTTCTCGGGCGTCCGCGGGCGTGGCTACCTCGCGCTGAAGGTGCTTGACCAAGTTAACGGCCTGAGCCACCATTTCGGCGTTGCTTTGGGCCAAAACGCCTGGGCTAAGATAGAGATTATCTTCAACCCCTACCCGGATGTTGCCGCCTAAAAGAATGCCCAAAGCAATCATGGGTAACTGCTGCTTCCCCACGCCCAGCACTGACCAACGCGCTTGAGAGGGAAGCTTGCTCTTCATAAATAGCAAATTTTCCGGCATCGCGGCGATACCCCATTTGATGCCCATGCACAACTGGAACCAGGGCGGCTCATCGATCAACCCTTTTTTAATCAGGTCTAATGCCTGGTCGATATGGCCAACCTCAAAAACCTCGATTTCAGGCTTGACTCCGGCGGCTTGCATCTGCCTAGCGGCCGTTTCGGCCCAATTGGGCGAATTCAGAAAGACCCTGTCTCGAAAGTTAACCGAACCCACATCCAGCGAGCAGATTTCGGGCCGCAGGCTAACCGGCTCAAGCCGCTGCTCGATGATCTCGGCTTCGCTGCCGCTCAAATGCAGCCCGCTGGTGGTTAAATTGACCACCATGTCAGATTCGGCTCGAATGCGCTCTAACACCTCCCGGAATAGATCCAATCTAAACTCCGGCGCGCCTGTTTGGGGATCGCGCACGTGGATGTGAGCGATGGCGGCTCCAGCGCGCCAGCAGTCAATAGCCGCCTGGGCAATTTCCTCAGGCGAATAGGGTACAGCCGGACTCATCTCTTTGGTCGGCGCCGACCCGGTCACTGCGGCGGTGATGATAACTTTATCCATAAACCCCTTAGCCTTTCTTCATCATAATAAAAAGCAGACCAGGTCGATGATATGAACCTGGTCTACTTGTGGTCGAACTATCTAAGCGGGATTAAAGCGGCCAATCGCGCAACATGCGTTCCGTCTCTTCAGAATGGCCCGATTCATCACGCACCATATCTTCAAGCTGAACCACCAAGCCTTTATCGCCGAATTCTTCAGCTTCTTGGGCGCGTTTACTGTAATTTTTAGCTGCTCGTAGTTCAGCCGTCAACACGGCGGTCAGCATCTCCCGGTTGGTCGCTGCCTCCGGCACCGGCTCAGGTGTGGTGATCGGTTCGCCCCCCAGCGCCACAATTTTGTTAGCCAAAAACTGGGCATGCATTTGTTCGTCCGCTACTTCGGCTAGAAAAAACTGGGCTAACTGCGGCCGAAACGGGCCGGTAGCCTTAGCCGCGTAGGTGATATACTGAATAATGGCGCTCAGTTCACCGGCTAGATCTTCGTTGAGATGATCAATGAGCGTTTGTTTGTCCA
>ERZ795053.5314-NODE-5314-length-13343-cov-11.033113_pt1 | contig 13343 bp, 14 predicted proteins | sample MGYA00375137_ERZ795053 | MGnify/ENA primary metagenome ERZ795053 (study PRJEB30182, sample SAMN05720284) | activated sludge metagenome | isolation source: Anaerobic digester | place: Hong Kong | collected 2014-12-17 ... | reverse complement strand
CCGCACGATTCCGGCTCCGTGCGCACCATCGAGGTCCAGAAACCCGCCCTCGCCCTCAACCAGCGCCATGCCGACCAGAACCGCGGCTGGTTCCGCGCCAAGGGCCTCACCGTCTTCAACCTGCTGTCCTCCCCCGGCTCCGGCAAAACCACCCTGCTCGAACGCACCCTGCGCGAACTTCCCCGCGCCGCCGCCATCGTCGGCGACCTGCAGACCGACAACGACGCCGCCCGCCTGCGCGCCGCCGGCGCCCAGGCCGTCCAGATCACCACCGGCGCCACCTGCCACCTCGACGCCCACATGGTCCTGCACGCCCTCGACCAGCTCGACGCCGACGGCCTCCGCTACCTCTTCATTGAAAACGTCGGCAACCTCGTCTGCCCCGCCTCCTACGACCTCGGCGAAGACCGCCGCGTCGTCCTGCTGTCCGTCACCGAAGGCGAAGACAAGCCCCTCAAGTACCCCGTCATGTTCCTGCGCGCCGACCTCGTGCTCGTCACCAAAACCGATCTCGCCGGCGCCGTCGGCTTCGACCGCGACACCGCTCTCGCCAACATCCGCCAGACCGCACCCCGCGCCGACATCCTCGAACTCTCCGCCAAAACCGGCGACGGCTTCCCCGCCTGGCTCGACTGGCTCCAGGCCTGAACCTCCCCTAAAAATCCGGATTTTCCACGCTATGGAAAAAATTCCGGCCCGTTTTCCACGCTATGGAAAATTGTTGGGCCATTTTTCCACGCTATGGAAAACTTTCTTCCACACCGTGGAAAATCCGGACATTTCCGATCCGCCCCCGCCCGGATTGTGTTGAGGACAACGGCAGAGACCGGCCCCCGGCGGATCACACCATCAGCATGCAGTCGCCGTAGCTGTAGAAGCGATAGCGCTCGCGGATGGCTTCGCGATAGGCCTCCAGCACGAACTCGCGCCCGGCGAAGGCGCTGATCATCATGATCAGCGTGGACTTCGGCAGGTGGAAATTGGTCACCATGGCGTCCACCATCCGGAACGCATAGGGCGGGTGAATGAACAGATCCGTGCGCCCCTGCCCCGCGCCGAACCCCTCCGGCCGGACGGCCGCGCTCTCCAGCGTGCGCACGCTCGTGGTGCCCACCGCCACCACGCGCCCGCCGGCGGCCTTCGCCCCGGCGATGCGCCGGGCGGTCTCCTCCGGCACCTCCCAGCGCTCGAAATCCATCCGGTGGTCCCGGACGTTCTCCACGGACACCGGCCGAAACGTGCCGATGCCGACATGCAGCGTGACGGTCGCATGGCCGATGCCGCGGGCCGCCAGCCGCTCCAGCACGTCCGGCGTGAAATGCAAACCCGCCGTCGGCGCGGCCACCGCGCCGGGCTCGCGCGCGAATACCGTCTGGTAGCGGTGCTTGTCAGCCAACCGGCGCTCCTCGGACACGTTTTTCCGCTGGATGTACGGCGGCAGCGGCGTCTGCCCGATGCGCTCGAGCACCTCCAGCCACGGCAGCGCCGACTCCACCCGGATCTTCACCCGCCCCAGTTCGCCGTCCTCCAGCACCGTGACCACGGCGAGGTCTTCGTCAAGGATGACCTGCTCGCCCGGCTTGGGCCGCCGGCGGCAGCGCATCAGCGCGTCCCACTGCCCGGGAGCGGTTTCCTCCAGCAGCAGGAATTCCACCTTGCCCCCCGTGCCTGCCTTCGCCTTGCGCCCGAACAGGCGCGCCGGAATCACGCGCGTGTCGTTCACCACCAGCAGGTCGGGGGCATGCAGATAATCGGGCAGGTCGGTGAAGCGCCGATGCTCGATCGTGCGCGCCGCCCGGTCGAGCACCATCATGCGCGCCCCGTCGCGGCGCTCGGCCGGCTCCTGCGCAATCAGCTCCGGCGGCAGCTCGTAGTCGAAATCGGCGACCTTCATCGGCTCAGAAACAGGCGGCGGCGCACCGTCAGCCCCGCCACGGCCAGCACAAAGACCGCCAGGGCGACCCATCCCGCCACCGCCCAGCCCCCCCCGCCGCCTTCTTCCGCCCCGGCGGCGGGCTCTGTTTCCGCTCCCTCGCCGGCACCGGCGTCCGGCTTGGCCATTGCCTCCGGCACCGGCGCGGGCGCCGGCTTCGCCGCCGATACCGCGGACTTCTGAACGGCCTCCGGCAGCCAGCGGTTGATCAGCTCCACCGTTTTGGCGTCGCGCGTGCTGCGGTTGACGCTGCCCATCACCACCGCAATGACGCGGCGGTCGTCGCGCTCCGCCGTCGCGGCGATGCAATAGCCGCTGGCGCGGATCCAGCCGGTCTTGAGGCCGTCGCAGCCCGGCACCGTCCCCAGCAGCCGGTTGTGCGTCTCCATCAGAATCGGCTCGAACGGCGGCTGGGCATCGGCACGGAATTCCCGCTTCTGCACGGAGGTATAGCGCAGGGTGTCCGGATGGGCATCCAGCAGCGCCTTGCACAGCCGGGCGAAATCGCGCGGCGTGGTCATGTCGGGACGCTGGGTCTTGTCGGCCGGCGGCAGGCCGTGCGGCGACTGGAACCGCGTGATCGGCGACAACCCCAGTTCCGCGGCCTTGTCGTTCATCATCGTCACGAATCCGTCGCGGCTGCCGCCGACGTATATGGCCAGGGCCATCGCCGCGTCATTGGCGGACTGGACCATCAGGGCGTAGAGCAGTTCCTCGACCGGAAAACTCTCGCGCGGATCCAGCCAGACCTGCGAGCCGCCCATGCGCATGGCCTCCTTGGTTACCGGCACGATGTCGGTCAGCCGCAGGTGCCCGGCCTCGATGCGGTCCAGCACCACGAACAGCGTCATCAGCTTGAGCATGCTGGCCGGATAGCCCGGACGGTCCGCGCCGTCTTCGAAGAGCACGCGGCCGTCGCTGGCATCGATCACGATGGCGCCGTTGTACGGGTCGCGCGCCACCGCCTGCCCGAAAACCGACGGAATGGCCAGAAGCAGAACCAAAAGGGAAAGCAGGGATTTTTTCATGGGGCACTTGTAGCGGGACCTCCCCCGGAAATCAAACCGGAATCGCGCCCCGTCCCGATGCCCCCGCCCTGTTCCCCGTCCGTTTCCTGCGGGGTGCTTCTCCCCGGGCGGTCCGCCACACGCCAAAAGGGCGCCGCGGAAGCGGCGCCCTTCAGTCTCATCCGGACCGGCGGTTACTTCGCCAGGGCCTTGACGAGAGCGGCGGCCTTGTCGGTCTGCTCCCAGGTGAAGAACTTGAAGTTCTTGTCGCCCTTCTTGCGGCCGAAATGGCCGTACTGGTTGGTCATCGAATAAATCGGCCGCAGCAGGTCGAGCTGCTTGATGATTTCGGCGGGCTTCAGGCCGAACACCTGGCGGACGGCCTTGGCGATCTTGTCGTCGGCCACCGTGCCGGTGCCGAAGGTGTCCACGTGGACGGAAACCGGCTCGGGATAGCCGATGGCATACGCCAGCTGGACTTCGCAGCGACGGGCCAGCTTGGCCGCCACGATGTTCTTGGCGACGTAGCGGGCCATGTAGGCCGCGCTGCGGTCCACCTTGGAGGGATCCTTGCCGGAGAACGCGCCGCCGCCGTGGCGGCCCATGCCGCCGTAGCTGTCCACGATGATCTTGCGCCCGGTCAGGCCGCAGTCGCCCTGCGGGCCGCCCGTCACGAAGCGCCCTGTCGGGTTGACGTGATACGTGGTCCGTTTGTCCAGCAGCTTCGCCGGCACGGAGGTCTTGATCACCTTCTCGATGATCTCCTTGCGGATCTGCTTGTTCGACACATGGGGCGCATGCTGGGTGGACACCACCACCGTGTCCACGCGGACGGGACGGCCGCTGGCATCGTATTCCACGGACACCTGGCTCTTGGAATCGGGGCGCACCCACGGCATCTTGCCGGCCTTGCGCAGATCCGTCAGCTTGCGCATGATCCGGTGCGCCAGCACGATCGGCATCGGCATCAGTTCGGGCGTCTCGTCGCAGGCGTACCCGAACATCATGCCCTGGTCGCCGGCGCCCTGCTCGGCCGTGGCCTTGCCCGACGCCTTCTGCGCGTTCACGCCCTGCGCAATGTCCGGCGACTGGTTTTCAATCGCCACCAGCACCGCGCAGATGTTGGCATTGAAGCCGGCTTCCTGGTGGTTGTAGCCGATCTCGCAGACCGCCTTGCGGGCGACTTCGGCATAGTTGACGATGGCCTTGGTGGTGATTTCGCCGGCCACGACCAGCATGCCGGTCTTGGCCAGGGTTTCACACGCCACCCGGCTTTTCGGGTCCCGGGCCAGGCACGCGTCGAGAATCGCATCCGACACGGCGTCGCAGACCTTGTCGGGATGGCCTTCGGAAACGGATTCGGAGGTGAACACAGTATTTTTGGACATGGAAGGAGCTCCTTTGGGTTTTCCAACAGATGAACCGGAATCTACCCGATTATTCCGCCAGTTCAAGCAATTCCGGCGCATGGCGCCGCAGAAAACCGCGGCAGCGTTCCAGCACCTCGGCCCCGCTGGAGAGCCCGCGGGCCGCGTCGGCCAGCTCCCGGGCGTCGTCCATGCGAATGCGGCGGATGACATCCTTGACCACCGGCACGGCCCCCGGGCTGACACTGAGTTCGGTCACCCCCAGCCCGAGCAGCAGCGGCACCAGCAGGGGCTGGGCCGCCATTTCGCCGCACACGCCCGTCCAGATGCCGTGGCGGCGCCCGGCCTCCACCGTCTGCGCAATCAGCTGCAGCACGGCCGGATGCGTCGGCTCGTACAAATGCGCCACCCGCTCGTTCACCCGGTCCACCGCCAGCGTGTACTGCACCAGATCGTTGGTCCCGATGCTGAAGAATTTCACCTTCGGCGCAATGGCCTCGGCGGTCAGCGCCGCCGACGGGATTTCGATCATCACCCCGATCTCAATGCCGCGGTTGAACGGCTGGCCGGCTTCGTCCAGTTCGTCCATGCACTCTTGCACAATGGCGTTGGCCTGGTCCACTTCGCGGGCGCTGCTGATCATCGGATACATGACGCGCAGACCGGGATTCAGCGCCGATGCGCGCAGAATGGCGCGGAGCTGGGCCTTGAAGAAGGCCGGGCGCGCCAGGCTCAGCCGGATGGCCCGCCAGCCCAGGAACGGATTGGCCTCCACCGTCCGCCGGTCCCCGGCCGGCAGCTTGTCCCCGCCGAGATCCAGCGTGCGGATAATCGCCGCGTCGGGCAGGATCCCGCGCGCCACCTCCGCGTAGGCCGCGACCTGCTCTTCCTCGCTCGGATTGCCTTCGTTGGCCAGGTACAGATACTCGCTGCGGAACAGGCCGATGCCCCGGGCGCCGCGCGCCCGGACCGCCTTGACGTCCGCCGGCATTTCGATGTTCGCCGCCAGGTCGATCGCCGTGCCGTCCAGCGTCTCCGCGGGTTCGTCCCGGAGCGTCTCCAGCCGCTTCTGGATCACGGCGCGGCTGCGCGCCAGACGGGTGTATTCCTCCTCCCGGGCGGCCGTCGGATGAAGCACCAGCCGGCCGCGGACACCGTCGAGAATCGCGCGGTCGCCGTCCTGAAGCTGCGAACAGACATCGTGCAGCCCGACCACGGCCGGCAGGTCCATCGCCCGCGCCATGATCGCCGCATGCGAGGTCGGGCTGCCCAGTTCCATCGCCAGACCCAGGATCTTGCGGCGATCGAGCGCCGCCATCTCGGAGGGCGGAATGTCATGGGCCACCACGATCCGCGGCGATTCGATTCCCGCCAGCCAGTCGCTGCCGCCGCCCATCAGGTTGCGCAGAATGCGGCGGGTCACGTCGCGAATGTCCGTCGCGCGCTCCCGCAGATAATCGTCCTCCATCTGCAGCAGCGTCTGCGCATACCGCTCGGACACCTCCATCAGCACTTTTTCGATGTTCCGGCGCTTCTCCCGCACTTCGCGGTACACGTCGTCCACAAAGCTCGGATCATCCACCACCTGCAGGTGCGCCTCGAAAATGCCGGCGCTTTCCCCGCCCATCGCTTCCCCCACCCGTTCCTGGATGTCGTGAAGCTGCCGGCGGGTCTCGATCAGGGCCGCTTCCAGCCGGACCATTTCGCGCGACACATCCTCCGGCGGAATCGCGTATTCCGGCAGCGGATCGTCGCCGCCCTGGAGAACCAGGACCGGCCCCGCCACCACCCCCGGCGAGACCCCGATTCCCTTGAATTCGAGATCCCGCTTCTCCGGCATGCGCTCAGTCCTCGAAGAATTTCTGTTCAAACAGCTCGGCCAGGGCCTGCAAGGCGTCCGCCGCATCCGCGCCGCTGGCCAGAATCCGCAGCTTGGAGCCATGATGGCCTTCCAGCGTCAGCAGCCCCATGATGCTCTTGGCATTCACCTTCACCCCGTTTTTCTCCAGCAGGATTTCGCAGGCGAAGCGGGAGGCCGTCTTGACGAGCAGCGCGGCCGGGCGCGCATGAATGCCGTAGCGGTTCTGCACGACGACATCGCGGCTCAGGGGCTCCGGGGACTTGGCGGCGGATTCAGGGTCGGGACTCACGATGAGGTTTCCTTCCGGGACAGCACCATCTTGAGGCGCTCGTCCAGTTCGCGGGCCGCATCGTGGCCCATCTGCTTCAGGCGCGCGTTCAGGGCCGCCACCTCCACCACGTTGGTCAGATCGCGCCCCGCCGCCACCGGCACCGTCACCAGCGGAATCTCGACGCCCAGCACGTTCCGGGTCGCCGTGTCCAGCCCCGTGCGGTCAATGTCGTCCTCTTCGGCCGTGGGCTTGCGCATGCGGATGATCAGGTCCAGCCGCATGGCCCCGCGAATGGACGACACGCCGAAGAGCCGCGGCACGTGGATGATTCCCAGCCCGCGGATTTCCATGTGCTCCCGGGTGATTTCCACGGCCGAGGCCTGGATCGTCCCCGTGCTGTCGCGGGTCAGGATCGTGGTGTCGTCCGCCACCAGGCTGTGCCCGCGCTTGATCAGCGCCAGGGCGATTTCGCTCTTGCCGATGCCCGGCTCCCCCTCCAGCAGCACCCCCATGCCGTTGATTTCAATCATGGTGCCGGCCACCCGGATGCGCGGGCTGGACAGGTTCTGCAGCAGCACCGTGCCCGCATTCATGAAGTGCCCCGTCACCAGGCGCGTGCGCATGACCGGAATGCCCAGTTCCCCGGCCGTCTTGCGGACATACACCGGCATGTGGCGGCCGCGCGACAGCACGACCGCCGGCACATGTCGCAGAATCCGGTAGCGCTGCTGGCGTTCGTCCGGGCGCAGGCTGCCCATGTAGGTCATCTCCGCCAGCCCGAGGACCTGGATGCGACGGTAGGCGAAATAACGCAGAAAGCCCGCCAGCGCGAGTCCCGGGCGGTTCAGCGCCACCTCGGTGATCTCGCGCCCGACGGCCTGGTCCGCGTTCGCCTCCCAGTCCAGCTCCAGCGATTCGCGGCCCGCCTCGTAAAAGTCGGCAACCGTGATCCGCGGGGTTTCGGCGATTCTCCACATGGGCGCTGTCCTTCCCGGTCCGCCGCCCCCCCCTAGACGCCGGGCTCCTCTTCCGCTTCCGCCAGGCGCTGGCGTTCGTGGTGGCGCTCGATCATCTTCTCGCGCGCCTTGCGCAGCTGCTTGTCCAGCTTGTCCGCCGCCGCGTCAATCGCCGCGTACAGGTCGTCCGTCGTCTCCTGCGCCACCTCGCGCAGCTTGTCGCGCCCCTGCACAATGAGTTCCGCCGTGAAGCGGTACTTCTCGTGCGCCAGAATCACGTGGACGCTCTCCACGCGCGGGTAATCCGCCAGCATCGGCTGCAGCCGGCCGTCCACATGCTCTTTCATTCCCTCGCTCACCGTTACATTCCGTCCTGTGATCTGAATGTCCATTACGGCTCCCTTTCTGTTGATGTGGTTGGTTTGATGAAAAGCGTTCCGCTCACATGCTGAACTCCCGGCCGAGGTACTTCTCGCGCGCCTGGGGATCGTTCACCAGGAAGTCGCGCGTGCCCTCGGTCAGCACTTCGCCCGAATAAATCACATAGGCGCGGTCCACCACCGACAGGGTCTCGCGCACGTTGTGGTCGGTGATCAGGATCCCCAGCCCCCGCTGCTTCAGGTCGCGGATGATCTGCTGCACGTCGTACACCGCCAGCGGATCCACCCCGCTGAACGGCTCGTCCAGCAGGATCAGCGACGGATCCGTCACCAGCGCGCGCGTGATTTCCAGCCGGCGGCGCTCTCCGCCGCTGAGCGTGTAGGCCTTCTGCCGGGCCAGATAGCCGATCTTGAGCTCCTCGAGCAGATACTCCAGCCGCCGCCGCCGCTCCCGCACCCCCAGCGGCAGCGTTTCCAGGATGGACATCACGTTCTCTTCCACCGTCAGATTGCGGAAGATGCTCGGCTCCTGCGCCAGATAGCCCAGCCCCATCCGCGCCCGGCGGTACATCGGCAGCCGCGTCACGTCCCGCCCCTTGAAAAACACCCGCCCCTTGGTCGGCGGGATCAGGCCCGTGATCATGTAGAAACTGGTGGTCTTCCCCGCCCCGTTGGGCCCCAGCAACCCCACAATCTCCCCTTCCCGCACGTTCATGGCCACGCCGTTCACCACGCGCCGCTTGCGGTACTCCTTCACGAGTCCCCGGGTTTCGACCAGCATGTCGGTTCCAACGGCTTCGGCCACTCTCACTACCTCTTCACGTTTCTACGATAACCCGTCCGCCCGGCGCCGGCAAGCGGTTATTCCGCCCCCGCGGGCCGGAACAAGGCATCCGCGTCCGAACCGAAATCCTCGGAATACACCACCAGTCGCGCGCGCGGCTTGCATTCCACCCGCTGCTGGTCGCGCCAGAACGTGATGACCTCCCCCTCGAGAATGTTGCGCCCCTGCATGACCTGCGGCGGCCCCCCCGCCAGCACGATGCGGCCCGACGCCACGTCGTAGGTCGCCACGTCCGCCCGCGCCTTCTTGTCCCCCTGCGTCAGCAGCACCTTGCCCTCCGCCTTGATGGTCTGCGCCCCGCCATCCTCGGTGAAAATCACCGTCAGCCGGTTCGCGCTCAACTGCAGCCGCGGATCGTTCACCAGCACGTTGTTTTCGAACAGCGCGAACTTCTGCAGATAGTCGAATGTCAGCTTGTCGGCGGTGATCACCGTGGCATCGGGCGACGCCTCCAGCGCCCGCCCGTCGTCGTCCAGCGCCGCCGCCGCCCGCTGCGCCGCCGCCGCCGCCATCAGCCCCGCCAGGATCATCCGGCATCCAAATCGTTTCATGGTTCTTCCTCGGGTTCCGGGGCCGCCGGCTCCGCCCCGGCCTCCGGCCGGGGCGCCAGCAGGCCCGATTCAATCTGCGAATCCATCGTCAGTTTGGCGTTCTTGAAAATCTGAAACTGCTTGTTTTCGCCGTTCCAGGCGAATCCGTCGCCGGTCAGCACGGCCTGTTCCGCGACGATGCGGATATGCTCCTTGGACGCCGCCCGCTGGCGCTCCCGGTCGAAGGCGCACTCCGGCGACTGCACCCGGGCCGTCACCTGCCCTTCGCGGAAAAATTCAATCTGCAGCCCCGTCAGCCGGATGATGCCCTCCGGCAGAAACGTGGCGGTCTCGCCCCGCAGCTCCTGGACCAGGCGCCCCTGCTCGTCGTATTCCGGCAGGCGGAAGCCCTTGACGGTCGAGCCTTCGATCTGCTGCGCCCGGGCCCCCGCCGCCAGCCCCAGCCCGGCCAGCGCGCCGGCCAGCGCCCTACGCCAGTTCATCCATCCTCCGGCACTGCCGCCACAGCGGCCCGATCGCCGCCAGCGGCAGCGCGTTGTCCTTGTCCGATTTCGCCTCCGGCGGATTCCGGTGGGTCTCCCAGAACAGCCCGTCGCAGCCCGCCGCCGCCGCCGCCCGCGACAGATACGGCGCCCAGCGGCCCTCGCCGCCCGTCCCGTCCTCCCGCCCCCCGGGCAGCTGCACGCTGTGCGTGGCGTCGAATATCACCGGATACCCGAACTGCCGCATGATCAGCAGGCTGCGGAAATCCGCCACCAGGTTGTTGTAGCCGAAACTCGCCCCCCGTTCCGTCAGCAGGATCTTCCGGTTGCCCGTGCTCTCCACCTTGGCGATCACGTGGCGCATGTCCCACGGCGCCAGGAACTGCCCCTTCTTGAGATTCACCACCCGGCCGCTCTCGCCCAGCGCCACCGCCAGATCCGTCTGCCGGCACAGAAACGCCGGCAGCTGCAGGATATCCGCCACCTCCGCCGCCGGCTTCACCTCCGCCGCCTGGTGCACATCCACCAGGATCGGCATCCCGAACCGCGCCTTGATCTCCGCCAGGATCTCGAGCCCCTTCGCCAGCCCCGGGCCGCGGAACGCCTTCACGCTCGTCCGGTTCGCCTTGTCATACGACGCCTTGAAGACCAAGGGAATCCGCTCCTTCTTCGCCAGCGCCGACAGCCGGGCCGCCAGGTCCAGCGCCATCTCGCGGCTTTCGATCACGCACGGCCCCGCGATCAGCGCCAGCGGCGCGCCGCCGCCGAAACGCACGCCGCCCGCCCGGACCGCCCGGACCTTCGGCTTGGAAAACAGATTCTTGGCCATGACCGGTTTCGTCCTCTTCACTTCCGGGCCAGATGCCCCTGCACATACTCGCGGATGCCGTCTTCCAGCTTCGTGAACGGCCGGTCGTACCCCGCCGCCCGCAGCTTGCCCATCTCCGCCTGCGTGAAATACTGGTACTTGTCCCGCAGCGTGTCCGGCATCTCGATGTACTCGATCTCCGGCTCCCGGCCCATCGCGGAAAACACCGCCTTCGCCAGATCGTTCCACGAACGCGCCTGCCCCGTGCCGCAGTTGTACAGCCCCGACGCCTTTTCGTTCTCCCCGCAGAACAGCGTCACGTCCACCGCATCCTTCACATACACGAAATCCCGCACCTGCTCGCCGTCCGCAACTTCCGGCCGGTACGACTTGAACAACCGCACCTTCCCCGTCTCCCGGATCTGCCCGTGCGCCTTGTGGATCACCGACCGCATGTCGCCCTTGTGATCCTCCCCCGGCCCGTACACGTTGAAATACTTCAGCCCCGCAATCCGCCCCAGCACCCCGCTCCGCAGCGCCCACAGGTCGAACAGCTGCTTGCTCATCCCGTACATGTTCAGCGGCGCCAGCCCCGGCGTTGCCGCATCGTCGTCGGAATACCCCTGCGACCCGTCGCCGTAGGTCGCCGCGCTCGAGGCATAGACAAACCGCGCCCCCCGCTCCAGGCACCATTCGCACAACTCCCGCGTGTAGCGGGTGTTGTTGTCCAGCAGGTAGTCGGCATCCGTCTCCGTCGTGGCGCTGCACGCCCCCAGGTGATACACCGCCTTCACCGGCGGCAGACCGTCGGCCGCCACCGCCCCGCGCAGGCGCTCGATCGGCCAGATGTCCTCGAACACCAGTCCCTGCAGGTTCTTCCAGCGTTCATCCGTCCCCAGGTCGTCCACCAGCAGCAAACGCTCCTCGCCGCGGCGGTTCAGCTCCGCCGCCACGTTGCGCCCGATGAATCCGGCTGCGCCGGTCACCACGATCCATGACGTCCTGTCCATTCCATGCGGCCTTTCTCGGGCGAACCCTACCACCCCCCTCCCGCCCGTTTCAACGCCAATGTTCCGCCAATGTTCCGCTTCTTCTGGTTGTCTTTGCGGGCCGCGGTCCGTATCATCCCGTTCCCATGGTCCCCTTGGACAACATCCGCATCGTGCTCGTCAACCCCGTCTACGGCGGCAACGTCGGGTCGGCCTGCCGCGCCATGATGAACATGGGCCTCTCGCAGCTCGCCCTGGTGAATCCCCGCCCCGGCTTCGATTGGCAGGCCGCCGCCACCATGGCCTGCCACGCCGGCGACATCCTGGCCCGCCGCCGGGAATTCGCCACCGCCGCCGACGCCGTCGCCGACTGCGGACTCGTCGCCGGCACGTCCAACCGCGGCGGCCTCTACCGCGACCATGCCAAAACCCCCCGCGAATGGGCCCCCCGCCTCCTCGAAGCCGCCCTCGACGCCCCCGTCGCCATCCTGTTCGGCTCCGAAGACAACGGCCTTTCCCTCGACGACCTCGCCCTCTGCACCCAGTTCATCCGCATCCCCTCCTCCGACGCCTATAAATCCCTCAACCTCGCCATGTCCGTCATGGTCTGCGCCTACGAGCTGTTTGTCGCCTCCGGCACCTTCGAGCCCCCCCGGGAACGCTCCGCCGAATGCCCGTCGTCCATGCGCGAAGCCATGTTCGCCAAATGGCGCCGGGCCCTCCTCGACATCGGCTTCATGACCCCCGACACCGCCGACCACATGATGCTCGGCATCCGCCGCATCCTCTCCCGCGGAACCCTCACCGAAAAAGACGTGCAAATCCTCCTCGGCATGGCCGCCCAGACGCAGTGGGCCGCCGGCCACATCCCCCCCAAATCATGACCGGCGCCGTCCAGCATGTCCTGTCCGTCCTGGTCGTCGCCCTCAACGAGGAACGCCACCTGCCCGAACTCCGCGCCGCCCTCGGCCGGCTGCATCTGCCCGACGGCTGGCGGCTGGAAACCATCCTCGTGGACGGCGGCAGCCGCGACGCCACCGTCGAAGTCGCCCGCGCCGCCGGATTCGAGGAATGCCTCGTCCTGCCCGGCGCCTCCATTCCCGTCTGCCGCAACCGCGCCCTGCAGGCCGCCCGCGGACACATCCTCGCCTTCCTCGATGCCGACTGCCTCCCCGAGCCCGACTGGTTCCAGCAGGCCCTGCCCTGGCTGGAAAAACCGCTCCCCGTCCTGCTGGGCTATCCCGTCCGGCCCCCCGAATCCGGCAACTGGATCCAGCGGACCTGGCACGCCCACTGGCGCCACAAACACGCCGGCGGCGGCGGCGACGACCCCGCCCCGGTCACCGACGGCGCCTTCCGCCTGCTCACCACCCGCAACATGCTGCTCAACCGCGCCCTCCTCGGCGTCGTGCCGGCCTTCGACGAATCTCTCGTCACCGGCGAAGACACCGACTTCGCCTTCCGCGCCGCCCGCGCCGGCTGCGAAGTGGTCGCCCTGCCCGCCCTGCGCGTCACCCATCTCGGTGAACCCGCCACCCTCCGCCAGTACTTCCGCCAGCAGCTCTGGCACGCCAACCGCAAGGCCTACGGCACCATCCTCCGCAGCTCCGGCGGAGCGTCCGGCGCCAACGCCATCTTCTTTTCCCTCTTCTTCCTGGCCGCCCTCCTGCTCGCCGCCGCCGGCCTGGTGCTCGCCCCCCTCCTGTCCCCCTGGGCCCTCCTCCTGCTCGCCCCCCTCGTCCTCGTCACCGCCACCCCCGCCGCCCTCATCGCCGACCGCGCCAACTCCCCCGCCCTCTTCTTCCGCCTCGGCGTCCTCTACTTCCTCTACGGCCTCGCCCGCTCCATCGACCTCCTCGGCCTCTCCCCCCGCAAACACTCCTGGAAATCATGA
>ERZ795053.5312-NODE-5312-length-13349-cov-4.872273_pt1 | contig 13349 bp, 7 predicted proteins | sample MGYA00375137_ERZ795053 | MGnify/ENA primary metagenome ERZ795053 (study PRJEB30182, sample SAMN05720284) | activated sludge metagenome | isolation source: Anaerobic digester | place: Hong Kong | collected 2014-12-17 ... | reverse complement strand
TAACGGCTGGCCGGGCGGGGTCTGGTTCTTAATTACCTTGGCTTTTGCCGGGGGGTATGCCTATCTCTTCACCCGACCGGCCAATTACAAGCAGCCGCGCAACCTGGTGGCCTTCGGCGGGCTAACGGTGATTATTTTTATGCTTTACTCAAAAGGCTATAGCCCGCAATTTCTGGTTTACCTGCTACCCTTTATCATCTTACTTATGCCCACCGGACGCGGGTTGATCTATGCCTTGATTTTGACCGGGCTAAACGTGTTGGAGCAGCCGATTTATTTCGTAATGCTGCCCAACGACGGCTGGCTGCTTATCTTCGTGGTCGTAGCCCGTTTTCTCACCTTAGCCGCCTTGGGCTTGGAATTCGGGCTGATCATCTGGCCCATCGAGGCCCGTTCCCCCCGATTAGCTAGCCTGCACGCCCGCGCCCCCCTCGTTCTGGGCAGTCTGGCGGCATTGGCCTTGATCGTGCTCACCCCTCTGACCATTCGAGCCTACACCAACCACCAGCTCGATAACACCGATCTGGGTACGTTCACCGGTTTCATGGCCGATCGCGCTGCGGGCGAACGGGTTATTGTGAGTGATCAGGATACGTATCGTCAGGTTTACCCCTTCGTCGCCGATGTACTTGATCTGAAGTTGGCTTCCTTCGATCCCAACCTGACCGATCGAACCGTTGCCGCCGGACGAGCGGCCAAACCGACCGATCTGATGCAGGGGCTTGACCAGGTTTGGATCTTACCCACCGGCCCCAACCAGGAAGCGCTGCATAACGTCGCCGCCAATCGTGGCGAACTATTAGCCACCTACAACTTTGGCGATGTGGGTGATGTTTCGCTTTACACCTTCCGGCCCAATCCGGTGCCGCTCATCGCCCCGGCTCGATTCACCGGCGGAATTGAACTCCTGGATCACCACACGGATGTCACCGGCGATGCCGTCACGATAACCCTTTACTGGCGTGCGCTTGATCCGCAGACCCAACGATTAACCGTCTTTACGCAACTATTAGATGGCAATGGGGAGTTGGTGGCCGGACACGATGGCATCCCTCACGACGGGACAATGCCGGTGCCAGATTGGCCGGTAGGCGCCGTCCTGGCCGATACCCATCGTATCACCTTGCCGCCGGATTTGGCACCAGGTGACTATGCCTTAGTCGTCGGTCTGTACAATCGTTTCAATGAGCGGGTCAGCGCAATCGATCCCCAAGGAGCCGTTTACCCTGGTCGGGCGGTTCAGTTGGAAACGATTCAACTTCACTAATACTATTTAGTTTGCCGTAGTGGCTTTGGCGTGGTGAGTAACCAGTTTGGTTAGTTTCTGGTGGTCAGCAATATTCTCAAGAAAAGAAGCTCGCCACTCAAGATCGTTGATCTTTTCAGAGCGCCTCTGCAGCCAAGTGTGGCCGCGATCGAGCGCGTTGGTTGCTTTCTGAGGGTCGCCGACTTGGGAGAAGATGTGATGGGCGGAGAGATAAAGGTGGGCCGGATACTTTACGGGCCAGGCTTCGTTAGCCAGGGCAAGCTGGTTAAAAACAATCTCAATTTTTTGTTGGGCCTCGGGCAGTTTGCCCTCTTGCACCAAACAGCGAGCCAGGCCGGCTTCGGCGTCTAAGCTGCCGCGCTGATATTTGGTCTTTTTCTGAATTGCCCGCATCTGCTCAAAGGCGTTACAGGCTTTTTCATAATCTTGCAAGCCTTCCAGAGCCAGGCCAAATTCCAACCAGGTATCCACTTCCAGAACTTTGTTTTTCGAGTATTGCGCCAGTTCTAACGCTTGCCCAATATAATCACGAGCCGTGACATAATCGCTGCTCTGCAAAGCGTAGATCGCACCTAATGTTTGCAGATCGGCCGCTTCACCCTGACCATCTTCAATGATCCGATGCAGATTTCGGGCCGATTTAATGTTATCCAGGGCCAGGTCATACTGTCCCACCGCTTTATAAATGCGGGCCAGCCGGTTCAGGCATAGGGCTTCCCCCTGCGATTTACCAATCATCTGATTGAGGAGTAAGGCTTGTTTCTGGTACCACTCGGCGCGATCATAATCGCCTTTGATCAGCAGGACCTCGGCCAGATTGCTTAGATAAGTGGCCTGACCCTGCCGATCGCCCACCAATTGACTCATCGCCAGGGCCTGTTGGTAGTAGGTGCTGCACTCCGAGTAATTCCCCATAAGTTTTTGCACCGTACCTAAACTGTTGATAATTTCGGCCTCGTCCTGTTGGTTATTGGTCCGTTTGAGTTTATCAAGAATAATTCGCAGATGTTGGCGGGCCTGTTCGAAGTGGCCTTGGTGGATCGCCAACTGAGCCATTTGCAGCAAACTCTTGCTTTCAACCAGTAAGTTGCCCGACTGCTGCGCCGCAATAAGGCCGGCTTGCGCTTCACTGAGGGCCTCACTGAGATGGCTGGAAATCTGTTCGAAAGCCGAACGGCGGTTATGAATGAGCGCCTGTTTGGCCGGTTCTTTCAAGGCCTGGGCTAATTTTTGCAGCGCCACCAAATCCGCCAACTGCGCCGATCGGCGGCCGAGGTTGTTGTAAATCTGCTCCCGCGCCATCAAAATCTCAAAGGATCGGTACTGAACCGAACGCTCATCGCTCAAATCATCCATGACCTCCAGAGCGCGGCTGTACCAAAACAAAGCCGTTTGATTAGCGTAGATAATACTCGCGTGAGTGGCCGCCCGAATGCTGTGCGCTAACCCTCGCTCTAGCTCACCGGCCTGTAGAAAATGGTAGGCCAGTTGATTGGCAACCTCTTTCATATGAAGCTGACGCCGCTCCAAGGCCTCCCCCGCCTCCTGGTGAAGCATGCGCCGCTTCATCGAATTCAACTGCCGATAGATGGTCTCCTGGATTTGCGTGTGGCTAAAGCGTAGCCGCTGCTCGCCAATCCCTTCCTCCAACAGTTGTCGCTCTAAAGCGGTATCTAAACAACCCAGAGCATCCTCCACCGAAAGCGTACTCATTTCGGCCAAATTCCCGAAGGTGAATTCTTCGCCCAGAATGGCGGCCTGATTGAGCAGAGTTTGGGTTTCCCGGTTGAGCCGCGCAAAACGACGCCGGATCGCGTGATCAAGATTAAGCGATAGCTGCTCCGGGTCAATGGGTACAAAATTCCACCGGCCGGCCTGCCAGTTGATAAGCTCTTCATCAGCTAACCCTTGGGCAATCTGCTCGATAAACAGCGGGTTACCCAAAGATCGGTCATAAATTGTCGCACTAATATCCACCGGAACCGACTGCGACCAAATATTTTCCAACAGCGCGGTGGTCTCAGCCTGAGTCAGTGGCTCCAAAGAGAGTCGGGTACAATTAGCCTGACTGTCCAGCTTCGTAAAGGCATCGGCCAACGATTCACTGGTTTCAATACTATCGTTCTCATATATGCCAACCAGCATCAGCGACACGTGTTCGGCGCGATGGGCCAGATATTTGAGCAGTTTCAGGCTGGCCTGATCGATCCACTGTATCTCATCAAGAACCAATAACCACGGCCGCCGGGTGGTTGCCTCGGCAATCGAGTCGGTCAGGGTGGCCAAACTTGTTCGGGTTGTTGAGTCCTCAAAGGGGGGCAATGGGACATCGGGTACGATCTGGCCGGCCTCGGGAATAAGCTGGACAAGTTCGGTCCAGACCTGGCCGGTATGGCTTTCAATTTCCTCGGCCAGTGTGTTGTTAAAATAACTTTTCACTGCGCCAATGAAAGGATAGTAGGGGGGACTGCCCTCCAGCTTCTGGCACGTGCCCATTAGAACGGTGGTATCATCCAGACTGGCGACAAACTCGCGAATCAAGCGAGTTTTTCCCAAGCCGGCCCCACCGTTGAGCAGCACCACCTGCCCTTGCCCCTGCCGCGTCTTTGCCCATAATTCAAAAAGGATTTGCAGTTCTTTCTGGCGGCCAACCAAAGCAGGCCACTGTTCGTGGTTGTACTTTTGACGTTCTATTTCCCCACTGCCGTTCAAGGAGATACTGTTAAGAATCGAGCGAACCTGCCGGGCCGTACCGTACCGCTTATTGGGATCCTTTTCCAATAACCTCAAAATGAGATGATCCAGCATCAACGGAATTTTGGGGTTGATTTCACGCGGCGGCGCCGGTAGCTTGTTGAGCTGTTGTTCCAGCACCTCCTGATCGGAGCCTTTAAAGGGCGACTGGCCGGTGAGCATTTCATACAAGATCACCCCCAGTGCGTACAGATCCGTCCGGGCATCAATGGGATGCCCCAGCACTTGCTCCGGCGCCAAATAACGAGCGGTCACCAACGCCAACGGCACATTAATATTGACTAAGGGGCGACCGCTTTCCAGGCGGCCCAGCCCAAAATCACTAATCTTGATGCCGCCGTTGGCTAACAACACATTTTTCGGCTTTAAATCGCCATGAACCACATCAACAGCGTGAGCATATTCAAGGGCTTGGGCGATATTATCGACAATTGACAACACGGTTTCAAACGGCAGCGGCCGGCTGGGGTAATCGTCGATGAGATCGCGCAGCGTTCGCCCTTCGAGGTACTCCTCAGCCATAAAAGAGATGCCCCGATCGACATCGCAATCATATACATCGGCGATGTTGGGATGAATGAGTTCGATAATTTGCCGGGCCTGCCGCAGGAATTTTTCAATGGCTCCATCACTGAAAGAGGGTGAGAGGATTTTAATTGCTACCGGTACATTTTGCTCCATATCGGTCGCTTTGAAAACCGTCCCCAACCGACCTTCGCCAATTTTGTAATCTATCCGGTAACGATCTTTGAGCGTCTGGCCGGGCAAATTCAAGGTTTCACGCGAACGCAGCGCGTTGAGTGCGGCGTGAACGGATGGATAAATGGCGAAAAAATCCAAATAGCCGGCCAACTCAATGAGCTGCTGAACATTGGGCGACGGTTCGGCCAAGGCCATCGGAATGCCGTGCTGATCGTTGCGGAGTTTGACCAGCGCCCGTAAGCCGGCTACTTGCAGCATCTCGACCCCTGACATGTCGATGATTAAATAGGCAGGACGATCTTTATCGACCATATCAAAAAATTGGCCACGCAATTCAATGGCCACATGTTCATCAAAAATGCCGGTGGGTTTAAGAATGGCAGCCTTGCTACCAGGCACTTGTTGGACCTGGGTCTTTTTGACCGGCGTCAGATCAAAAACCTGGCCTTCCTGGGCAATGAGAACATTAACCGGGGGCGAGGAAGGATACTGATTCTCCTGAAACTTCAACGTATCGGCTAAGATTTTCTCCAAATCTTCATCGGAGTAAGTGGGGTCGTAATGGTAGAGTAGTAAGGTTTTTACATTAGACCGTTGGGCCATCTCTACCCCAAAAAACGAGGAACTGTGCCCCCAATCTTCTTTTTCATCAGACTCTTTTTGGGTAAATTGAGAGTCGAATATCAGCAGGTCGGCATCGGCAAAAAAATTGAGGTAGGGCCGCAAATCCGTCCCTTCCGGGTAAGACGCATCGCTGGCATAGACAAAGGCTTTCTCACCTTTCTCAAAGCGAAAACTGTACGAATCGCCGGGGTGGAAGTTGCGGATGTTACGAACGCGCACATCGTCAATTTCACACACCTCACCCGGTTTGATCCGGTTAAATTTTATGGTAGCCGCCATGTAATCAAGCGGAACCGGAAAGCTGATTTTTTCTTGCTGGCGTCTTAATGCCGTTTCGATATCATGGATGCTATAAATGTGGATTTGGTTGCCCGGGACAAAGGCGGGTCGAAAAAAGGGAAACCCCTGAATGTGGTCCCAGTGGGGATGACTAAAAAAAAGGTGAATGGTCCCCTGGCCCTTTCCCCAAGGGCCTTGCATCAGTTCCAAACCTAAGGAGCGAATACCCGAACCGGCGTCGATGATGAACAGCGTATCGTCTTCTCGTACTTCGATGCAGGGCGTATTACTGCCGGCGGTGCTGCCGGCTAAGGGCGACAGGTCGTTCAGATAATCTTCAACGACCTTACGCCGTTTGAGCTGACGCTTTTGCCTGGCCTCATCTGACTCAGTGCCGGCGCCGGCAAATTCCGATTGCGCTAAAATAGCTGAGAGAAGTTTCTCCCGTAACTGCTCTTGCTCTATTTCAGCCATACTAAGAAACGCCGCAATGATCTTCTCTCGAACAGTCTGCGGCGCTAGAGGAGCGGGAATCGATCCGCGCGCTCCCCAAATTTTCATCTTCATTCACATACTCCCGAAACTGACGCTGATAAGCAGTTCCTGACCTGCCCAATTATCCCCACCATTATAACGATTTTTCGACGGAAAAGCTATAGAACTTTTGGCAAGAAGTAAAATTTTAAAAATTCAGGCCCCATTCCATCACAACCCAATGGATTTAAGCGAATTATTATTAAAGTTAGGCCTCAGCATTGTAGATGGCTGAATCTTATGCTATACTCCTTGTGATGAGGGAGTAAGGAGGCTATGGAAAAAACAAGACCCCCCAAAATTACACTATCAGAAACCACCCGAAAAGTTGCAAAAGCCTTAGGTGAATCCGAGTCCACGCCGTTAAATACCATTGAGCGCCTAGTCAAAGTTGTTGGCGACGAACGCGTGCTGGAGTTGTTGGCGGAAACGGTCAAATTAGAAAATGACGGCGGCCTCAAAACAAACGACGGCGCCCGGCAACGAACTCGAGGTGGGGTGTTTTTTAAAGTTGCCAAAAATAAGCTATCTGCCCAGGAGCGTTGGCGGGTTTTTACCCCTAAAACCCCCAAGAAATCCAAGGAAGACAAAAACGTTAAACCAATTAATTGGGCCGAATTAAAACCGTTGCTCGGCCAACTATTAGCTGCCGTGAAAGGAGAGGCGGATACGGTGAAAATGACCTTAATCGGCAAACCTGGCCGAATTATCGAGAAAGAAAAAGTTGTTCTCACCAGTTTGCAAAGCGCAAAGTCTCCCAGTTTACCCAAGGGGCTGCCTCGCCCCCCGAGCGAACCGACCACCTATTTGGTGTTTATCGCCAAAAAGCAGTGGAGTAAAGTTAAAGAATCAATCGCAAACTTCCCGGAAGACAAACTCATCATCGAAGGATTTCCGGTTTATGATCGCCGTATTGGCCAGAATGGCGCGATGTGCGTTTACGCCCAAAACGTGACCACTAAGCTCATCCAACAGGCCAAGCGCGAGGCCAACCAAAGCCAGAACAACGAAGAAGAGTAATTCTGCCCCTTTTTCACTTAACCGGACTAACTACCAATAATCGACCCCAAACAGAAAGGTAAGAAATGAACTATCGACATTTGGGCACAGCCGGCCTACAAGTTAGTACTGTCGCGTTGGGTGGCTGGATCAATTATGGCGAAGGCAAAGTTGCCGACGACGAGGCTCGCCGGGTGGTGGAACGAGCCTACGAACTCGGCATCAACTTTTACGATCTGGCCGATATCTACGGTAACGGCGAAGCCGAAAAACAGATGGGGCAATTGCTCAAGTCATATCCCCGCCACACGTTGGTTATTTCGACCAAAGTGTTTTGGCCGATGAGCGACGACATCAACGATCGTGGGTTGTCGCGCAAGCACATTATGGAAAGCATCGACCGCAGCCTGCAAAACCTGGGCACCGATTACGTCGACATTTACTTTTGCCACCGGCCCGATCCCGAAACTCCCATATTGGAAACCGCGCGGGCTATGCACACGCTAATCGAGCAGGGCAAAGTGCTCTACTGGGGGACATCGGAGTGGCCAGCCAGCCAAATTGCGGAGGCCGTGGCGCTATGCGAGCGGTATTTGCTGCACCCGCCGCAAGTTGAGCAACCCCAATATTCGATGGTTTATCGCGACCGGGTAGAAAACCAAATTTTGCCCGTAACTAAGCCGCGTGGGATTGGCCTCGTTCCCTTCTCACCGCTGGCGATGGGCCTTCTAACCGGCAAATACGACGACGGTATTCCTGATGATTCCCGTTTTTACCGCGAACCGTGGGCCAAAGAGCGTTACATTAACGATGCCAACGTTGAACGGGTGCGCCGCTTGAAACCGATTGCCGATGAACTGGACATCACCCGCGCTCAATTGGCCTTGGCTTGGCTGCTGCGCGATCCGGGTGTGAGTAGCGTCATCACCGGCGCCACCCGCGTCTCTCAGGTTGAAGACAATGTGGGCGGCAGCGAAGTTGAGTTATCAACAGATATACTCAAACAAATCGAACAGGCGCTTTCGTTAGCTTAACCCCAAAATGCATTTCATAGAAAGGCGTGAAAAAGGTGTTTTTCACGCCTTTTTTAGTTCAACCGCTCACCTTTAGTTAGGTGTAATCGTTTGCGAAAATCGTTCCGCGCCCGCTCGATCGATGATGTTAAAGGTCAAAGCGCCATCCTCGGCCACCGAAATCTGCCCAAAGTTAAATAAATCACCTTGGAATTCCCCTTCGGCGTAAAGGACGGTCGGGTTAAGGGTTGGGTCCAGATCAGGGGCAGGGGGTAAGACAATCGCACTCAAGGGGCTGGAGGCAAATTCGTAGAAGTTGGGTTCGCCGTCACGGTCGGGATCGTAGCTAATAGCAAAAGGCCAGTGAGTGTCGCCGGTCAGGAAAACCACATTTTCGATGTCCTGACTCTCAATGAAAAAGAGCAGCGCCAGCAACTCTGTTTCGTAACCGGACTTGTCCGTAAAGTTGGCCCAACTGTCGCGCCCCTCGACTTGGGGTTGGGGAAAACCGGTCGGATAAGACAAAGGCACACTGCTGACCACAAACTTCCAAGTCGCCTCCGACTCGGCCAACCCCTGCTGTAACCAGGCAAACTGTTCGGCGCCCAGCATCGTCTTTGGCTCGAACGTGACCGGGCTGGGATCCCAATTAACAATGGGATCGCGATAGGATCGTGTATCCAGGATAAAGAAATCGGCTTGGGCGCCGTAAGAAAATTGACGATACAGGCGGTAGGTATCGGTGGCTATGTCAGTCTGCTGCACCGGCCAATATTCGAAAAACGCTTGCCGACCATCGGACAGACGTTGGGGGTTTTGGAGCGCCAGTTCCGGGCCGCTGTAGTTATCACGCATCTCATGATCATCCCAGCCGACATAAACCGGCGTTTGGGCCAGAAATCCGGCATACGCCTCATCCTCCAGGTGATATTTGTAGCGCGACCGAAATTGTTCTAGGTTTTGGGCCGGTTCTTCTGCGCCAGGGACATTAGCCGGAACCGGGCAAGCCCCGCTGGAGTAGATCGTATCGCCGGTCAAGAGGAAAAAATCCGGTTCTTGGGCGGCCATGACCTCAAAAATATCCCAGCCGGTTTCAGGGTCGCGGCAGTACCCCTGGCCGCCCAGGCAAGCGCCAAAAACAAAATCAAACGGCGCGGCCTCATCCGGAGCCGGAGCCGTGGTAAATTGGCCTTCAACTGCTTCGCCGTCATCGAGACTGACCCGATAAAAATAGGTCTGAGCCGGCTCTAAATCTTCAACCGGCGCTTCGCCGGTAAAATCGTTTTCCAGCCCAACCTCGCTTGTCACCGAAACGGCATCGGCAAAATCGTCGGTCTCTGAAACCTCAAACGTAAGCGTCCCACTAATATTGCCTCTGGCCCACAATACAACCGAACTATCCGTAACCTCGCCGCTGATGGGACCGTGGGTGATTTGAGGGGTGTCTTCTTGGGCTTGAGATCGACCGGCGAGAATAAACAGCGCCGGCGCACCCACTAAAATGACAAGACCAACAAAAATAAAGAGCCTTTTAGACATAATTTCCTCCTCCTTAATGTCGATGTGATTGGGTATCACAATCATAGCACATATTGTTAAGAAATAGGAGTAGGCATAAGTTGATCGAGAGGTAACAGAGGTACGCTTTAGATTGGCTCAACAGTGATGCTGGTTTGCAGCCGATGCGATCCCCTGGCCGGAACCGTCACCACATCATCAGCCGCATTGGTCGTCTCAACGCAGACCATACCGTGATATTCCTCATCGCCAAAGTCGGTCATCCGCTGCGACTTTTCGATCCAGGGATTCCAAACTACGGTGGTTTGACTGCCCTGCTTGGCAACCCGGATACGACGCTGCCAACTCGAATCGACGATCAGACAGTCGGCGGTGGTGTCGAGATAAATGCGGTCGGTTTCAGCGGTGATGGTGATGGGACCTTGCTGCATTTTGCGGCCATCGTGATCGACTTTGTCCAGGTAGGCGACATTTTCCAATCCGCGAATGGTTACGTTAGCGATGTCGCTCACGCCAAAGTAGGTGTGCAGCGCGTCGGTGCAAACAAAGGGGCCGTCGCCAGGATTATAGATGTTCAAATCCACTTGTAGGGCCGGCCCCACCGTAACCACCAGTTCAAGTCGAAAGGGGTGGGGCCAAAGGGCTTGGGTTTCGGCGGAGTCGTGCAGTTCCAACCGCAATTGAGTCGAACCGTCAGCCAAAGCCTCGCTGCCCGCAACCGCCCAGAGCGTTGTCCGAGCGAAACCGTGGCTGGGCTTGCTTGGGTCGCTGGGGTGCGCGGCAAACCAGGGCCAACAGATAGGAATGCCGCCCCGGATGGCCTTGCCGATCTTGAACTGGCTGTGCTCGCTCAGCCACAACACCGGCCGCTGACCATGTGGTTGAAACGAGAGAACGTGCGCTCCATGCAAGGCGATGACGGCTTGAGCGTAACTGTTACTTATTTCAGCCACAGTCAGGTCGCCCACGCCTGAGGTAAACACAAGCTGCTGATCGATGCCAAATTGGGTGTTGAGTGTCGCCAGATCGGTCACAGGGATTCTTTTCTCCTTTCACGTCAAACCGGGGCATCTAAGCTTTGCTTTGATCAACTTGACAAAGCAAGCTTTGTCGCTCCGGCATATTTCAGTCATATCTAAAAACAGTGTAAACTGAACGAAGCGTTACGCAAATTCGGCTTCCATCAGTAATAGGCCGGGCGGCCTGATTAGGTATGCTACACCAAGGCCAATCTTCGTCGGATCGGGTTGAACTGATAAGTCATACAAGGCTCTCGCCCGAAGGGTTCGTAGCCTACTTGAAGGGCATACCGAGAGGAAAGTGACATGCGTTCGTACGTGATTGACAGACACCTACGCCAGCACATCGTCCGGAAAGCGACACCCTACTGTAAATTGAGCCGTCACCTAAGTTGCATAACCTTTGTTTCGACACCCATAGGATTTGGTGCTACCGTCAGTTTCCACAAATTTGACACAAATCTGGTAATTTGCTACAGTCGCAGAGAGTTCGTTTTCCACTGATAAGGTCAGTATCCATTACCGAGGCTAATATGACAAACATTGCCATTAAACCCATCATTGAGGTTTTTCCCCACCTTGATCAATTATCAAATATAAAAATCCAAGAAGAGCAAAATTATCGAAATCCCAACTCACCCTTAGGGATGATAACCCAAGAACCCCTCCTAAACGAACTGGTGACCCAACTCCAACAACTACGCATCCGCCTTATGGATACCCCCGACGCTTTTCACCAGATTTGTTTTTCCAAGTCGGAGTTGGACAAAGTTAGAAGCGATTTTGCCAAAATGATTTTACGCGGCGAAAAAGGGCTGCACCAGTTGTCCCATCTCATTTGCAATAGTTTTGTCAATTCGTACCAACTGCGCAGTGTGATATTTGGGGAGGTTGACAAATCCAAGGGCCGATTTACGCTGACGCTCGATATCACCCCCGATGAGCTTTATTCAACCCCGGATATTGATCTGGGAACGCGCCAACTGAACCGGCTGCTATTCAATGTCGGCTCACCGGAAAAAGAAGTGTGGAGCGGAGCCAGTCTGGTGGCCAACACGATCGACTATTTACCCACGGAACCGAATGAGTATAAGATTCATCGCATCATCAGTCGGATCAAGGCAGAGGAAGAGATATGGAACAAAGTGGTCGATGAGATATTTGATCTGGACAGCATTGTCGTTCGCGACAAAAAGCTGCGTCACTTCAGTCGTTTTGTCAAAGACATTTTCGGGGTTAAAATTGTGGTCGGCGAGGATGAAGATGTCTACCGAGTTCAACACGCCTTGTCAGGACTGCGCTGGTCAGACGAAACGCTAAAAGCGGTGGGCGCCCTGCCCGATCCATCAACCCGAACACTTGAATTTGTCGAGGTTAAAGATTACCTGGGCCGTCAGCGCAAACAGAGCGGCTGGGAAGCGGTTAAATCGGTGGTTCGTTGGGGCGACAAAACCTTCGAGATCCAAGTCCAGCCGCTGCGTAACTTCTTACGCGAGCGCGAACTGCTAACGCGAGAAAGCCACACCAGTTTCAAAGCCAAGCGTGAACGGGTCCGAGAGCAGGTCGCCCAACAAATACCGCTCTTTCACTTTTACCGTGAACTCCTACGCTGGCTGTTTCTATCTCCCGATACTCCACCGCCGCAGTATCACCAGATTCACCTACAACTTGTCGATTAGCGATGCACCCATTGGCCGAGCAAATTATCGCCGAATTAAAGGTATTGGCCGATCCCGAAATCGCCGAGGGTATGCGCGCCTATATGAAAAGCGACCAGCCTTTCTACGGGGTCAAAGCCGGACCGCGCCGCAGCTCCTTCAAAACGATTGCCAAGCAGTTCAAAATGATCTCGCAGGTAGAATACGAACAGATTATCTTTGAGCTATGGGCCGGCGCGTATCGCGAGGAGATGTACCAGGCTCTGGAAGTGGCCGAACATTACAAAAAATACCGCACCCTTGCATCGTGGCCCATCTATGATCGATTGGTGCGCACGGCCCCCCACTGGGATACGCTCGATTGGATTGCCGGTAAAATCGTCAGCTCGCTGGTTTTGCAGCACCGCGAGTTGGAAGCGAACCTGATCGACTGGTCCCAAGCCGACAATTTCTGGGTGCGACGCGCCTCGCTGCTGGCCCATCTGCGCCACAAAGAACAGACCAACACCCAACTGCTGGCCGATACCATTCTGGCGCTGTGCCACGAGTCGGAGTTTTTTATTCGGAAGGCTATCGGCTGGGTGCTGCGTGATTATTCCTATACCGACCCGGCCTGGGTCTCGAACTTTGTCGCTCAATACGATGATCGACTCTCCAGGCTGAGTAAACGAGAAGCGTTGAAACAAATTAATCGAAACAAGGAGTAAGAAGTAGGAAGTAGGAAGTAGGAAATGGAAATTTATTAAGGATCGGCCATTAAATAACTTGAGCAATCTGGCCGGAGATTGGAGATTAGCGATAAGGAGATTTCTAAGGCCAATCTCCTTATCGCCTTATCTCTTTATCTCCATCTTCAGTATCGTTGAAGTTAATTAATTGCCATTCCTAAGCAGCTTCTTCGAGAAGACATTTCCCCTACTCCTAACCCCCTACTCCCTTCCTAAGACATGCAAAAACCTTTTACCTACGCTAATGTGCCGCC
>ERZ795053.5310-NODE-5310-length-13351-cov-6.639365_pt1 | contig 13351 bp, 15 predicted proteins | sample MGYA00375137_ERZ795053 | MGnify/ENA primary metagenome ERZ795053 (study PRJEB30182, sample SAMN05720284) | activated sludge metagenome | isolation source: Anaerobic digester | place: Hong Kong | collected 2014-12-17 ... | reverse complement strand
GAGGTCGTCGCCGTCCCCGACGGCAGAAGGTACTACTGCAAGCCCGAGGTCGACGAGGGTCTCACAAAAGATATGATGGCCGACGTTCGGGAGTGGTTCAAGTACTACACCATCGGCTTTGCAAACTACCCGGTGCCGGACAAGTACCTCAGAAACCCCGAGCCTATCGTCGTCAACGGCTCCGAGGGGGGATGGTGATGGTTCTGACCAAAAAAGTGAGGCTCGTCCCAAAAAGCGAGATCGAGATAATGATCGAGGCGGAATCGATCTCCCCCGACTCCTTCGCCGGAAAGTCGGAGAAAGAGATCGGCGAATTGAAGGTATGGCAGGGACCAAAAGAGGCGCCGCTCTCCACGTTCTTCGATATCGAGGTCAAAGATGAGGAGACCGAAGACGGTGGATCGAGGGTCGAGATCAAGATCGACGGGGACGCGTCCAGGGTCAAGAGGATCGGCCAGTCCATGACCTCCGGCAGGATCGAGATTCTGGGCTCGGCCGGGATGCACCTTGGTTCAGGGATGGCCGGCGGCGAGATCCTGGTGAGAGGGGACGCCGGCTCCTGGGCCGGGATGAACATGACCGGCGGCCTCCTGGAGATCGAAGGCGACGTCACAGACCACGTCGGCTCAGCCTACCGGGGTAGCTGGCGCGGGATGACCGGAGGGAAGATCCTGATCCACGGAAACGCGAAGAGCCAGCTCGGCGGAGGCATGGCCGGCGGCGAGATCATCGTTTATGGAAGCGTGGAGAACTTCTGCGGTATCCGGCAGAATGGCGGCCTGATCGTCGTGGGAAAAGACGCCGTCCGGGGCGTCGGAGCCGAGATGGTCGGCGGATCGATCGTCGTCTTGGGCAGAATCCACCAGTTCGCCCCCGGCTTTGTAGCAGCGGGCACCGAGAGCGACCCGACCGTCGGCGATAGAAAGATCGAAGGGAAGTTTGCGAAATTCACCGGAGATTACGCCATAAGCAAGAACCCGAAGGGGGTCCTGTACGTCAAGGAGGCGATGATATGAGCCTGGCTGTCAAGCTGAACAGCGGTAGCACCATCAACGAGGGGAGGCTCGCCAAGGGCGGAGACAAGCTCACCGCAGATTACGCCGAAGAGTGCGCGGTCTGCACCATAAATCCGGCAGACTTCGACGCCCTGGGTCGGCCCGATCGGGTCAGGGTCCTGGCGGCGGATGGCGTGCGGTCTGTTGCGGTCCGGGCCCGGGAGGACGGGTCGGTCCCGCCGGGTCAGGTCTTCATGCCCAGGGCGATCTGGGCGAACGTCGTCGTCGACCCCGAGACATTCTCGACGGGCTCGCCCCTCTACAAAGGGGCACCGGTCACCATCGAGCCCACCGAAGATGAGGTACTGAGCGCTGAGGAGATCACAAAGATAATGATGAGGAGGGGGTGAACGTGGTCATTAAGAACGTAATATGTCCGGTCTGCGGCGCCTCCTGCGACGACATCCAGGTGGAGCTGGACGGAGGTCGCCTGACTGTCAAGAACGCCTGCAAGATGGGTAACGCCAAGTTCCACGAGCTTGTGAGCGCCCACAGGATTCGAGAGCCGATGATGACCGTGGGCGGCGAAAAGAAGGCAGCAGCCTGGAACGAGGCGATCGATAGGGCGGCCGAGATCCTGGCCGAGGCGAAGCGCCCCCTCCTCTTCATGGGGAGCGAGACCAGCTGCGAGGCGATGGAGGTGGGGCTGCACCTCGGCGAGTTCCTCGGAGCCGCCGTCGACTCCAACTCCACCGTCTGCCACGGCCCGACGGCCATGGGGATCCAGGAGGCTGGAAGGGTCGGGGCGACGGCTGGAAACAGCAAGATAAGAGGCGACCTCGCCGTCTACTGGGGGTCCAACCCCCTGGAGTCGATGCCGCGCCACATGTCCCGCTACGCAATTTACCCGAGGGGGCACTGGACCCGGCGGGGGAGGTTTGATCGGACGGTGATCACCGTCGACCCCCGAAGGTCGCCGACGGCCGAGAACTCCGACCTTTTCGTCCAGCTGAAACCGAACTCCGACTACGAGCTCTTATCGGCTCTCCTCACCCTCCTCCACGGCAAGAGGCCTCACCCGTCCGTCGAGGAGACGACCGGGGTTCCCATATCCGTCATGGAGGAGATGCTGGATATGATGAAGGGCTGCAACTTCGGTACGATCTACGTGGGCCTTGGGATCGCCTCATCCTTCGGCAAGCACCGGAACGCGGAGCTCGCCTTCAACCTGGTCAAGGAGCTGAACGGCACCACCAAGTTCGTCATCGGTGCCCTGAGAGGCCACTGCAACGTCGCCGGGTTCAACCAGATGGCGTCCTACCTCTACGGCTACCCCTTCGCCCTCGACTTCGCCCGGGGCTACCCCCGGTACAACCCAGGCGAGTACTCCGCCGTGGACCTGTTGAGGGAAAAAGACGTGGACGCGGCCCTGATAGTCTCCGCAGACCTCGTCTCCCACTTTCCGGCGGTCTGCGCTGAGCGGCTCGCCGAGATCCCGACGGTAACAATCGACATCGCCCCATGCCCAACGACCCTCGTCTCAGACGTGGTCCTTCCCGGGGTGATCGACGCCATGGAGTGCGACGGGACATTCTATCGCCTCGACGACGTCCCCGTCTACTTCAGGCCCTTCGCCTCCTCTCCCTTCCCCTTCACCGGGAGCAACGAGGACACCCTCCGCCAGATCTTCGACCGGGTCAGGGAATTGAGGTGAGGAGGCAGGTGGTCGGATGACGCGAAGATCAGCGGCCTCGATCTGTCCGTACTGCGCTGTTGGCTGCGGGTATTACATCGAGGTGGAGGACGGCCGGCCCGTCGGCATAAGGTACATGACAGACCATCCGACGACCGAGGGGGCCCTCTGCCCCAAGGGGAACGCGGTCCTGGACGTTTTGACCAGCCGAGACCGGCTCCGTTATCCTCTCAAGCGGGTCGGAGACGGCTGGGAGAGGGTCACCTGGAAGGAGGCCCTGGACCTGGTGGCGAAGGGGCTGTCAAAGAGCCTCCGGGATCACGGCCCCGCATCCCTCGGCTTTCTCGCCTCGTCGAGGTGCAACAACGAGGAGAACTACGCTTTCGCCAAGATGGCGAGGATTCTGGGGTCGCCGAACGTCGACAACTGCGCCCGGCTCTGCCACGCCCCCAGCGTCGTCGGTCTCGGCGGGTCCCTGGGCACCAGCGCCATGACCAACAACATCGCCGACCTCGCAAACTCAAGATGCATCTTCGCCATCGGGACGAACTTCGCCGAGGCCCACCCGGTGGTGTCGAGATGGGTCCAGAGGGCAAGAGATCGGGGGGCGAAGGTCGTCGTCGCCGACCCGAGGGTGACATCCACATCCTGGATGGCGGACCTCCACCTGAGAATCAGGCCGGGGACGGACATGGACCTTCTCAGGGGCATGATGAGGGCTGTCATCGACTTCGGCCTCGTCGATCGAAAATTCGTCGCGGAAAAGACGACGGGGTTTGAGGAGCTTTCGAGGAGCCTTGCAGGGATGTCGGTCGATGATGCGGCAGAAGCCTGCGGGGTCCCGGCCGCCGATATCGCTCGAGCCGCTCGGCTCTTTGCGGGCTCTTCGGCCTCGGCCCTCCTCTACTCCATGGGGATCACCCAGCACGTCTGCGGCACCGAGAACGTCAGGGCCTGCACCGATCTCGCCCTGATCTGTGGCCAGGTGGGAAGGCCCGGTGCGGGGATCATGCCGATGAGGGGCCAGAACAACGTCCAGGGGGCGTGCGACGTGGGGGCGATATCCGAGTTCTATCCCGGATATCGGAGGGCAGCTGACCCCGCGTCGGTCGAGCTATTCAAGGAAGCCTGGGGCGTCCCGGATCTGCCCCTCGGCCCCGGCCTCACCTCGACGGAGATGATGGAGGCTGCGATCGACGGCTCCTTGAAGGCGATGTACATAATCGGCGAGGACCCTGCCGTCTGCGATCCGAACATCGGCAAGACCCGGAAAGCCCTGGAGGGGCTGGAGTTTCTGGCGGTCCAGGAGATCTTCATGACGAAGACAGCCGAGATGGCCGACGTCGTCTTGCCGGCGGCGGCCTGGGCGGAGAAGGACGGGAGCTACACCTCGATGGAGCGGCGGGTCCAGTGGATAGACCGGGCGATAGCGCCGCCCGGCGAGGCGAGGGAGGGGCTAGCAATCATTTGCGAGGTTTCCGACCGGCTGGGCCTCCAACTCGGCCGGCCGGACGCGTCGGCGGTTCTCGAAGAGATCAACAGAATCATCCCCGCCTACGGCGGCATGACAAAGGAGAGGATCAGAGGGATCGGGGGGCTCCTCTGGCCCTGCCCGAGCCCGGAGCATCCGGGGACCGAGATCCTCCACGCCGAAGGATTCCCGACCCCCGACGGCAGGGCGAAGATCGCGGTAGTCCGCGGCAGCCCCCCCGCCGAGGCCACAACCCCCGAGTATCCGATCCTCCTCATGACAGGAAGGGTCGTCCTCCACTACAACAACGCGGCCATGACCTCGCGGAGCTTCCCCCTCCTCCGAAGGGAGGGCGACCTCTACGTCGAGATGAACCGGGAGGAGGCGTCGGCCCTCGGAATCTCCGAGGACGATCCCGTCGTCGTCTCGACTCGGAGGGGCGAAGTGGAGGCTAAGGCGAAGCTCACCGATCGGGTGAAGGCCGGGGTGGCGTTCATGCCCTTCCACTTCAACGATGCGAACCTCGTAACCTCCGACGCTCTGGACCCCATATCGAAGATACCGGAGTACAAGGTCGCAGCCTGCAGGATATCCGCGAAGTCATGAACGATGAGGTTCCGGGAGGAGTGAGGATGAAAGAGAGCTGGCACGCCGAGAGGATTGAGGAGCCTGAGGAGTTCTGGAGGGAGGCGAGGCTCGACCCCGCCGCCGTCTTTGAGACGGTGAGGTGCACCGAGATATCGGATTCGGGGAGGCGGAGCCTGGAGGTGGACCTGGCCGTCGAGGAGAGGATAGCCGTCCACCTCAACGGGACGGAGGTGGCGGAGCTGTTCTGCCTCCCGACCCAGCTTGAAGAGCTGGCCGTCGGCCATCTCGTCTGCGAGGGGCTGATCGATGGCACCGAAAGTCTCGACTCGGTCAGGGCGGAGGGAAACGTCGTCATCTGTGAGGGGGAGGGCCGAACGGTCCAGAAAGAATTTCATCGGACCGTCTCAGACCTGAAGATCAGCCACGAAATGATCTTCGGCGCCCTGGACCGGATAAACGAGGGCGCCCTCCTCTGGAGGAGGACGGGAGGGACCCACTCAGCCCTCGTCCTTCGGGAGGACGGGAAGGCCGACTTCTTCTGCGAGGACGTCAGCCGATCCTCGGCGGTGGACAAATCCACAGGGTCCGCCCTCCTCGCCGGGGCCGATCTGTCGAGGTCCGCCCTGGTAACCACAGGAAGGCTCTCCTCTCTCATGGTATCCAAGGCGGCCTTTGCCGGTTTTCCGATAGTGGTCAGCAGGGCGGCTCCACTCAACACCGGGGTCGAGCTTGCCAAAGAGCTTGACATGACCCTCGCTGCCTTCGCCAGGAGGCCGAAGCTCCACGTCTACTCCGGCGAAGGAAGGATATGCTGACTATGAAGACGGAATGATATGCTGACTATGAAGATGAAATGATATGCTGGCGATGATGTCATTGATGATCGGATGTGAGTTTGAAGATGAAGGGTGAAAAGACAGGAACCCCGGATATTCTTGAGGTCGCAAGAGACCGGTTTGCGGCCGATCTGGACCGATGGTGTCTGAAGACGGGCGTATCTCGCGGAGAGCTGGACGACCGGGTGGTGGCGACCCGCCCCCTCTCAGCTTTTGAGGCGATCGGCTCCCCCGAACGGGACGACTTTCCCATCCTGAGGGGAAAAGAGGTCTTGCTGCAGGCGGAGTATCGGGGGTCCTTCGGCCAGGCCTTCACCTCCGCCTCCGGGGTCTTCAGCGGGACCCTCGAAGAGGTGCTGGCCTTGCCGCTGGATGACGCCCTCAATCGGGCGGTCCTCGTCGCCACCATCAACGCCGTCCTACGAAACCTGGGGATCGTGGAGAGGACGGTCCACTGCAGGGATGCCGGACCCGCCGACTGTGCCGCGGCCCTTGGCAGATGGCTGAAGGAGGAAGGCGCGGACCGGGTTGGGCTCGTGGGGATGCAGCCCGCCCTCCTCTCGTCTCTGGTGAAGATCCTGGGGCCCGAGAGGGTGATGGTCTCCGACCTCGAATGTGCCGGAGAGGTCCGTCTCGGGATCGAAGTCATTGACGGCCTGAGCCCCGAACTCCTCTTCGAGAGGTCGCCTCTCGTTCTGATCACGGGAACGACCCTCGTCAACGGGACCATCGACGGCCTTCTGGATCTGGCGGATCGATACGGGTCCAGGGTCGTATTCTACGGGACGACCATCGCCGGGGCCGCTCATCTCCTGGGGCTTGAAAGGTGGTGCGCCTCTTCGTATTGATCATCCGAACCCACCGACCGGGACCGTCAAAGTCTCCATCTTCAAATTCCCACCGACCGACACGGTAAAATTCTCCATCTTCAAAATCCCCATCGAGGCGAACCGATTTGATTGAAGGCAGATCCATCCTGGTGACGGGCGGCGCGGGCTTCATCGGAAGCCACCTCGTCGACCGGCTCATCGAGTCGAACAGGGTCACGGTCCTGGACAACTTCAGCTCCGGAAAGATGGAGTTCATCGAGGGCCACATACCAGACTCCAAATTCAGGCTCGTTGAGGCAGACCTCCTCGACCGGAGAGCCGTCGAGGCGGCCCTGGAGGGGATCGACCTCGTCATTCACCTGGCCGCAAACCCCGACGTCAAGATCGGGGCCGAGGACACCCGGACCCACCTCGATCAGAACGTCATCGCCACCTACAACCTCCTCGACTCGATGCGGAAGATGGGCGTCTCCGAGATCGCCTTCACTTCCACATCCACCGTCTACGGCGAGGCGAAGATCGTCCCGACCCCCGAAGATTACGGCCCGCTTCTCCCCATATCCCTTTACGGGGCGTCGAAGCTCGCCTGCGAGGCCCTGATATCGGCCTTCTGCGCCACCTTCGATATGAGGTCGTGGATCTTCAGGTTCGCCAACATCGTCGGCGAGAGGGGGACCCACGGGGTCATCGTCGACTTCATAAGGAAACTGGAGACCAACCCGGAGACCCTCGAGATCCTCGGCTCCGGGAAGCAGAGGAAGTCATATCTCCTGGTCCAGGACTGTGTCGAAGCCATGATATTCGCCCTCGAAAAAGCTCGAGACGGGGTCAACGTCTTCAACGTGGGTTCAACAGATTCGGTGGACGTGACCGAGATCGCTGACGTCGTCGTCGATAAGATGGGGCTTTTTGGGGTCGAATACAGGTACACCGGCGGCGTGGAAGGCCGCGGCTGGAAGGGGGATGTAAAGACGATGCTCCTCTCGATAGAGGCGCTGGAGAAGCTGGGCTGGTCGCCGAGCAGGAGTTCCAGAGAAGCCATCGAGGCGGCAGCCGAGGCGGTCCTCCGCCGTCGGTGATAGCTATCGAGCTATTTGAAGAAGGATCGAAGGAGGATCATAGCTCCCTCAGAAGAAGAGAGGATTCTGGCTGCAAGTCCGATGCCAAACGGGCGTCAAGGAAGGATCCTGATCCTCAACTTTGAGAAGTCTTCTTTTATGTCCACCTTGAAACCCATCTTGAAGAATATGTCCTCAATCTCCGTCTTAATGAACTTTTTCGGTATGTCGTAGCCGAGGAGGAGGGTGAAGTCGGCGTCGGAGGTCTTGCTCAGCTTGAAGAGGTTGCAGAGCTCAAGCCTCCTCAGGACCGTCTCAGGCTTGTGATTCTTCTGCCTGAACTCCTCGGCGTGAGCCTCAGATACCTTCCTGTGCATCTCCCAGAACTTCTCTTTCTCCGGGTGGGTGTCGATGAAGCTGAGAAAGAGGATCCAGTGGTCGATGTCGATGATGATGTGCTCGCCGACGGCGAGGAGATCGGAGTAGGCGTAGATCTTCTCTTCGTCGGCCGCGTCGAAGAGGGCCTTGTGCCTGCTGTAGAACTTGAGAGCCTCCCGCATCAGCTCGCTCTGAGATATCCCCAGGTTCTCCCTCATCTCCCGAAAGAGCTTTGCGGTCTCGTCGTCCAGGGCTATGGTCACCCTTTCCGGCGCTTTTGCCATATTAGATATCCTTCCCCCTGCATGTATTTACCTTTTTGTACTCTCCGGAATCCCTTTTTCTTCTCTCATTCTTCTTCTCGCCCAACTGCAGCTTCGAAGAGCTCCTCGTCCGACCTGGTGGAGATGCTCCGGGCCACCTCTTCAAGGGTCGAGTACCTCTCCCTCCACCTTTTGATCTCATCGAGGATCGGACTCTTCACTCTGACCGTGACCGTCTCATCGCCGGCCGAGAAGTCCGCCTCAGCGCGGCCCAGGGGTATAGTATTGATGTTCCCCTTCCCCATGGTGCAGCCTGTGGAGATCTGAATCCCGTCCAGGATGCAGGAGAGCGAGGGCGTATCTCCCGTCTTCACCAGGGCAAAAATCCCCTCGTACCCTGGGGATCCGAGCAATTTCAGGGCAATAACCCCCATCCTTACCCCCAGGACCAGGAAGGGGCCGAGGTGGCCGTGAAACTCGGCGGCCTTCTCTATCATCTCTTCGATGGAGATCCTTTCCGGGTCGATGGCCTTCATCTGCATGAGATCACCAGAGCTCGTCTAGCTGAGGGCGGCATATCGAGCGCTTCAGCTCATGCCAGCATCATCCGAAAGCCAGGAGCCTTCGCCCTCGGTGACGGTTTCTTTATAGAGGATGGCACCGATGTCGAGGACGGCGACGACCTCAGGCTTATATCCGTACTTTTCGGGGATCTTGTTCATCCACCTGTCGGATTTCAGGTAATCTTGAAGATCCTCCTCCGAGTCGAAGATGTACATCGCTCCCCACTCGCCTTTCTCAGAATCGCACCACCAGACCTTGCTGAAGAGGCCGGCCATATCTCTGAAGGCCTGGTAGGAGACCAAAAATTTCTCGCGCATCGCATCGACATTTTCAGGATCTTTGGGTCTGAACACGACCCAGAGTGCTCTCTTTGAAGTGACCATCAAACTCCTCCACTGATTCCTCAATCCTCTTCGGCCTGATATCAATTTCGTCTTGACGGGATCTTTGGGCCAGCGAAGCCCCAAACTTTGGAGCTCTGAGGCATTTCAACCATCACCTGCAGCTCTTGATCCGTATCCGGCGACGAAGTCCATTGGATAGTAGAGGTTGGTGTAGCCCCTCCTATCAACCAGCCTTCTCGCTTCCGTCGGGCAGGTCGAGACGCAGAGGCCGCAGCCGTAGCATCTCGCGGAATCGAAAACGATCCTTCCGTCGACTAGGCGGTTCGCCTCAAAGGAGCACCTTTTGACGCATCGGCCGCATCCGATGCATCCATCAGCCTCGAAGCTGACGACGTCGGGCCCCGGGCTGAGGATGCCTCCAAGGAGCCGGTGGGCTCTGCTTGGTAGACAGATCTTGCCCTCGCAGTTGCATATCACCACCATCCAGCCCCTGGAGTTGAGGCAGGAATAGAAGGTGGGGATGCACCCCTCATCGTGAAGGGCTTCGAGCAAAATCTTCGCCTCGTCAGGGCTCATCACTCTGATGCCGCCCTCGTCCCCCTTCGCCCTCTCATATACCTCAGTGCCGTAGAGGACTGTCATCTCCTTGAAGAGGGTCCCCTCCCTTCTGCCCAGAGCTTCCTGGCATACGCAGGGGCTGACGATGATCTTCGAGTCGCCTGATTTCGATAATGCGTCCAGGAAATCCTTTGCCCTCGAAGTGCTCACCACCTCTCCCCGAGGGAGGAAGGCCAGCCCCTCCCGCATGAAGACGAGGACCGGCCTTCCCCTTCCTCGGAAGAGATCCATCTCCATCATCCGGTCCAGGACTCTGAGGATGGTCGGCTCGGATCGGACAAATAGGGCGTGAATAAAAAGCTGAAGCTTCCCCACATCCTCCAGTCTTCCGTCCTCGGCGATGCGGTGAGCCATGATGAGATCTTCCTGGTTTCGACGGGATTAGTGAGCCTCGATCTTATAGATCAGAGGCCGATCGGAATATCTATTTATCCACATCATATAGAAAACTGATCATGGTCAGGGCGGGAGACCTCTTTCGTGCCGGAAGGCAGGGGGGAGTGGTGGGAGCTTTTCTGAGAGGAAGGCGCGGATGCATCGGGGTGACCGTCTACCACATCATGAGGCTCGCAGGAACAAATGAACTCGCCATCGGGACGACGAAGGCGAAGGTGGTAGCAGACAGCAAGCCCTTCGACCTCGTATACTTCAGGGTCACCGGATGCGAGCCGACGCCTCTGGCGCAGCCAAGGCTCGGCCCCGCGCGGCTCGTCAACGCCAGGGGCAAGAGAGACTGCAGCATATCCGAAGTCGGTGACCTCATCACAATTGTCATCGGCCACGCGAATATGCCGGAGCCGGGGGATAGCGGGACCCCTCTCTTCCAGGACGAGAAGGTGGTTGGGATCCTCTCATCCATCAACCTGAACGCCGGCAAAGGGACGGCGATATCGGCGAAGGTGATCGAAAAAGGGGCCGAGGGGCTGATCTGACCGGACTTGATCAAAACTGGTGGGGCGCACGCAATTGATTAAAGTGTGGCAGCCCTGGCGGGTGAGGTATATTGACCTTCAGCCGAAAAGAAGGGACCAGGGCCTTCTTCTTGTTGTTCTCCGCCACCTATCGCCGAAAGCACGAGCCGATAAACCGGCGACTAATGGCTGTGACAGCACTTGTGGGTGTGCTTATGATGCTCGGCGTCGTGGACGTGCTCATGGGTGTGGACCTTTCCTTCATGCTCATGAGAATGGATATGCTTATCTCCAGTATGGCAACACATTTTATCTCACCTCCTTCTTCCTATCTTGAACAATATATCACTTCAATTTTGCCTATAAAACCTTTTTTGCCATCGATATAGAAGAAATAAGGCCAATTTTCTGAGTAGAATTAGACAATAATCGTAGCGATCTTGGATCATTCCGGGCATAATTATTTCTCTAATTTCTATCCGATCGGGTAACGCGTATTAAAGAAATACAATTTTTACGAGAAATTAATAGAAATGGGTTCGGCCGCCGCAATAAGGAGAACCTGCGTCGGGATCGGGGCGGGACCGATCTTGAAGATCATAATCGACCCGCCACCATATTTTCAACGAGGGGACTTCGCGCACAACCCGATCGAGATCTCCGGTATGCCGCAATTGATCGTAATATGGACATAAATGGTCCCGTTCTCGAAGATGTAACCGCAAATATCGGTCCCAAGTAAACCATCATCACAAATGCCAACGAAACAGTAGCAGTTATTGTTGCATGGATAAAAAACGTATTACTCCCGCAGTGATCGATGCAGCAGTGATCGCTCCGGCCAAATTCCTCGGCCTGAGGAAGCCTGCCATCTTCATCCGTCGATCTCTCCAGCTCGTCGTTTCTCCTGCAGGATGGGGTCCCGAGGGGCATCGATCGATCGTCACCACGATCTCCTCGGAGTTTGCTCCCTCCCTTCACGACCCAGCACCACTTGCACAACTGGGATGATATGTGGTCTGTTATGTGGTCTAAAATCCCACGAGCTTATATTCCGATTCTAGTCTGCTCCTACCGCAATATTCGATCCGAAATTGACAGCCTTCGGATTTAATGGATCCGCCCTCTCATTTGGAAGATGTTAACATAGCCTTTAATAGTAATCATCTTCATTCACCAAGATGATCATTATGAAGGGAATATATCGTGGAATAACGGGATTGGCCCTGATTCTGGCCCTCCTCTGCACCGCCGCGGCTGCAGATGACGAGGCCGAAGAAGGACAGGACGAAGAGGTTCTCCGCATCTCTACGACCACCAGCCTCTACGACACCGGTCTCCTCGACGAGATGGAGGAGATCTTCGAGGGGATGTACGACGTCGACGTCCGGACCGTCTCCGGCGGGACGGGGATCGCGATCGAGCGGGCCGAGAAGGGCGACGCCGACCTGATCCTGGTCCACGACGTGGTGAGGGAGAGAAAGTTCATCGAGGAGGGGTACGGCCTCTCACGGACCTGCTTTGCATACAACTACTTCATCATCGTCGGACCCGAAGACGATCCCGCCGGGATCACTGGGATGAACGCCTCCGACGCTATGAAGACGATCATGGAGGAGGGCATGGAGAACCCCGATCTGGTGAAGTTCGTATCCCGGGGCGACGACTCCGGAACCCACGCCAGAGAGAAGCTCCTCTGGGATAGAGCTGGCCTCAACTACACCGAGGTCGCAGCCTCCGGCACCTGGTACGTCGAAGCAGGCCAGGGGATGGGCCCGACCCTGTTGATGACAGACGAATTGGAAGGATACACCCTCTGCGACACCTCCACCTTCGCTGCCTTCAGAAGCCAGCTGGACCTGGTTCCCCTGATTGAGAGCGACGAGTTCCTCCTCAACGTCTACGCCGCCATACCCGTGAGCCCCGCCGTCTACCCCGATACAAACTGTGAGATGGCCAAGAACTTCGTCAACTACCTCGTCTCCGACGAGGGCCAGGACCTGATAGAAGTGTACGGGACCGAGACCATCGGAAAGCCTCTATTCAACCCAGCCAGGGGCAACTGCGAACAGATCGGATGCGTTGGTGACGAATGCGCCGCGCCCCTGCCAGAAGACTACTGCAGCCTGGCAGAGGCATGAGCAAGAGATTTGAGATGTGGATTGAGGATCGGAAGTATAGTGAAATAATCTGGTGAATCCCTTGGATGAGATCGCAGCGGGGCTTGTAAGGGCGGTGGAGCTGATCCTGGCTCTCGACCCGGCGGTCGTGGAGATAACGGCAAGGTCTCTCGCCATAGCCATTACCTCGACGGCCATCGCCGCTATTTTGACGGTCCCCATCGGCGGCCTCATCCACTTCCACAATTTTAGGGGGAAACGGGCCGTCGTCAACCTGATCCAGACCCTCTACAGCCTTCCGACGGTCACCGTCGGCCTGGTCGTCTTTCTCCTCCTCTCAAGGTCAGGACCCCTCGGCGACCTCCGTCTCCTCTTCACCCCAGGAGGGATGGTGATCGGCCAGACGATCCTCATCTCGCCCATCATGATCGGCCTCACCATCGCCGCCTTAAGCGGCGTCGGGACCCAGGTCCGGGATACTGCCATATCCCTGGGGGCATCGAGGTTTCAGGCTATCTTCACCATCATGGCGGATGCGAGGGCCGCAATGATGGCGGCGGTCCTCCTGGGATTCGGCAGGGCCCTCTCGGAGGTGGGAGTGGCGATGATGATCGGAGGGAATATCCGGGGGTACACCAGGGTTCTGACGACGGCGATCGCCCTTGAGACCTCCCGGGGCGAC
>ERZ795053.5307-NODE-5307-length-13360-cov-4.411875_pt1 | contig 13360 bp, 9 predicted proteins | sample MGYA00375137_ERZ795053 | MGnify/ENA primary metagenome ERZ795053 (study PRJEB30182, sample SAMN05720284) | activated sludge metagenome | isolation source: Anaerobic digester | place: Hong Kong | collected 2014-12-17 ... | reverse complement strand
TGTTCTTTTGGGTAATTTTAGGTATTGAAGGGGTTTTAATTGCTTCTGAAGAAATTAAGCTTCCTTCTAAAGTTATTCCAAAAGGCCTTTTGTTAAGTTTTTTTACTATTATCATTTTATTATTGATTGTTTCATCTAGTTATATTGGATTTTTAGATCGTTCTACTATTCATTTTCCTTACGTAAGGATGCATGAATTGATTCGTTTCAGTCCTCCTTATAAGATGGTATTTGGTATTATTCAGCATCCAATCATTCAAATGATGATGCTTGGAGGAATCATTTCTTTAAGCTTTTTGGCTTTTGTCAGCGCTTTTTTTGTGACTAGTAGGCTGATTTTTGCAATGGGACGAGATCGCTTTTTCTTCGGATCTTTAGGGAAACTCAATCCGCGATTTCATACTCCATCACTTGCAGTTATTTTTTTAACGGCAATCGTTTCGATTGCTTTGATAGCTGTACCTGAGTTTGTTACTCTTGGTTTGATTTTGGCGGCTCCTGTTTTGATTATTTTTGCGACGATGGCTTTGACAGCAGCAATTTTGCGTAAAACGCATGCTGAAACTCCCAGACCTTTTTCAATTCCTTGTTTGAAATGTTTTTCTATATTTGTGTTTGTTTTGGCAACAATCCTCATTTTTTGGCTCGGATGGCCTTGGACGCTTGGCGGAGGAGGCTTTTTCTTAGTTGTTTTACCAATTTATCTTTTAGTACACAAACGCCGCGAACCTATTATGAAAAGCCTTTGGTTGATTGTTTATGTCTTAGGTTTGATTTTATTATCTTATTTAGGGGATCCGGCATTTGTTTATGAGAATTTTACTTCCATAAAACCTTTGGGTCTCATCACCTATCCTTCTGCGTTTTTTGTCGTTGGCTTTTTTGGAATTGTGATATTTTTATGGGGATACTATGAAAATATCAAAATTCAAAAGGAAGAATCTTTATTACGAGATAAAAGTTCAGCAATCTCAGATTTAAATTAACAATTGCATTTTTTTTTAAACTGTTTTTAGTATAAGAGCTATATAACAATTTTTTTTGAAAGGATTTTTTATGCAAGAAAAAGGATTAAAAAAGTCGATGGGTGTTTTTACACTAACGGCTTTAGGAATCGGTGCAATTATCGGTTCCGGAATTTTTATCATGCCGGCAGCTATGGCGGCAGTAGCGGGTCCCGGTCTGATACTGGGGATTATGATTGCAGGGCTTATCAGTTTGATATTAGGTCTTTCCTACGCTGAACTAGGTTCGGCATTTCCTGTCGCTGGAGGCCCTTATGCATTGCCTCGTATGGCGATGGGTAACCTTGGAGGCTTTATTTTAGGATGGGGTTATTTCCTCTATTTGTTTATTGGTACAGCTGCAATTATTGATATTTTTGTCGTGTATTTGAATTTCTATGTGCCAGGCCTGGCTGTAGGCAGTACTTTGACTCCTCTTGGAATTTCTGTTGCGGTGATAGCTCTTTGGATTTTTACTCTCATTAATATCATAGGAGTAAAATGGGGTGCTTTATACTCTGTTGTTACAACAATTGGAAAATTGATTCCTTTAGCAATTTTCTTTATAGCAGGTCTTTTTTATATGAAGACAGGCAACTTTACTCCTTTTCTTCCTTTTGGACTTTCAGGTGTAACGATTGCTGTCACTCTTTTCTTCTGGTCTTTTACAGGATTTGAGTCAATTGTGATACCAACTGAAGAGGTTAAAAAACCTGGAAGAACTATTCCTCTTGCAATGATTATGACTCTAGTTACTACTACTGTGATTTATATTTTGATTGCCTATGTATTTATCGGTATGATTGATTGGTCTTCTTTGGGTTTCGGTTTTAAAAGTTGGAGTTCTGTAGATTCATTATCTTCTCCACTTGCTGATATCGCACAATCCAGGGGAATTATCTGGCTTGCGGTAATTGCAATTATTGGAGCGATTATTTCAACTGCTGGAGCTGGAGGTAGTTGGGTTCTTATTCAAGGAAGATTCCCTTATGCGATGGCAAAAGATGGTCTTTTCTGGTCTTATATGAAAACAATTCATCCAAAATATAGAACGCCTGTTCCCTCTCTTATCTTTACTTCAATTTTGACAACAATCGTTATGATTGCCATACCGAATTTCCCATCAGTTGCATTGGTGGCTTCTGTAACAGGAGCTGTAGTGTATGCGGCAGCGGCGGTATCCGTACCGATATTGAGAAAAACATATCCGGACACTAAAAGACCTTTTAAACTACCTATGATGCATGTGGTTACTTTGCTTGGTTTTATTTTGTCGACATATGTTTTTTATTGGGGAACATGGCCATGGACGTTTGTTTGCGCATTATTGATTTTACTTGGATATCCATTATTTTTACTTGTAAAAACAAAAGCGGTCAATCCAAGAAGAAGTTTATGGGTACCAGTTTATGCATTATCCATTTCTGCAGTTTCTCTTTTGGGAGACAAGCATTTCGAAATGAATAATTTTACAGCGATCAGTCCTTTGAATATTATTAAAATGCCATACGATATCGTTCTTTTGACTGTCATTGCTATTGTGATTTATTTTTGGGCTTATAACGAAAATAAAAAATATATTCATAAAGAAAAAAAGTAGTAAATAATATTTGATTTTTCCGTTTATTTGTTATAGACATGTAATTAGTATAATATGTGTTAAGGATTAATAAAATGGATGGAAAAATCAAGGCCGAATGGCAGCCACTGAAAAAAGTTGTAATTCATAGACCGGGGATCGAAATGTTCTTCGGTCTTTTAGATCCTACAGGATCTTTATATGAGCGTCCCTTTAGTCGTGAAGGTGCTTTGAAAGAGCACCACGTTCTGGAAACTGTATTGAAAAATGAATTCAAAATAGATGTACAAAGACTTACAGATGTTTTAATTCAGGCTATGGATGAAAAACCGATTATCCGCCAAAGAGTCATTGAAATGGCTAAAGAAACTATGCAGTGGAAGGGATCGGATACGGGTACAGAACAAAGCAAACAAGAATTTGAAGATAATATCAAACATTTGGATTCTTCTTATTTTGTAAATATCTTATTGATGAACCCAACAATTGAATTGCATGCAGAAAATCAGAAGATGGGGAAGGATTGGGCGAATCTAAAATTGCGAAATCCTCTTTCTAACCTTTATTTTATGCGTGATCAGCAATTTGTAACAGATCAAGGGATCGTTCTAACTCGAATGGCGAACCCTGTTAGAAGAGGTGAGCCAAGATTGACCCGTCTTGTTTGGGAAGAAGTTTTTGGTTTGCCGATTATTCATGAAATGACAGATCCTGCCATGATCGAAGGGGGTGAATTTATCCCTATGGGAGATTTTGCAATGGTCGGTATAGGTTCCAGAACTAATAGGGAAGCGATTAATCAATTGCTTTCGATACCGATGGATTATAAGGAAATAGCAGTCGTCCATCAGCCGATGCATCCACTTGTTGCATCAGAACAGCCGGATCCTATGATCAATATGCATTTGGATACTTATTTCAACGTGGCAGGCAAAGATGTTGCTGTAGGTTCTGAGCTTCTTTTGAAAAATGCTAAGGTGGAAATTTGGAAGAATGAAGGAAGTAAATATGTAAAAACAAAAGAAGAGCCAACTTTAGAAGAATATATTAGAAAAAAAGGTTTTAATTTGGTTTCTTTAACAACTTTAGAGCAACTTTCTTATGCGTCTAACTTCTTATGTATCGAAGATAAGAAGATTTTAGCAATTGAAGTGGAACAAAATGTTCCTTCAGTTCTGGAAAATCTTGAAAGAAAAGCTGTCCAAAATCCTAAGCGTTATGGAAAGCTTGCAGCACAAGCAAAACAAGATTATGAGAATCTTAAGAATGAAGGACAATTCTTCCCACATAAAAAAGAAATGTATCAAAACGGTGTCGAAAGTTATCCGGTTGTTTTGAAGAACCTAACAGGTGGTTACGGTGGCGCTCATTGTATGACTTGTTCTCTTTCAAGAGGTTAATTTATGGGAAAGAAAATTTTAATAGCCCTTGGTGGAAATGCCTTGCTTCAAAGTGGAGAGAAAGGAACTGCTGAAGAACAGATTCAGCACGTGGAAGATACATGTGAACAGCTTTTGCGTTTAATCAAAGAAGGACATGTTATCGCATTGACTCATGGGAATGGTCCACAGGTGGGCTCGATTCTTTTGAAAAATGAAATGACAAAAGACACTCTTCCTCCGATGCCTTTGGATATCTGTGGTTCTGAAAGTCAAGGCTTTATAGGCTATATGTTACAAAGGGTTTTTCATAATCATATGAAAAAAGATGGTATTGATCATCCTGCGCTTACGATTGTGACGCAGACTCTTGTGGATTCTAATGATCCTGCATTTCAAAATCCAACAAAACCTATTGGCCCATTTTACACAAAAGAAGAGGCTGAGGTTTTGAAACAGGAAAAGAAATGGACGATGGTGGAACAAATCGGGAAAGGCTTTAGAAGGGTAGTCCCGTCTCCTCTTCCTATTGATATTGTCGAGGGAGAGATTATTAAAGAATTATTCCAAGAGAGAAGACTTGTAATTTCATGTGGTGGTGGAGGAATTCCGGTTGTAAAAGATGCTAAAGGCAATCTTATAGGAATCGAAGCTGTGATTGATAAAGATCGAACAGCGGCATGTCTTGCCAAAATCATCGATGCGGATGTTTTGATGATTTTGACAGATGTGGAAAAAGTCGCTTTAAATTTTGGAAAGCCTGATCAGCAGAATTTGGATAAGTTAACCGTTGAAGAAGCGAAGCGTTATCTGAAAGAAGGACAGTTTGCGAAAGGTTCTATGGGACCTAAGGTTGAAGCTGCTATGAGTTTTATCGAAAATGGTGGTAAAAGAGCTATCATCACATCTCTTGATAAAGCTTTTGATGCAGTAGAAGGCAAAACCGGAACATCTATTATATAAGGAGCAAAAAACAAATGGCAGTGAACTTAAAAGGAAGACATTTTTTAACATTAAAGGATTTTACCCCTGAGGAAATTCGTTATCTGTTGAACTTGTCTCGTGATTTAAAAAATAAAAAACGCGCCGGCATCAAAGGCGAACTTCTAAAAAGAAAGAATGTTGTATTAATCTTTGAAAAAACCTCTACAAGAACACGTTGTGCTTTTGAAGTTGCGGCGATGGACGAAGGTGGCTTAGTTACTTATTTGACAGGTTCTCAGATGGGTAAAAAAGAGTCGATCGAAGATACTGCAAAAGTTCTTGGTCGTTACTACGATGGTATTGAATTTAGAGGATTCAAACAAGAAACTGTCGATACTCTTGCAAAGTATGCAGGAGTTCCTGTTTGGAATGGTCTTACAGATCAATTTCACCCTACTCAAATCTTGGCGGATTTCTTAACAATGGAAGAGCATCTTGGCAAGCCATTGCATAATACAAAGTTTGTTTTTGTAGGTGATGCTAGAAATAATATGGGAAATTCCTTGATGATTGGAGCTGCTAAAATGGGAATGCATTTTGTGGGACTTGCTCCAAAAAGTCTTTTCCCAGATGAAAAACTTGTCAATGAAATGAAAAAAGTCTGTGAGTGGACAGGCGGTAAAATCGAATTGCAAGAAGATATTGGCAAAGCGGTAGAAGGTGCTGATGTGATTTATACAGATGTTTGGGTTTCTATGGGTGAAGAGGCTCAATTTGCTGAAAGAATTAAGCTTTTAAAGCCTTATCAAGTAAATATGGAGATGATTAAGAAAACTAAAAATCCTCATGTAAAATTTATGCACTGTCTTCCTGCTTTTCATGATTTAAATACAGAAGTAGGTAAGCAGATTTTCGAACAGTTTAAATTAAAAGAAATGGAAGTGACTGACGAAGTGTTCCGTTCTAAGCATTCTATTGTTTTTGATGAAGCTGAAAATCGTTTGCATACGATTAAAGCTGTCATGGTCGCTACAATAGGGGATCTATAATTTTTAAAAAGGTTCGCAAGGATTTATTCTTGCGAACTACTTTTTATATTGGATGTTTTTGATCGATTTGCTCGAAAGAAGATTTTAATTCTCTAAGCCATTCTTTAAATATTTCCAGATATTCGTCAAAAGGATCATCTATTCTAATTGTTGAGATATCCGGTAAAGCTGGAGGTAAGGGAGAATCTGGATTTTCAGAGTGTTTAGATATTTCTCTTAAGGCTTTAAGATAGGGATCAAATTCTTTCAAATAATCATAATCCTTTTTTATTAAAGGAGTCATGATCTGTACGAAGAGATTTTCGACTTTTTCTGTCAAAAGATGTAATTTTTCATAAAACCTTTTTTCTTCTGCTGAAAGGGAGGAAAATTCAGAAAATTTTTCTGAAAGTAGTTCTTTTTTTTGTTCTACTAGGTGAGCTAAACGGTTAATTCGCTTCAGAATGATTTGATGTACTAGGTTGGGATGTTCACTGATACTAGCTATGCTAGTTATTAATTCGGGAGTAATTAATGAAATATGTGATAATTGCTTATGATCGGATAAAGGCGTATTGGTTTGATGCGCTTCAAATATTTTTTCATGATTGTTGATGCAATTGATTTGTAAAATATAAAGAAATGAGATTAGGTATGCATAATTGTAATGAAGGAAATTAGATAGATTTGGATGCATAAAATATTCGAAATAGTTTAAGTCAAAAGTTAATAGAAAACTTGTGAGAGGAAGAAAAAGAGTATATGTATCTGTAAAATGAGAACTAATGCCAAATTTTGCTATTATGGGCCAATAGCCATAATCTTGAAAATAAGAATGGTGGGGAAAAATGGCTTCAGTAGGTTCTACAGAACATGCTAGATCATAATCAGTTATATAGGGATGTCCATCATCAGTGATAAGGATGTTGCTTCCTTTGAGATCGCTATGAATTATTTTTTCCTTTTTATGAGCTTCTATGCCTTGCATGATTAATAAAAGTAGTTGAAAATTGGATAGGATATCTAGCGGTTTTTTATTGTATAAGGAAATATCTTGCAAATGACTTCTTAGTGTTGCCGGATAAAATTTTTGGAAGATATAGCGTGTGCCAAATAGAGCTGGAGGCTCTGCTACCCATTGAGGAAGTTTTTCGTAGATTTCGGCGTGTTTTTTACAGGTTTCTTTTTTGAATTCGATCATTTCTTCTTTATCGCGAATTTCTTGTACTACACCTAATGTATCTTGAATGATTTCGAGATCTTTCGAATCTGTTTTTTGATAAATTATCTCATATCCCTTTAATATCTTAGATAGGCATATTGTGGGATTATGAAGTAAAAAGTTAGGATTAAATAATTTTAGGCTTGCTTTGTAGGGATTTTCTTTATCAATGTCATATATTAAACAGAGGTTGTTTTCTGCAGGTCTTGTTAGAACTTCGGAAGGTAAGATGTCAGAACTTGTGATGTCTGGAGGTAGAATTATTGAGCTTGGGATGTCTTTTTCAAAATATTGATTAAAGAGAATTTGAAAGGCAAATTTTGCAATGATTGTAGGAAGGGTGTTTTCAGAATATGAATCAATATAATGAAGAGCTTGTAGTAGTGTTGGATTTTCTGTTTGATCGGAAGTTGTATGAGAAAAGCAATTAGTTAAGAAATCTATGAAATTTTGAACGAATTCCTCTATTTGGCTTTCTGTTTCAAATTCTCCGGATTGTATCAGTGCTCTGACAGGAAGGCCTGAAAAGAGTTGAGTGTCTGGAATAGAAGTAATGGACATAACAAAATTCTTATTTTTCATTTTATGTCCAGCTATTCTAAATATAGTTGTCTAAAAATATCAAATATTAAAAAAAAATTTATAATGTTTTAATTTTGAATTATGGAAAAAATTATCTTAAATCAAAACAATCTAGAAAAATTTGTCTATATGTTTCAAAAGGATCAGTTATTTCAGGTACCCAAGTGAAAGGATGTTCTTGAATTTGGTTATAATATTCTTGATCAAGAGTTAATAGGGGAAACATGATTCGAGAAAAAAGTATATCGATTCGATTAATAAAATTTAAAAGATTGGAATAAAAGGTTTCTTCTTCTTCCATTAAAAGAAGTTCGTCGGATAAAAGATTGCGGATATTGCAAATAGCTTCCTCTACTTGTTCCCTTTTTGTTTTAGAAGTATCGGATGATAGGATCTCATGCGGAATATATTAGGTGTCTTTTTCTTTATGATGATTGAACATTTGAGAGAAGTTTGTGATACAACTCAGTTTTAAGAGAGCTAGATATCTATCAGGGTTTTTAAGATGTATTATCTTATGGAGCTGTTTGTAATATTCGTAGTAATTTAAATCATATGTAATTAAAAAATGTAAAATTGGAAGAAATAGAGAATAGGTATCAGTAAAAGAAGTTTTATAGCCGTAATTTCTCGTCGCTGGCCAAAAAGGGTAATCTCTGGGGTTTTGTGCTACTATAGGGTCTGGAATACAGCTAGAGCCTTGAAAACCAAAATCATAGTCATTGATAACAGGGGAGGCTCTTCCTCTCATTAAAAGATTATCAGGTTTTAAATCATCATGATGCAGATTGAAGAATCTATGTGCATTCATTATTTCTAAAAGGGAAGAAAAAATATTAATATTAGTTACAAAATCAGGGAATCTATCTCCTTCAAGAATGCTGTTTACAAAATCTGTAAGAGTTTTTTCATAATAAGGTTGGATCCATATAAGAGGCTCAATCATTGTGGAAGGGATAGCGATTCCTGTTTTAATTATTTCGAAAACCATTCGATGGAATAGAGATGTTTGTAATCGTTGATCAAATATTAGTTTATTGTTGTGTAATATTTGAAAAACAATCATTTGAAATGAAGAAATTCTTGGATTGGGATCAAGGGAATAGGTGCAATGCAATCCTTTATAAATTTTTTTAATTCTTGAAGAATTAATTGGAATAGTATTCGCTGAATTGCCAATGAGGATGTCATATTGTCTTGCATATGGAGTAGTTCGATAAATTATGATATGGTAATTATATTTCTTACCCCTTTCAATAAAATTAGCATTGTGTGAAAAGATTGGAATAACAAAGTATTGAGAATAATGTAAAAAGGTACAAAATTGGGATGCGATAGTTGAAAATAGTACTTCTGGATGGATCATTGTGTGATAATTGAGTTCTTCAAGTATGGTATGTTCTTTTTGAAAAGGAGGGAATAGTTGAGGAGTTGTGAATGTTTGGGATAATTGTTCGATGCAACTTGCATAAATTTCTTGGATTTTTTCTTCTATTTGAAAACTAGGAGTTGGAGATCTTTGTTCTTTTCTTGGTGTAGCATGTGGATATATTGGAGGATGAATGGCTAGAGTCATATTTTAATTAAAATTGTTGATGAAAGGCTTATAATTTTAATTAAAAGAAATAAAAAAACAAACATCTTATTTCGTTTGTTTTGAGATGTATTAAATTAATTGAATGAAATTTTTGAAATATCGTCGATTTGATGACGAAGCATCATCAGGCGGTCAAAACCGATGGCAATTCCAAAATAAGAGTCAAAAATATTATCAAGAGCTTTTAAAAAGCTGTTATCTATTTCGTAGATTTTTTTATGAAGTTTTTCTCGGATATTATTTTGTTCGTCAAATCGTTTTTTTTGCTCACGGCTATCGGTGAGTTCATGATATCCGTTGCCAAGTTCCATAGAGCCGATATAAATTTCAAATCTTTCTGCTATTAGATCATTATCAACTTTTTTAAGCTTTGCTAAAGCAGATTGTGTCGAAGGATAATTGCATATAATTGTAATAGTATTTTGGGGCAAGGAAGGTTCTATTAGATGAGTGAGTAAAAGATTTAGATAATCATCTTTGGTAAGATCGGTCGGAAATAAAAGGTTTTTCTCTTCACAAATTTTTTGAAGCTGTTTGAGTGAAATTTGGTGAGGATTGATTTTGAGGTGCTTTAGAAAAAGGTTTTTATAGGTGATGATTTCATAGGGGAGATTGGGAATAAATAAATGAATCAGTGCAATACATTCTTCTATAAAAGAATCAAAAGAAATATTTTTGCGATACCATTCGATCATAGTAAATTCAAAGGCATGTTTTTTGCCTTTTTCGCCATCACGGAAGACATGTCCTAGTTGGTAGATGTCTTCAAAACCATATGAAAGAAGCTTTTTCATGGCATATTCTGGAGAGGAATGCAAATAATGGATGTTTGTTTTATTGACAGGAGCTTCGATAAGATCGATGTAAGCATCGATGGAGGGGGAGGGTTGTAATGCCTTGCAATCTACTTCTAAAATATTTTTTGAATCAAAAAAAGATCGCACTTTTTTAAGCATCAAAGAACGATCTTTTAAAACTTTAAGATTATACACGACTGACGTATTCACCGGTACGTGTATCCACTTTAATGACTTCTTCTTCATTGACAAAGATAGGTACTTGGACTTTTGCTCCCGATTCCAATATGGCGGGTTTTAAAACTCTTCCAGAGGCAGTGTCGCCACGGGCACCGGGTTCTGTCTGGGTGATTTTAAGCTCCATAAATGTTGGAGGCATTACATCGATGACTTCTCCATTATAGAAAATTACATCATATAATGTGTCTTCTTTTAACCAAGAAACAACCGGTTCAATACGTTGAAGTGGTACATGGATTTGATCGAAGGTTTCATCATTCATGAATACAGCATCTTCAGTTTCTGTATAAAGCAGTCTCATTTGGGTTTCTTCTACATTGGCAAGATCAAGTTTATCGCCTGATTTATAAGTTTTTTCAACAACGCGTCCAGATTTTAAATTTTTGAGTCTGATTCTGTTGAAGGATTGTCCTTTACCAGGTTTTACAAAATCGTTGCTCACAACAATATAGGGATCGTTGTCTAGTTCGATTTTCATTCCAGGTTTAATTTCATTAGTTGCAGCTTGTGCCATGAGTTTTTTTCCTCGTGTTGATTAAATAATCTATTTTGATAGATATCTCAATTATTTTCAATTGATTAGAGTTTGCATTTATTTCTAAATTAGATTATTCCTTATGTTAAAAGATGGTGAGATATGGAAAGAAAAGAGGAAGAAGCAAGAGTTGCTTTAGAGACGCTTGAAAGATATTCGGGATGCGAAGCTTCGAAATTCTGCCAAAATATTATTTTGACTAACTTTCCCAAATATGTCACCTATTTTGCCAGTCATCGAAGTGTGGAAGTTTACGAAGGATCGATGTTTAAAGTCGCTCATTGTATGGATGAGGATATTTCGATTTTAGATTTTAAAATAGGTTCGCCAGCAGCTGCTTTGGTGATAGATGTTCTGTCCTTTTTACCGATAAAAACAGCGATTTTTCTAGGGATGTGCGGCGGTCTTCGTAAGCGTTATAATGTAGGGGAATATTTAGTTCCGGTGGCAGCTATTCGAGGAGAAGGAACATCGGATTATTATTTTCCTTCATATGTTCCGGCTCTTGCAAATTTTTTAATGCAAAAAGCTGTGACCAATATTTTGGAACTTGAAAAATCCCTTTACCATGTCGGGATTTCTTTTACGACTAATAGACGTTTTTGGGAATTCAATGATCAATTTATTGAAAAACTTAAAAGATCTAAAGCACAAGCTATTGAAATGGAATGTGCGACTTTGTTTACAGCAAGCTATGCTAAGAAATTTACTTTGGGCTCTCTTTTATTGATTTCTGATTTGCCATTGAAAAAAGATGGTGTTAAAACAAAAAGTTCATCTGAGTTTGTTTTTGATCAATATACAGCAGATCATGTGGAAAAAGGAATTCGCATCTTGAAAGCTGCAAGAGATATGGTTGATCAAAAGGTTAAAGGTTATTATCACTCGGAAGAAGAGGATCAAGAAAAATAATTTCAATAATTAAAAAAAAGATTTGTCATAAAGGTTTTCTCTTAATAAGATCTTAAAAAACAAAAAGGATCTTTATGTCAAATCAGTTAGTTATTAAAGGTTCTTCTAAGGAGTTAGTTTCTTACGGTTCTCAGATCGAAGAACAGCACATAATTCCCTATTCTGGCAAAGATGAATTTGATGAATATTCAGAAGAACATTTAATTGAAAAAGTTTCAAAACCATTGATTGATTCTATTGGTTTTTTATATGGAAAATTAGCATATCTAAGTGATCGCTTAATTACATCCCCATTTATTGGAGCGAACTATTTATTAAAAAAAGTGTCTGGTGTGTCATTTCCAGAAGCTCATCACAAGCTTCTTGAAAGTAATAGATCTTTTTTAAAAAAGTTGAAAAGTGAATTTATAAATAAAGATGATTTGAGGCTCATAGCTAGTTGTGTTGGGACATATGGGGCTTTTCTTTGGGCAAAATATGTGCATCAAAAAGCTTTTCCAAAGCAGTTTCCAAAAGAAAAAGTAACTAGAAAAATGAAAAAAGCCTCTATTGATTGGAAGATAGCAAGAATATTTGAAAAACACCGCTATTTACTGTATTTACTTGGAAGTCGCTATTTAGTCTCTCATGGTTTTTTAAAATGGAAAAAAGAGGATGCAACAATCGCTTCTTTGTATTTGATAGCAACAAAATCTCCTGAATTTATTTTAAAACATTTTTATCAAGATCAGAAAAAAGAGACAGTTTGGATTGAAGAGCAATTGATTAAATGGGATCGAATGGCAAAAAAATATTCTTTGAAAGGGGAGACTCTAGCATCAATTATCTTTGCATATCTTTTGGGAAATAAATGTATGGATAAACCAAAAAAAGCTGCATTGATGATGGTAGGTGGAAAACTTGCTTTTCGAGGATCTTCAAAAGTTATGAAGGGGTTTTTACATCGTAAAATTGAAAAGGTTTCTCCTCAGGCAAAAGATAAGATAAAAAAGTTTTATCCTTGGTGTTTTTCTGCTTTGGCTGGAGGCTTTTTTATTTCCCGGATATTTAAACAGACTCCGGCAAATGGAGCGTTATACGGAACGTTATTATATTTTTTATATCGGAATCATGTGGTTTTGAAGGATTTTGATCTTTTTCAAGAAGTATTAGCTGGTTTTGTCAGAAAAGGGATGATGGAAGAAGAAAGCGCAGCAAAAATTGCAGAGGCTTTATCTGCATGCGGTCATAATTTGAAAAAATTTGAAACTGATTTGGGACAAATTTTACTTGAAGATTCTCATTTTCCTAATACAGAAGTAAAGATTACAAAAAACTTATGTTATAATCATTTAATTCGTTTATCAAAAATTATGACAAGTAATTCAGTTATTGAATTGAATAGTGAAAGAATTTTAAAAGCAGTCAAAAGAAAGGATGAGCTAGAAATACAGTGTGCTTTAAGGGAAGTATATTTTTATAATCGTAGATTATCGAGAAAAAAAAGTTTACCTTCTTCATGTTTTCAAGATCTTTTAGATGATTCTTTTCAAGTTCCAGTGCAAATAGGACGTTTTAAAAG
>ERZ795053.5306-NODE-5306-length-13366-cov-3.975509_pt1 | contig 13366 bp, 10 predicted proteins | sample MGYA00375137_ERZ795053 | MGnify/ENA primary metagenome ERZ795053 (study PRJEB30182, sample SAMN05720284) | activated sludge metagenome | isolation source: Anaerobic digester | place: Hong Kong | collected 2014-12-17 ... | reverse complement strand
GGAAACACGGATACCAATGAAGAAATGACCGCTTTGTCATTATATCCACCGTTAACAGCTTTAATCGCCGTTCCTGTTTTTCCACCAACCAAATAACCATCTACTTTGGCATTTTTTCCAGTACCATATTCAACAACAAGATGAAGAAGGTTTCTCATAATTTCACTGGTCGCTGGTGAAATAACCTGCGTTCCCAAATCTTGAGAAACACTCTGTGCAATATCATTATTTTTTCTTAGTAAGGTGGCAGGAATAAGGCGTCCGCCATTTACCATGGCCGCCACACCGGAAGCCAGATGAAGTGGCGTGACCGCAATCCCATGACCATAGGCCGTGGTTGCAAGCTCGGTAGGCCCCCATTGCCTGGGCAAGAGAGGCGTGCTTTTCTCATAAACTTCTATATCAGACTTCGTAAACAGCCCAAGTTTATCAAAAAACGCAATTTGACGTTCAACACCAATATCCTGTGCAATTTTTAATGTACCTATATTTGATGAATAGACAAAAATTTCGGGCACATTAAGCCAACGGCTTTTCGGATGGTCATCATGAATGGTGAAATTTGCAACCCTCACCGGCTTGGTGGCATCATAACGATCTGCAAGGGACACAACTTTATTGTCCAGTGCCGATGCAAGGGTAAAGGTTTTAAAGCCGGATCCAAGTTCGTAATCGCCTTGCAAAACCCGATTCATTTCATTTACATTTTGTGGACCGCTTGTATCATTCGGATCAAAATCCGGCAGAGAGGACAGGGCGAGAACTTCTCCCGTTGTGACATCAAGAATAATGCCCGCAGCTCCAATAGCCGAAAACATTTCCTTATAGGTTGCCAGTTCCTGATTTAGAATATACTGAAGACGAATATCTATTGATAGAGCCAGTGGACTTTCCGATTTTGAAGGATCAATAAGCTGATCGTTAAAATAGGCTTCAACCCCTGAACTGGGCTTATTATCAATATCAACAGACCCTAGAATGTGTGACAATAGTCTACCTTGCGGATATATCCGTTTTTCTGCATCCGATGTCACCAGGCCAGGATCACCAATTTTCTTAATTTCAAATACCTGTTTTGGTGTCAGCGTCCGTTTAATCCAGGTATGTGGGCGCGTTGTACTTAAAAGCTTAAACGCTTTCTCTTCTGACATATCAGGAAAAATAGCCGCAACCCTTGGCGCCAATTCTTCAGGTGAAGTTTTAAGTTTAGCCGGAACAACCGCCAATGATGGCGTTTTAAGGTTGGTCGCTAAAATGACCCCGTTCCGGTCAACAATATCCGCCCTTGCCATAAGCAGAGATGTATTGACATTGTCAGTATGATAATATGCAGAACCATCAGCTTGAAACACACCGACCGAAACAAGTTTTACAATTAACGTAAGAAAGCCCAGTGAGAATAAAGCCATTACGAAAATTAATCGGTTTCGGGCAACCTCTATCGCCCCCTGGCGTATTCCCTCCACTCGCAAATCAATTGGCTTCACTTAATTTATCCCTATTCTAATTTCCTAATTTAGCCAATATTCGATCATATAGACTTTGTTGCCTGCTCTCTTGTTGTCTCTGCTCTAATTTTCTGTTTTCCGCTTTTTGTGTAGCGGATTTTTCCACTTTTGGAAGTGATGTAATATTTCTTGTCTGTGGGTTATTAACCGCCACTATTGTTGAAGGTTTCTGGCGCGGCAATAGAAGCTGAAAATTATCAACTGGCATTTTTACCAGCTGTACATTGTCACGAACGGTTAGTTCCGTAATATCCGCTGCTATCTGTTCCGTATCCGTTGACTCAAGAGCAAGATGCCGCCGACCCAGTCTTTCCAGTCTTTCCGGTCTTGAAAGATATGCCATCTCAGCTTTTAAAACTTTTATAGCCTCGCGATCCTTTAATATTTGCGCACTAATATCACGCTTCTTTTCTTCAAGATCGTATGTTGCCTGCTTCAGGTTATAAACTGACGCAGTGGAAATCATAACTGTAAGAATGGCAAACGCTGCAAATACTTTAATCATGATATAGTCTCCTGTGCCCAAGCTGGTGCATTGGTTCTCTCCGCTGCTCGCAATTTTGCTGAGCGTGAACGGACATTCACTTTTATTTCTTCTGCTGAAGCCTTTTTTCCACCCCTGAATATCATTTCAAAAGTAGGCTGCTGTAAATTCAGTTCCTGTAAGGGTAAATGACGTGAACCCAGCGAGCTTTCGCCGCTTCTGAGTTTAAAAAATTCCTTTACGATCCGGTCTTCAAGGGAATGAAATGTAACAACGCAAAGTCGCCCGCCAGGAGCTAGCATTTTTTCTGCTGCCTCAAGCCCGCGTTTTAATTCACCTAGTTCATCATTTACATATATCCGGAGTGCCTGAAATGTTCTGGTTGCCCCGTGGATTTGCCGTTTGCCTTTTTTATATTTTGGCCCACCTACAGCTTTTTCAACAACTTCCGAAAGCTCCAGAGTTCTTGCAAAATTCTTCACTGCACGCGCTTTTACAATTGCACGCGCCACCCGACGTGACGCCCGTTCCTCACCGTAATTATAAATGATATCAGCAAGCTCTTCTTCTTCTTTTGTATTCACAATATCAGCTGCCGTCGGGCCATCGCCACCCATTCTCATATCAAGCGGTCCATCCTGCATGAATGAAAACCCTCTTTCGGCCTGATCCAGTTGCATGGAAGAAACACCGATATCAAGGACGATACCATCAACATATTCCTGTCCGTTTTCTTTCAGCAATTTTTCCATATCGGAAAAACAGCCTTGCAACAGTTGAAATTTACCCGGAAATTCTTCACGAAGCTTTTGGGCATAATTCTTAACAGAAGGATCGCGGTCAATTGCCCATAGCATCGAAACATCTTGCTCTAGGATCGCACGACTATATCCGCCGGCACCAAATGTCCCATCAACATATGTCCCTTCCTTTTTAGTGCGCAGTGCTTCAAGGACTTCATTAAGCATAACAGAATAATGCATATCATTGGCCGGAATTTTTCCATCAAAATTACGAGCGATCATTCTGACCTCCCGTTTCATTTCTTACCTGGAAACGCAGAAGTCCCCTTTTCTCTTTCACTTTGTTACGGGCCTTATCCAATTCCTGCTTGAAGGCTTCCGGTTCCCAAATCTGAAATGTTTTTCCCTTACCGGCAAATGTTGCATAGTCACTAATTCCTGCAAATTCCATAAGTTCCTGCGGTAGAATAATTCGGCCGTTTCCATCAAAGCTAAGTTCAACCAGCCCCGACATAAGAGCGAGACTGAATTCATCGTGCTCGTCGGAGTAGGGAGCAAAGCCTTCAAGGCTTTCATTTACCTTTTCAATATGCAGCAGGTCACAGCATTCAATCGCATAGTGATTAACTGCCTGATAAACAACTATGGATTTCTGAAAGCCCGAAGGTAACGCAGCACGAAACTGTGCTGGAACGGAAACCCGCCCCTTGCTGTCCACCTTGTTGGTATATTTCGACATAAATAATGGCATTTTGTCTTACAGAAATCCCTGAATAATAAAAATCTAATGGTTGCGAACATGTTCCCAGCGCTTCCTTTAAATGGAATATCATGGGATATCATGCCCGTCAATGGGATTTAGTATTACTTAAATGGGGTTAACAATCCATTAACTTCCGGATATGCAAAAATTAAATTCTTTAATTACAATCGGTTATCCAGATATTTATTTGATTAGCTGGATGCATGATGATACATAAGCAACCCCCGCCAAAATGGGTTTTGATGGGATAAGTATGTTAATTACGTGAAATTATATCATTAACTGCCAAAAGACTCGGCAGAAACAAAGAATCAGAATTTCTAAATGAAGATTAATCCAGGCGATCGCCAAGGCTGCCAAAAATTCCTTTTACAGCTTCTGGTGAATAAACAAATTCAAGACCTAAAAAACCGTTCTTAACCCAGGTGACCTTTGATGGGATTTTTCTTTGCCCTTTAAATGAAATAAGAAAATCGGAACCCCGTTCAAGGGGAAGATTGAGCTTGATTTTTGCGCCTCTCAATGACAAGTCATATGCCACAGCGTCAAAATAATAGCTTCCAATTTCCAATTTTGTTTTGATCAGAACATTTTGACGCTTACTGCGACGCTTTTGAAATTCTTTTTGCAATTTTATTATCATGTCCCGACTTAAATTCTTCCCCGGCAATCTCAACTATATCAATATTATATAGAGATGCTTTCCTTTACACCTACTTAATTAATTCAGGTTACTTGCAAGTCCACCCAGTCCCACTCTAATCGCATTCGGACTTTCATTAAAATTTAGCCCGACAAACCCTTCTGCTGCCCATACAACATTTGCACTATGACTTGATGTATCTTTAATTCTGACATTGACCTGGGAATTTGCCGCAATAGGGGCATCCACTTTAAGACGTATACCTCCCAAAGACACGTCATATGCGACACAGTTATGATACTGACCATCGACATCAAGCTTTGCAGGGAGCACAACCGCTCTCCTGTTATGCTTACGCATTGTCCTAAGTATTTTTTTTACTTCATTAATAGCCATGTCAGTCCTTAAAATATGATGGGCGAACAAAGAAAAACCATTTTACCATTAGGATAATATGCTTAGGTTAACAAATAGTTACTTTTTGTTAACCTTCATTTAAGATGATCATCAAAATAACGTTTCATGGTTTCAAGCACATGCCGTTTCCTCATACGGTCCGCGCCTAACCGGTGGGTCTCACCCGGATAAGCCATAAAATCAAACTGAATTGCCCTTTGCTGAAGTTCATCAAGAAGCTTACTGCTATGATTAAAAAGCACATTGTCATCTGCAAGCCCATGCATGATGAGAAGGTTGCCTTTTAGCCCTTCAATATATGGAAATACACTGCTTTTCTCATATGCTTCATCCTTACCACCCGGCAGTCCAAGAAAGCGTTCTGTATAATGCGTATCATATAAACGCCAGTCGGTCACCGGGGCACCTGACACCCCTACTTTAAATATATCCGGCGCCGTAAACATACTCATCAATACCATATAACCGCCATAACTATGCCCCTGAACACCAATGCGCGCAGCATCAACAAAATCCAGTTGCTTTAGAAATTCAGCACCTGTGACCTGATCTTCAACTTCAACCTTGCCCATCCTGTGATAAAGTGATCCGGCAAATTTAGTTCCTTTATTGCTTGTCCCCCGGTTATCAAGAGTAAAAACCACATAGCCGTCCTGGGCCCAGACCTGATGCAAGGGATCGTCCCAGGCCTTTCTGACAAGCTGCGATCCTGGCCCGCCATAAAGCGCAAATATAACCGGATATTTTTTACCTGCTTCCATGTTGGCCGGTTTATAAAGCCTGTAATGAAGTATATCCCCTTCTTTATTTTTGATGGTCCCAAACTCCGGACTAATATGCTGATCTTTATAAGGATAATAGGGATGATTTTTGTCCAGCCTGTTTTCCTCAATCCACATTTCCCTCATTCCGCTTAAATTGTGAATGGAAACCTGTGGTGGCACATCCGGTGTGGAATACCGATCAATATAACTGTCCCCAACTTTTGAAAATGTAATATCATGCCAACCCGGCTCTGATGTCACCTTTTCCGGATTTGTTTGTCTGTCACTGTCCAGTGCCACTTTATATAAATGCTGCTCAAGATAATCTGTGGCATTGGCCTGGAAAAAAATATTTCCCTCTTTTTCATCAGTTTTTACAGTGCCACTGACGACCCAGTCACCATCAGTGAGCTGATTGATCAGAGTGCCATCATTTTTATAATGATATATATGGTTAAACCCGCTTCTTTCTGATTGCCAGAGAAACTCGGCACCATTTTTCAGGAAAGAAAGTCCATGATTTAAATTTATCCAGCTGTCAGATTCTTCAACCAGAATATTTCTTTTTACTGCCGACTTTGCATCTGCAAAATTAAGCTCGAGCCTTGTCTGTGCGCGATTTTCGACCTGATAAAAAATTCCACTGCTGTCCGGCACCCACGCGACCCGCGGCAAGTAAATATCCTGATCACTGCCAAGATCAACCCATTTTGTCTCACCACTTGCTATCGTCATGATACCAAGTCTGACCGTAACATTTTGTGTGCCAGCCCTTGGGTATCGTTCCCTTAAAACATTAAATCCGTCGCGGATGATTTCATATCTGCCCCGTTCATCAACACTCTTTTCATCAAACTGAATATAGGCAATATATTTTTCATCATCTGACCACCAATAACCTGTATCCCGATCCATTTCCTCCATAGCAATAAATTCTGCCACACCATTTTTAACAGTAGGGGATGATGATGTAGTAAGTGTTTTTTGGGTTTTGGTCTTTACATCAACGATATGGATATTATCATCTTCAATAAACGACACAAAATTGCCCAACGGTGAAAATCTGCTGTCGAGTTCATAAACCTCATCATTCGTCAGACGATTGGTTTTATTATTTTCCAGTGAGTATTCGTAAAGATCCCCACCCAGAGGAAACAACAACTTCGTTCCATCCTTAGACCAGGAAAAATCAACTATCCCCAAATTGGTAATACGCATTCGTTCCCGGCGTCCCCGTTCTTCCTCAGAAAGTTTTTCCTCACCCCCTGTGATATCACTGGCCCTGACCAGCATCTGCGCTTTTTTATCCGCAATATTATATTCCCATAAGTCAAGAACCCGGGCATCTTCAGCACTCGCTTTTAAGAACGTTACACGCTTACCATCCGGCGAATACTTTAATCCTCTTGGGACAGCACCAGCCAGATCACCATTTTCTGTTATTTGTTTGATTGTTAGTCCAGCCGCTATGGCCGAAGGTGTAATTGTAACCATCGCGATCATTATCCATAACAGTGCCAAATTCTTTAAAAATGACATTGTACTTTCCCTTATGCTTTTGCTCATATCTATTTTTATAAAGATGTTAGCAACGAAGCAGTGCCAAATCCACCGAAAATATTAAGATAGGTTCTATGAAAAAATATGTCAGATGGCCTATAAGCCGGGTTCTGTCCTTCCATACTTCCTAAGAAGCATAGAATGTAAGATCATTCATCTAGGATAATTGTTGCCAATTATCTCATGCAATCAACCCGAACGACACTTCGAAAGAAAGTGGCAAACTGCCTGTCGTTCCTATTCGATTTTGCACCCGGTGGGGTTTACCATGCCTTTTCTGTCACCAGAAAAGCGGTGCGCTCTTACCGCACCCTTTCACCCTTACCAAACAAATGGCGGTTTGCTTTCTGTGGCACTTTCCCTGAAGTCACCTTCGCTGGCCATTAACCAGCACCGTTCTTCCGTGGTGCCCGGACTTTCCTCTCCCATACTCATAAAAGCATAGCAGCGATCTTCCGGCCATCTGACAAATTGTAAAATACCTTATTTGAAACAAAAATTGCAAGATATCTCTGAATTTCCTTATGGATTATTCAAATAAGATTGTGAGCGTAATCACCCAAAAGTTCTATCATCGTTTCCGGGTCCTCAATAAACCTAAGACCGACAAAATCCTCCGCATGCCAGGCCACAAGCGCATTGGCAAAATCCAGATCCTTAATTTTGATTTTCACTTTCGCGCCCGTTGCCAGCGGCAAATCAAGCCTTAAACGCACCCCGCCCAGTGAAATATCATAAAGTGTACATTTAAATTCAAACTCATTTACAAGAAGCACCGCAGGCCATACCACAGTCCTTCTTTTGTGGGACCTTAGCACCTCAAGCCCCTCATGCACATTATTTTTATTTGCTGCTTTTGAATTTAAAGCTGAATTTTTTTCTATCATTATCTTCGATAATCCACGTTAGATTCGAACATATTACGCATAAAAAATAACATAATATTATTGCTATATGGTTACCAAAATAGATCAATCAACTATTTTTTACTGGAATTATATATCTTTCTGGGGCAGATTGAGCGAAATCTAAAGTCCCAACGAAGAAAATTCTTTATGAAAATGAATTTAAAACCTGTAATTCGATATATAGCACTTTTTGCACTCGTAATTTTATGCGCCTGCGAAAAATCGGGGATCGTCATTAAAAACGGCCCTGCCGGTCCAAATACAGGCGATCTTATTGATCCATTGCCTGAAGGTCTTATTGCGGACAAGCAAAATGCACGTCATGGCACAGAAGATTTAAAGCCTGACATCAACTGATTTTCTGTTTTAATAGACTCTCCAACAGATAAAATGTTTCAAAGTCCAGTTCACCATTAATATTGGACTGTCTGAAATGTCTTTGAAACGCCGCTGTGATTTCAGAAATATTTTGCTCACATCCATCTGTATCATATCCGAATATTTTCAGATTTTTGATAAAGTTTTTACTATCAAGAGCTTCTCCATTATCTATTTGAGCAGTTTCCGGCCAGCATCCGATCCCATCCTTCGCCAATCCTTGCCAGTCGAATAATTCACCGGGATCAATCTTTCGCCGCCAGGCAACATCGCTGTGTCCTAAAATATAAAAGGGGCTGATTTCATGGCGCCTGATAATACCCAGTGATAACTTTTTGACCGCGTCCATCTGCATCTCCGGAAAGGCTCTGTATCCTCCTGCATATCCGGGGTAAGAATGCCCCGGATTAACAATTTCAATGCCTATTGATAGGTCATTAATATCCACATCATTTTCCCATCTGGATACCCCGGCATGCCATGCTCTTTTATCTTCATCAACCATATTAAAGACTGTCCCATCTTCCTCAATCAGATAATGTGCGCTAACAGAAGCCTCAGGATCGCATAATCTTTCCAGCGCCTCATCACCCGTAGACATTCCCGTATAATGAAAAATAATATATTTAATTGAGGAAGACTTTCGGTCATTAAAATTTGGTGATTTAACTACCTTCATTTGCAATTACCTTTGTACGTCTTTTTAGTAACCAGTCTCGGTAATGGATTATTCCAAGACCGCTTAATGTCACAACTGCTCCCAAAATAAATTTCGGCGTAACCACTTCATTCAGAAAAATGACCGACCCAATTGTGGCAAACACCGGGACACTGACCATAAAAGGGGAAATCAGAGTAACTGGATATTGCCTCAATAAATAATTTACACCGCCATAACCGACAATAGTTGATAGGATAGAGGTATAAAGAACCATCAAAATTCCAATATAATCTAGACTTATAAGTTGAGATAACTGATTTTTCTCGAAAACCAGTGTCATGAATATAAATACCGGGACACTGTAAAATGATATCCACGCCTGTGTCTGGAAAACAGGAATTTTGGTAATTTTTCGCATCAGAATAACACCAGTAGAATAAAGAGCAGTTGCTGTAAGAATAATAAAAACAACAATTCCTTCATCAAGAATTTCAGGCTCTAAAGTAATAATAACCACCCCAAGAAATGAAATTATGACACCGAAACTACGCCAATAACTCATTCGCTCTCCAAGAAAGAAATGCGCCATAATTAAGGTTATAGGTATGTTCATTTGCACAACAACTGACATTGCTGACACATGGTCGGTCATATCCATACCAAGAAAAATGAGCGCAAACTGAAAACCGCCAATTAAATTTCCAAGTATGAAAAGTTTCATCATTTCGCCCGGAACAATTTTCAGCCAGGGCAGCAAAAGTACTAAGACAATTGAAAACCTGAGAAAACCGAACAAATAAGGATCCAACCTGAGCAGTCCGACTTTCAAGACTGTAAAATTTACCCCCCAGATAAAACAGACAAAAAGAGCAAATATTACATGTCTTATCGGCATCGTTTTTCCTATTTCATTCCCCGGGGCTTAGAAATTTTGTCATAGGCATTATTAATCGCTGCCAATTTTTCATTTGCCACATCGATCAATTCCTTAGGCACGCCTTGTGCCATAAGCAGATCGGGATGATTTTCCTTAATCAGTTTCCGGTATGCCGATTTAATCTGTTTGTCTGTAGAATCAGGGTTAAGCCCCAGAACTTTATAGGGATCACTCTGATCAGGCCCCAAATGCCTTTCCCTTATTCGGGCAAAATCTTTTTCGTTGATATGGAATATTCTGGCAACATCCAGCAGGTAATCCATTTCCGCCGGATGCATTACACCATTAGCCATAGCAATATGAAAAAGAAGATCGATAACCTGTTCCAGAACCGCTGGTTGATTATGAAACTGGCGATAAAGCTGTGTAGCGTAAGCCTCATAACCCGCCACCTCCTTTTTTGCCATGTCAAAAAACCAGCCCACTTTCTTGGCCTCTTTTGGCGGAACATGAAAAGCCTTTTTAAAGACATTTATTTCATCACGGGTAACAACACCATCCGCTTTTGCCATTTTTGCACAAAGAGCAATAAACCCGGCGGCAAAAACGGCTTCCTGTGCCGTATTCCCAATCTGTCTACGGGATGCCTTACTGGCATAATGCGCTGCGGCACCTCCTAATAAAGCACCTATTGGTCCACCAAGGGCAAAACCTGCTGCACCACCTAAGACTGTACTCCAAATGGACATAAAAAATTCCTAAATAACTGAACAAAAAATTAAAATAATCATATTTAATCGCTCATCATAGACATAAATGTCAGCAAGTCACACTAAAGTCGATATTTCAACAAAATTTAGCGACAAAGATAATAAAATTATTATCTGATACCAATTATCAACTTACCGCCATTTTTCTTTACCCACTAATCAAACTTTTGCTATTGATATATACTGATCCTATTTAAAGCAAAAATAAAAATGAACGGAAATATACAGGATGAAAAAGTGGCAGTTTTGGATTGATCGGGGAGGCACTTTCACTGATGTCGTGGCCCAAACGCCAAATGGCGAGCTGAAAACCTGTAAACTGCTTTCAGACAATAAGGATCATTATGAGGATGCCGCCCTTGCCGCAATCCGTTTCCTGATGGAAACGGCAAAAGATGCTCCTATAAACACAAAACTGATAAAATCCGTCAAAATGGGAACAACCGTCGCGACCAATGCCCTTCTGGAGCGAAAAGGGGAAAGAACCCTGCTCGTCATCACAAAAGGCTTTAAGGATGCGCTAAAAATAGGTTACCAGGCCAGGCCGCGACTTTTTGACCTGGAGGTTATATTACCCGTACAGCTTTATGAAAAAGTCATAGAGGTTGATGAACGGATCGGCCCCAATGGGGAGATTATTAGCCCCCTTGATTTAAAAGACATCTCAAAGGAAATGGAACAAATCTGGCACAGTGGGATCAATTCGGTGGCCATTGTGACTATGCACGGATACAGATATCCGGATCATGAGGAAAAAATTGCTGCGCTCGCCCAAAAAATTGGTTTTAAGCAAATTTCCACCAGCCACGGGACAAGCCCTTTGATGAAGCTGGTCGGCCGTGGCGATACAACAGTGGTTGATGCTTACCTTAGCCCCGTATTAAGGCGCTATATAGACCGCATTGAAAGTGAACTGGGTGATGTGCCACTTTATTTCATGCAATCAAATGGCGGGCTTGCCAATGCCGGGCATTTTAAAGGAAAAGATGCCATTCTGTCAGGACCAGCCGGAGGGATCGTCGGTGCCGTTAAAGCTGCCGAGCTGTCCGGATACAAAAAAATTATCGGCTTTGATATGGGCGGCACGTCAACAGACGTCAGCCATTATAATGGTGATTATGAACGTGCTTATGAAACCACGGTTGCCGGCGTGCGCATGCGAACGCCCATAATGAATATTCATACGGTTGCGGCCGGTGGCGGGTCAATCATTCACTATGACGGCAGCCGTTTTCGTGTCGGCCCTGAAAGTGCCGGCGCAGATCCCGGTCCCTGTTGTTACCGCAAAGGCGGCCCTTTGACGGTGACCGACTGTAATCTTCTGCTTGGCTATCTTGATCCTGAATATTTTCCGGCAACATTTGGTGAAAATGCCGATCAGCCTTTAGACCCGGAAACCGTAAAGCGGAATTTTAATGATCTCGCCGGCAGGGTAAATACCGGCAAATCAGCAGAGGAAATTGCCGAAGGATTTTTAAATGTAGCGGTTGAGAATATGGCCGCAGCCATTAAAAAAATATCAACGGAAAAAGGATATGATGTTCGCGATTATACGCTCGTCAGTTTTGGTGGGGCCGGAGGACAGCATGCCTGCAAAATTGCGGACCGACTTGGTATTAAGCGCATTTTCCTCCACCCATTAGCTGGCGTTTTAAGCGCATTTGGAATGGGACTTGCTGACTTAAGAGCAATAAGGGAGCAAACCGTTGAACGAAATCTCAGCACTGAAAATCAGGAAGACTTTCAGAAAATTTCCAAAGAACTCACTGAAAAGGCGGAGGCCAATTTAAGATCACAATCAATTGAGAAAATTGAAACCATTTCCAAATTTCACATTAAATACTGTGGAAGCGACAGCACTCTTGAAGTGGATATGGCCGATGTCGCCAAAATGGTGGCGCAGTTTGAGGAGCTTCACAGACAGCGCTATGGGTTTATTTCAAAAGATAAGGAACTGATCGTCGAAAAAATCCATATTGAAGCCTTCGGTGGTGGGGGCGAAGTCAGGAAAATGCCCCCGGCGGAAATTCATCACCATAAAATTGCCCGGTCAAAATTATTTCGTAACGGCAAATGGCAAAAAGCGACCGTCATTCACCGCCATGACTTAAACGCCAATATCAAAGAGCTGACGGGACCTGCCATCATACTTGAGGATCATGGTACAAATTACCTTGACCAGGGCTGGCGCGCCTATAGCGATCATGAAAATAATATGATCTTTGAGCGGATAGAAGAGCTTCAAAGAAAGAATGCCATCGGCACGGAAGTTGATCCTGTTCAGCTTGAAATTTTCAATAATCTGTTTATGTCAATTGCCGAACAAATGGGAGCTGTACTTGAAAATGTCGCCCATTCAGTCAACATGAAAGAGCGCCTTGATTTCTCATGCGCGCTTTTTAACAGGGACGGCAATCTGGTGGCCAATGCCCCGCATATGCCTGTGCATCTCGGCTCTATGGGCAAAAGCATAAAAACAATTATAGAAAACCGCATAGGCACAATGAAGCGTGGCGATGTCTATATGCTGAATGATCCCTATAACGGGGGGACGCATCTTCCGGATATCACGGTCATATCCCCATGGTTCGAAAAGGATAGCACTGACCCTGTTTACTATGTTGCCACACGCGGCCATCATGCCGACATCGGCGGTATAACACCCGGATCCATGCCCCCCATATCAAAAAATATTGAAGAGGAAGGCATCCTGTTTAATGACTTTCTGCTGGTCGAACAGGGATCATTCCGCGAAGACGCGCTGCGATCCGCCCTGAACTCAACCAGCTACCCTGCCAGAAACCCGGAACAAAACATTGCCGATCTGAAAGGCCAGATCGCTGCCAATGAAAAGGGACTTAAGGAACTGGACCGTGTCACCAGCCATTAC
>ERZ795053.5304-NODE-5304-length-13368-cov-4.795163_pt1 | contig 13368 bp, 12 predicted proteins | sample MGYA00375137_ERZ795053 | MGnify/ENA primary metagenome ERZ795053 (study PRJEB30182, sample SAMN05720284) | activated sludge metagenome | isolation source: Anaerobic digester | place: Hong Kong | collected 2014-12-17 ... | reverse complement strand
CCTGCTGTCGCGCCTGCGCTCGATGTATGACCGGATCCTGATCGATACCGGCCCGCTGCTGTTGATGGCCGAAGCCCGTGTTGTGGCCGGCAAGGTCGACAAGTCGATCCTCGTTGTCCGCTGGCGGCATTCGACCACGGTTGCTGTGAAGCAGTCCCTGAACTTGCTGAAGGCGTTCAAGGCCGACATCCTGGGCGTGACGCTCAACATGGTCGATCTCAACCGCCGCCGTCATCACCGCGACCCGGGTGCGACCTACAAGGCCTATCGCAAGTACTATCAGATGGAGACCAAGAAATCCGTATTCGGATTCAATCTCGGTAATGCGGGCAAGCCCAAGTCGGGCGTGAAGCGCTCGGTGGCCGTGCAGACGCCGCCGGACCGGGATTCGGTTTACCGCGAGCCGGCCGACTCGTTCGAAGACTAGACCGAGGTCACGATGTCCGGAGGTGCACGCATCGCGAAGCCTGAGGGCCAGCGCGAGGCTGGTGCTGCGGCGCCGCGCCGGCGCGTGGCGTTCTTCGGCCATGACGTCGATGATGCCGCTGTTCGCCGGCGCGTGCAGGCCATGCAGGATGATGGCATCGTCGTGACCGGATTCATGATGCGCCGGGGCGAGGCGAAGCAGCCGTCCTGGCCCAATACTGACCTTGGCCTGACCCGTGACGGCGCCTTCCTTCAGCGTCTGCGACAGATATTCCGCGGCGCCCGGACAGCCGCTGCGCATCGGGACGAGATCGCCGCTGCCGACGTGATCTATGCGCGCAATCTCGACATGCTCGCCTGTGCGTTCCTCGCTAAGCGCCACGCGCGGATCGACACGCCGGTCATCTATGAAAGCCTTGACGTGCACCGCCTGCTGACGCGCAACGATATTGTCGGCCGCATGATGCGCTGGCTGGAGGGCAGCCTTCTGCGCCGCACGATTGGCCTGGTCGTCAGTTCACCCGGATTCCTGCGCAACCATTTCGAGCGTCACTATCCGGGGCAATTCCGCGCATTTCTTGTCGAGAACCGGCTGGCAGCGGGCGCGGACTACGGGCCACGCCCGAGAGCAGTCGCTCAGAAGGCGGACGGCAAGCTCAGCCTCGGCTGGGTGGGCATCCTGCGGTGCCGCCGGTCCTTCGAGATGCTCTGCAGGCTCGCTGACCAATTCCCCGACACGCTCGAAATTCACATGCACGGAATTCCCGCGCGCATCGAGATTCCGGTCTTCGAGCCCGAGATAGACGCCCGGCCCAACGTCACCTTCCACGGCCGCTACAAGTCGCCGGAGGACCTTGCCGAGATCTATGGCAGGCTGGACCTTGTCTGGGCGGGCGACTTCATGGAAGCGGGCTACAACTCGGTCTGGCTGTTGCCGAACCGCATCTACGAAGGCGGCTACTACACGACGCCGTCCATTGCGCCTGCCGGTACGCAGACCGCAGCCTGGCTGAAGGACCACGACGCCGGCATCGTGATTGACGAGCCGCTGGAGGAAACCTTGCCTGAACTCGTGCGGAGCCTGCTGGCCGACCGCTCGCAGATCGGCGTCTATGCCGAACACCTTGCCGCGTTGCCGCGCGAGACATTCGTCCAGCCGCATGGTTTCATCTCCGGCATGCTCGACACGCTGATCGGTGGGAGGGTTGCCGCATGAGCCTGTCCGCAACAGCCAGCCTGCCATCCGGGATGAGTATTATCCGCGCGAGAGTCTACTCCGATGAGAAGGGCGCTCCGCTTTGGGAGCAGTTTCTCGTCACGGTCTGGCTGTTCATCACCTATGTGCAGCTGCCCGGCACGTCTGCGCTGCTCTACCTGATGGTGATCGTGATGCTCGGCATCATGTTCATGGACAAGGAAACGGTCCTGCCGGTTGCCTTCAGATCATGGCCCCTGTTCCTGATACCGATCTGGGGGATGATGTCGGTCCTGTGGTCGCCATTTCCGGCCCTTGCATTCCGTGCCGGCGTCCTGATGTTCCTGTCGCCATTGATGATGGTGATCATGCTCGCGCGCATGGATGTGCGGCATGTGCTCCGATGTCTGATGTTTGCGGGCTGGATCTGTGCGTTCGTGGTGCTGCCCTATATCGGCGACCTGACAACGGGCGGTCCGTTCTCGTCGAAGAACTATCTCGGCATGCAGATGAACTTCATGATGCTGATTTCGTTCGCCACGTTGCTGAACAAGCGGGAACTGCTCTGGATCCGCATTGCGACTGTGCCGTTTATCGGCCTTGGGGTGACCTTCGTTGCCCTGTCCAACTCCGTGACGTCCCAGGTCTTCGCCGTCGTCGGTCCGGTTGGCATTCTCCTGACCAAGTTGTTCTGGGCGGAAACGGCGCGCATTCGCAACCTGCGCGGCTTTATCCTCGGCGCCTTCATCATCATCGTGCTCAGCATCACCATGCTGATCCTGAGCATGCCGAATGTCGACATCGTGGGAGAGTTTCTGGACAAGATCGGCAAGTCCGGCAGCTATCATGACCGTGAGCGGATCTGGGTCGCCGGCAAGGTGATCGTGCACCAGCATCCGATCCTCGGCGTCGGGCTCGAGGGCTTCTGGTATTCGGCGAACGGCGCGGCGCAATCGATCAACTTCTATGACCACAAGCCATTCGGCACAAAGCTGTCCTTCCACAACTCGTACCTGGAAATGCGCGTGCACCTCGGCATCGTCGGGCTTCTTCTGTATGAGTTCCTGTGGTGCTGGATCGTCTTCCGGCTGGTGAAGTCGTGGCTGTCGTCGCCGCACCTCGAATTCTCGCTGCTGGTGGTGACGACGATCCTCATCTTCACCTTCTCGCATACCGAATCGATGCCTGCGGGCATCTTCAATACAGCGGTGAACCTGCTCTACATCGGGTCGGTTGCGACACTTGGCGGAAGTGCAAAGAGGCTTGTCGGCCACATTCCGATCACAGTGCGCGAGACCGACTCACGGCGCTGACCCTGCGTACACGGTAAAAGTACAATTTATTCAGCAAATTGCCTGGTGTTGCTGAAAATCCACGCTCGCTGCGTCCTGCTGCTGCAGATGCCTTGCCAGCGCCCTTACTCGCCATTTTACTGACAAAGTTAACGATATTATCGAAGCTGTAGAGTACCTGTGTCGAGGCGTTTTTAATCCGCCATTAATTCTTAGGGGTTCATTTGCTCGTATGAGCAATATGAGCCCATCCGTACCAGGGAACAGACCAGTGGTTGATGTGGCCAATGCATCCGTTTCGCATCGTGCTTGGGAAATCGATGCGCGTGCTGAACAGGACAATTACGAGAAGTGGCCCGTCTGGGTACGTATCGTTGTCATCATCGGTCTCAGCGCTTTGCTATGGGCCGGGATCATCAGCGGCGTAACGGCGTTGTTCTCGCTTGCGCCCGGCGCCTGATCGCCAGGACTACTCTCCAACAATCCGGACTGCCCGCCTGAAGGCGTCAGGCCGATACGGCTGCCTTGCGGTTTATCAGCAGCTCCATGGCGCGGCCGATCCATTGGCGATGGAACAGGAACAGGTAGCCGAAGTAGGTAATTGCTCCGAGTACAGATTTCACGGCTAGGCGCAGGTAGGATTCCTGTCCCTCCAGCAATTGGCCGGCGCCGATGACAGTTGCCGCCATCATTCCACATGCCAGGTAGGCTGGCAGCTGCGCCGCAATGAAGTCGCGCCACCTGACACTGGTCGATTTGACCAGGATCGGTGCGCTCAGGACCACGCGGACGATGTTGACGACCAGCAGCGATGCGACGACAGCTTCCGGACTGATGTTCCGGGCCGCGAACGCGCATCCGATGATAAGGGCAACGTCGATCATCGACAGGGCCATCAGCGTGTTGAGTTTGCCCAGCGCCGTCAGGGCGTGATTGCGGAAGTAAGCTACCGGCGTCAGTATGCCGGCAGCGGCCATGATCGCCAGCAGTGGTCCGGCGGCCTTGTAGTCCTTGTCCAGCGCGAAATCGACGAGATCGTTGGAAGTCAGCATCAGACCCGCAAACATGGGAACGCAGATCAGTGACGACATCTGGGTAAGCCGGACCAGCAGGTTCGCCTTGTCGGTCTGGCCGGAATTCTCCTTGTCGGAAAGGAGGATCACCCAGAGCGACCCGATCGGCGCGCCAAAGGCGCCCTGGGCCACGTCCACGAAGCGCGACGCGATCCGCATCAGGCCGACCGTCGCTGCGCCAAATGCCACACCAACCACGACATCCAGCACACGCATGTAGGATGCGCCGATGGCCTGCGCGAAGAATATCTTTCCCATCCGCGTTGCGAACGACCAGGCGAGCGAGATTGAACCCACGAACTGCGGGATCCACCGGGCACGGAGCATCAGGAAGCCCGCGGCGGTGACCACGCGGACAGCGCGCTGCACCACAAGAGCCCATTCAGGTGCCGGGCCGAAGGCGACGGCGAGTGCAGCAATTCCGGACAGGAACGCACAGAGGATCCCGCGCATCGCGATGCCGCGGAAGTCGTGGCGGGACATCAGCAATGCCGATGGCGGCATGGCGAAGGGGAGCGGGATAAGTGTGAGGGCGAGCGCAGGAAGGACAGGTGCCAGCCTTGGTTCATTCATCACCAGGGCGGCGAAGTTGCCGGACAGTCCGATGACCAGCGCGGCCAGGCCAAAAATGATGAACGCAGACCAGAAGGCGCTGGACAGGCCGCGCTTCGTGAAATCCTGGCCCTGGATAAGGGCGTCGATCCCGGACGACTGCGCCTGGAAGGTGAAGTAGTCGACGATCAGGACGCCCAGCGCAAACACACCGAACACGACGGGATCCAGCGCGTAAGTGAGAAACACGAACAGGCCGAACGAGATGAGCTGGGACGACGCCATGTTGGCGATGTTCCAGAACAGGGCGGAACGGAACGCGCCCCCCAGTTTCTTGTCGGAGGCGTTCTGTTCTTCGAGGGGCTGTGTCGTGTCGGGCATGTCGGTATCGGGCATATGCGCCTGCGGCGCGGGGGCGGGGAATGCTCAGCCTGCCAGAAGCGACTTTCGATCGACCTTTATGCGCATGTCCTTGAAGGCACCCATCTTGGCGCGAGCCAGGATCGGAATGCCCTTTGTCTGGCCGATCGCGAAGGCAAGCGGCCACACCCAATAGGCGTAGTTCTTCTTGCCCGATGCCATGCCCATGCCGAGATAGATGGTGGTGCGGAAAAGGCGCCAGCCGCAATAGGCGACATAGCGCGCCATCGAAGGCATGCCGTAGCGGATCAGCAGGTAAGTGTGCGACTCGCCCCAGGTCTTTGCCTGGTTGATGCGGGCCCTCGCATTGTTGCGTACGCGGTAATGCACCACCGCTTCCGGAACGAAGTGCAGCTTCATGCCGGCAAGCTGGACACGCCAGCAATAGTCCACGTCCCAGGCCGTGTGCACGGCCGTCGACGGCATGCCCACTTTCTCGAAGCAGGCGCGCGTCATCCCGATGGCACAGCAGTTCGCATAGGTCAGGAACAGTGGGCCGACCTGGCTGGGCAGGCCGTTTTCGGGCGTCTGGTCAGCGTTCTCAGGCAGGGGGCGAATATCTTCGTCGTTCAGCATTACATAGTCGATGGACGGTGCGACAAAGTCATGATGCTCAAGCTCCGGCACCAGGATTTCGAGCCAGTTATCCTCAACGATGTCGTCAGATTCGCAAAGGAAGATCACGTCTCCGGTCACTGCGCCGAAGCCAACCGTGTAGGAATGCGACACGTGGCCGATCGGCTTCCCTGGGCCGGCGCCCGCATTGACGACCCGGAGACCCGGCAGCCTGTCGCGATAGGATTCTGCGATTTCAACGCTGTTGTCGCTCGACCCGTTGTTGACAAAAACGACTTCGAGTTCGCCCTTGTAGGTCTGGCGTGCGAGGGCATCGAGCTGCTCCCCAACCGTGCTTGCACCATTGTAGCATGGGAGGATCACGCTGACTTTCATATCAAATCCCTTCCTGGATCTGCGGCTGGCGCCGGACCGAGCCCGATGCCGTCTCTCAAATGCGCGCCGGACCATGTGTCAAACGCTGACAATGTGCCCAAAGGCCTGCATGTTCCAGACCATGGCCCCGGAGAATTCCGGTGCCGAAAACAGTGCCGGCCTCAACCCGTTTCCCTTGTCGCCTGCGGCTAGGCGAGGCTGGGTTCGGCTGGCTGGTATGACAGCTCCCGCTGCGCCCGGTCCCACAATTCTTCGGTTTCGGTAGTGATGCGGCGTGCGATGTCCGGATCCACTCGCCGGACCCACGCGCTGGGCAGTTCGGAACTGTTGCGGGTCAATGCGTGCTGGATGGCTTCCTTGGTGTCGACCACGTCCGCCTGCGTGTTCTGCCTGAGGCCCTCGGCGACCTGCGGCGTGAATTCGACGCCCGCGTAGTCGAACATGTCCCGCATGACCTCTTCCGGGTAGGTACAGACATCGCGGTGCAGAGCGAACTTCCAGTCCGGATGCCGCTTCTTCAGGTCCAGCGTGTGCTGCGTGAAGATTTTCCACTGCAGGATCAGCGCGCCGACCGTATCGTTCGGGTTTGCCCGCCAGGCAGCGATCTCGCGGTCGAGGGCGCCCTTCGAGACTGGCAAGGGGTAGTCCACAATGTCCGGCGTTTCCGGCGGCCAGCCAAGCTTCAGGAAGGACGACACGACGCCGCCCGGGTGACGGGCCATGACAATCACAGGCATGTCATAGGTTTTCGCCAGCCATTCGGCAGAGAAGAAAGCCAGCGGATCCTTGAGACTGAGGCGTTTGCCGGTGAGGAAGCAGCCCGGCTTGTTGTAGAGCTTCTTGAGGGCGAGCGTCGAAGCGAGTTCCTGGTTCGACTTCGGTTTGCGCCGCTCGGTCACGCCCTTTGGCAGCATCGCCAGGCGGCTGTGCAGAGATGACAGCTGGAGGAGACGGTCGAAGCGCGGCCGGTAGGCTTTGGCGTTCTCGTCCGTGATACGGAAGAAACGTCCGGGAAGCTGCAGGTTGTAGGTGAAGGCGTGATTGAATGGCTCGTAGACTTCGAAGATGTCGCGTGACGCTTCAAAGATGGAGCCTACGAAAGTCGTGCCGGACCGCGGGCAGCCCGTGATGAGGACGGGTCCGCTCGGTCGTGCGCGGTCAGCGGCTGCCGGTGCCATTGGAGAAGCAGTGTTCGTCATTGCAAAAGGCTTATTGCACGAAGGACTTACAGCTTAGTTTAGCGCGCGCCGCGCGAAAACAGAACCGCCGGAATGGTGCGCAGCATGATGCCGATATCGCCCCAGAAAGTGCGGGTGCGCGCATATTGGGCATCAAGGGCAACGCGCTCTGCATAGGTCGTGTCGCTGCGGCCCTCGACCTGCCACAGACCGGTCAGGCCAGGGCGCACTGAGCAGTAATCGCGATAGTATTCGCCATACTTGGCGATTTCGTTCTCGACGATCGGGCGGGGGCCGACGATCGACATCTCGCCACGCAGCACATTGACCAGCTGGGGTAGCTCGTCGATCGACGTCTTGCGGATGAAATGGCCCAGCGGCGTGATGCGCGGATCGTTGGTCAGCTTCTGGGTCGCTTCCCATTCGGCGCGGGCGTCCGGATCGGTCCGGAGGATCTCTTCGAGGCGCTCACCGGCGTCCAGCACCATGGAGCGGAGCTTGAAGCAATTGAAGGTGCGCCCATTGCGGCCGTAGCGCTTCTGCCAGAACACAGCCTTGCCGCCATCCTGCATACGGATAAACAGAGCGAACGAGGCAAGCAGGGGCAGAAGGGCGATCAGCGCCGTGCCGGCGATGAGGATGTCCAGAGCGCGTTTCGCGCTCGTGTCCTCACCCGGACCCGTGTGGCTCACCCGTGTCGAGGTGAAGGCGGCGGTTTCGGCGTGTCTCGATTGATCCGTCAGTCTCAAACCCATTTTCGTCCCCTGGAACTCTACCTAAAGGCGCAGAAAAACTTCCCGGGTTTTCCAGCGCCACAAGTCACTTGCGTTAACTTTGAGAACCAAAAAACCATTATTTCATTTGTGGCCGTTTGCAATCTGTATACCGGAATTTGTGCAAATAATTAGGGGTTTGGTCTCGTTTTCGCGTGAGGGGGGAAGTATTTTCCAAATATTCATGCCCTTGGCGGAAAACGTTAACATTAACATATCGAAATGAGGCTCGCCGGCGCCGGGCTGTCTCAAAATTGGGCAGACCGTTCGATATCGGGACGAAAAAAAGCGGCGCGCCCGAGAGCGCGCCGCCATGTTGAATCTGACAGATTCGGTTAGAAAATCCGCTCGCCGATCCTCAACGTGTCGCCCGGTTTGACGACCGTGGACGTGTTCAGCTCGAAGGCCTGTTCCTGGGTCGAGTCCACGCTCTTGATGTACACGACGGTCCGCTTGGCCCGGTAGGTAAATCCACCAGCGGCCGCCACGGCGTTCAGGACCGTAAGCCCTGAAGTGTATGGGTATTCGCCCGGCTTGTTGACCTCGCCCAGAATGTAGAACGGACGGTAGTTGATCACTTCGACGCTGACCCGCGGATTGAGGATGTAGTCGCCGTCGAGCAGGTTCACGATCTTGGATTCCAGCTGCGGCGTGGTCAGGCCAAGCGCCTGCACCTGGCCGACCAGCGGCATCGAGATTGCGCCGGTGCCGTCCACTTCGAACTGGCCCGACAGGTCGGGTTGTCCGAAGACGGTGACGCGCAGTTGGTCTCCGTTGCCCAGCGTGTAGGCAGAAGGCGCCTGCTGGTGAGCGACGGCCTCTTGCTGGTGCGATTGGTTGGCGACGGGGCCCGATGCGCAGGCCGCAGCGAACAGCAGCAGGCCGGCGGCCAGGGTCGTCAGGAGGTTGCGGAGGAATGGCATATAGTGTGGTCTCCCCTTCGAATTGGTGTCCCAGCCAGTAAGCAAGAGATATTCCAGACTTCTACGTCGTAAGGAAGCTCACTTCGTTGCCGAACAGGCGTGCGGCTGACAGTTTTCCGCTGATAAACGCGCCAGTGTCGAGTCCGATCCGCCGGTCATCGCGATAGATGTCGTCAGCCGGCGTGTGCCCGTGAACAACCACATGTTCGAACGATTGCGGTGCTTCGAGGAATTCGTCGCGAATCCACAGCATGTCGCGCACCGTCTGGTCTTCCAGCGCCACGTCCGGCCTCAGGCCCGCATGCACGAACAGGTAGTCGCCGGCCATGTAGTAGTGCTGCAGGCTCTGGTAGAAGTGGAGGTGAGCCTCCGGAAGGCTCTGGCGGAAGCCCGTCCAGACCTTGTCCCAGGCGCGCTCGGCCGCCTGCATCGCCTCGTGCGAGTCGAGGCTGGCGCGGCTGTTAGGCGGTGCAAAGCCGTACGAGTAAAGCGTTTCGGCGCCGCCATAGCGGACCCATTGCTTACCGAAATTGGCATCGGTCAGGAACCGCAGCAGGGCTTCCTCATGATTGCCCATCAGGAACACCCGCTCGAACGCTTTCAAACGGTCACTCAGCAGGAAGTCGATCACGTCGCGCGATTGCAGTCCGCGATCGATGTAATCTCCAAGAAAAACAAGGGTTTTTGAGGTTGTTGTCTCGGGTAGGGCGGCGGCATCTTCCTCGATCTGCCCGACCAGGCGCTCAAGCAGGTCGCGCCGCCCATGAATGTCGCCGATCGCGTACAGGCACTGGCCGTCCGGTGCACTTGTCTCACGGGTGATCTTGATCGGTGCGGCCGGGCGAACCTCGACTTCAACAGCCTGCGGCGCGCGGCCAAGACCCTGTCGGATTCTCGCGCGCAGAGACGTCGCCGAGCGGGTCAGATTTCCGATCCGCTCGAGGAAAGATTGCCGGGTTTCTTGCGTCGCTTTCGACATAGACCCTGTCCGTTAACGTTTCTTTATATCCACTTCACAGCAAAAACCAATGCGTTCAAAAGTCTTGGCGCCGCCGCGCGCCGAAAATCGTTTCCTTCAGGAACCCGGCCGCCCAACTCATGTGCATCGTACCGGAGGCAAGGCCGGCCAGCAGGCCGCAAGGCGAACGCTTCCAGAGCGCGACGCCCACCGATGCGAGGGCAAGCACGAAGAGGTAGCCAACCGGCAGGATAAGCGTGGCCGGGAAGACCGGCGCGACCGCCAGCCCGGCGATGCTGGCGAGCAGGGCGAGAACCGGCAGGGCCTGCCGCGGCTTCAGCCCCTTGCTGTGCTTGCGCACGTTTCGCGCGCGGCCCTTGCCGTAATTGAAGTACTGGCGGGCGAGGGCTTTCACGCTGCCGCGAGGGACATAGGCAATGCGGATGTCGGCATCGAGGAAGATCCGGCCGCCCTGCTGGGCGACGCGCTCGTCATATTCGGCATCCTCATTGTGGGAGAATGTCTCGTCGTAGCCGCCGATCTTACGGTAAATATCAATATCGAAGCCGGCATGATGGCCATGATCGACATATTGCGATTTGCGCCCGCCGCGGTGGGCGGAGCCGCCCGAGCCGAACGGCGTGTCGACGATCCACGCATTCGCCTTTTCGAAACAGGTCTGCCCGGTCGCATCCATCGGCACCACGACGGAGGCCGCATGCGTCTGCTGCAGTGCGCCGGCCACTTTCAGGATGAAATTCTCAGGATAGATCGAGTGCGCGTCGCACCGGACCACATAGCGGGTTTCGGGGCTGGCGAATGCTTCGACCGCAAGATTCATCGCCGCCGACTGCAGTCGCTTCGGATTGTCGATCACTTTCAGGTTGGGGAATTCCTGCATCAGGCCTTCCACTACGGCGACCGTCCTGTCGGTGCTGCCGCCATCTGCCACGACAAGGCGTATCCGGCGCAGGTCCTCGTCGCCCGCCATAAGCGAGCGGATGCACGACTCGATGTGCCGCTCCTCATTCAGCGCGGGAATGATCGCAAGGACTGCCAGAGGCAGCGAACTGACGGGCGCATTGTCGTTCATATACGGCGTTTCTTCAGCGATCATGCGCACCTCGGCTGGCTTTCGCTCAACACGGGAGCAATTTCCGTTCCAAAATGACCTCTCAACACATTCAAGGGAAGCCCGGTTCCATTGCGCCCCTCCGCAACGTCAGCCTTGCCGGGGCAAGCGAAGCTCATATTGTGGCACCAACAATATGAACAGGAGGAAACAGGCCATGATCGGCGTCGTCGCGAAACTCAGCATCCAGCCCGGAAAAGAGGCAGAATTCGAACAGACGGGACGCGACCTGATGGCCAAGGTCAAGGCGAACGAACCGGGCTGCCTCACCTACCAGCTCTATAAGTCGAAGAAAGAGGCGAACGTTTACATCTTCATGGAACAGTACGCATCCGAAGATGCGCTGAAGTCCCATGGCCAGACCGAGTACTTCAAGGCGGCGGGCCGCGTGTTCGGCGGCTGTCTCGCCGGCGCGCCGGACATCCAGTATTTCGACATCGTGGAATAGGAGCCGGTCATGGACCTCGCCTTCACTGCCGAGGACAGAGCGTTCCAGAAACAGGTGCGCGACTGGATCGCCGAGGCATTCACGCCGGACCTGCGTGCCAAGGTCGCCGCGTCCAAGAACGGCTATCTCGACAAGGAAGGCCAGGTCGCCTGGCAGAAGAAGCTCTATGAGAAGGGCTGGGTCGCGCCGAACTGGCCGATGGAATATGGCGGGCCGGGCCTGTCGGCATCGGAGCGTTACATCCTGAACATGGAATTGTCGGCTGCGGGTACGCCGCCGGTCAGTCCGATGGGTGTTGCAATGGTAGCGCCGGTCCTGATGGCGTTCGGGTCCGAGGAGCAGAAGGCGAAATACCTTCCGCCGATCCTGCGATCGGATGTCTGGTGGTGCCAGGGCTATTCCGAGCCGGGCTCCGGCTCCGACCTCGCCTCCCTCCAGATGAGCGCGGTGCGCGACGGCGACGACTATGTCCTCAACGGCTCCAAGATCTGGACCACGCATGCGCAATGGGCCGATATGATCTTCTGCCTCGTGAGAACCTCGAGACAGGGCAAGGAGCAGGAGGGCATCAGCTTCATCGTCTTCCCAATGACCTTGCCGGGCATCAAGATATCCCCGCTGCCAACGCTCGACGGACCAGCTGAGGGGCTGCAGGAAATCAACCAGGTCTTCTTCGAAGACGTCCGTGTGCCGATCAAGGAGGCGCTGGTCGGCGAGGAGAACAAGGGTTGGACGTACGCGAAATACCTGCTCCAGTTCGAGCGCGGCAATCCCTATGCGCCGGGCCTTCGGAACATGCTTCGCAAGGCGAGGAAAGTCGCCGGCGCCGTCGACAAGGACGGTGCGCCACTCAGTCGCGATCCGGATTTTGCCCGCAAGCTTGCGTTGCTTGAGATCAAGATCGATGGCCTTGATGCCACCGAGCAGCGTATCTTTTCCGCCCTGTCAGCAGGCCAGGCCGTGGGGCCGGAGAGCTCGATGCTGAAATGCGCCGGCTCTGAAACACAGCAGGCGATCACGGAGCTTGTCGTCGAAGCAGCCGGCACCTATGGCGCCCCGTTCGTGCGGGACAATTTCGCCGTCGCACGGGCAGGGGCGAATGCGGACCTGCCATTCCCGTCCTTCGCCGTGACGTCGGCGCCGAGCTACTTCAACTACCGCAAGACCTCGATCTACGCCGGCTCAAACGAAATCCAGCGGAACATCATGGCGAAGATGGTTCTCGGCCTCTGATCCGGCGCGATATCCAGCAGGGAGACGACCGGCATGGCTGAAGGCTCGCAAGGCAAGCCCTCGCTCGCGACCCGCTTGTCGTTCGGCATCGGTGGCGCGGCCGACGGCGTCAAGAACAACGGGATGGATTACTTCCTGTTGTTTTTCTACAGCCAGATCCTCGGTGCGCCTGCGCCGCTCGTTTTCTCGGCCCTGATGATCGCACTGGTGATCGATGCGGTGTCCGACCCTGTTGTCGGATACTGGTCGGACAATCTGCGTTCACGCTTCGGCCGCCGCCACCCGTTCATGTACGCGGCGCTCGTCCCGATCGCGCTCAGCTATTTCTTTGTGTGGAACCCGCCGGCGAGCTTCACAGGGGCAGAGTTGTTTCCGTGGCTGCTGGCATTCACGATCGCGGTGCGCTTGTCGTTCACGTTCTACGAAATTCCGTCCACGGCACTGGCGGCGGAGCTGACGGGCGACTATCATACGCGCACGGAACTGATGTCGTACCGCTATTTCTTCGCGTGGGTGGCGGGACTGTCCATCCAGGTATTCCTGCTGTTCTTCCTGCTGAAGCCGTCCCCGGAAAACCCGTCGGGCTATTTCAGCCTGCCGGGCTGGCACACCTACGGTGCGGCGGCGTCGGTGGCGATTTTCGTCGCGGCCTTCCTGTGTGCGGCCGGGACTCACAATCACATCCCGCATCTCAAGGCGCCGCCCGCTGCGCGGCAGATCACGCTGGGCACCGTGTTCCGCGAAATCTTCGAGACGATCTCGAACCCGTCCTTCCGCGCGCTGTTTCTTGCCACCCTGTGCGGCCTCATCGCAA
>ERZ795053.5298-NODE-5298-length-13384-cov-4.744317_pt1 | contig 13384 bp, 6 predicted proteins | sample MGYA00375137_ERZ795053 | MGnify/ENA primary metagenome ERZ795053 (study PRJEB30182, sample SAMN05720284) | activated sludge metagenome | isolation source: Anaerobic digester | place: Hong Kong | collected 2014-12-17 ... | reverse complement strand
ATGGCCATCTGCGGAGCATTGACCTAAATGGCTACCAAAAATTTGCCATAGCTTTCGTAGTGCTGGTCGCTGACGAAGGCATGTTGCGCGGCGGCCTGGCTGTCGCGCATGAGCCGCTCTAAAATGTTTGGTTGATATAAGGCTCTTCCCCCACCATAGCGGAAAGCGGCTGCGGCAATCTCGACAGCGAGTTCGGTCGTATAGGTGGCCAGCGCCTGCAACTGGGCCTGGCACTGAAGATCAATCGACTCACCCGCTTCCAGCTTTTGCATCACGGCGGCATAGCGTTCTATGGCGAGTGAACGAGCAGCCTGCAATGTCAGCTCATATTTGCCCACCAGACGATGAATGATCGGGCGTGTGCACAAGGGGGCCGGCCGGTGTGTGCTCTTAGTTTCGATGGCGCCGTTAATCAACTCATCCAAAGCCCTCCGCGCAATCCCAAGCGCAAAGCCGATGAGGTCCTGGGCCAAAAACCCTGGCGAAGCTAGATGAAAGTAGGGACCGCCACGAAGCGGGGTTGGGTTGAGGCGATCCCGCTGGAAGGCGAGGTCATGGGGAACAAAGCATTCGGCCACCGAAATATCACAACTGCCTGTGCCGCGCAGGCCAACGACAGACCAGTTGTCGTGGATTGTCACTGCGCACACGGGCATGGTGACCAAGATGCGCTCAGGGAGTGACAATTCCTCATAACTTCCCTCTGGTCTTTGAATCGCGGCCGTGCAGAAAACCCAATCGGCGTGGCGAATCCCACTGCAGAAGCGCCAGTGACCGCTGACTCGATAGCCGCCGGCGACAGGCGTTGCGCAGCCAACCGGGTGAATCGTGTTGACTGCAATGGGTATCCGCCCATTGGCAAAGAGCTGCTGTAGACCCAGCTCAGGGAGAAATGCACCCAGAATCGCGATACCGGTGGCGCTGATCATGGTGCACCAGGCACTGGCGGTGTCGATGTAGGCCAGCGCTTCAAGCACCTCAATTTGCAAGACCGGATCGGCTTCCGCACCGCCGAGAGTGGTTGGTAATTTGAGGTTAAACAGGCCACTCGCTTGCAGCGCCGCGACGGCCGCTGGCGCCAGGGTGGCGTTGCACTCCGATTCGTGGGCGCTTTGGACCAGGGTCGGGCGAATCGCTTCAACCGAATGCAAGAGCCTTTGTCGTTTCTCTGTTCGTTCGGTTGGAAAGGGCTGTGTTTCGATCATTTGCAATATCCTTACTGGCTGCAATCTCATCCGATTCAGTCAATTCTGACATTGTGAGGATTGACAATGTCAACCCGTTTGCGTATCTGGCCAATCGGCAAAGAATGCTTGCGGTGTATCGGTTAATACCACCTGTTCCTGCAACAGGCTCTCTGGGATCACGGTGACGCCCGGGTTGCGCAGTCACCCATGCTGGACAAACGCCCGCTCATCCGCAATGGCCGCCAACGGTTCAACCTGATGACCGGTGTTGCCGGTTAAATCACCGTAGGGGCGATGTTGAAAGCCGACAAACTGGCGGTTGCCCCCCAGATGCATCTTGCTGACGAGACAGGTGGTATAGCCGGCCGCGGCAAAGGCTGCCGGCAGCGTCTGGTTGCCGGGCTTGAGATAGGACCAGTCGGTCCATCCGCCGCTGCGCATGGGCGATAGACCGGTCAACAGGCCAATGCGCGATGCGGTACAGATGGCCACCTGACAATAGCTCTGATGAAAGACGGTGGCGTTGGCGGCCAGATCGTCAAGCGTTGGCGTATGCACCGGATCCCCCTCACCGTTGGGGTCGAGATGGCTGAAGCAGCGAAAGCTGTGCTGGTCGCTGAGCAAGAATAGAATATTCGGCTGCCGATTCATTAGTAGACCCAGTAGAAACTGAAATCGCAACATTCGTAGAAAAGTGGCCAGTCAATCTCAACGGCTTCGCCAGCGGGCTGTTGCGTAAATGCAAGCTTGGGATCTCGGATGTCTGCCGCCGGGCGTATGCCAAGAAAGGCCCCAGGGGATGTTGGTCAATGGCTGGCGGAACCGAGTGAAGATGGCGCGCATGCCGGCTGTTTCTGTGTGGTTGGGCTGCTTGATCGTTTGGAAATCGACAGATGTAGCGGTGTGGATGCTCATGTTTTCGCTCCTTGCTTAGTATCTATCCTGAAATCCTCTGTGCCGAACACTCGTGTAGGTGTAGTCTACGTAGCGACAACCGATTTTCAGGATAGGTTCTTAGGGTTGCCGTTGACGATGACCCTACTATAGGGGGCGACCCTCCCGTAACTCTCCCATTCGTCTCTCAGAAACGCTCCCAGCTACCGCCTGCGCCAGCCGGATATCTTCTTACGCGAGGGGAATGTGCTATTCACCGGACGCGCGTCGAAACACTCGACCGCACAGGGGTTATAATGGGAGCCAAGCCGATTATTGCTGTCCGCTCGAACAGTCGGAGCAGTTCTATGCGATGCGCAAGGCAAACGATTGTGTGGTCGAGATGTTGCGCCTCCCTGGCCGCAGCCACATGGGAAGTATCTATGGCGACCCGACGATCCGGCGCGTCCAGAATCAGGCGCTGCTGGACTGGATGAAACGCTATGTGTTGGGGATGAAACCAAATGCGTGACTATTGCTCATTGAGCAGTAGTCACGCATTTGGCACAGGCAACCCGACAGGCTCCGGATGCGGTAGAATCCTGTGCCTGCCAAAGGATACTCTATATTTCCTGGCGCATCAGAAGCGAATGACGAGAACCGCGCCGATCGCCGCCAAGGCGGCCCCAACGAGCTTCGGGATGGTGATCGGGTCCACGGGCGATGCCATCTCCGTTGTCAACGATCATGCCGACTGCGGCACTTCTAGGGCAAGAATGAGCTTCTGCATATTTTTATCCACCCAAAAGATTAGCACCAACCACGAAAGAGGGGCATGCTGTCACAGCATGCCCCTCTTTCGTGCAACGTACTCTACGCTACCTGTTACTCAGGCTCACGGCTTTCCCTTCTTTACCGTGAACTGCTTAAAGAAGGCGCCGATCTTGATGTTCTTCAGCTTCAGCCCGTCGCGCGTACGCGTCAGGTTGATCTCGATCAGCGGGGGTGCCGAGAAGGTGGCGAACGCTTTGAACTTGGCCGGTGCCTTGCTCTTTGTGTTGGCAACCACACGTGCGATCAGTCGGGAGCTCTGGCCGATTGTGGTTGAATCCAGTTGTTGCTGAACCAGGCCTGTAAAGACGCGCAGCTTGGCGGGATCCAGCGAACCGTCCGGTCGGCCAAAGGCAGCCCGAAACGCGCGTTGCACATCCTCAGGCGCCAGACCATCGCGATCAACCAACCGTAGGGGATTGTCCTCCGCGTAGGTGTACGCACCGAGCAACGCCGGATTGCCGACGACCGCGTCCACGGCCAACACCAGCGCCGGATCAGGGCTGTAGAACATCTGCTCCCGCGGCTCATACCAGCGGGCACCCAGATTGTAGAGATCGCGCACCTCGTCATGGTAGCCGCCGGTATAGAGGTAGGGCGTGCGGTGCTCATCGCTCTGCTCCTGCACCCAGCTTTCGCCGCTGGGGAAGTAGAGCAAGAACTGGAAGACCTGCCCGTTTGCACCGGTCACTAGGTTGGTGCTGCCCAGCAGATCCTTGTGGAAGAAGTAGCGCATCTGCTCCACTTCGCCCGCGGGCATTTGGCGCTTGGTCGCGATCCGTTCGTTGCCCGCCCAGATCTGCTTCCAGGCCACCGTGCCGTTGCGCACGGTGTAGTAGCGGTTGACAAAGGCGGTCTCGCCTTGCGGCCCCCGTTCGATCACCAGCCGATCCTCATCGTCATAGGTGTAGACGGTTGTGCTACCCTGGTCGGCCACGCTGATGATGCGATCCTCGGCATCCCAGTTTACCGTGCGGTTCTGGCCACTGCTGTTGTCGGTCCACCCGGTGAGGTTGCCGTCAAAGTCGTAGGTATAGGCGTGCCCACCAATCTGCGTCGGCTGATGGGGCGCCGCATTGTAGGTATAGGCCTGGTTGTAGCTCGTCTTCTGCTGCACAACACCGTTGTTGGGCGTATTGAAGATGGTATCGCTCTGCGCCTTTTGCAGGATGTTGCCCAGGCTGTCATAGGTCAGCCCATAGGTGTACTCCCGCCGTTTATTGGGCGCATACTGATAGGTGCCCGTGGCCGAGACCAGCCGGTAGAGGTCATCATAGACGAAGGCGTGCTGGCTGGTGCCGCCCTTTAGATCTGACCGCGGCGTCGGCGCGGCGTGGTCAACGGCCAGCACGTTGCCAACCAGGTCATAGGTGTAAGCTAGATCCTGTATGCGCCGGCCGGGGGCATCAGCGATCTGGTGTGCCAGGCGCCGGGTCTCGGCATCATAGCGGCTCTCCGTGGCGACACCGTTGCCGGTTAGCAGGAAGCGGCGGGCCAAGAAGTGATCGTACTCCATGCGATCGACGTAGGGATAGGTAACCCCATCTTTCTGACCGGCCACCGAGGCCAACAGTCCGCCACTGTCATAGCCATAGGTCAGGACCTCACCATCGGGGTAGGTCATGCTCTTCGGTCGGCCCCAGGTGTCAAAATCCCATTGGGTCGTCCAGGTGAGGCGTTGCTCAGTCTCCTCAATAAGGTTGTGCACGAGCATGGTGGTGGTCTCCTCGACGACCTCGCCCAGCCGCCCGAACTGACGGAGTTGGACCCGCGCGCCATCCTCAACCTGGACAATGCGCCCGGCACCATTGTTGGGGGCACCGGGGGCACCATAGGTGTAGCGCACGTTTGGCGTGCCGTCGGGGTAGCTGATACCGGTCAGCCGGTTGTACGTATAGCTGAACTCGATCTGCCCGCCCATGGCACGCAGGTTGGGCGTCACTTTCGAGATGACCTGCGAGGCCAGGTCGTAGGTGGTTTCGACCCGGCCGCCGTCGGGGGTGGTCGTGGCGGTACGTCGGCCCAGCCGATCGTACTCGTGGGCGGTGGTGTTGCCCTGGGGATCGACCACCGCTACCAACTGTTGTAACGGGTTATATCTGTACCAGGTTAGGTAGGTCTCGCTCACACTTGCTGCGCTGACTGCGGACTTCGGTGTGATCTGTGCCAGTTCGATCTCTTCGCTCCCGCCGGCGATTAGCGGCAAGTAGATATGCTCCGTGTAAGTTTCTGCCGGCGGTTGTTCCGCTTGATCCGACGCTTGTTGCTCCCCCGCAACATGACTAGCCGCAGATAGCGTGACATCAGTAGCCGGATCGTGGTCGACCGCGGTGGCGAGGAGATTGCCGCGCACATCGCCATACGTACGTCGGATGTTGCCCAGCGGATCGGTGCGGGTGGTGATGTACATGGTCGTGCCAAAGAGCGAGCTGTCATCGTAGTTGTAGTCGGTGGCGGTGACCGAGCCGTCGGGCGCCGTGACCTTGCTCACCAGACCGGTCGTTGTGTATTCCAGCAAGGTGGGGGAAACCGTGCTGCTGCTGTCGTTGTAGACGCCAATGGTGCCAAGGGGTTCTGTGATGGGATACCATTCTTTGACGATCCGGCCCAGCCCATCGAATTCGAGCGCACCGCTGACGATCATCACATCGGCAGCCGCCTGATCAACTCCTTGAAAGACCGTCGCATCCTGTTTGCTCTGGGTCTCACGCCCGGTGCCATCGACAAAGCGAACCGTGCTGATGGGGTCGCCGGGATGGAACAGATCGAAGTGGTGGGCCAACCCGTAGGCGTAGTCAGGCGCGGTCGGGAAGTACTCGAAAGAGACCGTCGCATTGCCCGTCCCCTGTTCGTAGGGGCCGGTGATCGAGGCCAGTCGCCCCTGTGGGTCGTAGGTGTACGAGGTGGTCTGGCCATTGGCGTCGGTCTGCGACGCGATCTGCCCCGTCGGCCCGTGATAGGTCGCTGTGCCCACGAGGCCAAAGCTATCCTCCACCCGCGCGATATCGGTGTGGCGGTCGCTGTCAAAGACGTAGGTCACCTGATAGCGCTCGCCGTTAGCGTTGGGCGGGTAGGTGATGGTGTTGTAGTTGCCCCAGGCGTCGAAGTCGAGCTCGATCAGGGCTTCCCCGTTCCCGGTATCTTCCCAGAGCTTGGTAACACCGCCATTGTCGCACAACTGGTCGTCTGCCCGCCGCGAGCGCAAGACGTTGCCGTCGCGGTCTTTGACCACAAACGAACTGGCCAACGCGATCCAGGTTGAGTCCGTGCAGTCGCTGTAGGTAATCTCGGCGATCACATCATCCTCAGGCAGAGCAGGCTCGCCCACATCCTCGATCTGGACGACGTTGCCCAGGTTGTCGTAGGTGAAGGTGGTCCACGTCTGCTTTTTCACCGCGCCGTTGAGAAAGCCACGGTTCTCGGTTTTGACCAGTTTGGGATAGACGGTCATGGGCAAGAGTCCGACCCCGCTGGGATCGGTGTTGAGATCTGCCTGACCGCCGGTCTCCACATCCTGGAACGCATAGCTGTTGACGGTGTCTTTGATGAGACTTCCGTCCGCGGCCAGCATGGCTTCGCGCAGGAGCAGACCGCTGTCAAAGACATTGTTGTTGGCGTAGGTTTGCTCAAAGGAGCGCAGGATCGGCTCCCCGGCGACGCTGCTGTCGCGCTGGTGCTCGATTACGGTGGCATAGCCCAACCCCTCGCGTTCCAGCGGGTGGTAGACACTGCCGTCGTATTCATAGGTGCTCAGGCTGATGTCCACACCGTCACCGGGCCGGCCGTCGTCGACAGCAACCCGGCTCAGCACCCACTGTGAGAAGGGCAGGTCGGTGGTATTCCCCTCGCGGCTGTAGTCCAGCTCAATGGTCCCACGGAGTGGGTTCGCCACTGACTTGAGCAGGTTGGTCCGTCCCGTTGTGTTGAGTTTGACATCCATCGAGCTGTCCGAGTCGCTGGCGATGTGGTCGGGATAGCCGTCGCCGTTGATGTCATTGAGTTCGAGTTCCTGGCGGCTCATCCCAGTGCTGACATGCGCACCAGGGTTGATGATGATATAGCAAGCCTTGATACAGAGGGGGCCAATGCCCACGGTAAAGTCGCCGCCGCCACTCAGGCCAATACTTTCTGCTTTTGCAATGGCGTCGGCGTGGAAGTCGCCCCAGTCCACGCTATCGGTCAGCCCGGCACCGGTGTTAAAGCGCACTTCCACATCACCGTCAAGCGGCACCCAATCGATCGGGCCAGGTATGTCCAATGGTGCCAGATCGCCCAGCGCGGGCACGTCGAGCCGTATCTGATCAGTCAGACCGTCGCCGTTGATATCCACCCAGGTGCTGAGCGCATTCTCCTCCGAACTGCTGATGGAGAGGCCGCCGCTAAATGACAGCGGGGGAACACTGAAGCCAAGGTCTGGGCCGACGCTGACCGAGTTGCTCTTGCCCTGCTCCATGATGCCGCCGGGCCATTCGACCTCACTGGAAAAATCATAGCCAAGGTTGAAGGCCACCCGCAGCGAGCCATCCTTGTAAACACTGACCCGATCGGGGAGGCCATCGCCATTCATGTCGGCGAACTCACTTTCCAAGAGATTCGTCGGGGCTGCAATGTATTCCAAGCGCGTGTTGGTCGACGACCAACCGAGGTCGCCGGAGAGGCCGGCAGTCATACCGGCCAGATCCTTGTCGGCGGGTGGCGCGTCGCCGGTATCGCCGTTAGTTTCACCCGAATCTTTACTCCCGCTGGTGACAATCGATTTTTCGCCATCATTATCGGACGAGCCGGAGCTGCTCTGGCCGCTGCTTGTATCGACATCCTGCGGTGTGTTAGCATCCCCTTTGGCGTCGGCGTTGATCGAGGCTGCGGTGCCACCGCCGTTGATCGACTGGGTGGTCGTGCTGTCCATGCGGACCTGTGCATTGAACTCATTGTGGTTGGTTGCGCCACCCTCCAATCCGCCACGCGGGTTGCTGTACTGGATCGTGCCTGGAATACCGACCAGAACGTCGGGGAACTGGTCGCCGTTCATATCGAAAAAGTCAATCAGGCCGTGGCTGGTGCCAAAGGCGAGGGAGCCACCAAGGATCCCGCCCACACCAATACTGACGGCACTCGCCTGGGTGAGGCTGAAACGAAGGACGCCGTCTGCGCCGAGCAAGCTCTCACCATCGGGCAGATCCACGCTGTCCGGCCCAAGCCGGGAGCTACTGAGACCCGTTGCCGAACCGGACAGGTTCTCTTTGGCCCCGCGCCAGATGCGGTCGACAATTGCGCCCGTCTCCTCGTCAATCTTGATGAACGGCGCATAGATGTGCGCTTTGGCGTCGATGGGATTTTGATAGTTCGTACTGACTTGGTCATCCGACATCGGATAGGGATTGCTCGCTGTGACCACTGGATTAGCCTGCGAGTAGTCAGCCGGATCAAATTGCAGACGGCCCTCATCGATGGGCGCAGTGGCCCGATCACCATTGCCGTTGTAGCCGGCGATCCCCCAGCCACGGTATGGCATGGGGAAGACATCCTCTGGCATGTACGCCCAGTGACGCGCGGTGGGAACAGCATGAATCGTTGCTGGGTTTGATGGATCCGCCGCCGACACCTCAAGCTTGATGCTCCCTGTGGTCCAGAGGTTTGCTAGCTCCGGATCCGCCAGAGAGAGATCGAACCAATACTCGGCCCTCGGGTCCAGGTTTACCCGCAAGGGATCGGGCACCCGCTGGATCGAGAGCTGGGGCGGGTCATTTGGGCCGGTGCTCGGGACAAGCGCGACGGTGAGTACCTGCTTGCCAACCAGCGTTGCCGGTCCACCCGCCGGATCTTTCTTTTTCACGGTTGCCACGACAGTCCCCGCGTAGGGTTCCGTCACCAGTGAAACGAAGCCGAGATTGACCTGAACGGTCGCCTGCTTCGTCTGGGTATAGGGCGAAGTCCAGGTTGTCTGGGGTTGGGTCAGATTGGTGCCGGGATAGAACTGGATGTCCACCGGCGCATGCAGGTCGAGCAGGGGCTCGCCGCTCTCGGGAGCGAGGACGGTCATCGGTACACCAACCGAGTTGACTGCACTCAAGTAGAAGAGGCGTGGCGTCCAGGAGAACGCACTCAGGTCAACCGGCGAGTCGATCTTGAGCCGGATCTGGATCTGGTCCAGGGCGGTGATGTCAAACTCTTGTGCAAAGGGGGTGGTTCCCACTACCGTTCGCTCAATGGTCTCTTCACCGATGGGGGTACCGTTGCGGAAGAGTTTGATGGTGATATCGTCGGTCGTTTTCTTGGCCTTGACGAAATCTCCCGCTAGTCGCACCCGCCCGGTGAGGGGCGCCACGGTGAAGATCCCGCTGCGGCCGCCTAGCGTGAAATCGCTCGACGCACTGAAATGGTGTACGGGCAGCGCATTGGCATCCTGAGCAGGCGTGATATCGGTGTAGGTGATGCTCGGGTCCCAGGAGACCTGATCGGACGCACCGTCGTCAAGCGAGCCGACGCGGAAGTAGATATCATCCCCCCGCGCAACTGAGATGGCATCGACGCCGCTCGGTGTGTGGGGATTGTAGTCGTCGCCCTCTATCAGTGCGGACCACAGCTCGGTTCCTTGCCGCTGGATGGCAACACGCACGCCGTCGCTCGCTGGGCCGACGCCATTGGGCGGCTCCAACCGGACGGTACCCACGATCGCCACGGTTCCATCCCAAGGCGCGCGCCAGCGTCGCAGCGTATCCTGCAGCGGTGCTTGTTCGCGCAGATCATCTTCGTGCTCCTGCAATTCCTCCTCTAACGCAGCGAAGGGCGCGAGATCTACCAAATGTTTGTTCTCGACCGGCACCTTTGTATTGGCACTCTCCTTTGTGAAAACACGGTCACCATCTGCGTCGAGCTGATTAAAGTAGACATTGCCGTTGTTGACGAAATCGGCGAGGCCGTCGGCGTTGACATCGGCAAAGTAGGCCGTGCCCAACGCAAAGGAGAGCGCAAAATTGTACGCTGCGCTGACGCCAAAGTAGACTTCGGGACCGACGCCAAAGCCGAAGCCGGTCTGGCGCGAGAGGTGGTCCAGTTCGAGATTCTGCTCCGCACCGAACGAGGTGCCGCCGTCGGGGCCGGCGGTGTTCAGACGGTACTTCACGACGCCGAACTCTTCGTAGACTTTATCCGCCAGATTGTCGCCATTGATGTCGACCAGCTCCAGCCGAGAGAAGCCTTGGTCGACAAACGCAGAGAATCCGGCGCCAAAGGAGCCGTTTTTGTCGCCCGCAAACGGATTGAAGCCCAGATAGGCCCGGAGATCACCGCCGACCGACTCGGCACCGCCAAGCGCGCTGGCTGCCGCGTTGACTTCGGGAATCTTATCGAGGAAGCCAGCGAGACCGATGTTGTCATCTTTGGTGTCCCACGTTTCAGAGTCGGCAAAGCCCGCGTAGGTCGACCCATCCGTCCGCACGTCGTCGTAGTAGTCGAAGCTGTGTGTAGCGAAGGGCACACCATCTGCACCGGCCTGGGTTACGTTGTCGAGCAGTGTCTTGGCAAAAGCGCCTTCACGGTAGTTGAGCACATACCGGCGGGCCAACGTGCCGCGATAGGTTACGTTGACCTGACGCAGCAGATCCGAGGTGACGCGCAGGAAGCCCCCACGTGCGTTGATCTCGATGTCTGTCCGGCGGGGTTCGTTCAACTGGGTGGCGCGCACAAAGTCCACCCGGTAGGCGGGGTCGTCGGTCACGCCGTCCGCCACGCTGCCGGTGTAGTCGATGGCAGAGAGGTAGAGTTCGCGGCCCAGGGATTCCTGGTCAGCGCCCACGCCTTCGCCGGTGGCCGTGACATAGGAAAAGTTCATGGTGTTGTCCGAAACATCGCGCACCTGCTTTAGCGCCCAGACGAACTCGTTGCCGCTGTCGTCGGCCAGGATGGCACTGGCGTCACGACCGGTTTCCGGCGTGCCGCCGTAGTAGCGGTGGGTAGCAGACTTATCGGTCACCTCCCACCAGTAGGCGCCGGGTCCATCGCCGTGACGCACGATGCGTTCAAACTCGCCTTCGATGCGGCGGGTGAAGACGCGCTCAGCCTGGCGGTCCAGCAGGTCAGAGCGCACCGCAGTGGGGGCGAGAACCTCACCGTCAAGGACATAGGTCTCGCTCTCTTTGTCGTCGTTATAGCGAGGCACGCCCCAGCGCGTGTCGATGGTAACTGCGCCCACAGCGAGGTCCCAACCGTGGCCGACCCAACTGTGGCCGCCACCGGAATTGTAGGTGAGGGCGAGGTCGGGTTGCAGACCGGCGCGCCCCGGCGGCACGGAGAGGGGGTGGGAGAGATCGGCGCTGCCCTGGTTATTGGCCACCGGCGGTTGCACCAGATCGATCTGGGCCGCGGGATCGGCATATTGGAGGCCGGCGAACGAGGCGCTGCCAAGGCCATCTGGCGTCTGCTGTGGTTCACGGGCGAGCGTGACCGCGGCTGCGCCGGAAAGTACTTCTGCCTGGGCTAGTTGTAGGCCCGGTCCAATGACAAGCGACAGAGCGATCAATAACGAAAGTACGCTCTGTATCTTTTGGTTCCGTCTACTTGATTGTTTCATGATCCTTTCCTTTGCAGATTGATAAGTGGTGAACAATGTTTGGTTCACCAGGCATTTTTAGGGGCATGACAAATGTAGATCACGCCGCAAGCAAGTCACGGAGGGGCGAAAAAACCTTAGCGCAGCCTTTCAAAGCTGGGGCGCCCGTGAGCTTACTGCATGCTGTTACGAAAGTAGGTCACGCTTGCAGCGTGACAATCCACCAACGTAGACAGAAAGTTCAGTTGATCCGGTCTTTGTCACAGTACAACTGTGACCTACGATTTACCTGGCTTTCGTAACAGAACACTAATCATTTGTGACCAGCGGCAGGAAAATCTGCGTCGCGGTTGCGGCGTTGGCACTTGCGGCTGCACTGCCGGCGGAGAGGGAAGCAATCCACGCTTCGAGTGCACTGCGGCTGATGCCGTGGAGGGTGTGCCCCTGGCCCAAACCGGCCGCGGCGATAATCTGCGTGCCGGCGCAACCGCCGGTGTCACTGATGGTGTAGCCGGAGAAGTTGCCGTCGCCATCCACGAAGTCGCCATCCGCATTGACGTAAAAGCGGTTCTTTCCAGGCGATGCGGGCGCGTCAGTGGTGAGAGAAGTGTTGGTACAGAGGTCCGCATCATCCGGGACGCCATCATTGTCGTTATCTGGGTCACACGCATCGCCGCTGCCATCACCATCCCAATCTGCCTGGTCGGGATTCGGTGTCGTGGGACAGTTATCATTGCTGTCGGGTATCCCATCGCCGTCGCTGTCAAGGGGTAAGACCGCGTATTTGAGATTGAGGTTGTTGCTGTCCCGGTAGCTGATGTGAGGATGGCCGCTATTATCCAGCGCCAGCGAGTTGTCCAAGCCCACACCGCCGGCGTCGACGGTCTCAAGCTGCCAGCTTGTACCATTCCAGACCGCGTATTTGAGGTCGAAATTGGTACCATGAAAGTAGCTGATATGGGGGTGGTCGCTGTCGTCGAGCACCAGCGAAGTGTCAACACGACTGTCGCCTGCGTCGACGGTCTCAAGCTGCCAGCTTGTGCCATCCCAGGTGGCATATTTGAGGCTGAAGTTGGTTGTATCGCCGTAGCTGATGTGGGGATGGCCGCGGCTGTCCAGCGCCAGCGAGCTGTCCAAGCCCACGTTGACCGTGTCGATGGTTTCAATCTGCCAGTCTGTGCCGTCCCAAACCGCATAGTTGAGGACGTTGTTGTAACTGCCGAAATAGCTGATGTGGGGGTGGCCGTTGTCGTTGAGCGCCAGCGAGCTGTACCAGCCCCCACTGTCGACGATCTCAAGCTGCCAACTCGTGCCATCCCAGACCGCGTATTTGAGGACTAAGTTGCGCCTGTCCATGTAGCTGATGTGGGGGTGGCCGTTGCTGTCCAGCGCCAGCGATGTTTGTGTGCGTATGTCACCCACGCTATCGATGGTTTCAATCTGCCAGCTTGTGCCGTCCCAGACGGCGTATTTGAGGGTGCTGTTGGTGTAGTCCAGGTAGCTGATGTGAGGGTGGCCGCGGCTGTCCAGCGCCAGCGAGCTGTCCAAGCCCACTGTACCGGCGCTGTCGACAATCTCAATCTGCCAGCTCGTGCCGTCCCAGACGGCGTATTTGAGGACTAAGTTGGTACCATCAAAGTAGCTGATATGGGGATAGCCGCTGTCGTCCAGCGCCAGTGAACTGCTTTCGCCCACTGTGCCTGCGCTGTCGACAGTCTCAATCTGCCAGGTGGCGGCATAAGCCAGCCCAGTCAGCCCAATCAGCGTTGCCAGCACGATGAGGCTGGTCAGCACCGTTAATCGCCCTGTTTTTGCGTTGCGTCTGAACATGAGAAGCTCCTTGAATCCATGATTGTTTTGGCTGGAAACGTTTCGTTACAATTGCAGCATAGTGCGTGCGCGTGTGTGAAGCGTGTGTCGTGATGCGAAAGAGCGTGTGCAGAGC
>ERZ795053.5297-NODE-5297-length-13386-cov-5.870827_pt1 | contig 13386 bp, 12 predicted proteins | sample MGYA00375137_ERZ795053 | MGnify/ENA primary metagenome ERZ795053 (study PRJEB30182, sample SAMN05720284) | activated sludge metagenome | isolation source: Anaerobic digester | place: Hong Kong | collected 2014-12-17 ... | reverse complement strand
ATGGCAGGCACTAAACTATTTTTATGACCACAAAACAAGCAACCACAACGAGCAATCAATTTGGTACCATTACCTTAGATCCTACCCCGGTTGTTACACCCGATAATGACGGGAGCGGCTTGCTGACCCGCGGTCGACGGCCCGAGTGGCTGCGCGTCAAGGCGGCGGACAGCCCCAAATACCGCGAGTTGCGTGGCCTCTTCCGGGGCAAACATTTGCACACCGTCTGCGAAGAGGCGATGTGTCCGAACCTGGGGGAATGCTGGGGGCGCGGCACAGCCACGTTTCTGCTCATGGGGGATACCTGTACCCGGAGCTGTGGCTTTTGCAAGATCAAGACGGGGCGTCCTGGCGCGCTCGATCCCGATGAACCGCGGCGGGTGGCGGAGAGCATCCAGGCAATGGGTTTACACCATGCCGTGCTGACCAGTGTCAACCGCGATGAGCAACCCGACGGCGGCGCGTGGGTCTTTGCGGAAAGTCTCTATTGGATTCGCCGTTTGGTCCCGGGTTGTACGGTGGAAGTGCTTATCCCCGACTTCAAGGGTGATTGGGCTGCGCTGCAGGCAGTGATGGATGCCAGACCGGAAATCCTCAACCACAACACAGAGACCGTACCACGCCTCTACAAGACAGTGCGTCCGCAAGCCAAGTACTTCCGCACGCTGGAATTGTTGCAACGAGCCAAGCAGATGGATCCGTTGGCGTTAACCAAATCGGGCATCATGTTGGGTTTGGGTGAGACTTGGGATGAGGTGTTGCAGGTGATGGATGACATGCGTGCCCACGACGTGGACATCATCACCATGGGACAATATTTACAGCCCAGCCGCTTCCACCTGCCAATTGCGCGCTATTGGACGCCCGATGAATTCGCACGGTTGAAAGAAGAGGGTGATGCCCGCGGCTTTCAGTGGGTGGAGAGTGGACCGCTCGTGCGCAGCAGCTATCATGCCGATGGGCAGGCGCATCTGAGTCCACGCCTTGATCTGGTGAATCAGTAACCAGCCATTGTCAACCATCAACTGACAACTGATGATTGACAATGGTTTTAGGCTGTGCCAAATTGCCGGTCACCGGCATCGCCGAGGCCGGGCCAGATGTAGCCGCTGGGGAAGATGTCATCCTTGTTGGTCAGGCGTTCGTCGATGGCGCCGATGTGAATATCCACATCCGGATGGTGGTCATGGAGCGCCGCGATCCCTTCCGGCGCAGCGATCAGCCCCACAAATTTGATGCGTGAAACACCCCACCGTTTTAACACATCGACCGCCGCAATCGCCGAGCCACCGGTTGCCAACATCGGGTCGAGCAGCAGGCAGAGTTGTACCGTTGGGTCGGTGGGCAACTTATTGTAGTACTCCACCGGCTGCAAGGTGCGCTCGTCGCGGTAGAGGCCAAGATGCCACACTTCCGCTTGGGGCAGCAAACGCCAGGCCCCGTCGACCATCCCCAATCCTGCCCGGAGAATCGGCACCAATCCAATCTTTTCGCCCATGGTTTTGCCACGGGCTGCGGTCAACGGTGTTTCAATTTCAATCGGCAGCACGGCAAGATCCTGCGTTGCCTCATAGGTCAGCATGATCGATACTTCCCCAACCAACTCCCGAAATTTCTTTGGCTCGGTGCTTTTGCGACGCAATAGGGTAAGTTTATGTTGAATCAGGGGGTGTGGAGAAGGATAGGTGTTGCCTGCCACAGCGTTACTCCTTTAACTATTGCACTTGGGAACGAACAAATCGCTCATTAGTCCCGCCAAGGCGCACAGCGCCTTTCCAACGGGCAGTGACAAGCACTGTCACTTGATAGCCGAAAGTGTGGAAACCGATGATTTCACCTCGGGAAATTACTGTGTCTTCACACGTTTCACAGATGAGCCTCACAAATTTTCTGACTGGTTGTGGGCGCAAAATAGCTGCCAAACCCGCTTGCGGGCGGCAGCTATTGCATAGATCTACTGGTTGTTACCGGGGGGGATCGTTACGGCAGGACGCCGTATGCGCCAAACAGAGCAAGCAACCTGTCACCACTGGATCTGGCGTGTATTGCGTCCGCGTCGGCTGAGCCGCTCTACTTCCGATTGACATTTGACACAGAGCGTGGCATCCGGTTTCACTTCCAGGCGACCCGGCTCAATGGGGTTACCACAGCGAGCGCAGATCCCATAACTCCCTTTTTCGATAGAGCGCAGGGCTGTCTGAATGTCCTGCAGCTTGCTTTCCAGCACGGCAAGCAAAGCGGCATTCTTCTCGCGTTCGGTGATCTCTGCATCGCCTTCTTCCGGATCAATATCAACTTCCGCCAGCATCGCTTCGCGGAGATGCGTCAATTCTTCTTGAACTTGTTTTTCCTCTGCTAACAGGCGAGCCTGTTCCGGATTGGTGGCATTGGTCTCTGCCATAATGTATCTCCTTCAACGGCAGGTTACACACTGAAGTGCCTACCGGTACCTATGCATGTACAAGTGTTAAAATCCATCACGCCCCACGTAACATGCAAGCGCGAACGTCATTGTTGCGCATGATTCGCGTTGCAAATTGCGGAGATTTTAGCGGTCCTACTCTCAAACGGTGCCTCAGGTTGCAATAGAAGAATAAGTAAATAATCGGGTAAACCCCATCCCCCGGCCCCTTCCCCGACATCGGGGAAGGGGAGAGTTAACTCCTCCCCCGACATCGGGGGAGGCTGGGAGGGGGTTTTACACCCGCTTAATTTCTTAATCTTACAAAGCAACCACTTCCTGCCCCCACAGCCAAACACAATGGTCCGAAACCAACGGCACTTTCGGGCTAACAAAGAAATTCAGACAGACGCTAAGCAAAAAGTTAGACACAGGTTATAGCAGCTTTTTGTCTAAAGGTCAAACTAAACGTTCTCTGTTTCACTGGAACAGGATGAGCAGTGTGATTCATTGCTGAATTGCCTTGTCGCCGGAGGTGAAAACCCTGCACCTGTCAACATAATGTGGATCTCGATCTGTTTTTGCAACATCCGTTTATCATTTTTATGGAAGTGGCGCGTGTTGTGGCGGTCGTGGTCGCCAACAATTAGCGAAAAACCGTAGATGCTTTGTATAATATCGCTGTGTAGAACAAACGTGCAATCCAACTTGTGCGGCGAAATTTTGTACGGTGTCATAACGATGATTGGTGAAAAACGATGGCAGATGAGCGAAGCATAGATGGCCGCAAGCCCACTCCACGCGAGCCGGAGGCTGAACGTGCAATCTCTCCCGAAGCACAGAGTGGTGAGAAGCGCGTCGACCACGCATTAAGACCCCAGTCGCTACGTGAGATGATTGGCCAGGAACGATTGCGCGAGAAGATTGGTATTTTGGTCGAAGCCGCGCGCCAGCGTGGCGAACCGCTTGACCATGTCCTGCTCTATGGCCCGCCAGGCTTAGGCAAGACCACGTTGAGCCATATCTTGGCGAATGAAATGGGAGGGAATCTCAAAGTGACCGCCGGTCCCGCCATTGATAAAGCCGGTGACCTGGCTGCGATTCTCACCAACCTACGCAAAGGGGATGTTCTCTTTATCGATGAGATCCATCGTCTTGGACGCGCCGTGGAAGAGATTCTCTATCCGGCTATGGAGGACTTTGCTCTGGACATTGTCGTTGGCAGCGGCCCGGGCGCGCGTAACATTCGCCTCTCGTTACCCAAATTTACCGTTGTCGGGGCCACGACACGGCTCGCGCTGCTTACTTCGCCCCTGCGGGCGCGCTTCGGGGTGGTGGAGCGCTTTGACTTTTACAGTGTGGAGGCGCTCAAAGAGATCGTCTCCCGTGGTTCGGCACTGTTGGAGGTGGCAATAGAGCCGGAAGGGGCAGAAGAGATTGCCCGCCGTTCACGGGGTACGCCGCGGGTGGCTTTGCGCCTCTTGCGCCGTGTGCGCGACTTTGCCGAAGTGCGCGCTGATGGCCGCATCGACAAAGCGGTTGCCGAGCAGGCGCTTTCCATGTTGGAAATTGATTGGCTGGGGCTAGATGATCTCGATCACCGCGTTTTGCTGGCCATTATTGAAAAGTTTGGCGGCGGACCGGTGGGGCTCGATACGTTGGCTGCCAGTATCAGCGAAGAGGGGGATACGATCATGGATGTGGTGGAGCCTTACTTGCTACAACTGGGTTTCCTTGACCGCACCAATCGGGGGCGAGTGGCAACGCGCGCGGCGTACAACCATCTCAACCTTGAATATCCTGAGCGGGCCGAGCAAGGGTCGCTCTTTAACGGTCGCTAAACAGCTCGACCCAAAGCGGAGCCGTTGTGGTAGGCATCGTAAATCTGCTTCATGTTCCGCTCATGCCGATCCGCGCTGAGTGCGCTTTGGCGATGTTGTGGCAGTAACGTGGCGGCAATCGTCTCCAACACTTCCTCCGATTCACCCCGTTCCGCCAGGCCGGAAAGGACGCGGCGCAATTCGTGTAGATAGGCAACGTCCGCGGCTAGTCGTTGCATCACTGCGACGCGATCCTGGCTGAGTCCCCCAATGTGCGGAATGTACATCTGGAAGTTCTGCCCCTTGACCAACTGCGCCAGCAGACGAAGGGTCTCCAATTCCTCGCTCCCATCGGAGGTTGGGCCAACGCACGGTACAAGAACATCGCTGCCGAAGCCCCCACCGCAGAGTATCCCTAGCGTCGGTAGGTAGACGATATTGCCGTGTTGCTGGCTGTAAATATCCAGAAAGTGTGCGCCCACGCGGATGTGGGCCACACCGCCGGCTTGGGTCTGAACCTGCGGTAGGGCAGTGGCGGGAACTTCCCCCGTATGCAGAACGGCGACATCGCCGTCGAGACGAAAGCGCGCAGTGATATCCTGGGGTGGGTCAACAATCAGGAGCTGCTCCCGCGGTGCTTGCAATGGGTCGTGTTCGGCAAGCGTGGGACGACCAAGAATAAAGAGCGAATGCTGAGGTGGTTCTCCCTCGCTGAAGAGCTCCAGATGCTCGTATAGACGTGTAATTTCTGCGGTTGGCTGGGCGCTGGGATCAAAGAGCGGAAGATTACTCATTGTCTAACTGCCTACCATTGAGCGCGGTCACGAGCTCGGTTAGCTCGACCGGCATATCGGCGATAATGACACGGCCGTCCGGCAGCAAGTAGATCTCGGTCTCGGTTGGCATGATCGGCCAAGGATCTGCCTGCTCACCAGGCGCGCCATTTGTGGTGAGGGCAGCAACGACCCTGCTGGTGCTGGGTACTGCCTGCCGACGCATCACTTCATCAGCCATTCAACTTGCCCCTACATGGATGTGGGCATCGGAGCCATATTCATAATACTCGCCGGTGTTTGCTGACTCTTCCACCTGACCAAGCTGTTCCAACAACTCGCTGATACTGGTGCAGGCGTTCCCCTTGATGCCTTTGATCGTATACTCGATCTTGCCATCCGGCCGGATGGTGATCTCAATTTCCTGGTGTTGCATAGCTACCTCAAGCCCAACGGCGCACTGTCATACGAATAACCTGATCTTTGCCAACCTGTTCTTCGACCAGTGAAAAGCCGGCTTTGCTCGTCTCTTCCAAGACCTTGTGATAGGCATAGCGCTGCTGGATCTGCCCCATCGTCTTCTGGATTTGGGCCATCTGCATATCATCGCCTATCGCCTCATAGGTCTCTTGATCGGTTTGGCGCAGACCAAATTGGACGCGCTGTTGTTTGATCAGAAGCGGCACTTTGCCGGTAAACCCACCAAAGAGATGCACATAGCGGGCGTTTTCTTGATAACTGATCTTGAGGTCGTCCAGCGCCCGCTTGACTAGGGAAAGATCGCGCAGGCTCGTCTGCACACGGACAAATTTCGACATAGTTGCCTCACTTTATACCAAACTTCGACTTTCATGCTGCTCATCGTATCACAGTCGCGGTCGCGGGTCAATGGCCACCGTGGCATTGGGTGTGTTTCGCTTTGGGGGCGAGTTTCCTGCTTGCTCGTGGTGGCACCCAAAGGGTCCCCGCAGATCCACCACCGGCTGCCGGATTTGACAATCCGACAGGAGCGATATTCGCCCCCCCCAAACTGAAAGGCATCCCGTGACATCCGTCTGCTGCCCAACGCGGTTGGTCTGTCGCTAACGTTGCGCGGATTGGCCGGCGTACGCCTGATCAAGCAGTTGGACAGTGTGGAGCACGGGCAGGGGGTGCCCCAAGCGCTGTAAATGGTTGGCAATCTGGGTCATGCAGCCGATATTGCCGGTGACGACAGCCTGTGCGCCGGTGTTCTTCACATTGGTGGCCTTGCGCTCTCCCAATTCATTCGCCAATGCCGGCTGTTCCAGATTGTAGGTACCGGCTGAGCCACAACAGATCTCCCCATCGGCGATCTCGCTGATGGTCACATTGGGAATCGCCGCCAGCAGCCGTCGTGGCTCACTGGTAACACGTTGTGCGTGGGCGAGGTGACAGGCATCATGATAGGCAACCGTCAATGGCTCGGCCAAGGGCGGTGGTGGCTCCAGACCCAACTGTGCCAGAAAGACACTGACATCGCGGACCTGCGCGGCAAAGGCTTGGGCCTGTTCTTCTTCGGCGGTGCCGGCAAAGAGCAGGCCATATTCACGCATGCCCGAACCGCAACCCGCTGCGTTGGTCACAATTGCGTCAACATCGGCAGGAAACTGGTCGAGATTTTTGCGCGCCAATTGTCGTGCCTGGCCGGCTTCCCCATTATGCATCGAAAGCGAACCGCAGCAACCTTGCCCACGTGGAATGACTACTTCCACCCCATTGCGTGCCAGCACCCGCAGTGTGGCCCAGTTGATCTCCGGCGCCAGCACGGTCTGCACACAGCCACTGAGCAACGCGACACGCGCACGGCGTGTCCCCTCGGCCGGATATAGCGCAGGCAACGGTAAACTTGTCGGCAGCGTATCGGGCAGCAGTGCCAGCATCGCACTCATGCTACTTGGCAACAAGCCCGTGATTGGCTTGGCCAACTTGCCCAGGATTGCAGCTGCACGAAAGCGGCGAGGATAGGGTAAGGTTTCTCGAACAAGCAACCGGGTGAAGCGCTCTTCAATGGTGCGTGTGCGCTCCTGTTCCGCTTTGGCACGGAAAGGGGCGAGCAACTCGCCATATTCAACACCGGAGGGGCAGGCTGTCACACAAGCCATGCAACCCAGACAGCGGTCAACATAGGGCATCATGCTGTCCAGCTCGAGCTTACCTTCCAACTCTTCTTTCATTAGATAGATGCGTCCACGCGGGGAATCCATCTCTTCGCCCAGCACTTTGTAGGTGGGACAAGTGGCGAGACAGAAGCCACAGTGCACACACTTTTCAACCGCTGCGGTCATGGCGTGGCCTTGGGGGCCGAGTTCTTCAAGTGTAATAGAATGTTGCATGGCTCTCGTTAGTACAGTGCCGCGTAAATCGCACCCACAGGGTTCCTGCCCCTTGGGTACGGCAGTCAATCAGGCCAAACAACTCGTGGGAAAAGGCAGAAACTGCCCTGGCCTGATTGACGCCGGGATTTACTTGGTTACGTATTGCTACTCTCAATATAGTTGGGCAGGCGATTCTGCGGATCAAGTGCTGCTTTAATTCGCCGTGCAAAGTGCTGACCGTTTCTCTTGCCCAGATAGATATGGGGGCTGTTGCCCAGCAACGGTAGACCGGTAAGGCCAAGCGTCTGCAACTGCTGGTCCAGTGCAACGAGGTCGCCGGGCCAGGCGATCCAGGCCAAGTTGCCGCCGACGGCATAGTGCCGTTGGGCCCCGTGCGCGGCCAGTGTAGTTTCGATGTCTCTGATTTTACCCGGTGTCAGCGCTACTTTCACCAGCGTCGCCTCGGCTGCCGCCCAGCCCATTTCGTTGATTGTGGACCAGAATGCGGCTTCCTCCTGCTCTGGGAGCAGTTCACCGCCAACGATTAATTGCCGCAATTGGTTGACTCGCTGCGGCAGTACTGCGCGCAGCCCACCAAGCCGGATCCAGAGGCGGTACATGGGCGCTTGGCCGTTCTGTTGCTCCACCTGAAGATCGAGCGCGTGGATATCGAAGTGGCTGTCGACGACCCTTTGTAACGCAGCCAGCGCTTCCGCTAGTGCTGTAAAAGACGCTTGCAAAGTTGTATATGCTTCAGGGCGTGGGAAGACCTTAAAGCTCACTTCCGTCAATACGCCAAATTGACCGAGACTGCCGACCATCAATTTGGGGAGATCAAAGCCCGCCGCATTTTTGACGACCTTGCCGCCGCCACGAACAAGGCGACCTAGGCCATCGACAAAGCGGACACCGATTAAAAAATCGCGTACACCGCCAAAGCGATAGCGACCCGAACCACTCAGCCCCGCGGCTATAGTCCCGCCAAGTGTTGCACCTTGCTCGATAAAAGGGGGATCGAAGGGCAGATACTGACCATGTTCGGCCAGGGTCGCTGCTACTGTGGCGAGTGGGGTGCCGGCTAGCGCGGTAAAGGTAAACTCCCCAGGTTCGTACTCCAGAATTCCACTAAGACCACGCAAGTCCAACTCCGCTGCGTTGGGGACTGCGTGGCTTTGGAGGGCCGATTTGCTGCCACCGCCACGCATGGTGACCACAGCGGATTGCTGAATTGTGCTTTGCAATTCACTACTTGAATTGATGCGATACGTACTCACGAATGTCAGTGCCTTTAATATCTACAATCATATGAGCATATGGGCGGCGAACGGAAATTGCACCTTTTCCCAGAGAGAAAAATGGCAATTTCAGCCGTATACCTAGATGAGCCAAATCTATTCCGCGGCGAGACGTGGGACTGACCGCAAACCATCCTGTGGTAGCTCGTGACAATTGCAGCGATCCTACTCGCGCGAAATGATCCCCTGTTGTTCCAATGGATGAGGCCCGTGGGTATGGAGGGCCGGTGCTTCACCACTGGGCAACATCTTCCCGCGATTGGCCAACTCGTGGGGATCCAGCGCCTGGCGAATCTCATTCATCACGGCCAGATCGGTCTCATTGAACATATCCCCCATATATTGCCGTTTTTCCACACCGACGCCATGTTCACCCGTAATTGAGCCACCCAAGGCAATACAGAGCTGTAAGATCTCGCCGGCCAGCCCTTCGGCGCGTTCCAGCGCGCCTGCTTCACGTCCGTTGTAGAGAATTAACGGGTGGAGATTGCCGTCGCCGGCATGAAAAACATTGGCGACGCGGATGCCATAGTGGTTGCTCAGCTCTTCGATCCGTGCCAGCGCTTTCCCCAAATGACTGCGCGGTACCACGCCATCCTGGACAATGTAATCGGGACTGAGGCGGCCCACCGCTGAGAAGGCGCCTTTGCGCCCTTTCCAGATACGCAGCCGATCAGCGTCATCTTGGGCAACGCGCACTTCAGTGGCATCGGACTGCTCGATCACTTGGAGCAAATGAGCAAACTCCGCATCGACCTGTACCTGTTCGCCTTCCAGTTCAACAATCAGCAGCGCCTTGCAATCGGGATACCCGGCGTTGACCGCAGCTTCTGCCGCCTCAATGGCCAGACTATCCATAATCTCCATGGCGCCGGGCAACAATCCCGATTCGACCACCTGGGCAACAGCATCACCGGCTGCCTGTAGCGAATCGTAAGAAGCCAACACCGTGCGGTAGGTCTCCGGTTTGGGCAGCAGCCGGAGCGTAATCTCCAGTGCAACCCCAAAGAGCCCCTCCGAGCCAACAAAGAAACCCGCAAGATCAGGACCAACCGGTTCCAAGCTGTCACCGCCGAGGTGCACGACTTCCCCATCCGGCAACACAGCCTTGATGCCCAGAACATGATTGGCCGTCATGCCATACTTGAGACAGTGCGCCCCGCCCGAATTAAACGCGACATTGCCGCCAATGGTGCAGATCAACTGGCTGGAAGGATCGGGTGCGTAGTAGAGACCGTGGGGCGCGGCGGCCTTGGAAACGTCGAGGTTGACCACCCCGGGTTCTACAACGGCAACCCGCTCCTGCGGATCAAGGCGCACAATGCGGTTGAGCCGATTCAGCGCAATCACAATCCCATCCTGAATGGGTAGCGAACCGCCGGAGAGGCTTGTCCCGCTGCCCCGGGCCACAAAGGGCACCGCGTGTTGATGACAGAGGCGGACGGTGTTGATCACCTCTTCCTGTGATTCTGTCAACACCACCGCGGCCGGGCGCGACTGAAACGCGGTCAAGGCATCGGATTCGTAGGGGGCCAGTTGTGGCTGTTGTGTTAATAGACGCTTTGCTGGGATCACCTTGGCAAGCGCTGCCAGCAGTGGTTGGTTCATCATAACGGTGGGCCTGTCTGGACAATGGGGGAGAGCATATCTTGAAGGATTGTAACGTAGAACAAGGAAAAGCGTCAACTTACTTTCTAGTTCTGGGTGCGTACCACATGTTTGGGATTGCGGCGGACGCTTTAGTAAGTCCTTCTGTGCAATGCCGAAACATGGTACGCACCGCCTAGTTCTGGGTGCGTACCACATGTTTGGGATTGCGGCAGACGTATAATCTGGTCCTTTTCTGTAATCTCCAAAAATGGGCGCATCCTCCTGTTCTCGTTTTCCATGATCTGGCACAGCGACGAGGCCCGTTTGGTTCTACATCGTATTTCCTAGTAGCTGTTCCAAAATCGCAGTAGATTTTGCCGGATTGCTCAACAACATGTCCCGAACAGTGTTAAACAATCGTAAGATTGATTAATTTTATGCGATGTTATAATGGGAGTAGTCATTTTTCGCTCTGTTAAATTCTTTGTCATCCACTGGGATAGAGTTGTTTGGGTGGACAAAATTCCCAAAATACCAGTGAAACAGAGGATTTATGGATAGATACTTAGTCAAATGAGGCTTCAATGCCGAGAAAAAAACTCTCATATTTACTCCTGCTTGTGTTGATCAGTGCTTTGCCGTCCGTTGCCATCGCCAAAATATTGCCGAGTCAGGGTGATTCCCATCTCTCTCCTCAATTTTCCGCTGTGCAGGTAGGCGGAGATGATGCTTCCTTTTCTGCGCTGTTCAAGAATTCAACAACTGTCGCCATTGGCCAAGCGACTGGCGCTCACAGCCAGTGGAATGCGCAGCATTCGCTCATTGAGACAGAATATCGGTTCCAGCTAATCGATCTACTGATCGATCAACCTCGCCCCACGCATTTGGCTCCATTAAGCAGTGGGAGCGAGATTGCTGTAATTACCGAGGGCGGTTTTTTGCCCCAAGAGGATCTAGGCTTATGGGTTGCCCACGAGCCAACTTTCCAACAAGGCGAGGTCGTGTTGCTGCTATTGAATCCCATTGACCGGGCAACTGCAAAGGTTGTCAGCAGCGGGGACGTTGTACAGAGTGACGGCAGCGTGTCTGTCTTCCCCCAGTACTTTCAGCTTGTTGGCGGTGAACTTGGTAAGTACACCATCAGCGACGGCTTTGTTACCAATGAACCTTTGGATATGCATACGCCCCTCACGCCCTTTTTGCAACAAATTGATTCCTATCTGGCAACGGCGCAGCGCACCTCAACCACTCTTGTGCAGACCCTGCGCGTCATTACAGAAAACACGCAACCGGTACCCGATGACTCGATTGTTTTCGATGGCCCAATGGGCAGCGATGATGAGCCCCCGCGCTGGTTGAATAGCAGCCTCGAATTGGCGGTGAAAGTCAACATCAACTCAGCACAGATCAATGGTGAGACTAAGAGTGCCGCTGATTTTTTCATGGCAATTCAGCATGCAATGCGCACCTGGAGTGTCATTCGCAGTGCCGATTTTACATTGCTTTATGACGGCGAAACCAATACGACGCAGACCGGTTACAACGGCGAAAATGAGATTGTCTTTATGCACAGGGGTGCCAACAAACCACTGGGGCAAGCCCAGATCTGGTACACTGCCGGCAATGTCATCTTGGAAGTTGATATGTGGCTCAACGATGACTATCAATTCAGCGTGAGCGATACGCCCATTTTGGGGGAAGTTGACCTGGAAAGTGTCGTCCTCCATGAACTCGGCCATTGGGTCCCCCTGTCCCATTCGTCGAATCCCGATGCGGTCATGTACAGTGTGCTTAGTACCATGGAGGTCAAGCGCGACTTACATGCCGATGATATCAACGCCGTTGTACAACTGTACCCCTGTGATCTGCTACCCTGTATCAACGACATCTATCTGGTGGATTTGGCAACGCCAACACCGCGTCCTCTGGTAACACCGACCCCAACGCCGACCCAGACTTCCACACCAACACTTGTTCCAACCGCAGCAACGCCCACGTTGGTTCCCACACAGCTGCCGACCGGTCTAGATCTTATTTACTTACCCTATATCACTCGGTAAGCGCCAAACTGTACTAGGGCCTGTTGACATTCGCGTAGGTGACTGTCACCTCTGAACATCACGAACTGTCAACAGAACCTAGACTTACAGGGGGGACGCTATGGCTGCAATAGCTCATTGCCCTCGTTTTCCGCTGCGGGGAGGAGCGCATTGGCGGGAATGAAGCCGCCGAAGATGCGGCGCAACTCATCGTTTCTATCGGCAAGCCAGGGTTGAAAACCCGCGGGCAGTTGCCACTCCCGTGCCGCTGTGACCTGATCCGCAAAGATAGATTGGTCGGTATAGGTGGTGCGCCACGCTACTTCCACAGAACGTAGCGCCGGTAGCGCATTGGTGATGGGCAGCCATCCGGCCATGGCTTCCGGCGAGCCCAGATAGGCCAGCAATTCTTCTGCGGCGCGCTGATTGGGTGATGCCGCTGTGACTGCTAAACAGGTGGTAAACGAGAGGGTTGCCATGCCGGCCGGGCCGGCGGGAAGCGGGGCTGTGCCATAGGTGAGATCGGGGGCCTCAGTGGCCAGATACGGGACCAGCCAATTCCCTTCAATCGCCATGGCCGCTCTTTCCATGGCAAAAGCTTCTCCTGGCCAACGGCTGTCTAGTGAGGCGGGGGGTGCCGCTTTGCCTTCCAACACGAGGTTGCTGTAAAAATCGAGTGCAATGGTCGCTTCGGGGCTGTTGAGCGCCATTGCCCGACCATCTGTCGTCGTGACTGCCCCCCCTGCTTGGTACAAAAAAGCAAGCCAACGTGAGAAATCTGCTGAGAGCACAAGACCGAATTGGCCATTTTCGCCATTGGTCAACGCTTCGGCGGCAGCTTGTAGATCCTCCCATTGCCAGGCATCATTGGGGTAGGCGAGCCCCACGTTATCAAAGAGTTGCTTGTTATAAAAGAGACCCAGCGTGTAAAACGATAAGGGCAGGCAGTAGGGCGTGCCGTCAATTTGCATTGCCGCACGCAGATGTGGATAGCGATCTGGCTCAGTCAGAAATGCGGTGGAGAGTGGTGCCAATGCACCTGCTGCGACTAAATCCGGTAATTGAAAGAGGTTCAATGCAATGATATCGGGTGGCCGATCGGTGCCCAGCGCTGTGCGCAGACGGCGTGCAT
>ERZ795053.5292-NODE-5292-length-13395-cov-76.514468_pt1 | contig 13395 bp, 15 predicted proteins | sample MGYA00375137_ERZ795053 | MGnify/ENA primary metagenome ERZ795053 (study PRJEB30182, sample SAMN05720284) | activated sludge metagenome | isolation source: Anaerobic digester | place: Hong Kong | collected 2014-12-17 ... | reverse complement strand
ACAACCGGTACACCAACCACCTGTCCACCAACCGCGGAGACATAAGCGTGGAACCCGGCCGGAATATTTACCTGAGATTAAAGTTATCTTTTTGATCTTTCACCGCGCGGATTACGACCTGAACCGTAAACCGGGGCAGAAAGCATAGACTGGAATAAAACCGAAAGTTTTTCCTGTTGGTCAGGCCTGAGAACACTTTGCATATTGCAATAATAATCGAATGTCAGGATCTTTAATGTTTTATGCATTTCGCCGAGTTCTCCGGCAAGTTGATCCAGTTGATCCCTGTCGGGATCTACGGACCGCAATTCCCGGGCCATCCGGCTTCTGACACCGTTCATAGCCATAAGTGTGCGGTTGGCAGAACGATTGTACACGCGGCGGAAATCCCTGAACTGTTCTTGTTGGGAAACATCCAGATCCAGTTCCTGTGCAATGTAATTCCCAAATTGCCGGGCTGGGATATCCTCTATCTGTTCCAGTGCTTCTTCATCATTTTTCAGATGGGTCCTGTATGTGATTATGACAGCAATGTTGATCCCAAGCAGAAAAACCACCAGTACGATCAAGACTGTCTTTGTATATTTACCCATAACGATCGAATTTTATAAGTCGTCTTCCATAAGCAGGGATTCCATGCTTTCCATTTGATGGTCCTGAAACAAAAAAGCCACTTCATGTTCAGAATTTGTTGCTTTCGGAGTCATCGTGAGTTGTCCCAGCAAAATCCCGAAAAAAACACCCATAACCAGTGCCGCTGCAATAGCCAACGGTTTAAGGATTCTCCCGGGTTCATGTTTTTCTGTCTGCTCCAGACGGGCTTTTATACGCGTAAATAAAAAAGGATTGACTTCTACCGTCTTTTCCATATTGGCCTGAGAGAGTATTTCTTTCAGAAATTCCAGTTTGGCCCGGCAATCCGGACAATGTTCCAGGTGTGTGGCTACAAGAACGGCATCCTCCGGAGGGAGGGCGTTTTCTATAAAGAAAATTAATTTCTTTTCCGTTGATTTGCAGTCCATTTTCTTATATTTTGTATGTTTGACACATCATAACGGAAAAACTTGCGTTCGTATTCAGAAAAAAACCCAAAAAGCACAAGTATTTTCCGATTACTGTGTCAAATATATTGTTTTTTAGAGAACATTGGACACAAATATTACAGACAGATTACTTAAGGGCGATGAAAATGCGTTCAGGGAGTTGGTGGAGCAATACCAACAGATGGTGTTTCGCACTTGTATGGGTGTGTTGCATGATCCGGCGGATGCCGATGACGTTACCCAGGAAGTTTTTATTGAAGTATTCCGGTCCATGGGAAAGTTCCGGGCGGATGCGAAAATTTCCACCTGGTTGTACAGGATCGCATTAAACAAATCGTTGAATTTTATAAGAGATAACAAAAAACACAGGGCCGTTTCATTATCCGGTAATCCGCAGCATGAGGGGGTCACAGGCTATGATATTGAAGGACCTGCAGAGATACTTCAGAATAAGGAGAAAAAGGAAATCCTGGAGCAGGCTATAGAATCACTTCCTGACAAACAGAAAAAAGCTTTTGTGCTGAGTAAATACGACGATCTTTCCTATAAAGAAATTTCTGAAGTGATGAAGCTGTCTGTGTCTTCTGTGGAGTCCCTGATATTCAGGGCAAAACAAAACCTGCAAAAAAAACTTCTGGATTGTTACAGGAAAAGCTGTTGAAGTTTTTTGTATCTTGCACAAGTTTTTATGGCTTGTTGGTGTCTTACAGGCAAACAAACCATTAAAAATTTTGAAGAAATGAAAACAACAACCGTTCTTATTACAGCTTTGATGCTGATGACGTCAATGACTGTTTTTGCCCAGAGAGGCAGGGGTAACAGAAATGCTGCCTACACGTATGACAACTACCAGACTTGTATTAATGTACTTCCCGATCTGACACAGGATCAAATCCAGAAGATAACGGCACTTGAAACTGCTCATAAAGCTGAGATCGATCAGTTACGCAACAGCCGCCGTTCTACAAGGGACGGAAGTATGAAGACAGATATCCGTCAACAAATGATTGACGCAAGGGATGCCCACCGTGATCAGGTAAAGGCCCTTCTTACCCCGGAGCAGCAAAAAGTGTACGATGCACTTCCCGGGATTGGCGGAAGGAACCGTCCGGGAAGAAGCGGCAGGAATTCACGTTTCTGATAAAAATTTTGCCAAACCCGTAAAAACACATATCTTTGCGGACCTTTTCTCGGGAAGATAAGGAAGTTAACATTATTCAGTAACTTAAACAAAGATTTATGGCAGTAAAAATTCGTCTTGCCCGCCATGGCAAAAAGAATCACGCTTATTTTCACATTGTAGTAGCAGATTCCCGCGCACCGCGCGACGGCCGGTTGATTGAAACCCTGGGGACTTATAATCCCAATACCGATCCGGCAACCATTACCCTGGACCAGGAAAGAGCCCTTTACTGGGTCAATACCGGAGCACAGCCTACACTCACCGCTCGCAGACTCCTTTCTTACAGGGGAGTACTCCTGAAAAAACACTTGCAGGAAGGTGTGGCAAAAGGTGCATTAACACAGGAACAGGCAGATGCAAAATGGGAAACCTGGATGCAGGAAAAAGAAGCCAAGGTAAATGCAAAGAAAGGCAAATTGGAGCAGGAGACACGTGAAGAAATGAAAAAACGCCTGGAAGCAGAAGCCAAAGTTAATAAAGAGCGTGCCGCAGCCTTGTTGGCAAAACGTGAAGAAGTGGCAGCCAGACTGGCTGCAGCAGCCGCCCAGGCAGCTGCAAAAGCAGAAGAAACCATCGCTGAAATTGAAGGAACAGCCGTTCCCGAAACTGAAGAAGAGGATAACGCTGCAACCGAATAATGATATGGGAAAAGAAAGGTTTCTGACACTGGCGACAGTGAGGAAAACCTTCGGAAAGGGAGGCGAATTGCTTTTAAAGATTCATCCCGATGTTCCCCAAAACATTATTGACCAGTTAAACGAAAAAGAGCCGGTATTCATCCTGGTGGATGACATACCGGTTCCTTTTTATTTTACCTTCCTGCAATTCAAGGGAAACGACAAAGCGATCGTTTGCTTTGAAAATTATTGGAACGAACGGTTGGCCGCGGAATGGGTAGGACATAAGATCCTGTATAAATCAAAAGAAGAAAAATCCATAGAAGGCGGATCGGGCTTTGTGGGGTATTCGTTCACTGCCATAACCCCGGCAGAAACAATTTTAAAAGGAATTGTATCCGGGTTCTATGATTATCCGGGGAATCCATGCCTGGAACTGGAATTTGAAGGGGAAACAAAGTTGTTGCCCTTACATCCGGATTTCATACTTTCTGTCAATCACAAAAACCGTCATCTGGAATTTCAGTTGCCTGAAGGTCTGTAATCTTATTAACTCAACCCCTTGAACGAAATGTCAGTGTATCCCGACTGACTGCTTGGAGTAAAGCCAACGTAACACCAATAATCTCCTATTCGGTTGGGACTCATATAGGAACCATTATTCTGTTTTGTGTAACCTTTGCTTTTAATGGTTGACAGGTATTTGTCAGCATCCCCGGTTTTAGCCCTGATCACTACCATTTCATAAAACAAATTGTCGGTTTGGTAGTCCACAAAAGTACATGAACCCGCAAACGAAGGATATGCTTTCAGAAAAGTGTATTCAGAGGAGATTGCGATCCAGTCCGAATAATCTCCGGAAGGTTCATCATCCTCTTTACCGGAGGGTGTAGTGGTCAGGGTTACCAGAATAACATCTCCGGCAGGAACGTCCACTTCCTGTGTTGATTTGTTGCCCTCGGCGTCTATGGCTGAAATGAGCCATTTCCCTTTGTTCAGTATGGTATATATGAATTTTTCGCCTTCATCAATGATGTTGCCGATGGTAACGTATATAGAGGCCATAGAAGCGGATGTGGCGGAGGGATTCTGTGCGACAACAATATCGGATTTGCTTTCCGTGTCGTCATCTTCTACAAAGACGAAAGAACGGTTGGTTCCCGGGGCATTTTCAGCGTCGGTTTTGGCCACGTCGTTGATTTCTTTGATGATGGCAGCCATTTTTGCAGCGTATCCTGCACCGAGTTCCTTAACGGTGGGATCCTGGGGGTCCATCCCGTTGATGTTCTCTGTCAATTCCTGGGAAATTTCCGAGGTGTTCGCACCGGACGAGGCATTATAGATGTCGAGTGTCATTTCTCCCACATCGCCGGCATCGGGACCGCTGACAAAAGTGGTAGTCGTCTGGAGTACGTCCACCATCAGTTCGGACCCCGCTTCAACACCTTTGGATCCTTCCACCACAAAAATCTTTTGTATGGTCAGTCCTTTGTCAGTGGAAGTCTCGGCAAAATCCATGTTGTTGTGGTAGAAATCATTGTACATCTGGGAAGCCTGGTTGTCGAAATCTCCCTTTTCCAGTTTGTTCCAGAAATCTTTCTCACCGGAGGCCTTGCCCTTCCAATCCGACCGGAGTTTGTTGTAGAGATCCGTACGTTGTTCGGCCGGCAGGTTGGAAGCTACTTTTAAAATCCGTTCACGGCTGTTTTCCCCGCTTCCGGTTATCCAGGAGAGAAAATTTGCGCCGGATTGAATGATTCCTTTGGTAGAAACAGATGTTAATATTCCTGATTTTTCAAGATTCTTGAATGCGGCTTCGTATTCTTTTACGTGGGGAGCCATTTCGGCTACCTTTCCAAAAAAAACGTCATACTCTTCCCGGCTGACAGTCCCTTTGAGCATGTTGCGGGAAAAGTTGTCGGAGGTGGCTTTCAGGTAATAAAGTGTGAGAAACTGTTTACGTACGGCGTAATCGGCAAAAACAGCCACGTCTTCCCGGAATTGTTCCGAACCTTCGTAGTTTTTCCATCCGAAAAGTCCCGTACACCCGCTGAGGATCATTCCCGGAACGACCAACAGGAGAATGGCGTGAAACTTTTTCATAGTCAGGTTGTTGTAATACCAGATAAAGTTAATGAAAATATTCGAAAAAGAATGTTCAGTCCAGGCTTTCACGAATCAGGGCAACAGCAGCCCGGGCACATCCTTCAACACCCAGCAGTCCTGCATCCAGGGTAAAATGATACGAATCGGCTTTCCCCCATTCTTTGCCTGTGAAATAGTTATAATATGCTGCCCGTTTCTTTTCTTCTCGGGCAATGAAAGACTCGGCTTCATCCCGCGAAATGCCCTTGCGTTCCGCTACGTTGGCTATGCGCAGGGACAGGGGTGCATGGATGAAAAAGCTGCGCATACGGGGATTGTTTCTCAATATATAATCCGAACAACGCCCTATGAAAAGGCAAGGCTGTTCTTCAGAAAGTTTCAGAATAACCTGCGATTGAATATTGAAAATATGATCCCTTGACAAGGTGGCATTCTGAGGATCAAAGAAAGCTCCTCCAAAAAAATCATGGGCATTAAGTACCCGGGATAGTCCCTGAGACACTTTTTCATCTGCTTTCTCAAAGATGTCTTCACACAGACCGCTTTCTTTGGCGGCATGATAAAGCAATTCTTTATCATAAAAGAAAAGACCCAGAGCAGAAGCGATCATTTTTCCCACGAAATACCCGCCGCTCCCCAATTGCCTCCCCAGAGAAATAACTGTTTTCTCATTTGTTTTCATAATTTTTTCTGAATTCTTTGATTTGTTTACTGATAAGAATAGCAGCTAATATGAACGAAGCCGCATCGGATACGGGCATACTGGCCCATACACCGGTCACCCCAAAAAAGCGGGGAAGGATAAGCAGGGCAGGGATCAGGAATATAACCTGGCGGGTAAGTGATAAAAAGATGGCTTTCCCCGGCTTTCTTATGGCCTGGAAAAAGTTGGAAGTGACCAGGGGAAGGGCAACAAGAGGAAAAACGGCAAGGTCTATGTGCAAACCTTCAACCGTCAAACGCGCCAGTGTGGGATCGTTTGTAAACAGGCTGACAGCGGCAGCCGGAAAAAACTGGGCAATTATAAACGCCAGAACACTAATGCAGGTGGCACACAACAGTGTTAATTTAAAAATGTCCGTTACGCGTTTGTATTGTTGTGCGCCGTAGTTGAATCCCACAAGAGGCTGCATGCCCTGGTTAAAGCCGAACATGATCATGATAAACAGAAAGACCATGCGGTTGGCAATGCCGTAAGCTCCTACTGCGTAATCCCCTCCGAATTCAAAAAAAGAACGGTTTATTATAATAATCACCAGGCTGTTGACAATGTTCATCAAGAAAGGGGCCAGTCCAACGGATATAATATTACGTGGCATCCCTTTCCGGATTCCAAATATTCCTTTTTTGAAATGCAGCAGGGAATCTTTCCGGGAATAATGATTCATCAGGATGCTCAGGGCAATGACTTGTGCCAGGACAGTGGCCAGGGCAGCACCCCGGATACCCCAGCCGAATCCGAAAATAAACAGCGGGTCCAGAACAAGGTTGGCCGCTACGGCAATCAGGGTAGCCAACATGGCTTTTTTGGGATAGCCGCTGGCACGCATGTTATCGTTCAATCCATGGTAAATGTGGGTGATTACGGTTCCCATAAGGATGATCTGCATGTATTCTCTGGCGTAGGGCAACGTTTGTTCACTGGCGCCGAAAAACATCAGTGTGGGTTTTAAAAAGATCAGTGCGATGATGGAATAAAGAATCCCGATGACTGCGTTCAGGGTTACGGCGTTGCCCAGGGCCACTTCCGCTGTTGCCGTGTCTCTTTGCCCCAGTTTTACCGAAATCAGGGTGGAGGCGCCTACTCCTATCATGGAACCGAAGGCTGCTGAAATATTCATCAGCGGTAAAGTCAGTGAAAGCCCTGCAATGGCCATGGCATTTACACCTCGCCCAATGAACATAACGTCGGCAATGTTGTATATGCTGGCAGCTGTCATGGAAATGATAGCCGGCATGGCATAACGGAACAGAAGTTTTGGGATGTGTTCCTTATCCAGTGCTAATGTTTTTTCCTGTTCAGGCACGCCAATAGATCTTTTTACGGGAAACCAGGGAGACCAACCACATGGTAAACAATACCAATACAAAAGCGCTCAATGTACCGATCCAGGGATAGCCTTCCGGATTGGCCCGGTTGTACAATATATTCAAAAAAGTAATTCCCAAAATTGGAGAAACAAACATGGCATGTGCGACGTAACTCATTAGCGGATTGGCTCCTGCCCCGGAAAAAATTTTCAGGAAGAATGCTCCGGGAACCATTCCGGAAAGGTAATGCAACCAGAGAAGCAACAACAGGGCTGCCCCGCCGCTGACAAAACAGTAGGAGAAAGAACAGGGAACTTTGGTAAGTCCCGGTTCAAACCGTTCAATCCAAAGCCCCGATAAAATAAGCAATCCAGCCAAATAGAGGAACGGCAGGTATTTGGGTGCTGTTTTTCTCACCAGCAGCACCAGTCCTGTAAGCGCAATTATTGTAAAGAATTTTCCTTCCAAAAGCCATCGGTTATAGCTGCTAATGCATATCCACACTACCAAGACCAACATACTCCAGAAAACCACGTGAGTAAGGATGCCTTTCCGCTCAACGACGGTTTCGTTTTCCTGCAGCATGTTGTAAAATCGGTCACCCACCCAGGTAGCAGGTATCAGGATCATCAGGAAATTGATCTCTTCCATATTAAGCAGCCAGGAAATACTCCTTTTTGCATATAGAATGCCGTCAAAACCTATACGGCGGGATACCAGGCTCACCAGGATTACGCCCAGGAAAGCCACCAAACGCCATTTAACCGAATCGCGTGTAAAATACCAAATAAGCGAGCCGAACAAATATAAAAACGCAAGCAGCAGGATAATGATATTTCTGCTGAAGAGTGTCATGTGAATGTCAAATACAAAAGCATAAAGAACCAACAGAATCAATGCGATTGCCCAACCTGTGATCCGAATTTTTATAGAAGCCCCTTTTACATAGATCAGCCATAAGGAGCCGAATCCTGCCAGAATCAAAAAATTTGACCAATAACCCTCAAGAGATGGCTGCAACAGGTTGCATAAATAGGAAAAGGCCAATAACATCAGGAACCGTTCTCCGATGTCTTTCATATCGCGACGCGTATCCTTTCCCGATCTTTTCCATTTGGCCCTGAAGGCAAAAGGGATAGCCGCTCCCATACAAAAAATGAAAACGGGAAAGACCAGGTCTACCCAGCCTAACCCGTAACTGGTCACATCCAGGGTGTGCCCCGGCGGAGGGTTCTGGATATGATACATCCAGGCCGGAAGCACGCCATAAGGAATGATGGCCGAGAAAACCATTCCGAAAATGGATAAACCGCGTAATATGTCAAGGCTGACAAACCTTTTCATGATTCCTGCATAAAGGGAGCCAGAACAATTCTCATATCATTCAGTTTTTCGCCAAGCAGGACTGCGTCTGAGGCTTCAGCAATAAAGCGCAGGTAAGGTTCCGTATTTGAAGGTCTGACATTGAACCACCACTCCTGAAACTCAATCCGGTATCCGTCAAAATCAAAAAAAGCAGTTGGTTTTTCCTGCGAAGTAAAATAGGCTTTCAGGGCATCCATGGCTTCTTGTTTTTTGGCAATCCTGAAATTGATTTCACCGGAAGTTTCGTACTTTTTTATGGAACGAATAATCCCGGAGAGCGGTTTGTTCATTTTAACCAGCACATCCAGAACCAGCAGAGCTGCCAGCAGTCCGCTGTCAGAATAATAAAAATCTTTAAAATAGTAATGGCCGGCCAGTTCGCCACCGTAAATGCCATCGATCTCTTTGAGTCTGGGCGCGGCATACGCCCTGCCTACACGCCATGTGTGCATTCGGGCTCCCATAGGTTCCAGGTACTCTCCCACAGCCTTTGAAGAACGGATGTCCTGGAGAACCCTTGCAGGAGAACCGTCCAGAAAATGATGCCCCAATAAGGCAATGACCAGATCGGGAGAGATAAAAGTTCCGTTTTCATCAGTAAACATTACCCGGTCAGCATCCCCGTCAAAAATGATCCCGATGTCACATGTTTTTTCTTTTACCAGCTGTTGCAGCTGTTTTATGTTTTCCGGAACCAAAGGGTTGGGGGGATGGTTGGGAAAACGGCCGTCCGGTGTTTCGTTTATGTAAAAAATGGTATCGTTTCCCAATAGTTTTTTTATAAACAATCCGGCCATACCGTTGGATACGTCAATCCCCACCCTGAGCTTTTCGATTTTCGGCACAAAAGCGGACAGATATTCAAAATATTCCTGTGTCAGATCCAACGGGATCACTTTACCTCTTTTTCCGGAAACCAGCGGTTCTTTATGCAAGACACAATCCTCCAGGAAATTCAGTCCGTTGTCATACCCTATGGGCATGGCATCGCGTCCGGACACTTTTAATCCGTTGTATTCAGCCCCGTTGTGGGAAGCTGTGATCTGTACCGAACCGTCAAAATGATGTTTTGCCGTAGCGTAATAGACCATGGGCGTAGTTGCCAGTCCCAGATCGTATACATCGGCACCTGCGTCACATAGTCCTTTAACCAGGTATTGAAATACTTCGGGAGAAGATTCCCGGCAATCCCGGCCGACGGCGATTCGTTTTGTTTTGAGTAATTGAGGCAGGAAAAACCCCATTTTGTAAACATCCTGTGGTATCAGGTCTTTGTTGTAAACCCCGCGGATGTCGTATGCGTGAAAGGCACCCATGTTTATTTAACGATCTTTGTTTTGTAAAAGGTTTTGACTTCCCCGCGAGCCATGGCATGTAATTTTCCTTGAATCATCTTTTTACGAATGGGCGGAAGGCGGTCTACGAACAATTCTCCTTCCAGATGTGAAAATTCATGTTGGACCATACGGGCAGCCATCCCGTGGAACCATTCTTCCACCGGTTCAAATTTTTCGTTAAGATATGCCAGTTTCACACTTATGGGACGTTCTACATCTGCGTATAATTTGGGAACGCTCAGACAGCCTTCCTGGTAAACCACCGTTTCCTGACTTTCTTCCAGCAGACGGGGATTGATAACAAGCCTTTTAAAATCTTTCAATTCGGGACGGTCTTCCGAAAGATCTTTGCCGTCAACTACAAACATGCGTAAGGAAAGACCTATCTGGGGAGCGGCCAGTCCAACCCCATCGGCATAATACATGGTTTCCCACATGTCTTTGATCAATTGTTCCAGATTGGGATAATCCGGAGTGATTTCGAGGGCTTTTTGCTTAAGTACTGAAGATCCGTAAATGTATATCGGCAATATCATAATGTGTTGTTTTGGAGGTACTCCTGCAAAATGAGTACGGCACTAATCTTGTCAATGGTCGCCTTGTCCCTGCGGTCCTTTTTTTTCAATCCTCCGTCTATCATTGCCTGAAACGCCATTTTTGAAGTAAAACGCTCATCGGTCAGTATTACCGGAATGGTTGGAAAAATTCTTTTTAAATGCGTGACAAAGGCTGTTACGCGCGGGGCATTCTGGGCCGGAGTATTGTTTAAATGTCTTGGATAACCCACTACAAACAAATCTACCGGTTCAGCAGCTGTATATTTTTTTATAAAATCGGTTACTTTGTCTACTGTTACAGTCTGCAGAGGGGTGGCAAAGATATTCAGGGGGTCACTGACTGCCAGTCCCACACGTTTCTGGCCATAGTCAATACCCATAATCCGTCCCATGCTGCAAAGGTAATACAATTTGGAAAATGATTCGTACATTTGTCACACCAAAGCAACTCTATGGCATCGAACAAATCCAGGAAAAAAGCACTGAAAGAAAGGTATATCTTTGGCATTTTTGACATTGAATCCCACAAACAGGTAATCAACGTCAAATTCTCTTTGATTAATCTTATTTTAGGAATTACGGGTGTGCTGCTGGTTTTGATCATCTGTGTTGTGCTGGTATTTATTTATACTCCTTTGCGGGAACTGATCCCCGGATATCCCAATGCGAAAACAAGGGAAGTAATGATGAACAACGCACTGAGAGCCGATTCCCTGGAAAAGGTTATACATCTGTGGGAAATCCATCTGGTAAATCTCCAAAGAGTACTTGCCGATGAGGATCCCATGACGCCGGAAGAAATTCTTCCGAAAGATCAATTTTCCGGTATTCCCGAGTTTACGGTTGGAGGAAGGTCTAAAGAAGATTCCCTGTTAAGGGCACAGACCGAACAACGCGAACAGGAATACCAGGAGAACATCCAGGGCCGGAATATTCAGATTGAAGGACTTCATTTCTTTCCACCGGTCAAAGGAATTGTTACTTCTGAATTCAGTCCGGCCGACAACCATTATGCAATAGATATTGTGGCACCGGAAAATTCGGTGATATATGCGGTTTTAGACGGGACCGTCAGCTTTGCCTCGTGGACGGAAGAATTTGGCTACGTATTGCAGATTCAGCATGAAAACAATTTGTTGTCCATATACAAGCATTGTTCACAATTGTTCAAAACAACAGGAGATCCTGTTACGGCGGGATCTGCTGTCGCTGTAATCGGCAGGGACGGAACCTATTCTACCGGCTTTCATTTGCATTTTGAACTGTGGCATAAGGGTATCCCGTTGGATCCGGCAGATTACATCAATTTTTAATATGGATTTACTGAAACGCATTGCAATTCTTGGTTCAACCGGCTCTATTGGAAGACAGGCATTGGACGTGATGCGCAGGTATCCCGGTCTGTTTAAAGCACAAGTCTTAACTGCGAGGAAATCCTCCGCCCTGTTGATTCGTCAGGCATTGGAATTCAAGCCGGCTGCAGTTGTGGTTACCCAGGAAGGAGCTTACAGGGAAGTCTCAGATGCTCTTAAAGGTACTTCAGTTAAAGTACTGTATGGACAAAACAGCCTTACTGAAGTATTGCAGTGGGATTCGGTGGACATGGTCTTGAATGCCCTGGTTGGTTTTGCCGGTCTGGCGCCTACACTGTCCGCCTTAAAAAGCGGAAAAGTATTGGCCCTGGCCAATAAGGAAAGCTTGGTGGCAGGGGGCCATCTGGTAATGCGCCTGGCCAATTCAGGAAAAACCACATTGTTACCCGTTGACAGCGAACATTCCGCGATCTTTCAGTGCCTGCGGGGAGAACAGGCTGTTGTAGAAAAAATCATACTTACAGCCTCCGGGGGTCCTTTCTTTAAATACGACAGCCGGAAACTGGATACAATTACAATTGATCAGGCCCTGGATCATCCCACCTGGAATATGGGAGCCAAGGTTACCGTAGATTCTGCCACATTGATGAATAAAGGACTGGAAGTGATTGAAGCCTATTGGCTTTTTGGCCAGCCCCTGAATCGTATTGAAGTGCTTATTCATCCCCAGTCGTTGATCCATTCCATGGTGCAGTTTTCTGACGGCAGCATCAAGGCACAGATGGGTATTCCCGATATGCGACTTCCCATACTTTATGCCATGGGTTATCCCCAAAGGCTGGCATTTCCCGATGTGAAAAGAATGGAATTGTCCCATTTCTGCTCTATGGAATTTCACAAACCGCCGTATGAACGGTTCCCATGTCTGGAATTGGCTTATCAAGCCATGAAACAGGGCGGAAATATTCCTTGTGCCCTGAATGCTGCAAACGAAGTGGCAGTTGATGCTTTTTTAAACAACAAGCTGAGCTTCACGACTATACCAAAGATGATATCCAAAACGCTGGAAGCTGTTTCCCGTATCCCTGATCCGGATTATTCTCAATTGGAAGATACGCACCGGGAAGCTCAGCAGGTGGCACAAAATTTGTTGACAAGTTATTGATTTTATGGAAGTATTGATAAAAATTGCCCAGGTGATCCTGGCTTTGTCTTTTTTAATCCTGATACACGAGTTGGGACACTTTCTTTTTGCCCGTCTGTTTAAGATACGTGTAGATAAATTTTACCTTTTTTTTGATCCCTGGTTCAGTCTTGTGAAATTCAAACCCAAAAATTCACATACCGAATACGGTATTGGTTGGTTGCCTTTCGGCGGGTATTGTAAGATTTCCGGAATGATTGACGAATCTATGGATAAAAACCAACTGAAAGAAGACCCCAAGCCCTGGGAATTCCGTAGCAAACCGGCATGGCAACGTTTTTTTGTCATGTTCGGAGGTGTGTTGTTCAATATGATCCTGGCAATAGTACTGTACGGATTGATCCTCTTCACATGGGGGGAAGAATACATTCGAACCGAGGACGCCACTTACGGGATTCATTGCACCTCATTGGCCCGCGAAATCGGATTTCAGAACGGGGACAAGATCCTTGCCTTTGACGATCGGTCTGTCGTAAATGATCCGATCCACACACTTCATGTAGATTTAATAAGAACCCGTCCGGCAGTGATCACGGTACTCAGAGGTACAGATACCGTTCGTTTTGGATTCGACCAGGGCTATATCAAAGAAATGTTGAACGCACAAAGCTTGTTTACCCTACGTTATCCGTTTGTTGT
>ERZ795053.5289-NODE-5289-length-13400-cov-6.759311_pt1 | contig 13400 bp, 10 predicted proteins | sample MGYA00375137_ERZ795053 | MGnify/ENA primary metagenome ERZ795053 (study PRJEB30182, sample SAMN05720284) | activated sludge metagenome | isolation source: Anaerobic digester | place: Hong Kong | collected 2014-12-17 ... | reverse complement strand
TCGAAGGCGACCCAGGCCATGACCTTGGAATGGGTGAAGTGGCGGGGCGGCCCGCGCACCTCCCAGATGCCTTCGTCCGGCTGCCGCCAGGCGGTTTCGAGCGCCTCGAGCAGCACGCGCTGGAGCTGCCAGGCAGCGTCGCTCGCCGGCATGCCATGCACCCTGTCGATGTGGAAGGAGTCCATGATCTCGCCGTAGACGTCGAGCTGCACCTGGCCATGCGCGGCGTTGCCGATGCGCACCGGCCGGCTCCCTTCGTAGCCGGGGAGCCACGGCAGCTCGGCTTCCTGAAGCCGCCGCTCGCCGGTCACGCTGTACATGATCTGCAATTGCGACGGCTTGCCGGCGGCCGCCCGGAGCAGCCAGTCGCGCCAGGCGCGGGCCTCGGCGAGAAAGCCCGAGGAGGCCAGCGCATCGAGCGTCAGCGTGGAATCGCGAATCCAGCAGTAGCGGTAGTCCCAGTTGCGGGCACCGCCGACCCGCTCGGGCAGCGACGTGGTCACTGCCGCCACGATGCCGCCGGTCGGGCCGTAGGTCAGCGCCTTGAGCACGATCAGGGAGCGCAGCACGGCGTCGCGATAGGGGCCCTCGTAGGTGCAGCGCTCGGCCCAGTCGTGCCACCAGGCCTCGCAGCGCTCGAGCTCCGCCTGCCACTCGCCGACCACCGGCCCGTCCCGATGCGACGGGAACCAGGTGAGCCGGAAGGGCCAGGTCTCGCCTTCGCGCACGGTGAACCGCCCGATGGAGCGGAAGTTCTCGTTCTCCAGCGCAACGGGCGATTCGAAACGGACGGCGTCCGGCCCGGCTACCGCGCGCAGGCCGTAGCCGCGACGCTCGACCCAGGGGACGACCGATCCGTAGTCGAAGCGCAGCACGAGCTCGGTGCACATGTCGACAGCACCTCGGCGGCCCTGAACGAGGCGCACCACATCGACCTGCCCGTCATTGCGCGGCTGCGGCATGAAATCGACGACCGCGACCGCGCCCGCATCGGTCGTGAACTCGGTTTCGAGGACCAGGGTCGCGTCGCGATAGTGGCGGCGCACGGTGGCCGTGGCGTCGATCGGCGCAATCCGCCAGTGACCGTTGCCTTCGTCGCCGAGCAGGGCGGCGAAGCAGGCGGGCGAATCGAAGCGCGGGACGCAGAGCCAGTCGATCGACCCGTCCTTGCCGACCAGGGCTGCGGTGCGCGTGTCGCCGATCAGCGCGTAATCCTCGATCGGTCGACTCATGGCGCGAGACTCAGGGCCTGGGCGCCCGCTTGCTCAGGATCCGCTGCAGGGTGCGGCGGTGCATGTTGAGGCGCCGCGCGGTCTCCGAGACGTTGCGGTTGCACTGCTCGAAGACCCGCTGGATGTGCTCCCAACGCACCCGGTCGGCCGACATCGGGCTGTCGTCGACGGCAGGCTCGGCCGAGCCGTCGAGCACGGCGACGAGTTCCTCGGGCTTCACCGGTTTTGCCAGGTAGCCGACCGCACCGGCCTTGGTGGCGACGATGCTGGACGCGATGCTGTCATAGCCGGTCATCACCACGACCCTGAGGCCCGGGCGCAGCTCCTGCAGGCTCTCGACCAGCTCCATGCCGTGACCGTCCTCGAGGTTGAGGTCGACCACCGCGAGCTCGGGCAGGAACTCGCTGGCCACCTCATAGGCCTCGCGCACGCTGGCCGCGGTGGCGACGACGAAGCCGAAGCGCTCGAGCGAACGGACGAGATTGCGCCGTAGCGGCGCGTCGTCATCGACCAGCAGGAGCTTCTTTGCGGTCGGTTCCGCCGGTGCGGCGCTCTTGCTATCGGCTCCGGCGATCATTCGGTGCCCCTTCGTGCTGCATTTGACTGGCCGCGTCCCCGCCCCTTCTCGCAACCCCGCCCGGCGCTTCTGACAGGCGACAGGGATGCGGCGTGATCTCTTATTCCTTGGGTGCCCGCTTGTTGAGGATGCGCTGCAGCGTGCGGCGATGCATGTTGAGCCGCCGCGCCGTCTCCGAGACGTTCCGGTTGCACTGCTCGAAGACCCGCTGGATATGCTCCCAGCGCACCCGGTCGGCCGACATCGGGTTCGCCGGTGGCGGCGGCAGGCCGCTGCCGGTGGCGAGCAGCGCCGCGATGACGTCGTCGGCGTCGGCCGGCTTGGCGAGGTAGTCGACCGCGCCCGCCTTGATGGCGGCAACCGCCGTGGCGATATTGCCGTAGCCGGTGAGCACGACGATGCGGATCGCCGGATGCAGCTCGCGGATCCGGGCGACCAGGTCGATGCCCGAGCCGTCCTCCAATCTCAGGTCGATCACCGCGTAAGCCGGCTTCACCGAATGAGCGATGTTCAGCCCTTCCTTCAGGCTCTCGCCGGCATAGACCTGAAAGCCGCGCCGCTCCATGGCGCGCTGCAGGCTGCGCCGCAGCGGTGCGTCGTCGTCGACCAGCATGAGCACCGGCGCATCCGACCCGACGAACCGGGGCAAAGGTTTGTCTTCGACGGCCACATCGAGGCCTTCATCCGTCATCGGCGGACTCCCGTCCGAGCATTTCCAGGGCGCCGGATGGCCAAACGATGCGGACCACGGCGCCTTCTTCCCGGTGAGACAACTTGTCTCGGTTGGCAAAATGCATCGAAGCACCTGTTCGGGCAAGCAGCGTCTTGGCAATGAACACGCCGAGGCCGAGTCCGCCCTCGGCCCGGCGGGTGGAGAGATAGGGCTCGCCGAGCCAGTCGAGCACCTCAGGCGTGAAGCCCGGGCCGTCGTCGGCGATCTCGACGGCAATGCCGGCATGCGCCACGGCAACCGTGATGTCGACTCGTGTCCGGGCGAAGCGGACGGCGTTGTCGACGAGATTGGCGATCGAGTGGCGCAGCTCCGGGGCGAGCACGACCCGCGGCTCCTCGAGCCCCGGCTCGACGTCGACGACAATATCGATGGTCACCGGCTCGATGCGACAGGTTTCGGCGATGGTGGCGAGCAGGCCGGAGAGCGGTGCCCTGGTGAAGGCGGCATGCGCCGCGTCGCGCTGGCCACTGCCCAGGCTCGCGAGGGTCTCGCGGCAGCGCCGCGCCTGCAGGAGCAGCTCGCTCGCGTCCTCGAGGAGCGGGCTCGTGGCCGGCAGCTCGCGGACCAGCTCCTTGGCGATGACATTGATGGTGGCGAGCGGCGTGCCGAGGAGGTGGGCGGCGGCCGCCGCCTGGCCGCCCAGGGCCGAGAGCTCCTGCTCGCGGGCGAGGGCGAGCTGCAGGGCCGACAGAGCAAGGGCATGGCGCCGGGCCTCCGAGGCGAGCTGGCAGACATAGACGGCGACCAGCACCACCGTCAGCGACAGCGCCAGCCAGGCGGCGAAGAGATAGAGCGCCGGCAGGCGCAGCCCGCCGTCGAGCCAGGGCAGCTCCATCGGAATGGCGGCCATGAAGCCGATGGCGGCGAGGGCGACGGCGGTCAGGATCGCGGTCGGTGCCCGGTCCAGAGTCGCGGCAGCGAGACCGACCGGCAGCACGAGAAGCACCGTGAAGGGATTCTGCACGCCGCCGGTGACAAAGAGCAGAAAGGTGAGCTGCAGGACGTCGAAAAGGGTCAGGAAGAAGGTCTGCCTGGCACCGAGCCGGGCAGTGGGCGTGCCCCTGACCTGGACCCCGACATTGACCGCGAGGGTGAGCAGCAACGCCGGCACGAGCCAGAGCATGGGAAGCTCGATGCCGAGCGAGAAATGGACCACGAGTATGGTGAAGGTCTGGCCGACCAGCGCCATCCAGCGAAGAACCGCGAGCGTGAAGAACCGCACCCCGATCTCGCCGGTCGTGCCGAGCCGGCCGAGCCTGCGCCACCAGCGCTCCGGCCGTCCGCCGGCAGCCGGGCGGGGGCCTGGCGACACCACCAAAGGCGGCGGCCCACCGGTCGGCGCGGCCGCGGGCCGCGAGGCGCTTCGATCCTGCATCCGTCACCGACCTCGCCTGCTCGAGGCGGCCGGGGCGGGTTCGGGCGGGGCCGCCGCCACGCAATGTGCCACGGCGAGCCGCCGGCGCAAGCGGCGAGCGTGCCGGTGCCAGGTTGGCATCGGGTCGATGCCGGGGACGCGGCGACCGCGACCGCGACCAAAAAAAGGGCCCGCCCCGATTATCCGGGCGGGCCCTTGAAGTTCGGGACCATGAGGTCCCCTCGCCTCGAAGCCGATGTCGGCAGCGCCACCACCATTGCATTCGCGACCACGACCGGATCGCTTGCCGTGCGCGTCATGTCCGGTGGCTGCAAGGCGCGCGACGCTGGCTTCAACAACACGATCATGTGGTGCATGACGGTACGCAAGGCGTCAAGAAAAACAGCGGGCAACTGGCAGCAATATCAAAATACCGTCGATTTCATTTACACAATACACCTTATCTGACACGCCCTCTCTCAGTCACGCAGGCCGTGCTGGCGCAGGAGATCATAGAGTGTCGGGCGGCTGACACCGAGCAGCCGGGCGGCGCGCGAGATATTGCCTTCCGCACGGGCCAGCGCCCGCCGCAAGGCGCCGAGCTCGGCCCGCTCGCGCTCCTGACGCAAATTGAGGACCGCATCCGCCTCGTCCTCGGCGGCGAGATCGAGATCCGCCCGGCCGATGCGCCTGCCCTCGCACATGATGATCGCCCGCTTCAGCCGGTTCTGCAGCTCCCGCACATTGCCGGGCCAGGCATAGGCGTCGATTGCGGCCAGTGCCTCGGCCGAGACGCCGATGCGCTGCTTGCCGAGCTCCGGGCCGAAGCGGGAAAGGAAGTGCCGGGCGAGCAGGAGAGCGTCGCCGGCGCGGTCGCGCAAAGGCGGGATCTCGAGGCTGAGCTCGGCCAGGCGGTAATAGAGATCCTCGCGGAAGCCGCCCCGGGCGACGAGATCCTCGAGCTTGCGATGCGTCGCCGAGACGACCCGGACGTCGATGGCGATCTCCTGGCGGCCGCCGAGCCGCTCGACGACACGCTCCTGGAGGAAACGCAGGAGCTTGGCCTGGAGGTCGAGCGGCAGATCGCCGATCTCGTCGAGGAAGAGCGTGCCGCGGTCGGCGAGCTCGATCTTGCCGGGGGTCTGGCGAAAGGCGCCGGTGAAGGCGCCGCGCTCGTAGCCGAAGAGCTCGGCCTCGAGCAGGGTCGGCGGGATGGCGGCGCAATTGATCGCGACGAAGCGGCGGTCGCGGCGCGGGCTGAGGGAGTGCAGCGCGTGTGCCACGAGCTCCTTGCCGGTGCCGCTCTCGCCGAGCAGGGCGACGCTGACATCGGTCGGCCCCGACCGCTCGAGCGCCCGGTAGAGCTTGAGCATCGCCGGGCTGTCGCCGACGATGCCGGGCATCCGGCTCTGCCGGGCGCGCGCCTGCAGGCGCTCGTTCTCCGCCTCGAGCTCGCCGACATAGAAGGCGCGAGCGAGCAGAAGGCCGAGCTGGTCGGGGTCGACCGGCTTCTGGTGGAAGTCGTGCGCACCGGCGGCAATGGCATCGCGCGCGTGCTGCCGCCCCTCCTGGCCGGTCATCACGACGATCTTGGTCGACGGCACGAGGTCGAGAACCTGGCGGAGCGTGGCGAAGCCCTCGCTGACGCCGCACGGGTCCGGCGGCAGGCCGAGGTCGAGCAGCACCACGGGGGGCTCCTCGGCGCGCAGCATGGCGAGCGCCTGCTCGCGACCGGTGGCCGGCAGCACAGCGAAGGCGTCGAGCGCCCAGCGCAGCTGCTTCTGCAGAGCGACATCGTCCTCGACGACGAGCAGGCGCCGCTCGGTCATGCGGCGACTTCCTCCCCGGCAGCTTCCTCCAGGACCGGCAGATGCAAGGCCACCGCGGTGCCGCGACCCGGCCGGCTCACCAGCTCGAAACGGCCGCCGACCCGCTCGACCGTGTTGCGGGCCTGATCGATGCCGAGACCGAGGCCGCCCGGCCGGCAGCTCGTGAACGGACGGCCACGGCCGGCGGCGTCGACGAGGCCGGGCGGCAAGCCCGGGCCGTCGTCCTCGACCAGCACGGTCGCCATGCGGTCGCGCCGCACGAGGCCGAGCGTGACGCGTCCTCCGGCATCGAGTGCGGCGAGCGCGTTGTCGATCAGATGATCGAGCGCCATCTCCAGCGCATCGGCCTCGACCCGGGCAGCGAGCGACGGCAATGGTTCCGCCAAAGCGAGGCGACGATCGGCACGGCTCTGGACGAGGCGGCGCAGCAGCGGCGCCAGGGCCACCGGCTCGAGGCGCGGCTGGCGCTCGTTGCGGAGCTGGGCGATCAGCCGGCCGAGGCGATCGACCGAGGCTTCCAGCGTCTCCAGCAGGTCGTCGTAGAAGGCCGGGTTGTCGCGATGACGACGGGCATTGGCGAGGGTCAGCGCCAGCTCGCTGCCGACGTTCTTCAGGTCGTGCATGACATAGGCGAAGCGGCGAGTGAAGCTCTCGAACTGGCGGGCGTCGGCGAGCTGCCTGGCGGTCTCGTCCTCGGCGAGATAGGAGGCCGCCTGGCGTGCCACGAGCCTCAGCAGCTCGCGGCCCTCGTCGTCGAGGTGAGGTCGCCCGGACGGTCCGGCGAGCACCAGGAGTCCGAAAAGCGCCTCCTTGTGGATCAGCGGCAAGGCCAGCCAGGCGGCGGCGGGACGTGGCAGGAAGGCCGGCCACTGGCCGCCACCGGGCAGCGGGTCCGCCATCGACAGGGGCCCCTCGGCGGCGAGGAGCGCGGCCGCCAGGGCCGGTGCCCGGCCGGCGGTCTCGGCGGGGGACGGCAAGGCGAGGCTGGCGAGGCGGCGGAAGCGGTCGCCCGGCTCGGCCAGCCAGATGCCGCCACCGGCGGCCCCGACCGTGCCGGCGACAGCGCGAATGACGCGTTCCGGCAGATCGTCGCTCGGCCGTGGATCGGCGCCGGTGAGCACGTCGACGAACGCGGGCCAGACCTGCCGGTAGTCGTGGCGATGCACGGGCAAATGGCGGCGCAGCAGGTTGTCCAGCCGCGACCCGGCGCCTGGCGCCAGGCCGGCAGCGAGCACGAAGAGGCCGGCGGGCAGGCCGAGGGCGAGCGCCAGGGCGGCACCCAGCCTGGTGCCGAGCCAGCCGGCCCCGGCGGCGACCGCGAGAAGGGCGAGCGTGGTCGCGAGGACGAGCAGGGCCAACCGGCGAAGCGTGGTCGAGGGCACGATGCGGCCGGGCCGGGCCAGCACCGGGCTGGTGGCCATGGCGATCAGTGGCACGAGCGCGGCGCGAAGCAGCGGCCGCGCTGCCTCGGCCGCCCCGAGCAAGGGCGCATCGGCGAGAGCCAGGCCGGCGATCACCAGATCGAAGGTGAAGCCGACGCCGAGCCCGAGGAGCAGGAGCCGCCTGCCGGCCTCGCCCGGTGCACGGGCGAGGCCCTGCGCCAGAACCAGAAAGAGGCCGATCACGGCAGCACCGCCAGTGGCCATCAGCCAGGGATCGAAGGGCGCCATCGACGCCATCGCGGCGGCCAGCGGAAGGATCGCGGCAGCGAGCCAGCGGCCGGCCGAATCGGCCAGCGCATGGCCGAGGAAGGCGAGAAAAGCGATCCAGCAAAGCGTTTCGACAAAGCCTGCCGGGCGGGCGACCACCGGGCCGACGACGCCTGCAAGAAAGCCCGCGAAGGCACCAGCCAGAACGGCAATGACCAGGGGCAGGATCGGCGCCGAGGCGGGCGCCCGCGGACGGCGGCCGAGCAGCAGGGCGAGGCCGAGATAGGCCATGCCGGCGAGGCTCCCGGCCGCTCCGGCGAGTTGGTCATCGAGGCCGGTCACGAACGCACTCCGGCGCGGTCGGCGGTGGCCCGCCATCGCCCGATCGTGGCGCCCGGATCCGCCCCCGTCGAGACGCGTCCTGCCGGGACCCACAACGACGCCCCGCCGGCCGACAAGAGCCCGGCCAGCCGGACCCGGTCCCGGGTCCACCGGCCGGCCGCGGCAAGGTTCGTTTCGTTTCCGTTTCCGACCATGCTCGACCCGCAACGACACCAAAGGGCTGATAGAACGTCATGGGCGTCAGCGCTCGACGAGCTTGCCGCTTTTCGTATCATGCTATCGCAATACATCGGATGGCTGCCCGGCGCGGCTGCCGGCCAGGCGAGCCGCTCAGGCAGGCTGCGGCTCGGCGCCTGGCGGTCTGGCCTCGGTCCCCGAAGGCGAGGCGGACGGTCGATGGAGCGGCAGGGTCCCGACCCGCTGACGCGCCAGCGCCTCCAGTCGCAGCCGCTCCTCCTGCAGCGCCAGGAGCAGCAGGAGGCCATAGAGCGTCGACAGCTTCTCGCCGAGAAAGACGCTGGTCATGCCACCCAGGAGGCAGAAGATCGTGAGGCAGAGCGTGTAGGAGACGAGGCCGGTGTCGCGCTGGAAGCGATAGCCGCGCTGCATCAGGGCGAGCAGGAAGAAGGTGTAGAGAACTGTTCCGACCAGCCCCGATTCGAAGGTGACCTGCAGCCAGAGATTGTGCGCGTGACCGGGCGACCAGTTGTTGTAGAAGCTGGAGAAATAGTCCTGGTAGGTGCCGAAGCCGAAGCCGAGGAACGGTGCCTTGGCGATCTCCCGCAGGGTCATCTCCCAGATGATCGTGCGGCCGGAGAGGGTTTCCTCCTGACCCCGGCTGATCATCGGCAGGATGATGTCGACGGCGACGTAGAGGGCGATGCCAATGGCGATCCCGGCGAGCAGGACCCAGATCCGCTTCGGCCCCTTGATGTGGAAGAAGTAGACGACGAAGAGCGTCACCACGAAGAAGGCGGTGAGCGAGCGGCCCTGCGTCGCCAGCAGGGTGGCGAGCGAGACCAGGAAGAAGGCCGTCATCCGGCCGCGATGCGGCACCGCACCGGCGGTCTGCCGGTTGAGCTGCCACACGAGCCCCACGATCACTCCGGTGATCGCGACGAGAGCCAGCGTCTGCGGGTGCATCATGACGCCCTTGAGCCGCCATTGCGAGCGGTCGAGCACCACCCAGTCCTGTCCGGCGGCAGCGCCGGCCCAGCTCCAGGCGTAGACGATGCAGAGGCAGCCGACGAAGGCCAGCACGCTGCGATAGGGACGCTCCTCGGAAAGGGCGAGGGCGGCCACCAGGGTGAGCCAGAGCAGGATGATGTGGCTGCGCCCGCCGGCCGGGGCCACCGACCAGAACTGGACGATGCCGAGCCAGACGAGATTGAGCGCGAAGAGCAGGACGACCGGGCTGACCAGCAGCTTCCAGTTGACGCGCAGGAGATTGGGCGTGCGCAGGAGCAGAATCAGGCTCAGGAGCGCGAGCACCATGGGCGGCCAGATGCGGTTCTCCTCCTCGCCGACGCGGATGAAATGCGCGTTGATGAGGAAGATCGCGAGCATGAAGAGAAGAAGCGTGAGGACGCGCATGGGCTGCCGTTGGAATTGCGGGCTGGCCCGAGAATGGCAGGCTTTCCTTTAGGTTTGGTTAGCCGCCGCGGCGGGAACGGTCAGTTGCCAGGGGCAAAGCGCAGCCGGACGATCCGCCCGGCGCCGTAGCGGCGCTCGTCGAGCGAGTCGAAGCCCTGGGGCGGCGCCAGCGCTTCGCGCGCGGCGATCTCCACCACGACGAGAGCCCCCGCCACGAGCCAGCCACCGGCGGCGAGGCAGGCAAGGCAGGCGGGCACCAGGCCGCTGCCGTAGGGCGGATCCAGATAGGCGATGGCGAAGGGCTCGCCGGCCGGTGGCAGCCGCGTGGCATCGGCGACCACGAGCCGCGCCCGCCCGGTCTCGCCGAGCTTCTCGATATTGCGCCTAGCGGCGCCGGCCGCCCGGCGGTCCGCCTCGACCAGGCACGCCTCGTCGGCGCCGCGCGACAGGGCTTCGAGGCCGATGGCGCCCGAGCCCGCGAAGAGGTCGAGGAACCGGCAATCGCGCAGCCGCGGCTGCCCGTGCTCGAGCATGCTGAAGACCGCCTCGCGCAGTCGCTCGGCGCTCGGCCGGACGATATCACCAGCCGGCACCTCGAGGCGGCGGCCACGATGCCGCCCGGCGATGATCCGGGGCGGGCTCAAGCCGGGCCGGCGACCGGCCGCGTCAGGCGACGCTCGTGGCTATGGCTCTTGGATTCCGGCAGCGCGAGGCCGGCGCCGAGGCCGCCGAGCTGCTCCTTGAGCACCTTGGGCGTCACCTCCTCGACGTCGCCGCGCCCCAGCTTGCCGAGCTGGAAGGGACCATAGGCGGTGCGGATGAGGCGACTGACCTCGAGGCCGAGATGGCCGAGCACGCGACGCACCTCGCGGTTCTTGCCCTCGCGCAGGCCCACCTTGAGCCAGGCATTGGCACCGGTGCGGCTCTCCTCCTCGGCCTTGATCGGGCCGTAGCGGATGCCGTCGATCTCGATGCCGGCGGCCAGCGATTCGAGCGCGTTCCGATCGACGTTGCCGTAGACCCGAACGCGATAGCGGCGCAGCCAGCCGGTCGCCGGCAGCTCGAGCAGGCGCTTGAGCCCGCCATCGTTGGTGAGCAGCAGGAGCCCCTCGGAGCTGAAGTCGAGCCGGCCGACCGGCATCAGCCGCGGCAGGCTGCCGTCGGCCGTGCGTACGCGCAGCTTGTCGGTGACGGTCGGCCGGCCCTCCGGGTCGTGCGCCGTGGTCACCACGCCAGCGGGCTTGTGGTAGCGGAACAGGCGGGCAGGCTCCGCCGCCTTCAGCCGCTCGCCATCGATGCGGATCTCCTGCCCGGCCGTGACGTTGAGCGCCGGGCTCTCCACCGTGCGGCCATCGATGCTGACCCGACCCTCCTGGATCAGCTTCTCGGCGTCGCGCCTCGAGCAGTAGCCGGCACGGGCGATCCGCTTGGCGATTCTTTCACCCGGTAGTCGGGCGCCGGCCGGTCGGGTGCCGTCTGGAGCCTCGCTCATCGCGCGGCCGCCCGGACCAGCGCCTGCAGGATCGGCAGGTCGCCCTCGCTGATCAGGAACTCGGGATGCCATTGGACGCCGAGGCAGAAACGGTAGCCCGGGTGCTCGATCGCCTCGACCACGCCGTCCGGGGCGGTGGCCGAGACCACGACGCCTCGGCCCGTGCGGTCGGCCGCCTGGTGGTGGGCGCTGTTGACCGCCAGGACGTCATGGCGGCAGATCCGGTGCAGGAGCGAGCCCGGCACGATGTCGACCACGTGGCTCGCCTCGTTGCGCGGGTTGGGCTGCTCGTGCGCCAGGGCGTCGGGAACGACGTCCGGGATGTGCTGGATCAGCGTGCCGCCGAGCACGACATTGAGCAGTTGCTGGCCGCCGCAGATGCCGAGCACCGGCAGGTCGCGGGCGAGGGCGCGCTCGGTGATCGCCCATTCGAAGGCGGTGCGCGCCGCCTTCAGATCGACGGTCGGGTGCCGCTCGACGGCACCATAGAGGGCGGGATCGATGTCGAAGGCGCCGCCGGTCACGATCAGGCCGTCGAGCTGGTCGAGATAGGCGTCGACCTGCGCCCGCGGCACATGCGGCAGGGCGAACGGCAGGCCGCCGGCGGCGAGCACGGCGCTGCCATAGTTCTGACGCAACGCGTACCAGGGGAACTTCGAGTAGCCGCCGGGCTCCTCGCTGTCCAGGGTGATGCCGATGCGCGGGCGGGCGAGGTCGGGGGCGGGGTCTGGCATGGCGGAGAGGTAGGCGTTGGCCGGTGCCGCCGCAAGCTGCGCTTCGCTCAGCGCCGCCACCGGAGGCGGGAGCAGGCAGATCGGGCTCGTTCCACCTATGGGAATATTAGCTCATATCCGGACGAAATGCAAGCCCGATGCGGGTTCGTTCGGCAATTTCACGAAACCTCGGTACACGGCCCGGCGCCGGGCCGACGGAAAGCGGTAAAACACCTTTCGTTACAATGTCTTGATGGTTCTCGGGTTCGTTGGTCGACGGTCGGGTTCGTTCGTCGATTCCCCGGGTTCGCTCGTCGAATCCCCGGGTTCGCTCGTCGAATCCGCGGGTTCGTTCGCGGTGGCGTGTCGCGGAATCCGCGACATTTGCGGGCGAATGTCGCGCCGGACGCGCCATCACGAATCGTTATGTCGCGGAATCCGCGACATTCGGGCAGGCACTGTTGCGCCAGACGCGACAACCCGAGCCGGCATGTTGCAGAATCCGCGACAACCCGAGCGCCGAGGGGCCGAATCGGCGCTGCATGGACGGCCCCGGGACACCCGGGGCGCGATGGCCATAAGCGTTCGTGATGATGGGCGGCGCAGAGGCTTGCGGCCGATGCCGGGCACTGTCGCCAGCCAAGCGAAGGGAGCGTCTACCGTGCTGCCGGCGACGCCGTCTGAAGCCGCACGAGGTCGCGCATCTTGATGGTCTCGCTCAGGACGTCGTCGTGGAGCGTGTCCATGTAGCCCTGGTGGACATATTCGATGGCGAGCCGGCCCCGGTAGCCGTGGCCGGCAAGTGTCGCCAGCATGGCCGGGAAGTTGAGCGTGCCGTGCTCGAGCTTGCATTGCAGCGCACCCGGCCGCGCCTGGCGGAGATGGACGTGCGCCGCATGAGGGGCGAGCGGGTCGATCTCGCCTTGCGTGAAGCCGAGGCAGGCGAAATGCGCGTAGTCCAGCGTCAGCTTCAGGCCCGGCACGGCATCGAGGAGCGCCAGCGTCAGGCCGGGCGATTCGAGAAAGCCGCCGACATGCGGCTCGACGGTGAGCGTGACCCCGGCATCGCCGGCCATGGCGGCGAGCGGCCGGAGCGAGGCGGCGGAGCGCTCCAAGGCCGCCTCGCGGCCGATGCCCCGCCCGCAGACGCCGGGCAGCACGAAGATCGTCGGGATCGAGGCGGCGGTGGCGAAGGCGAGCACCCGGCGGAAGTCGGCCTCGTTGGCGGCGCGGGCCTCGGGGTCGGCCAGGTTGCGGTCGACCAAGCCATTCCCGAAGAGCCAGTAGAGGTTCGGGCAAATGATGCCGAGCCGGCGGATCTCGCCGGCCAGCGCCTCGGGGTCGGCGAGCAGGCGGCCCTTCGCCAGGGCCGGGCCGTGCAGCAGGCCGAGATCGAGCCCCTCGATGCCGAGGGCCCGGCCGATGTTGGCGGCCTCCCCGAGCGTGCAGTGCGTCAGGGACCAGGAGGTGAGCGAGAGTGCTCCGAGCTGTTGCAACTTCTTCTTGCCTCCCCGTTTTCCGGCACGCGCAGAACGGTAGCCGGCAGCGGCCAGCTTGCCAATCTGGGCGGTGCTTGACAGGGGGACAGCGCCCTCCTACCGCTCGACCACCCGGCTCCGGCCGATGGCAATCAGAACACGAAGCAGGGGAGGCTCGAATGAAATTTGCAGGTTCAAGCTGCCTGGCGGCCACAGCGCTGCTCATGGGTTCGTCGCTCATGGGCCCGACGGCGCTCGCCGAACCGGTGACGGCGACCAAGGGCGAGAGCGTCGACATGGTGCTCCTGCCCAAGTTCCTCGGAATCCTGCCCTTCGACCAGGCGCATCGCGGCGCCCAGGAGGCGCACGAGGAGCTCGAGAACAAGGGCGAGCTGCTCTATGTGGGCC
>ERZ795053.5286-NODE-5286-length-13406-cov-5.218111_pt1 | contig 13406 bp, 12 predicted proteins | sample MGYA00375137_ERZ795053 | MGnify/ENA primary metagenome ERZ795053 (study PRJEB30182, sample SAMN05720284) | activated sludge metagenome | isolation source: Anaerobic digester | place: Hong Kong | collected 2014-12-17 ... | reverse complement strand
TACCCGACCGGTGGTCAAGGTTCTGGACCTGGACCGCGCTTCCGGGCCGATGGGCTGGGTTCGGCCAATTCGGTGGTGCTCAGCAAAAACAACAAGTGGCTCTTTGTGGTCAACGGTAAGAGCAACAGCCTCTCCGTCTTCCGGGTCCACGAGTATGGCCTCGAATTGACCGATGTGGTTGCTTCCGGCGGCGAATTTCCCAACAGCATCACGGTGCGCCGCAACCGGGTCTATGTAATGAATTCAGGCGGTGACGGCAACTTGACGGGCTTTACCCTGCGCGGCAACGGCACGCTGGAACCAATCCCCAACTCCACCCGTGAGCTGGACGGCAACCAATCCAACCCGCCCGATGCGCTCTTTAACCACGCCACGATCAGCTTCACCCCGGACGGCAAGTTCCTCGTGGTCAGCATCAAAGATGGCCCGGCGATTGAAGGGTCTACCGGTCCCGGTCGCATCCTCACCTTCCGTGTGCGCCGCGGCGTGCCCAGCGCCACCGCCGTCGTTACAACGGTCGACAACCGGGGTCCCTTTGGTTTTGACTTCGATGACCATGGCAACTTGCTTGTGGCCGAGTTTGTAGGTGGCCCGGAACTGACAGGAGCAGCCGGCTCCTACCGCATCAACCATGACGGCACCCTCACAGAAATCACAGTCGGCGTGGGGAACGGGCAGATCGATACCTGCTGGCTGATCACCAACGGTCGCTATGCCTACGGCTCCAACTTTGGCACCGACAACATTTCGAGCTACACAGTGGGCGAGGATGGCAGCCTGACGCTACTCAACCCGACAGCCGCCACCACTGTCAACAGCACGACCTTCCCGCTTGATCTGGGCATTACCCCAAGTGGCCGCTACCTCTACCTGGTGCAGCCAGGGGATGGACAGATCGGTTCCTATCGCATCAACAACGATGGCAGCCTGACCGACCTCGGTGCCGCAGCCGGCCTCGAACCGACCGCCGACGCGGAACCGGCGGAACCCTTTAGCATGGAGGGTGGTAGCCCAGCGGGGATCGCGGTGTATTGAGGTGGTGGGACAGTAGGGCAGTGAGACGGTAAATCGGTAGAGTGGTTGATGTTCACTGGACGCTGTGTCGATGGATGAAGTGGTGATCAGACTTGGGGCCTCACTCGTGTAGGTGGAGTGGGGCCCCATTATTGTTTCGCTCATATAGGTATGCAACTGAAGCAGCCATCTTTCTCTGAGAGAATTTACACCAATTTCAGTCAGTTGCCCATATGAGCGATAGAAGATAATATGCATATTTTGTTCATGGGCCGGCCGAATTGCCTCCCGTGCGTAGCTTTGTGCTTTCGGCTATCTTCCCAGCTGAGAGGCAATACGTCCCAGCCCGATAAACGAGCCGGCTTTACCCCGGTCTTTTCGTTCGGGGCACCGATTCTTTGAACAGGACAAGTGCATGCTCAATTTCGCCACGGGAATATTGCAACCAACCCCAAATACCAACGGCATATCATCGACTCGTTCGTTGCTTATTACCATTTCTTTTGTGTCCATTCCGACACTTTAGCCCGTTTTCCATTTTCCGGCTACTTTTTACACGAACCGTGAGAGAATCTGCTGAACTGAAAAATTGCGGTATGCCTATCGAGGTGATGTCACTGAAGAATTCAAGCAAGATCTGGATCGCATTATGGATCAACATGATGTCATGCTTGAAGATCTTGCGCGGTGACAGGTGTACTTCCTCCAAATGAACGTTGCCGCAGGTGAGGTAAGCCGTGAGGAGTTGGCGGGATTTTTCCGTCAACAGCGCGCTCTAGGTGTGGTGATAGTAGCCATTGCTCCTGGCCCAATGAAAAAAAGCAAACGGTGGCTACGATGGTGTCGGATCAGCCGATGCCAGCCACACCAATCCCCACCCGCCAATCGCAAAGATATTGGCGGCGCCGGTAATTGCAATAAGGGGGAACAAGACGAGAAAAGGATACAGCCCTGTCAGCAACGGCAGCCAGCGCGTCCACCCATGCCAGCGTTTGGCTCGCAACACGATAATCTCCGTTAGAAGAATGCCAAGGACTGAGACAAGGCCGTCACTGCCACCAGATCAGAAATCGGGTGGCTGGCGAGCGAATGAATCGGGTGGCGGGTCACCGCCGTATAGTATCTCCATTGCGAACGCCGGCGCCACCCACAGCACCCCACCCACTGCATACGCCGTTCCTGTCAAACGCACCCACCGTGAGCTTTCCATCATCTGTTTCTCCAGAAAAGAAAAGAACCACTTATTGGATTACGTGGCCGTCGATCAGGGCTCCACCATCTTCACAAATTGGTGCTTGCCGTTGCGAATGGCAATGATCCCCATATCACGAATGGGGTCGCCCTGCCCCAAGTAGGTCGCCTTGCCTGACACGCCCTCGAAGCTCTCCATGAGAGAGATGCCTTTTAACAGTGCACGGGTGGTAAAATTACCCTCATGCTGGGCGGCGGAAAACAGTAGGTTGAACGCGTCATAGGTTAGGGCTTCGGCTGCCGTGGGCTGCGCGTTATATTTTTGGACGAATGCTGTGCGGAAGGCTTGGGCGCGCTCATTTTGCATCGTCGGTGACCAGGCGGAGGAAAAATAGGTGTTGTCAAAGTCCTGGTCCAACGCTGTCAATGGGATAGAAGCCCAGGAGTCGGCGCCCAATATGGGAATATCTAAGCCCACAGCCCGTGCTTGATGGACAATGGCTGGAACCAGATAAGCCAAATTGGGCAGCAACAACAGTTCTGGGGCCTGCGCTTTGATGCGCTCCAGTTGGGCTGTTATCTCACCAGTTTCCGCCTCAACTATTTCCGCATCAACGGCTTCCGAGGCCACGATGGCGCCACCTAACTCTGTGTACGTAGTTTCAAAAACATCTGCTAAAAAAGAACTGTAGATATCATTCTGTATATATAACACGGCTGCCCGCTGCACCGCTAAGTCTTCAAACGCAAATTCTGCCAGCACTTTGGCTTGCCGATCATCCGTTGCAATCATCCGAAAGACATAGCGTTTGTTCCGTGTGGTTTCCGGATTGCTGGAAACTGGCGCAATCATGAGTGTGTACGCTTGATTGAGCCATTCGGCGGTGGGAATTGCGTTTGCACTGGTCGCGGGCCCAACCACAGCAACAACCCCCTGATCGACAAGCCGCTGCGCCGCGTCAACCGACAATTCGGCGGAGGAGTGATTGTCTTCTACCAGTAGATGAACACGAACCTTGCTCTCCCCCACCAGCAATCCACCGTTCGCATTCGCTTCTTCAACCGCAAGTTCTGCGCCACGGAGTAGCCCCTGCCCGGATAACTCACGCGTTCCAGTTAATGGGGCAATGAGGCCAATTCGAAATTCATCGTCGGGTTTGGTCACCGGTAAAGTCGGGTTGATACAGGAAGCCAGTGCCCCCAACGCCAGCAAAAGAGCCAACCACATTCGTGTCTTTCTCATTCCTGGTCGCTCTCCTCTACCGGTGCTGCTGTTTCCCCTAGATAAATTGCCTCTACCGGTGGTTCGAAATCAGCCGGCCACGCTGTCTCTGCATTATAGAGTGCACCGCGTAAATCGGTATAAGCCATAGGATCGGTTGTGTTGGCGACAAGTTGGGCGCGTCTGAGATTGGCATCGCGTAAGTTGGCGCCATACAAAAGCGTTTGGTGCAGATTGGCGTCAGTCAGGTTCACATCGGTGAGATTGGCGCCGTTGAAATCGGCCGTTGTCAAATTGGCATGTTCTAGGTTGGCCTTGGTCAGGTTGGCACCGCCAAAGCTTGCGTTGATATTGGCATCGGCCAATGTTGCCCACATCAGGTTTGCACCGCGCAGATCGGCGCCGGCCAAATTCGCTCCCGTTAGGCGAATCCCGCGTAAATCTGCCCCCCGTAAATTCGTTAACGTAGGCGTACCTGCCACAACATCGATGGATAGCTTGGCACCGGTGAGATTGGCGCCTACGAGATTGGCGCCAGCCAAATTGGCGCCAATCAATTCGGCGCCTTGCAGATTAACACCCCACAGATCAACGCCAATCAACCGCGCGTTGTTGAGGATCACAGCGCGTAGATCGGCTGTTGTCAGATCGACCCGTGTCAAGATTGCACCGGTTAGATCCGCACCGGCTAAATTGGCCCGATCCAGATTTGCGTTGCTGAGGTGCGCCCGGTAAAGGCGCGCGCCAACCAATGTGGCGTTGCTGAGATCGGCGCTGACCAAATCGGCAAAGGAGAGATCCGCGCCGGCCAGATTCGCATCCCGGAGATCCGCTTTGCGCAATTGGATGTGAGCCAAGTTGGCGCTCCGCAAATCGGCCCCTCGCAAATTGACTTCCGTTAAGTCTTGGCCGCTCAAATTCAGCCCCGAACAGTCCGGCGGACATCCCTTCGGCAAGCCGGCCTGGCAAGCGGATAGCGTCAGGATGATCAATGTAAAGAGCAGAACGATTTGGGGGTTAAATGGAATTTTGCTAACGCCATGCCGGCTCGTTGATGGAATCATTGCCTTGTGCATTTCCTTCATTCAGTAATTCGCGCAATCGTGTTTGGCTTTTCGCTAAAGCCGGCGGCTTTAGCGAAAAGTACCCAACTTGGCCGATGACCTCATTCACATTCTCTAGATAAAAGCGGAGAAATTCGGCAAGGTTCCGGTTCTTGCGCAGAATCGTCGCATCTGTATAAAGTAATAGCGGCCGTGTCAACACATATTCTCCATTTTCAACCGTAACCACATTCGGTGTGACCCCATTAATTGAAAGCAGATTCAACGCTTCGGCATTCTGTTGATAAAAAGCAAAGCCCATGAAGCCGGTTGCGTAGGGATTGGTAATAATGTTATAGACAAGTTCATTGTTATTTGCGCTCGTTACCGTGCGAGGCGCATTGAGGAGTGCCTGCGGTTTCCCTTCAAAGATCTGCTCAACAAAAAAGTCAAAAGTGCCTGCTTCTTGGTCGGGAACAAACCGTAGGATTTCTTCGCGCGGCCACTCCAGATTTGCATCAAACCAGTACTCAGCGCTAAAGATGCGGTTCAGATCCTGAATTGTCACATCTTGCACAAAGCGGTTGTCCGCGTTGACGACAACGGCGATGGCATCGATGCCGACGGGGATGGAAATGGGCGTGCGATGAATAGCCGCGCAATCTGTGACTTCCGACGGGCGAATGGGGCGGCTGGCCATGACAATGTCGCTCTCCCCGGTTTTGCAAAAATATTCAAAGCCGATCCCTGTGCTCATACCCGACAGTTGGGCGCGCACCGGATTGCCCTGTTCCAGATAGCTGTCGTAAAGCGCTTGGGAAAGCGGCATAACGGTGGTGCTGCCGGCCATCATAAAATCGGCGTGCTCGGTAGAAGCTATCTCTTCACCACCCAGAAGGTTCGCATCTATTTGCTGCCGGTATTGTCTGCCTAACATATCCGACAGTACCGTCTCATTGCCTTGGGGCCATACGGTGTGCGCATCGAATTGAACGCCTGCCAGCGCGACATCAGTGCGAATCCGGCTTTGTTGCAGTTGATTGAGCCCCTGGATCACCGGGTCGAGCCGCAAATCATTGACGGTCAATTCCGCACGAAAGAGGCGGGCACCCGTCAGATCGGCACCAAAAAGAAGGACACCTTGCATCTGCGCGCCAACCAAAACCGCGCCGAAGAGTTTTGCCTTTTCTAATTTTGTTGAACTTAGGTTGGCACCCATCATCGACGCGCCGGACAGATTCGCACCGGTCAGATCGGCCCCTGTCAATGTTGCGATGTTCAGCCAAGCACCAGATAAATCAGCATCTACGAAAAAACTGCCGCTCAGATCTGCCTGACTTAAGCGGGCTCCCTGTAATTGTGCCCCGGTGAAATCAGCCCCTTGCAGATTGGCGGCGGTAAAGACCACGCCGGCAATATTGGCGTTTTGTAATTGCACTTCGATCAATTTTGCTTTTTCAAATCCTGCCCCTTGCAGGTGTGTCTCGGTTAGATCAACGCCTGTGAGATCGGCTTCCAGTAAATCGGCCCCGTTTAAATTGGTGTTGCGCAAAACCGCACCGCGCAAATAGGCCTGCGTGAGGTTGGCCCCAACGAGCCACGCACCTTCTAGATTGGCGTTTTCTAAATTGGCACCGGTGAGATCCGCGCCCGAGAGATCGGCATCACGCAAATCAGCGTTACTGAGATCGGCATCGCCAAGGTTGGCTTCGACAAAGTTGCCTCCGCGTAAATCCGCATCTCTGAGGTCACGGCCGGTTAAGTTCACGTTCACACAATCGAGGCCACAATTGGCAGCGTTCGCGATTAAATAGCGAAAAACAAAGAACGCGACAATGATCGCCAAGACGATCACTGCAACACGTTCAAGCAAATGGCGCACCAAGATTGCTTGTGTCTCGCCCAGCCAAACGGCAACAACGATTAATAACGCAATGAAAATGACGACCGCGAGAAGTGGAAGCAACATAGGTTTTTATACTTCACTCTGCATCAAAACCGGCGTTTCTACGCAAGCAAAAACGCCGGTTTTGATGGTAACCGCAGGATGGACGCCCAAACCCTTCATGTCGCAGCCCTTCATGTCGCAGCCCTTCATGTCGCAGCCCTTCATGTCGCAGAATGGGTCGCCGGTTGGGGCTTGCCGTTCGTGTGAGCCACTGGGGTTGACGACAGATCCGCTGCAGAGTAGTCAGGCTGCACCAACTCCAACACCACCCTCTTGAGGATCTGGTTAAAGCGGGAATTGTCTCTCGCCGCGGCCGCAAAAATAGCATTGACGGCCTGCTGTCGGCGCTCCTGATTGGATGCCAGAAGATGTTCCGAAACGTTGACATCAATTAATTCTGCGTCCAAGAGCTGGTTGAAGAGCTTTTGCCCAAATGCTTGGCCGCGGTTGGACGCGGGATAGTGCACAAAGGTGTCCAGCGCTTCAAAGACGTAGATATCACTTTGGGACAAGGCTGCCTGGTGACAAGCGCGGCAGTAGTGTCGAACCATTGTGGTCACATTTTCCTGCAGATCAGGGGTCATCTTCAATTTCCCCTCGGTGAGCCAAGACAACTGTGTATTCATATCCGTACAGAAATGCCCGAGTTGTTTGACAAACGCAGCCATCCCTTCATCAGAGAGAGAGGCGAGCCAGCGCTGCACAAGCTGATCTTCTGCCTTACCGGTCGTAAACGCCTTGGCGCTCCAATGGCGAAACTGTTCTACCGTAACCGCGGGGGGCCGGGCAAGAGGGTTGCTCTGTCGGAGCTGCTGCAACTTGCTGCTCAATCCAGAGACAAACGTACTGGTGGAGGTGGCACTCGCCTCTGTTGGAACGTGATTTTGTTCCTTCGCTGCTGCCGCTGCAGCGGTTTCTGCTCGTTTATGTGCCTGCAAACGACGGTCAATAAAAATTGAGAGACTGCCGATTAGGATAATGAGCAGCGTGAGGTTGAACAGCGCTTCCATCGTTCCGTTCCTTTCCTTGAAATGGCTACATCCCTGCCGTAGATGGGCTGAAAACTGGTTGTGATTTCCTTTGCACGGCTGTAACGCCGTCGACTGGCAGCGGCGCCATAGTGGTTTGCCGTACAACGACTTGGCACAACGCCCGATTAAACGCCTCGCGATCGCGCTGTTCCGCCTCTGTAATCATCCGCAACAGATACTCGCGTCGCTCTGCTTCGGGAGCCAAAAACATGGAAGAGGAGGCCGCAGGCACAATCCCATTTTCAACCAACTGGGCATAAAGCTGTTGTGCAAAACGCAGATGTTCGACTGTAGTGGGAGCACGCTTAAACGCACGATAGTGTTGAAAGCCTTGCATCTCTACCCGTGCCTGCGCCGCCCGCGCATGCAGACGGCAGTAGCTCAATGCGATCTCTTGTAATGTTTGTTGCAATGCAGGATGTTGCCTAATCTCCGGATCAAACAGCAACGGCAACGCCAATCCCAATTCTTGATAAAAGGCAGCTAACTTAGCGGTAAAGTGCTGGGCATCTTCATCCGGCAATCCGATGAGCCAATGCTGGAACGTCTCATCTTCTGTTAACATCGTTGTTGCCCAAGCGCGCAAATGCTGCGAAAGATCAGCGGGCGGCGGGCGCCGGAATGACCACATTGTAACCAGCCATTCACGCCAACTGCGTCGCCCTGGCAGTTCGTGAATTTGTTGGCTGAGTTGCGCTTGTTCTCTGCGCCTAAGCGCTCGACCTCTCTGAAAATATCGATCCACAAAGACCGATAGGAGGGCTACTATGAGCAGAAAGCTTGAGACGATCAGTGGTTCCATAGCTACTCTGCTCGACGGAAAAAGCGACGATCCAACCAAATCGATAGGGAACCGACGATAACAATGAGTAGAAAAAGCTGTAGTAACAACATGTGCATTCTCCTTGAAACATAATTGACGAATTGTGAGGTGAGTAGACCAGGATGATCAGGCATGCACTACCTGGAAATCGGCTACAGACGCTAGGCAGAGTCAATGTCGGACGCCATGAGCTGTTGCGCTTGCTCAATCCAGCTTTCCACATTGGCCATGGAACTGTTCTCTTCTAGGGCGATAACTTGATGTATCTGTGCCGGCGTCTGATTTGCAAGCTGTGCAAATGTTGTGATACCGCCCGCCATGAGCAACTGGGCGTAGACAGGGCCAATGCCTCTAATTATTTCCAGATCGTCTGGAGTCGATTGCGCCGGTACCGGCGGTTTCTCCACCGGATTCTCTACACTTGGTGTTGTAGCATGAATCACAGGGTCGCCTTGTGGCTTGTTGCCCTTTGCAGTTGCTGCCGCTGCCATGGGGGCAGCGCCTTGCCGGGCCTGTGCCGGCGGGGGTTTGATTTCTCCCTCGCCTGCCCCCTCTTTGCGTTTGGGTTCTGGACGTTCTTTGGCCAGTTTTTCGCTGAGTTCCTGCCAGAGCCCTTCTTCCTGCTCGCGTAACCGTGCTTCCGCCTGGCGGATCTGTTGTGTCCCAACCCAACCCGCGGCGCCACCACCGGCCGCACCGACGAGAAGCGGGGAAGCACCCTTGGCCACCGTGTTGAGCAAGCCGGTTGTCACCTTGCTGACCGGCGCGGCCAACGTACCTGCCGTGGCGACTGGATTCGCGGCCGCGCCACTTTGGACGGCACCTTGCACCACAGCAGTTGCTGGGGCCGCCGCTTTGGCGGCCCCGACGGCTTTGGCTGCGCCGGCTGCTTTGGCGGTGGTTGCACTCCCAGCAGTGATGGCCTTGATCGGTAATGAGCTTTTGGCTCCCCCCAACGCGACAGCGCCTGCAATGGTTGCCGCTCCTTTGGAAAAGAGCAGTCCCTGGCCGATAGCTATGCTGGCGACAACGGCGGTCGCAATCCCCGTGGCAATCCCAATCGGCTCCAGAATTGTGCGATTGTTTTGCACAAATGTTTTGCCCGCGCGCTGGGTGGACTGTAGAACTGACTGGATGTTGTTCATTGAGATTCTGCGACTTCCTGAATCGCGGCTCCCTTATCTGTGCGGGTGGCAGTCTCTGCTTTACGCACGACTTCCACCCGCATGTGTGAGACCATCAATACAATCAGGCTCAACCCTGTTAATGCCGGCAACAGTAGGGTAACTGCAGCCGTCGTCGCAACTCCTGCGGTTAATGAAATTCCCCAAAGGACTTCACCGTCTTGGCGACTGATTTGGATACGATTGACATTTCCTTCGTGGAGAATGCTTTTGACAAAATTGACGACTTTATTGCCTGCCATTTCGTGGACTTCAGCCGTCTCTGGCGTTTTAGCTCCGGTGGATGTCCCTGTGACCGTTCCTTCTAGTGGCTCGCTAACACGAACATGCGCCTCTGTAACATCTGTTCCAGCTTGACTTTTCCCCATGATATCCTCCTACATTAACAAATTAGAATGCGACAGCCATCAAGGCTAGTTGTCCCCGCTCGCTTGGGGTACGGCAGTCACTGTCGGTGCCACTGTATTGGTGATTGGAATCATTTCATCAAGACCAGGCATGGGCAAGATCAACGGATTGCCACTCGGCAGGAGCATAACGCGAATATTGGACCAATCTTATCCACATAGTGATAGGTAATTAGGTTCTCATCTTTTGCGAGTGCGTCGGCAATCAATTTGAGGCCATCTGCCTGTGCTTGTGCCCGCAGAAGGATTGCATCGGCTTCACCCTGCGCTTCAATACGTAATTGATCGCGCCGCCCGGCGGCCAGATTCCGCATCTGTTGCGCTTCATTCATTTTCTGTTCTTCCCCTTCCAAGGCCACCTGTTTGTTTTCAATGGCCTCGGCGTAAGCGGCTGAGAAAGTAATGTCGCGTAGCAGAAATTCATTCAACAGCAGTCCCTGCTCAGCAAACTGCGCATTTAACAACTCCTGGAGCGTTGCTTCCAGATCTTTACGTGCAGAGCTATTGACCTCTTCCACCGTAAATTGTGATACCTGGGTGCGCACCTCTCCCCGAATGACGGGACGAATAAAATCTTCGATATACCGATTTTGCCACTCAATATGGATCGAGACAGCCTGGCCCTGATCGATGCGAAAGATGACGGATGTATCCAGATGCACTTCTTGACCATCCCTCGTCCGCGCTCGAATCGAATCATCCCCCAGCTTGTCACCTTCATCGACTTGACTGGACATGGTGTACGTCTGCCAGTAGATCGGGTAACGGACCTCGTGTTCCAGTAAGGGAATAATGAGATGGAGCCCGGCACGTAACGGCTGTGGACGGATGCCGCCTGCAGACGGAACGGAGACAACCACGGCGACTTGCTGCGGCTCCACAAAGACAATGGCCAGGCTCAACATGCTAACGGCAAATGCCCCCAAGAACGGCAGCAACACGGGAAAGGAAAAGAGCCGCACCAGCGCAATCAGCATACCATGTCTACGTAGCGTCCGAATAAAGACCAGAATGGCATAGATCGCAAAGAGCAGCCAAGCGATCTTGGCGGTTAGCGCGAGTAGATTGTCAATGTTTGTTTCGAGCATAGGGTGTCGGATTCTATCAGTCGCTATTAAATCAGTGACCAGTGATCAGTCATCAGTAATCAGTTTACTGGAGACTGATCACTGGTCACAGATCACTGGTCACTATCATTCTCGGCACTGAGCAGTGGCAACATGGCAATGCCCAGGTTGTTCAGCAAACTGAGGTTATAGATAAACATGGACGTGTAAATCCCCCAGTGGAATAAGAAGATGCCGCCAATGTTGATCACGCCGGGGATGATTGCGCTGGCAAAGCCCACTTTCAGATTCTTATCAAACTTCGTCGCGAGCGTGAAGAGTTGTGTCAACTTGCTCAAGCTTTGGTCCATGAGGACGATCTGTGCGGTATCGGTGGCGACGGTGGTGGAGCCGCGCAGCGAGATTGAGACATTGGCCTTCTTCAGCGCAATTGAATCGTTGATGCCATCCCCCACAAAACAGACCGAGCGCCCCTCTGCTTGCAACTGTTCGACCAACGTGGCCTTGTTCTCCGGCAATGTGTTGGCAAAATATTGATCAATGCCCAGCTCTGCTGCCAGTCTGCGGGTGGGTTCCTCCTGATCCCCCGAAATAATTGCCAACGTAAAGCCTCGACCATGCAGATCGGCAATGACATCCTTGGCTTCCGGACGCAGCGTCGGCTGGAGTTCGATCGCCCCACCCAACATGTCATCAATGCCGACCATCACCAGAGAGTGGCCGCGGGCGTGACAAGTCCGTTGCAACGCCTCGATTTCGTCTGGAATGACAATACCCTCTGCCGCCATGTAACGGTCACTGCCCACGCGAATGACACGGTCCTCAATCCGCACCTGAATACCGTACCCAATTTCGTACTGTGCCGATTCAAGCACAGGCAACTGCAAGTCTTGGGCGGCCGCGGCTTCCAAAATTGCCTTGGCAATGGGATGGGCTTGCCGATGTTCGGCGGCCGCGGCATAGCGTAACAGGCCATTGGCGTCTACTGTATCGGTGCCGTCCAACTCGTGGCAAACATGGATTTGAGCAACGTGGGGTTGCTCCAGCGTCAACGTGCCGGTTTTGTCAAAGACAATCGTATCTACTTCGCTCAAGAGTTCCAGCGAGCGGCCATCTTTGATGAGGATCCCACTGCGTGAGGCGATGTTGAGGAAGTTTAACATGGCAATCGGGGCCGTAATCCGGATATTCAGACCAAAGCCCGAATTTAAAATCGCCAGCCCTTGTTCGAGACCGATGAGCGGCCAGGCCAAGCCACCCAAGATCAAGGTCGGCAATGCTGCGCCGTGGGCAATCGCCGAGCCCTTGGATTGGAGCGACATCTGATAGCTGGCGGTACGGTTGAGCACGGTGCCGATTTGGGCGGCGACGGTTTCGCTGCCCGCTTTTTCGACCCGCACCTGAATTTGTCCGGCCAGCACAATCGTCGAGGCCAATACGGTATCGCCGACGGTCTTTTCCGCGGGTTGCGCTTCGCCAGTCAACATATGTTGGTCAATCGAGGCCAAACCATCGACAATCACGCCATCGACCGGCGCCATCTGTCCGGCACTCACCACCACAATATCGCCGGGCTGTACCTGGTCAAAGGGGATCTCGACCTCGACGCCATCCGTCACCACCCACACGGACTTGGGCTGTTGGCCAAAGATATTGGCCAGCCCTTTGTAGGAGCGATCCTGGGTCACCATCAGGAGCTTTTCGGCGAGATAGTAGATGAGAGCACCCAACGTGGCGGGCACAAAGAAGCCGCCCAACCAGACGCCGGTGACGTTGATCGCGCTGAGAATGTGGTGATTCACACGGCGGTGACGGCTCAACGAATCATAGGCGCGATAGTAAATGGGCACTGTCAACAAAAAGGCCAAGGGCACTGTGAGAAAGAGTGACGCCGGCAACAGCCACACCCCCAGCCCCACAGAGCCAAACGCGGCCAGCGAATAGAGCAGATTGCGGTTGAGTGCCTTTTCATAGCTGCTGATCACCAACGCTTCTTCGCCCGTGGTAATGTCGCCGATCTGGGCGCTGCGTGCGCGTCCCAACAGGGGATCGACGCGTTTGACCATGAACCGTTGGTATTTTTCATCAACGTCGTTATAGGTGGCCGAAAGAGTGGCCTTGATCTCCTGCCCAAAGCTGCTTTCGGCGTCAGTTGCTGTCCCCCAAAGCTGGTCGCGCTTGGCTGCGCCAAAACGCCGGATTGCCCCTTGGCCTTCGCTCAGGGAAGTTTCAACACGACCGACCATCTCATTCCCCAACCCACTGACCCGATCCAACACCGGTTGCATGCGTCCATCGGTCAGTCGATACACTTCTGTTTGGCCATCGAGCAGCCAGGTTTGATTCGCGGTGCGGGCCGGTTGGAGGCGGTCAACCGCAAACGCACCGGCCAGAAAAGCACCGCCGGCCGCGGCAATAGAAGCGAGTGAAATCATCCAGCATCCTCCTAAATTATAAAGTCGTAATGGGGCGGCAT